>ERZ773207.396-NODE-396-length-15901-cov-12.303547_pt1 | contig 15901 bp, 9 predicted proteins | sample MGYA00580997_ERZ773207 | MGnify/ENA primary metagenome ERZ773207 (study PRJEB29015, sample SAMEA2738170) | human oral metagenome | biome: human oral; feature: human-associated habitat; material: saliva | place: China | collected 2239 ... | reverse complement strand
AGGAGCCTCGCCGCGACAGGCACACGACGTCGACGCCGCTGCGCATCGCCCACGAGCGCGTGCCAGCGGACAGGCCGACGTTTCCGGACAGGACGATGCGTGTGACGCTGTTTTTCGGGACGGAGGTGGCGGGCAGCGAGCCGGGCGCGTCGACGAGGACGCGGCCCGCTTTGACGTGGACGCGTGCGCCGTCGCGGCCGACATAGAGGATGCGGTCGGCTTGGCCTGTGGGTTCATCGCCGGGCCGGGTGGTCCACGGGTCGATGCCGACGCTCGCGAGCGCTTTCTCCTCGTCAATGTGCTGGGTCGTCAGGTCGGTGACGCGCGCGCCCGCGTTGATGGCCGCGGCGGCGACGGCATCGATGGTATCAGCCAAGCGCTGCTCGCTTGGTGCCGCGTGCATGAGGGTGGTTCCGACGCGCGAGTAGAGCAGGCCTCGCCCCGTGGCGTACCTGTCAAGGTCCAGCAGGGCCGCGTCGGCGAGGACGCTCACGATCAGGTTGGTGTCCGAGGACTGGGCGAGTTCGTCGATAATGGTGGCGTCGGTGTCGGGCAGGCCTAGTGCCGGAGAGTGCCGCGCGGGTCACGAGGCCTGGGTCGGCCGGGCGGATAGTGGCTCGCGCCAGGTGGTGGTTGCCATGGTCGTAGTCGTCGACCACTCCCTTGCTGAAGGCATCGTGTCCTGCGCGCGTGTCGTCGTAGGTGCCGTGGGGTCGTTCCGCGGTGAGTCGCCGTTCGAAGGTTTCGCGCACCGATTCGGCCAGGAGCGCCCGAGTAATGGGGTCCGCTGTTGCAATGGTGTTCCCGTCGAGTGCGGCGATGCGTGGCGGCACCCAGTCGCTCGCGGCAAGGAGGCGGAGCTGCTCGTCAGTGAGGCTTCCTGGGGCGGAGGTGTCCGAGCTGGTTGGGTCTGGGTGTGCTGTGAGGAGTCGCCGTCTGACGCGAGTGAGGGCCTCGGGGCTGATCGCGTCTCTCAGGGACGAGGCCGTGGCAGGTGTCGTCATTGTCTGTCCTTCCACTCAACATACTTGTAGTTACTCTCCAAGTATAGGGTGTTACGGCCCAGCGACACGCCGATAAGGGAGGCGATTTCCGGGGCAAAACCGGCCCCGCAGGCGGTCTGTGGCGATACGAGTAATCGCAACGAAAAGTCTGATATTCTAGCCTTGTGCTTGCTGGTCGGAGGGGTGCTTTTTCGACCACTGGCGATCCGACATGGCGTTTCCCCTGGTCACAGGGCGTGCGACACGCCGGGCAGTCAGAAAGCACCAAGCGCCATAAGGTGCATTAAGACCCAGTTCCACATGCGGCGATCATCTGTCCCTTGTCATGTCAGAAAGCACCAAGCGCCATAAGGCGCATTAAGACGGCGGTTGCGTGAACGTCGTCGATCCGCTTTTTTAGGCGCGTCAGAAAGCACCAAGCGCCATAAGGCGCATTAAGACTACACGGTCAGCTCGCCAACCTTGTACGAGATGTCAGATCAAACAACAGTGAGCGTCATCAGGTGCATTAAGACCGCTCGTTTGGCGCGCTTTAAGGGCGAGTTGTAGGTGTCAGAAAGCGCCAAGCGCCATAAGGCGCATTAAGACTGCACCCAGTTGTCCCCGACGATGCTCAGCCAGTTGTCGTCAGAAAGCACCAAGCGCCAAAAGGTGCATTAAGACCGCCGGGGGCTGGCGATGGTGAGCGGCTTGTTGTCTAGTCAGAAAGCACCGAGCACCATAAGGCGCATTAAGACGCGAAAGAAATATCCTGCTTTGATAGGAACTGGGCGGAGTCAGAAAGCATCAAGCGCCATAAGGTGCATTAAGACATGATCGGCTCGTTCACACAATCGGCATAGTCGGCGAGTCAGAAAGCACCGAGCGCCATAAGGCGCATTAAGACTTGAGCATCGCGGATCCGCCGTATTAGTTACGGCAGGTCAGAAAGCACCGAGCACCATAAGGTGCATTAAGACACGTGTTCGATCTGGGTGCGATTGGTGATGATCACGAGGCGTCAGAAAGCACCAAGCGCCATAAGGTGCATCAAGACCCGTTAATCTGGAAGCCGAGCTTCTGTCCCTTGAAGTTGGAAGCAACTAGCTCCATAAGGTGCATTAAGACAGCCAAGCATCCGACGCAGAGTTGATTTGGTTGAGGAAGTCAGAAAGCACCAAGCGCCATAAGGTGCATTAAGACATGTAGCGCCAGTAGCGCATATGCTCCTCGTTCTTGTATGTCAGAAAGCACCGAGCACCATAAGGTGCATTAAGACATCTCCAGCAGGGGGTCCCAAGTGTTCGCCGTCTGATGTCAGAAAGCACCGAGCGCCAAAAGGTGCATTAAGACATACCAAGCTGGTGCTCTTCGTCCGCCCACTGGACTTCTGCCAGAAAGCACCGAGCACCATAAGGTGCATTGAGAACCGGCCCCCGACTCCTCCAGCGACGCCCGGTTCCAGAATTCGTAGACCATCCCCACGGCCACAGCGGGTAGCCACCCGCAAGCTACACGAGTTCGTCCAGGAACTGGGCACGTGCCTTCATGGCATGAATGAGGAGTTCTCCGCCACCATCGAAAACTAATACGACCAGCTCGAGAACACGCCCCGACTGGTCGATACCCACCACGAGCCATCGCCTGGGATCATCCTCATCATCGAGAGGACGGGAATTCAGCGCATGCTCATACGCGTACAGAATTGCTTCGTCAGAGAGACGATCACGCCCGAAGTGCTTGCGTGCACTGGCGTGAACCTTAGGCGACATGGGTCCACTCGCGCACCGCCGCGCGAACCGCGTCGGAACGGCTCGCGATCCCCTCGGAGGCAGCACGCTCCATCAACGCCGCCAACGTCTGCGCGTCTAGACGCACCGTCACAGCGACGCCAGGTCCCTTCCCCACTGGAGGACGCCCCGGGCGCGGCGAAGGCAAATCCGCCAGGTCATACCCGCGTTCGGCCTCATCAGCCCACGCCTGAATCTGCTCATCGCTGACGGGGACTCCGTGAAGAAGACGCTCACTCATACGAATATCGTATACGAAATTCGTATCGTTGCCACCACCACCGCAAAATCGGCGTTCACTGCACATGCAAGGGGCCGCGCACGAGTTTTCGTACGCGGCCCCGCTTTTGTCTCAGCCGGGATCTGTCATCCGGATTCCGTCAGACCACCGACACTCACGTCAGCAAGCGGCCCCGGGCGTCGAACTCGTAGCGCGTGCCGCCAATCCAGTGGGTGCCCGTCACCATGGCCCCCGACGAAGACAGGTAATACCAGTGTCCGCCGTCCTTCAGCCAACCCTTGTGCACGACACCCGAGGAAGGATCCAGGTAGTACCAAGCCCCCTGAATGCGCGTCCAGCCAAAAGCCTGGGCACCGTCGCGCCCGAAATAGGACCACTGGCCGTCCACGCGGGACCAGCCGGTCACCACGTAGCCGCGCGCGTTGAAGCGGTACACCTTCCCGTCGATGCGCAAGCGCGTGTTCGTCGGGTAGGTGCCGTCATCAAAACGCCACCACGTGCCCCGGGCGGAGGTGACCCAGCGCCCGGCCCCGGCCTCGGCGACGCCAGAAGCCCCAGAACCGCCAGACCCCGACCCCACCGTGAACGGCGTCTGAGCAACAGACGTCGTCGTCAGCGCGCGAATCGGAGTTGCGCCCGAAGGCTTCGACGGTCACGGACGTGTCACCGACGACGGCAGGGCCCCCGGCCACAGGCCGCGATACGTCCACACCATCAACCCGCAGGGTCACGCCAGGCCCAGTGAACTCGCCGCTCCCCTGCCCGTTCGCGACCTCCTGGCCGCCAACAAGCAACCGAGCCGACGTCACCGGCCCGGTCACGGTCGCGCGCAGAGACACGCGCCCAGACACAGTCCGCCCGGACAGCGGTGCCCACGTGGAGCCGTCAGTCGAGTACTCGACCTCGCCAACCACGGGACGCGCCTGGTCCTTCAGGACGGCGTCCAGCGCACTCGGCATGCCGGCACCCCGGTACTCGCGCTCGCCCTCGGGCGCGGCCAGGCGAGACCAATTCGCAGGCACACCCGCCTGCTTGCGCGCCAACGCGAGGATCTGAGAGGCGCTCATCTCCGGGTGCACCTGGCGCAGCGTCGCGATCACGCCGGCGGCCACGGGCGCGGCCATCGACGAATCCCTCGCAACATCGCCGGGCGACCCAGCATCGCTCGGCAGCGACGTGTACACGTTCTCGCCGGGAGCCGCGAAAGCAATCGTCTGCTTGCCCCAGTTCGCCGTCCGCGCAGCCTCGAGCGTGCCCGTCGCCGGGTCCTGCCCGTCCGCCAGGCGCAGCGTGGAGACGGGCACGACGTTGTCCATCACGGCCGGGATGGTCAGGCCGCTCCACGAGTCGCGCTCGTAGGGTGCCCACGCGTCGGTAGGCGACGACGAGTCCTTGCTCGGCGGATTATCCAAGTCAATGCCGCCGCTTCCCGCGTCCACCACGTTGATGACGTCCTTCGACGCTGCGTAGTCGATGGCGCGCCGCATCGCCTCGCGCCCCGCAGCCTGGTTGGGTTCGTGAGGCATCCAGTACTTCCACGGGTCCACCGCGTAAGAGGTGGTCGTCACCGAAATCCCGTGATCGGCGGCCCACACGTAGCCGCACACGAGGTACTCGGGGTAGTGCATCCCGTTAATGGGCGATTCCACGTCAATGGCGGCGACGCTCAGCGTCGGGTTCACGCCGGGTACGCCGCTGGAGACGCCGCGCCCGGCAATCGCGGAGGCCATCTGGGTGCCGAGCGTCACTCCCGGCTTGCCCCACACTTGGGGTGCGCGCAGCGGCACGCCGTTGCTCCATCGCCTCAAGGTTTGTCAACAATCTCCTAGACCGTTTCATAATTTATGAATTCTTGACCTTTTGGTGAAGAAATTGAGAGGTTGAGAGCTTGCTGAGGGCCAACACGTCCCCACACCCCTCTCCACACACCCCATCGACCAACCGGAACCAACCCACCAATCAATTAGACAGTTTGAAGAGTTGAAAAATACCAAGCGATTAATTTGATTGTCAGAACAAGAACTCTCCGCTATTTATCTTGTATTTTTGATTTGTCATACAACTTGACAGTTGCGCATGACCCATCCGAACAGCTGTGTTACGGTCGAAGACGACAGTTACACGCAAGTGATGGGAGGCACCGTTGCCAGCACCCACACGCCCAATCTATAACGCACCAATGAGAGACCTAATGCAATGCACAACAACACTACCTGCCGCCAAACCGAATACACCATGACAAACAAACTCATAGATCAAGCAGGCACACCAATAGGGCTGACCATCGCGAGCATACCCAGCACAAACCATCAATCACACAACAGCCCAATGTGACCATCAAACACAAAATACAAATGAAGCGAAAGCTAGGCTCATGAGACTCAAACACATCTCGATAAAAAACTACCGCTCGATAAAACAAAAGACAGACATAGCACTGAGCGACTTCACTTCATTGATCGGACCAAATAATGAAGGAAAGACCAACATACTGAGAGCCCTAACCATCGCATTTGCTGTAATACACAACTGGAAGAATAATCGAGAAATATCGAACAGCTTAGAACTTAGCAAAGCAACTAAATTCCTGAAAAATCTCCAGATGGACTCCGCGAGCGGCCTAGTATCCGACTACATTTACGCCCGCGACTACCCAAAACACGGAAAAGGAAAACAACCAACGGAAATAGAATTACGCTTCACCCTCACAGAGGAAGAGCTCGCAGATTTTAGACGACTAACCGGACTGCGCAACAACGATGAACTACCATTAGTTATCCGCATCTCAAAACAAAAGCTCTCACTCTCGGTGAAAAAACAGGGGCCAAGTAGTGAAAACTATAACAAAAAGATTCGCGATGTGGCAGAGTTTATCGACGAACGAATTGGATTCATGTCAGTGCCAGCAATTCGCGATGCAAATCAAATGTTGAACGTTGCCCAAGAATTCGCACAGGCACACCTGAGTGAATCACTATCGGAAGATAATAGATACCGAACACTGATCGAAGAAATCGCTGAAATCGAAGGGAAGTACCTACATGCATTATCTGAAAATATAACAAACCAAATCCAAGGATACGCAGCAAACATTTCCTCAGTACGACTAATTCCAGCGCGCAAAAGAAATACCGTACCACTTATCGAGCGACTCGAAATTACTGACGACGTAGTAACTAGCTCAACCGAGAAAGGAGAGGGTCTCCAAAGTCTGATTGCGATCGGTCTTATACAAGAGGCTACTCGCCACCTTGGCAACCATAAGGCATATATCCTAGCAATTGACGAACCAGAGGCACACCTACATCCTGACGCGGTCAGAATCATAGGCAACACCTTACGCGAACTCGCACAAAAGCAGCAGGTGATCGTCGCTACACACAGCTCAATCCTGGTCGGCCAGACACAGTCACATACAAATGTCCTCATCCAAAACAGCAAGGCCGACACACACCCAACTCTCGAAAAGATTCGAAGTTGTTTGGGCATTGCATTGTCAGATTCCCTAACAAGCGCACCAATTTGCATTCTTGTCGAAGGGGCTACAGACAGAGCCGTATACAAAAAGCTACTTTGTGACACCTCACCAAAAATCCGGCACGCATTCGAGCAATCTCTTATCACCATACGTTCAACGAATGGAACCAAACATCTTCAGCTTAACATCAACATACAAAGGCAATTTTTAAACAAAATACTAATTTTGCTCGACGGTGACCAGGCAGGGCGAGACAGTTGCAAACACCTTATATCATCCGGCATCGTCGATCACAACGAAATCAGGCATATCCCAGCACTCGGGCGCCCAAATAACGCAGAAGTTGAACTTGAAGACATTTTCAATCCTGATCTGATTGTGGCTACATTAAACGAGAGTTTTGGACACTCTTTCAGCATCGCGGATTTCAAACAGGTTGCGAATAAGTGGTCTGCCAATTTTATCAACGCAGCCACTTCGTCAGGCCTGTACGGGAAGAGCGAGGAACTACTCAAGACTGCGAAGATATCAATTAGCCATGCTGTCGAGAGCGAAGGAACATCGGCACTCCGAGAAGAATATAAGAAGTATATTACGAACATCAGCTCACTTCTCGAGCAAATGATAATTGACCATGAGAGTCCCGACAAGAATTAGTCACGATCATCGTGTCACCCATTTGAACATCAGCACGGCCTATCAAATCAAACAAACACAAACTCACATAGCAACCACCACTCTGTTCGACCGATCCTGCACATCCTCCGTCAGACACACGATTCACTCAGCCTTCAATTCACACCGCCAGACAATCCAATTTCTCACTCAAGGAAATTCACAACCAGCCATTGGAGAGCGACAATGAAGAATGAACATCACTGCGAACAATTACATTCTAAGGATCAGAGTTCCACGCCACCCTCACCCAAAATCGCAGCTACCGGCAATCAATGCCTTCGACGCATTCAAACTATACTATTTCTTCTTCTAGTGTTTCTTTCAATTATCATCGTCGAAGGTTCCACTTTTCTAGCCTTTTCTTCTTCACTAGTTCACTATCCCACCCTTCCGTTTGCTGCGCTAGCCGCACCCACCATACTTATGCTTTTACTACTTTTTTCTCAACAGGACCGTGAAACCATAAGATTCACCGCAGCGATTTTGCTTTTTTTCATGAGCGCAATTTACCCACAAGTTAATTCAGAACTGGCGGCAAATCCAACCCAGCAGCTCGACATACAAATCTATTATAGAATCTATCTACACTCACTTCTTTTCCTAGCTGCATTTTGCACATGGCACTATATATTCTCACCTAACACGGACGATCAGTGATTGGGATACAATTCTATTACTTATTTTTCACCAACACTCCATCTTGCTTTGTCACAACATTCCACTCGCATTGCGAATTCGAACTTAGTTTCAAAATTTCATGTTATTTGTCAACTATTCGCTTCGAATCGCGGATGCTGCATCGGTGCATAACTTCATTCGTTTGGCACAAACCTGCTATCGTCTCCCCTCCACCACGGCATCCACGCGCGGTACCCATCGGCGGGCGGGGTGGGCGAGTCGGGCTCGAAGCCGAGCTCCTCGGGAGTCTCGGGGATGCGATCGACCAGGAAGTACTTGTCCTTGTCATCGCAGTGCTCGCGCACGATGGTGCGGAACTCGGCCAGCTCGCAGTACAGGACGCCCGTAATCGGATTCCTCTTGTACACCACGATCTTGTACAGCCAGTAGGCGAACAGCGCGACGTTGGCCGCGAGCGCAGCGGCCGCACACGCGATGTTCGCGCGCGGGTCCATGGTCGCGAAGTTGAAGATGTCGGAGGGAGGGACCAAGACCTCGGGCAGGAGTGTGTTCATGGAGATCCAGAAGACCAGGGTGAAGCAGCGGAACCAGATCCACTGGCCTTTCGCCCAGGTGAACGCGGGGATCGTGCAGGCGAGGAGCAGGGCGAGCGTGCAGTACCACGTGTAGTCGGCCAGGGAGTTGTAGAGGAAGGCGTGGTTCCATAGGTCGTAGGCGATCACCCACGGCCAGACCATGTCCACCCAGATGAGGCCGCGCACGGAGCGCTTGCCGGGCGAGGTGACGATGATTTTGCCCAGGCCGGTGATCGTGATGATGTTGAGGAGGCCGGCGGCGGCGGACAGGAGGTTCCAATACCCGCCGATGGTGCGGAAGCCGGTCTCCGGGTCGATGCCGACATGGCGGGCATCAAGGTTGGCGGCGACGTCTTGGTACCACTGCTGGGAGTGGAGGTCGGCGGTGACGCCGCGCGCCTCGGGCAGTCCGGCGATCATGTCAATGGTGTGGGAGTCGTTGACGCCCTTCAGACACTGCCAGTCCGCACCGCACGCGTAATACGAATCCGCATTGACATAGATCGTCAGGTCGCGGATGTTCGCTTCCATGATGTTGACGGCCAGGCCGATCCACAGGGCCACGCCCAGCCAGATCGCGTACTTGTGGGCCTTGACGGGGTTGCGTTTCGCGTAGACCAGGACCGTGCCCGTCATGGTGGCCGTCAGGATCATGATCGCGTACTTACCGAACGGAAACCAGCCCACCATCGGGGTCCCGTGGATCCACGCGTAGGGCATCAGGGCGATGCCGCCCACGGTCCACACGGCGACAATCGTCCAGTTCCATCGCCTGTTGATTTCCGCGACGATGATTTGGGCCGCCAGCACGAGCAGCCAGATGAGATACACCTTGGGAGTTCCTAGCTCCCAGAGGAAGAGCGAGTCCACAGCATTCTCCTTCGAACGCGTAACAGGGCTAATAGTTGTCGGCTATCATAATCCCCAACACTAACCTAGTGTGTGGGGTTCGCCGTCAAATCCCACAACGCACCGGGGTTCCCCATGCTCCGCACCAGCGGAAGCGCCCCTCGTCAATCCCTCAAGGAGGAGGACCCATGACACGTAACGCCCGATCCCGTCGCACCCTCTGCTGCGCTGCCCTCGCGGGGAGCGCCGCGCTCCTGGGCGGCATGTATGCCTTCAGCCAGCTCAGCGGCAAAGCCACGCCCGAGGAACAAGCCTGGCGTTACCCGGGCGACGACCTGATCGACGCGAACTACGACAACGGCTACTCCTCCACCTACGCGATCACCATCGACGCGCCCGCCTACGCGGTGTGGCGGCTCTTCAAACAGATCGGCGCGGAAAAGTCCGGGTCCTTCTCCTCGGAGTTCCTCGAGCGAGTCTTCGCGCGCCTCCCCTTCTTCAACTCCTACGAGATCCAGGAGGAGTTCCAGCAACCCGACTCGATGATGCCCGGCGACATCGCCGCCTTCGACTTCCACGGCATGTCCATGGAGTGGGCGGACGTCGTACCCGGCAAGTACATGGTCCAGTGGGTCGACACAAAAAACCCGCCCAAGGCCCCCGGATCCTACGCGTTCCGCTTCCCCGGCATGTCGCACTTCGCCGCCGCCTGGTGTTTCTACATGGTGCCCCTGTCGGGCGAGCGTACGCGCCTCATCAACCACTGGCGCATCGGCTACGAACCCGCCTCCCCCGCCATGAAAGCCCTGAACTGGGTCAACATCGAATTCATCGGCGGATGCATGACCCACCTGCAAAACCTCTACGTCAAGCGCGTTCTCGAATTCAAGAAAAAGCAGCACCTGACGGGCCGCTTCATGCGCGGCATGCTCGGCGGGCGATTCTTCAACTCGGGCACGGCCGCCGGCCGCCACGACAACACTCCCCTCTTCGAGGAGACCTACACCCAGTGGTTCCGCTACGGCCGGTCTGCCCCCGCCGTCGCCGAAATCCGCCCGCCCGTCACCGACGACCCCTCCTGGCCGCCGACCGGGGCAGACAGCCCGTGGGCCTCCGAAATCGACGCCTCCTACTTCGACGGCTGGAAGGAGCCCGTCTTCTCCTGGGAGGAACAGATCCGCCAAAAGATGGAGCGCAGCTACCTGCCGAACTGGGGCAAGGAACAACGCTGATGGGCGGCATCACTCCCCCGGACTACCCGACGCTGTTCTTCTTCGAGGTCGGCCAGTGGTGGGACTACGCGATGCTCCTCGTCGTCATCGCGCTGCTCGCGGGCGCGGCGTGGCTCGCGCAGCGCAACATGTGGGTCGTCCTCGCGCTCTTCGTGGCGATACCGGTCGCCCTGACCATCTTCTGGTGGCCGCACTCGACGGCAGGGACGGCCTCGGCCGGCTGGTTCCCCATCGTGAAACAGTACTCGGCGCTGGCGGGCTCCCTCTGCCTCGTCGCCCTCCAAGTATTCCCGAGGCTGCGACACAACCACTGGTACCTGTTCATCCCACCCATCATCCTCGCGGTGAACATCGCCGAGGCCGTGGTGCGCGACTTCCAGTGCTACGGGATTCACGGGGTGGACCCCTCGCAGGGGATGGTCACGTGGGGCGGGCCGTGGAACATCATGAACGGCATCGCCGGGATCCTCAACCTGCTGGCTATCTCCGGCTGGGTCGGGATCTTCGTGTCCACAGGCAAGGAGCGCGCCCTCGTCTGGGGCGACCTGACAATCGGGTGGATCATCGCCTACGACCTGTGGAACTTCGCGTACGTGTACAACTGCCTGGCGGACCGCGCATGGTACTCAGGCGTGGCGCTGCTGGCGGCGTGCACGATCCCCGCGCTCATGAAGCTCGGCCGAGGCGCGTGGATCCAGTACCGCGCGTACACGCTCACGCTGTGGTCGGGCGTGGTGCTCACGTTCCCGCACTTCATGCACGATTCAATGTTCGCCCACCGCAGCTCGCACAACCCCTGGGCGCTGCTCATTGTCTCGGCGGCCGCGCTCATCGCGAACGTGTGGATGTTCGTCGCGCACGTCCGGGTCATCGTCACGAAGCGGCGCAACCCCTTCACCCAGGAGGTCCACGCCGACGAGGCCACCTACACCTCGTGGGTCCGTGACCTCGCGTCCGACGAAGATAAGGAACTCATCGCCGCGCGCCTCGGCACGACGCCACAGGAAGCGGGGTTCGTCGCTGCGGATAGCCGATAAGTTTCCTCTTTGGGAACCGTTCTGTGGGACGGTTCTTACCGTTCTACGGGGCGGTTCTTGCTGGCGGGGCCGCGCACGTCTTCCGTGCGCGGCCCCCACCTTTTGTGCCGCCTGCGATGCCTTCCGCCTCCCGTGGGCGCTGCCCCTGAGCGCGGAGTCAGCGTGCGGTCTATCCCGCGACGGATTCGCTCACGCACGGGAACCCGCTATCCGGAGCACTAACCCTCTTGTCCGCACGTCAACCCGCTGTTCCGTACGTGGGCAGCCTCGCCCAGGCTCCGATAAGCGGGTTTACGTGCGGATCAGGAGGCCCGGGTCCCAATAAGCGGGTTCGCGTGCGAGGCATCGGAACCCCGGGTGCACACCAACAGTGAGTGCCCATCATAAGCAACGCCCAGAGCGTCACCCACGCGCAGAGCATCATTCACGTCCCTTGCATCGCCCACGCGCAGCGCATCGAGCGACGCACACCGGCAACGCGAGCCGCCCTCACCCGCTTGTTTCACGCACGACTCCCGTGAAACAATGCGGGGCCGCGCACCAGGAATGGTGCGCGGCCCCGGTCCCGTCCCAGCCACAGCAGCCTCAAGAGCAGCAACCGCTGCAAGAGCCGCGACAGCTCCTGTCGCTGGATCAGCCGGAATAGCCGATTCAGGCAGGTCAGTCCCGACAGCGCGTGATCAGCCTCAACCTCCGCGCAGGCAGGAGAAGCCACGCGAGCCGGGCCAGACACTCGCCTACGGCATCAGCCTCCCCTCGCCATCGAAGGCGTAGCGTGTGCCGTCGATCCATCGGCTACCCGTCGCCATCGCACCGGAGGACGTCAGGTAGTACCAGGCATCACCGTCGCGCAGCCACCCGGTGGCCATCGCGCCGCCGTCGGATGACAGGTAGTACCAGGAGGATCCCACGCGCTGCCAGCCAGTGGCCAGAGCACCCGAGGAGGTCAGGTAGTACCACGCGGACCCGTCGCGCACCCATCCGGTGCGCATCGCGCCGGACGACGACAGGTAGTACCAGGTGCCCTGCACCTTGGTCCAGCCGCTCGCCATCGCGCCGGTGAGGGGATCCAGGTAGTACCACGTGCCGTGCACACGAACCCATCCAGCGGACTGGCCGCCCGACGCGCCGTAGTAGTACCACTGACCGTCCTCGTACACCCATCCGGTCACCATGTATCCGCGCGCGTTGAAGCGGTAGATCGCCCCGTCGATGCGCAGCTGCGTGGAGGTCGGGTAGTTCCCGTCGTCGTAGCGCCACCACCAGCCGAAGGTGCCGGACACCCAACGCCCAGCCCGGGCCTCGTCGGGACCCACGTGGTCGGTGCTGACCGTGAAGGGAACCTGCGCGGTCGCGTCGTCGTCGGCCCGCGGATCGAAGTTGCGCCCGGAGGCTTCGACCGTGACCGTGGCTGCGCCGGAGAAGCGTCCCGTGCCTGCCGGGTGCGAGACGTCCACGCCGTCGGCCTGAATCGTCACGCCGGTCCCATCGAACGAGCCGTCGCCGACTCCGGTTGCGATCTCGCGGTCGCCGAGCAGCAGCCGAGCGCTGGTCACCGGCCCGGTCACGGTGGCGCGCACGGAGACGCGCCCGGCGAGGGTCTCCCCCGCCAGTGGCTTCCACGCCACTCCGTCGGTCGAATACTCGACCGCGCCAATCACCGGAGCAGTCTGATCCTTGAGCACGGCATCGAGCGCGTTAGGCAAGCCCGCGCCCCGGTACTCGCGGCCCTCCGCGGGCGCGGCCAGGCGCGACCAGTTCTCGGGTGCGGACGCCTGCTTCTTCGCCACAGCGACAATCTCCGAAGCACTCATCTCCGGATGTACCTGGCGCAACGTCGCGAGGACGGCCGCGGCCAGCGGCGAGGCCTGCGACGTGCCGTACAGGTTCCCGTAGGCCTTGCCGTACCAGCTCGTCAGCGGCGCGTAGATCTTCGCGCCGGGTGCCGCGAAATCAATCGTCGTGGCACCCCAGTTCGACCAGGACGTCGGCTCCAGCACGCCCGTGGCGGGGTCCGCGCCCTCGGGCAGCTGCAGCGCGGAGACCGCGAGGGTGCCGCGCATCATCGACGGCATGTAGACGCCGCCCGTCACGCCACGCTCGAACGCGCCCCACGTGTCGCCCGGCGACGAGTCGTCGGTCGCGGGCGGGTTATCCAGGTCCGTCGTCCAGTTGCCTGCGGCCACCACGTTGATGACGTCCTTCGACGTCGCGTAGTCGGCGGCACGCTGGACGGCTTCCAGGCCAGCGGCCTGCTCGGGGTCGTTCGGCATCCAGTACTTCCACGGGTTGACGTAGTAGGAGCCGTTCGTCACCGAAATGCCGTGCTCGGCGGCCCACACGAAGCCGCACGCGATGTATTCGGGGTAGAAGTAGCCGCCGTTGCGCGACGCCACATTAATCGCGGCGATGCGCAGCGTCGGGTTCACGCCGTCCACGCCCACGCCGTCATGCTTGGCGGCAATCGACCCGGCCACGTGTGTGCCGTGTGTCGCGTCGTCCCAGCGCCACGCCGCCGGATCCTGGTTGGGGATGCCGTTGACGTTGCAGGCCACGGACTTGGCGTGGTCCACCTGCCCGGCCAGGTCCGGCACCGTATCGTCGACGGACTGATCCATGATGCCCACGGTCACGGGGGCGCGCATGACGTCGACGTCCTGGGCCTCAAGGGCGTGCAGGGCTTGGAGGTGCCACCCGTTGGAGGTCTGCGGGTCTGGAGTTACCCCGGCCTCGTCCTCGCTCTGGGTGCCCTCGCTCTGGGTGCCCTCGCTCTGCACGGCGTCGGACTTCGGCGCGACCGCGAGCGCTGCGTCGGCTCGCACGCGGGTCGTGTAGTCGATGGGGACCACGGCCTCGTTGCCGCCGACGGGTGCCTGGCGGGTGGGGCCGATGGAGTCGTAGCTGATGCCCTCCTTGATGAGCGCCGCGCCCAGGTCGGGTGAGAACGTCGGGGAGGCGGATTGGACGAAGAAGGTGGAGAACTGCGGGTAGCGCGCCAGGACCAGTCCTCCCTTGAACGAGGCCTGGGCTGCGGCTCGCTCGAAGGTGGCCTTGTCCGTGCCCGCGGGGAGGTTCACCGCGTAGTTGGCGGGCAGTTGTTCGTTGGCTCGCGCGAGGGCGGTGACTCCGGCCGTCGCTTCGCCGGGTACGGGTGCTTCGCCGGTGCCCGGATCGGGCTGCGGTTGGGGTACGACGGCGGGGTCACGCGAGACCGTGAAGGTCGCTTCGCGGCCCGTGTCGTCGTCGGCTTGGCGGTCGAAGTTGATGCCTGCGGCGCTGACTTGGACGCGGGCGGTAACCGAGTCCGTGCCGTCGGGCAGGAGGGAGGAAAGGTCTACGTTCTCCGCGGACACGCTCAGCTCGGGGTCGCCGTATTTGCCGGAGCCGTCGCGGTCGACGCCGGTCAGGGACGCCACGTCCATGTGCAGGTGGCTGATCGGCGAGGCGGCGGCCGCGTAGAAGGTGACGGGGCCTGCGGGCAGGGTCGCGCCGTCGAGGCTCTTCCATTCGCCCTTGCCGACCCTGTATTCGAGGGTCGTGACGGTCGGCTGCATCTGGTCGCGGCGCATGGTAGTCAGCGCGTTGATGAAGCCGTAGCCGCGGTATTCCTTGCCGTCGGCGGGCACCTCCAGGCGCGTGTAGTCGATGGCCGCCTGCTTGCGCATGAGGTCGACGATCTGGGTTCCCGTGAACGCGGGGTGCGTGGCCTTGATGAGCGCGGCGATGCCCGTGATGTGCGGGGCCGCCATAGAGGTGCCGCTCGTCTTGGCGTATCCGCTCGGGTACTGGGCGGTGGGGACGGTGGAGTAGATGCCGTCGCCGGGTGCCGCGAAGTCAATGGTGGTGCCGTAGTTGGAGAAGTCCGCGCGCGCGAGGGTCGTCCACTCGGGCTTGGTCTCCTCGTCGACGCGCGTGAGAGCGCTCACCTGGCTGACCCCCGCCACCTGGCCGGGAACGCGGATGGATCCCGCGACCGAACGGTCCTTGATGGGCGTGTCCATGTCGGTCGGCGAGCCGGAATCGGTCGTCGGATGATCATTGTCCGCGCCCTCGTTGCCAGCCGAGGCGATGACGGCCAGTCCCTTGCTCTGCGCGTAGGTGATGGCACGGGTCGCGGCCTCCAGGCCTGCGGCCTGCTCGGGATCGGTCGGACTCCAGTACATCCACGGATCCATCGAGTACGAGTTGTTAACAATGTCCACGCCGTGGCTGGCCGCCCACATGAACGCGCAGGTCACGTATTCGGGGTAGATGAGCTGCTCGGAGTTGGCGGCCTTGATCGACACGAGGGTCGTATACGGCGCGACGCCGTCGACGCCGATCCCGTTGTGGTTGGCGGCGATAATGCCGGCGACGTGCGTGCCGTGGAAGTAGTCGTCACGCCAGCCCCCGTACGCCT
>ERZ773207.394-NODE-394-length-15952-cov-3.576398_pt1 | contig 15952 bp, 19 predicted proteins | sample MGYA00580997_ERZ773207 | MGnify/ENA primary metagenome ERZ773207 (study PRJEB29015, sample SAMEA2738170) | human oral metagenome | biome: human oral; feature: human-associated habitat; material: saliva | place: China | collected 2239 ... | reverse complement strand
GAGAGTATTATTGCAAAGCAAGCCGCAATTCTGATTACTAATGGATCATACACCTTAGTAAGTGCGAGTACTCCAGTGTTCTCACCGTATGTAGTATTTGCAGGACCTCCAAATATTGAAGCGAGCATTGTAGCTAGTCCATCTCCGAGCAATGTTCTGTGAAGTCCAGGGTCCTTAATATAGTTATGTCCAGTAGTAGCACTGATTGCGGAGATATCTCCGATGTGTTCCATCATAGTTGCAAGTGCGATTGGTGTAATTGTTATAATTGCACTGATATCGAACTTAGCCATCATGATAGGAGGGAAGGCAACTGCTGATGCCTTACCGATTCCAGAGAAATCTATCTGTCCCATTCCTAATGCAACAATGTAAGAGATGATAACTCCTAGTATGATAGGAACAATCTTAGCCATACCGCGTCCCCACATATTAAAGAATATGATCGAAGCTAGTGCGACAATTGCAAGAAGCCAGTTAGTCTGAGCGTTCTTGATAGCAGATGGTGCTAGGATGAGTCCGATCGAAATGATGATTGGGCCAGTAACTACTGGAGGAAAGAACTCCATAACCTTCTCTATTGTAAATAGTTTGATCAGTGTAGCAAGTATAACGTACACGAACCCCGCAACTATTACTCCTCCGCAAGCGTATGGAAGCATCTCTGTATTAGGCTGTCCGTTCTGTAGAGGAGCTACCGCTGCATATCCTCCTAGAAAGGCAAATGATGAACCTAGGAATGCTGGAACCTTGCCTCTTGTCAGCAGGTGGAATAATAGTGTGCCAAGTCCAGCCATCATTAGGGTGGTAGAGATGCTGAGACCGGTGAGAAGTGGAACGAGCACTGTTGCACCAAACATGGCGAAAGTGTGCTGAAGTCCCAGTAGAATGGTTTTCGGCCAACCGAGTGTTCTAGCATCGGTTATGCCGCTAGAGTACAGATGTTCGTTACTCTGTGTCATCGTTTCCTCCTTGGATACTTATAATGTGTGAAAAGTTAATTAAAATATCTGAAGACTCCTTTTACCTTGCCGACAATCTTACAATCATCGACTATTATAGGCTCCATGAAGTCATTTTCAGGCTGAAGTCTGATATGGCCGTTCTCCTTATAGAACCTCTTAACCGTAGCCTCTGCTTCAAACGCACCATCAATCATCGCAACAACTATATCTCCGTTAGATGCGTTCTTGTCTTCCTGAACGATTAGGTAGTCACCATCGTTGATGCCAACGTTGACCATGCTATCTCCGTGTACTACGAGAAGGAAGTTATTTCCATTTCCGATAAATCTCGCAGGGAATGGGATATTATCTTCTATGTTCTGCTCTGAGAGAATAGGCACACCTGCTGCAACGTTGCCAATTACGGGTAATTGCACCATGTTGATGTCATCCGCTTCAAAAGCAGGCTCCTTACCTTCGTTGGATACTGAATCCACAATCGCCAGTGCACGAGGCTTGCTGGGGTCTTTCTTGATGAAACCCTGTACTTCTAGTGCTTTTATATCGCTATAAACCGTGGAAGTCGACTTTATGCCTATAGCATCACAGATCTCGCGTACAGTAGGGGGGAAGCCCTTTAGCTTTATAGTTTCCTTCATATAAGCCAGCACCTGTTGCTGACGTTTTTCGCTTTTTTTACCCTTTGTCATGTCAAATCCTCTATAAAGTAAGTGAATTGAGTGTCAGCTCTTCGCCGTAGTTGTTCCAATCATCGTAAATCTCTCCAGTCTGTCTGATGATAATATCACCGACCTTACCGTTGATTTTACTGTATGGAAGTGTCTTGTGGTAAGTGATTCTACTATCTCCGAGCTGAAATAAGAAGCCTGTACGGAAAAGTTCCTTTTCAAGCTGTCCCTTGTATTCCGCAATTGAATCGATTAGCTTAAATAAATCGTCTTTCTCTGTATCAAACACGTTATCTAGAGTGAGCTTGGAGTAATTAGCTCGAAGCTGAATCTCATGTCCTGAGAATCTATCTAGAACCTTGAGCAGCTTACCTTTTGTTTCTGGATCATCAGCATCTTGGAAAACGACGCAGTTGATACGGTGAGGTACTTCGAGAAGTTCGAAAATCTCATCTGAGCATTCCTTTACGTAGTGCTTAAGGTGTCTGGATACATTAATACAGCTAATCTTATCTTTGTTTCTATTTAATACATCAGCGACTTTATGTATGTCCTGTTCTTCATTAGTTGGCAGTGTTGTGTTGATGTAGATGTGATGGCCGTCCTTGATATGGTTAAGGATATCTTGTAGTGCATCAAGGTCTGCAAGAGGTTCACCGCCAGTTAGGACTATATCGTTGTGAGGTAGAATCTTATCAAGAAGATCAAGAGAACGATAGCATCTCTCTAGGTTGAATGATGATGTATCTCTATAGTCGTCTTTATTTACACAGAAAGGGCAGCAGTTGTTACAGTCGTATGGAACGAACATGGTAACGGTTGGCCCCTCTTTGATAAAATCTTTCATTCTAGTTAATCCCCCTATACTAAAATCATTAAATTATACCATTTCGAACAGTTGTTTGCAATTGGAATGAGGGTAAAATGTACTATAAATAAAGGTTTTTCGATGAAAAGCACTGTCTAATGACCATGTATGATTATTGGAACAAAATACTTTAAAGGTGGCAAATAATCATGTATACTAAAAGGACTATTATTAATTCAATCAAAATTTTTAAATGAAAGGCTAGAGGTAACGATGAGAGAGTTCTTTCGCGACCGACATCTGACTAGCAACCCGTACTTGAATTTCTTTGAAGTATTCGGATTGCTTATGCTCCTGTGGATCGTGATGTCTGGAATATTCACAGTTAAATTTATAATTTATGGATGTGTTTCCTCGTTTTTGATTTCATGCTTCGTAGTGGGCTCTCTGCGTATCGGAGGGCTTAAATCTAACCGAACATATTTTATTCTTCATGCCAATTATCCAAAACTGATAATCTATTTTCTGTGGCTTATCAAAGAGGTCGTTAAGAGTGCAATAGACGTTTCTAAGATTGCATTATCTTCTAAAATGAAAATTGAGCCTCTAGTAGTATGGTTTAAGGCAGATTACGACAACCCTGCAGCGAGGGCAATTCTTGCAAATTCAATCACACTTACACCTGGTACTGTAACTATCGATATATATGATAGCGGTGTTTTTTCTGTGCATGCACTTAATCGAGATTTTGCTGAAGGCCTTTTGGCAGGAGACATGCAGAAACGCATAGCCAAGCTTTATGGAGAGATAATCGACTATAAAGTGATAGATGTTGTTACTGACTACGACTACATAGAGAGAGAAGTTGTGGAGCTGACTTCAAAGCGATTCATGAGAAGGAGGAAGAACAGAGATGCATAATTTCTTTATTGCGCTTCTTGCCGGACTTCTTGCAATTGTAATTGTAATGGTGGTCACAATGTTTATCGGCAAAACAGTATACGACAAGCTCAATGCTTTATTCGTCATAAATACGAATATCGTTATGCTGATTTTAGTCGTTGGCTTAATTGACAACAGAATGGATATGCATATAGATATCGCACTTAGTTATGCGATTCTAGGGTTCGTAACAACTGTTATTCTTGCTAAATTTATAGGAGGTAGAAGGTAATGAGTTTACAGAATATCGTGGCGATTACTATTATTTCCTTCGGTTTTATTTTTATGGCTTTAGCAGCAGTTGGAGTAATAAGATTTCCTGATTTTTTTACAAGGCTTCACGCTTCTGGTGTAGGAGAAACTTTCGGAGCTCTGATGATGACAGTCGGAATAATGATTTACACAGGATGGACATTGCTATCAGTAAAAGTATTTATCATATTTTTTTTATTGCTACTCACGAATCCTCTTGGAACTAATTTGATTATGATAACATCGGTTCATGCCAAGAATTACCAGGATTATAATCACAAGAAGCATTTGGGGGTAAATCAGGATGATACTGCGGATGAAAAGGAGGGAAGATAGATGAGTTCATTTCTTGTAGAGACAATTCTACTTTTCGCTTTAATATCTATTACTCTCGTGATTATATTTGATAAAGACCTCGTGTCAGTTGTCGTAGTGTATTGTGCATTCAGCTTTGTAACGATGTTCCTATACATCATAATGGGAGCACCTGACGTTGCCTTTACAGAGGCTGTAATTGGTGTTATTTCAACTATTTACTTCATAATGACACTGAAGAGTATAGATAGGCGGTGTAAGTAATGCGCAAGTATATTAACGTGACATTTTTGATTACGGCGATACTGCTACTCTTTGTTATAGTAGCTAAGATTGATGTACTACCAGCAATTGGGGATATCGACTCTGCACCAGCACTTCATGTTTCAAAATACTATATAGAGCATTCAGTACAGGATACGAATTCTCCAAATATGGTTACTGCTATGATTGTAGATTACCGTGCATTCGATACTATGTTCGAGACGACTGTTATGTTCCTAGCTGGAATAGGGGTAATCATGATCCTATCGGGTAGACCAAAGGCAAAGAATAGAATTTTACAGCCAAAGAGATATTTTGGTCACCGTTATAAGCTCGGAGATCCTGCATACAAGACTATCAATAAGGATGTAATGATCACGCTCATTGAACCGCTAATCTTGATATATGCATTCTATGTATTATTTCATGGAGAAGTCAGCCTTGGTGGAGGATTCCAGTCTGGAGCACTCATTGCATTGACGTATATCATTGATATTCTAGTAATTCCCGATAAGAAAAACCTGTTTATGATGACAGGCAAAAATTCAGCGAGTATTGCAGGCATTGGTGTTTTGATATATGTGATGACAGGAGTTGTTCCGATGTTCAACGGAGGCTCATTCATGGATTACACCTATCTGCCAATTTCGGTTCACGCCGCAGAACGACATGCGATTGGAATTCTGCTCGTTGAGATAGGCGTAACTATCGGAGTAATGGGCACTATTATTACGATTCTCAATGCGATTATGAAGAGGGTAAGATTTGATGATGACACAGATAAATGGACTTCTGGCAAGTAAAGGGATTTATTTTTTAACTTTACTACTTTTGCTACTTGGAGTTTATGGAATGGTTTCTTGTAAGAACTACATGAAGAAACTCATTTGCATGAATATCATGCAGGTTGCAGTAATATTTTTCTACCTATGCTTTGCTCAGAAGAAAGGTGGAACTATTCCTGTTGCGCTAGATACAATAGTTAATGCTGATAAATACGTTAACCCAATTCCCCATGGATTAATGCTAACAGCAATTGTTGTAAGTTTAGGTACTACTGGTGTTGGACTTGCGCTACTAACTAGAATTAAGGAAAAGTATGGCAGCATAGAAGAGGACGATATAATAAGAAGGGGGAAACGTTTCAAATGAATGATCTTCCAATAATTATTATTTTATTTCCACTAATAAGTGCGCTACTGTCACTCCCACTGTCCAAGATAAATAAACACTTAGTAAGAAATGTGGTTGCAATTTCGATATTTGCGGCATTTGTTTGCTCGGTAAAGCTGCTAGCTAAAGTTATACATAATGGCGCAATTCGATATACATTTGGAGGCTATAAAGCACCGTACGGCATCGAATTTTATATCGACTCAATCGGCGCAATTATCGTTTTGATAATTCTGCTCCTAGGGTTTATTACAGTGCTCTATACCATGAATTTTGAAGTTACCAATGAACGCAAAGTCATAGGCGGAGCATATGCTCTTATAGGCTTGTTAATAGTCGGAATGTGTGGTATGACGCTTACTGGCGACGTATTTAATCTATACGTATTTTTAGAGATTACTTCACTTTCTGGGTATTGTTTAATTGCCCTAGGTGGTAGTAGGGGAATAGTAGCGTCTTTTAGATATCTTCTAGTGGGTACAGTTGCAGCTACCATGTACTTGCTCGGTGTCGGCATACTATATGCGTCAACTGGAACGCTAAACATGACTGATATGAGGAGCATTCTGAATTCACAGGACTATACAGTTCAGATGACTGTCTCCCTGTGTCTCTTTATCGGTGCTTTTGGCATCAAGATGCCGATGTTCCCGTTTCACGGCTGGCAGCCATCGGCATACGCACACGCTGAACCAGGTTCTAGACCGCTGATTGTCGGAATAATGGGTAAGATTCCAGCGCTTGCTATGTTTAGATATCTGTATATTATCTATGGCACAGATTTCAAGTATTTTAATCTATTTCTAACCATAATCGGTGTGCTCTCTTGCATTGGTATTATCTATGGGTCGATTAGAGCTATGGCACAGGAGGATATCAGAAAGATATTCGCATATTCATCTATTGCTCAGATTGGGTACATAACACTCGGTTTTTCTATAGGTAATTCCTATGCACTAGCTGGAGCTTTCTTGCATTTGATTGGACACGTATTCATGAAGAGCGGGCTTTTCTTCAGTTCAGCTGCAATCAGGTACAGATTCGGAAACTTCGAGCTTTCGAGTTTCGGCAGGATTTATAAGAAGATGCCTATTACATCAGCTCTCATCGTTTTGGCCTCACTTTCGATGATTGGAATACCACCAACTGTAGGGTTCTTCAGCAAATGGTACATAGCGCTAGGAGCTGTACAGAATCATCAGTTTGTGTATTTAGCTGTATTAGTGCTTAGCAGTTTACTAAATGCAATCTACTTCTTTAAGCTAATTGAGAAGATCTTTATTAATAAACCGACAGAGCTTAACGATAGACGAGAAGGAGAAGTGCGTGAACTTCCTATATCTATGCTAATTGCGATTGTAACTTGTTTTGTAGCAATAATTGCTATAGGAATACTTAACGTAAGCGTTATAGATGTGATTATGATGACTGTGAAGGGGGTAGGAATATGAATTTAATTTCTCTAAGTATCCGCCCACTTCTTGCGATATTAGTTTCACTATGTGCATCGGGACTTATATATGTGCTCGGTGATCATATAAAGGAAAATGCAAGAGAAGCTATAACCTATACAGCTGCAATTATTAAAATTGCTCTCGTATATTCAATGGTTCCTGCGGTATTGGCTGGTCATACTATCAAGTTAGAGTTATTCAGGATAGTGGATGATGTAAGCTTTGCTCTTAACGTAGATACGGCTGGTATCGTTTTTGCCTGCAGTGCATCGACTTTATGGTTGCTGACTTCCATATATTCAGTAGGGTATATGAGAGGCCATGGTGAGAAAAATCAGACCGGATATTATGCATCTTTTGCAATGTGCCTGTCAGCGGCCATGGGAATTTGCTTTGCGGCAAACATGATAACATTCTTCATATTCTTCGAAGTGCTGACTATTGCGACTTACCCGTTAGTTGTGCATTATCGTGATGCAGAAGGGACTAGATCTGGAAGAAAATATCTAGCATACACGCTAATCAGTGGACAGATATTCTTTGCAGCTATGGTCATAGTTTACTCTGTATCAGGTAGTATGGAGTTTAAACCGGGTGGATTCCTGGATAAAAGCATGCTACCAGCGCCTTGGGCACTAGTTGTATTTATGATGATGATAGGGGCAGGAATAGTTAAGGCAGGTGTTATGCCTCTTCATAGCTGGCTTCCTGCAGCGATGGTAGCGCCTACTCCTGTAAGTGCGCTCCTTCATGCTGTAGTAGTCGTGAAGGCTGGAGCATTTGCAACACTCAGGGTGGTGCTATATGTATTTGGACCTAAGCTAGCTAGAGAGTGCGGTGGTGCAACTATACTAGCTTGGATGGCAGTAGCGACTATTTTAATATCATCACTGATAGCACTTAAGAAAGACAATCTAAAGGCTAGGCTTGCATTTTCAACTATAGGGCAGCTGTCTTATATCGTACTCGGAATAGCTATTCTGTCTCCATTAAGCACAGCGGGAGCTCTATATCACCTTGTTGCTCATGCATTTATGAAGATTACACTCTTTATGTGTGCTGGTGCTATATTTGTGACTACTCACAAGAAGGATATCAGTGAAATGGTTGGACTTGGCAGGAGAATGCCCGTTACTATGAGTGCATTTACGATTGCTTCGCTTGGTATTGCAGGATTCCCATTTTTCGTGGGATTTGTAAGTAAGGCAAATATCATCATGGGTGCACTCAAGACAGGGCAGCTGCTATTTGGTGCTACACTTATTGTAAGTGCAGTACTGGCACTTACATATCTGATGCCAGTTGTGCTTATTACTTTTAAGAGAGAACCGGTGAATCCAGAGTTCAATACGTACGGTGAAGCCAGCAAGACGATGTTAGTTCCGCTGCTTATCACAGCGACTGTATCTGTGATACTCGGCGTGGCTCCAAACTTTGGACTTCACCTGTTAGACCTAGCGATGAGCACGGGTGAAGCGGTGTTTGCCCATGTGGGAGGTGTGATATGTTAAACGAGATATTACATTATATCGTCCTCTCTATTGTAGGCTCATTGGCGCTTGTATTTATAAGTAAGGTTATCTTAAATAAGCTTTTACGCCGTAATGTGAATTACTACGAGGGCACAGAAATAAATGAAGAGATGGAACTTCTTCAGCATGCTAGATTAGATACGTCTTATTTGGAAAGGAGGACTGATGATGATAAATAGTTTTCACCCTGGACTCCTTATGATTCTGATTGGAGCGTTAATCCTCGTTTTACCGGATAGATTTAAAAAGCCGTGTTCGATTATTGCAGCGGTATCGGGAATTCTTGGATTATTCACGCTAAATAGTAGCAGCCATTTGGTGTATCAGATTACGTCAGATATCAAGCTACAGATGATTCATATTGATAGGTTATCAATGATATTCGTAATCATTTTTAGCATAATCATGGTTATCAACTCCATTTACTCATTTGACATACAGGACAAGTGGGAGAAGGGTGTTTCAGTTATCTATGGAGGCAGCATCATAGCTGCAACTTTAGCAGGTGACATAATTACCATGATCGTATTCTGGGAGGTTGCTGCATTTAGTGCGGCATATCTGATATATGCAAGGCACACAAGGCGTTCGTCAAGGTCCGCACTTAGATACCTTCTGATGCATGCATTTGGAGGAAATATGCTTCTAGTAGGTTTCTTGCTGCACGCATCCCAGACGAATTCTCTTGGGATTCCTAAATTTACCGTACTAGGTGGTTCAGCTGCATTTTGGTTCGTTTTAATAGGCGTTGGGGTAAATGCATTAGTTCCGCCGTTTAGCTCTTGGATTTCGGACTCATATCCCGAGTCTACTATTGCAGGAACAGTTTACATGTGCGGATATACTACAAAGCTTGGTATTTACGCTATGATAAGGATTTTTGCCGGCACTGAAGCACTTGTGTATGTTGGTGTATTTATGGCGCTATATGGCGTATTAATGGCTTTATTAGAAAATGACCTCCGCAGACTGTTCAGTTATCACATTATGTCACAGCTCGGATACATGGTCGCAGCGCTTGCTATAGGCGGAGCATGGGGAATCGATGGGGCGTCATCTCATGCGTTTAACCATATACTATACAAGGGCGTACTTATGATGTGCTCAGGGGCTGTAATAATGGCGACAGGTAAGCGAAAAATTACAGAATTAGGCGGACTAAGGAAGAAGATGCCAATTACAGCATGGACTTTTCTCATAGCCTCGCTATCCATTGCAGGTATGCCATTTTTGAATGGCTTTGCTTCCAAAAGTATTATTATGCACGCAGTCAATTTCAGTGGACATGAGACAGCAGCACTGCTACTTACCGTGACATCAATAGGAACATGGCTCTCTGTAGTTCTAAAGGTGAACTGGTTTGTGTTCTTCGGCAAGGCTAGAAGTGAGTTCGAGGTAAAGCCTATACCTGTGAGTATGAAGATGGGAATGGTTACAGGTGCTTTAGGATGTGTGATTTTGGGCGTATATCCATCTCTTTTATATAGGATTATGCCGTATAAAATATCAGTGAATCCTTTTAACATCAGTCATATCGCAGAGTACATAATACTGTTTGCTGGGGCTACACTAGTGTTCTGGATTTTCAGAGTTAAGATGCTTCCGCATGACGAACTGTCGCTTGATTTCGATTGGTTCTTTAGAAAGCCTCTTGCAAGACTTGTCTGTGCAGCCTCTGCTTGTCTAAATAGATTTACAGACTGGGCAGATAGAAAGTCGCTTAGCTTTGTACATTTCTTCAGTGAGAGACTTGGGAATCCGTATAAGTGGACTGAGAACTCAAAGAGCAGCATAATTAGAAATATATCTTTTGAGAATGAAGATCGAGAAATCGGACTCGTGATAGAAATCTCGGTTTCAATGTTCACACTGATTATGATAATCGCTATGATTTGCATCTATTAAAAATGGGTTATAGGATAACAATAATAAAAACCGCTAGGGCCATTGAAAGTTCAATAGTTTTAGCGGTTTTCTGTTTCAGCAAATAATATCCAGAGGCTAGAAAATTGTTTTCACAGTTCACTTATCAGCTTTATGAAAAATTAAATACATAGATAAAATAAGGCAGGCAATTCGTATACTCCATGCAAAGTTCGTAATTCTACTTATAGAGATTTCATCGGTAGTCACATTAATATGATCTGAGATAAACGTGCTTATTGGTGTAGAAAGCAAGCAGATACAAACAAGTATTAACATTAGTTTAAGATTGCGGTCTTGCATGATTATCTCCTTGTGATGATACCAAACTAGTTGTATATTTCCTAAATATTATCAAATTCAAGAAATGATTTCTTAAAAATTTTTTAATCGATAGGATATAAACTATTAGTACTTATAATAGTTCATAATCTCTTTTTTTATTGACAATATATGGCTGGCAAATATAATTATACATAGAGTATGAGAGGTCATACGAAGGGGTACACCACCATGGGTGTAAAACTTCGTATGACCTTTTTTTGTTATTGTAGGGATTCCCATTATTTGATAATAGCTAATAAAAAATGGAAAGAACTACACGTATTATAAAAGCTACTATGAAAGGTGGTGAGATTTTGATTATAGTAAACGGTAAGGAAATTGAATACACTTCTGGAATGACAATAGAAGACATAGTAAGATCGTTTTCATACAACGCAGCTCGTATTGCAGTTGAAAGAGTTGGGGAGATTGTTCCAAAGAGTGCGTATGCAGATACATTGGTAAATGATGGTGACAAAATAGAGATAGTTTGCTTCATGGGAGGAGGTTAAGTTATGGCAGATGTAAATTCATTTATCGAGGGCGCACCTAGTGAGCATGAGTTTGAAAAAGCCAAAGACGATAGATTTTCGCCCGACATCCACAAGAAATTAAAGGAAGCTAGTATCGCAATTGCTGGTGCTGGGGGACTTGGTTCGAACATCGCGGTTATGCTCGCTAGAAGCGGAGTAGGGCACCTTCATATTGTAGATTTCGATATCGTAGATATAACTAATTTGAACAGGCAGGCATACACTGTTAAGCATATAGGAATGCGTAAAGTCGATGCCATTACGGAAATTCTCATGGAGATTAATCCGTATATGAGAGTAACTACCGAGTGTATTCGTGTAATGGCGGATAACGGCAAAGAGATATTTGAAAGTTTTGATATTGTGTGTGAGGCTTTTGACGGGGCTGAGTATAAAGCTATGCTTATTGATTCACTTCTATCAATTAAAGATGGGCCAATCGTAATTTCTGGCTCTGGAATGGCTGGATACAGCAGTGCTAATGATATAAAGGCTAGACGCGTAATGAATAGGTTGTTTATATGTGGTGATGAGCAAACTGATATTGCAAATGGTATAGGACTTATGGCTCCGAGAGTTTCCGTATGTGCGGGTCATCAGGCGAACCTAGTCATTGGGCAGATTTTAGGAGTGGATAATATTTAATTGAGATTTAATGTGTAATTGAGATATTTTGAGATGTAATTGGGATAAAGGGATTTTGGTTACACGCGTAAACAAGAGTTTTTAAAATATAAGGAGCACATGATGAATGATAAATTAGTTATTGGTGGTCATGAATTCAACTCGAGATTCATATTAGGTTCAGGAAAATACGATGTGGAGTTAATCCTTGCTGCTGTCAAGCAGGCGGGGGCTGAGATGATTACGCTCTCGGTTAGAAGAGCTAATACGGATGTTCATAATATACTTGAATATATTCCAGATAATGTTACATTGCTTCCAAATACTTCAGGAGCTAGAAATGCCGAAGAGGCTGTCAGAATTGCAAGGCTAGCTAGGGAGCTCGGCTGCGGTGACTTCGTCAAGATTGAAGTTATCAAGGATTCGAAGTATTTGTTCCCAGATAATTACGAGACTATCCGTGCGACAGAGATTTTGGCAAAAGAAGGGTTTGTAGTAATGCCTTACATGTACCCTGACCTCAATGTTGCGAGAGCACTCGTAGATGCTGGTGCTTCAACGATTATGCCACTTGCTGCTCCTATTGGATCGAATAGAGGGCTCGTAACAAAGGATATAATCAAAATTCTCGTTGATGAAATAGATATTCCAATCATCGTAGATGCCGGAATAGGCTCACCATCGCAGGCTTGTGAAGCGATGGAAATGGGTGTGAGTGCGATTATGGCAAACACTGCTATTGCGACAGCGAGAGACGTAGCAGGCATGGCTGGCGCCTTTGGAAATGCCATTAAGGCTGGAAGAGCAGCTTACCTCGCTGGTCTTGGACGTGTCGTAAAAGACGGTGGTGTGGCATCATCTCCTCTTACGGGATTTCTGGAGGACTAAAAATGAACGACGAGAAGCTTATGACGAATGACGTGGATAGAAATCGAAAAGTTCGTACTGACCACATGGCTTATATGGAGGGGATGGAGGTTATCCCTCATGATACTTTTGATAGAGTAATAGCAGAAATTAAGTCGTATAACCCAAGCGATTATAGTGAAGATGATGTGCTGAGAGCTATTAAGTCCGAAAGTTGTAGTGTTGAAGACTTTAAGGCTTTGCTATCTCCGGCAGCTGAAAGGTACCTAGAGCAAATTGCGGAGAAGGCAAGCCTTGAGAGGAGGAAGCATTTCGGTAACGTGGTAAATCTTTTTACACCGCTCTATATATCTAATTACTGCGAGAACTACTGCGTATATTGCGGATTTAATTGTCATAATAAAATCCACAGAGCGAGGCTCAATAGTAGTGAGATAGAGAAGGAGATGAAGGCGATAGCAGAATCTGGACTTGAAGAAATACTGATTTTGACAGGTGAGAGCAGGAGTAAGTCTGATATCGAGTACATCGGTGAAGCATGCAAGATAGGCAGAAAATACTTCAAGAACATTGGAATCGAGGTATATCCGATGAATTCTGACGAGTATGCGTATCTGAAAGCTTGCGGTGCAGACTACGTAACTGTCTTTCAAGAGACGTACAATTCCGATGAGTATGAGAAGCTTCATCTCGCCGGTCATAAGAGGATATTTCCGTATAGATTTAATGCGCAGGAGAGGGCGCTTATGGGTGGTATGCGTGGTGTGGGCTTTGCCGCACTGCTTGGACTCGATGATTTTAGAAAAGATGCGCTTGCAACTGGTATTCATGCTTATCTACTGCAGCGAAAATACCCATGGGCAGAAATATCCCTATCATGCCCTAGACTTAGACCTATAATCACCAATAACGACGAGGAAACTATTTTCTCGCCTAACGAGGAACATGAAAAAGTCGAAGAGCGACAGCTTCTTCAGGTTATATGTGCCTACAGAATATTCCTTCCGTTCGCAGCGATGACTATTTCAACCCGTGAAAGGGCTGGATTTAGAGATAATGTCATGGGTATAACTGCGACCAAGATTTCTGCTGGTGTAGATACTGGTATCGGCAGCCACAGCGACGATGAAACAAGCTCTGGTGATAATCAGTTCGAAATAGCCGATGACAGATCTGTTGATGAGATATGCGCGGCACTTAGGGAACACGGTATGCAGCCTGTAATGAATGACTATGTGTACGTTTAAAAGGATATGTGTAACGAATCGGCACCTATCCGAACGGTCGTTAGAGGAACAGCTAGAGGTAGCTTTTGAATATTCTAAACCAGATATTGTAATACTCAGAGAAAAGGATCTCTATGAAGATGAGTATAGAAGCCTGGCTTATAGAGTGAAAGCTTTGTGCGATATGCATGATATAAAACTAATAATAAATAAGTATTACCGTGTGGCAAGAGAGCTCCATACACCAGTTCAACTCTCATTTGATGATTATAAATTATATTGTGCGAATTGTGCAGATCTAAGTGTAGGGGTTTCAATTCATTCGCTGCAAGAGGCTGCTATGGTCGGAGAAGAGGGAGCCGATTTCATAGTTGCTGGACATATCTTTGAAACTGACTGTAAGAAAGGGCTGCCTGGTCGCGGCATTGATTTTCTAACCAGCATAGTAGAAAAAGTTGATATACCAGTATATGCAATAGGTGGAATAAGAGGTTCTAATATAGATAAGGTCGCTTCCGCAGGAGCGAGTGGGGCATGTCAGATGTCATTTTATATGAATCTATAGAAATGGGGCTAGCGCATCATAGCGCAGCCCCATTTACGTTAACATTATTTATTAAGTTCGCTGATTATCCTGCGATATGGAAGCCCAACGACATTTTCGTAATCTCCTTTGAATTCGAAAATATACTTCCTAAAACCGCCCTGGATCGCATAAGCGCCAGCCTTATCCATAGGTTCACCTGTTGCGATATACGACCTTATGTCTTCATCAGTATAATCGCCACATATTATCTCCGTGACCTCGGCAAAAGATATCCTTTCATCAAACTGGGGCTCTCCGTTTATAACAGCTATTAGTGTAACCCCACTAGCTACATAATGCTTATCATTTCTTAGCGAAGATAACATCACAAATGCATCTTCTTCATCGATTGGCTTACCCATTATCTTGTCTTTATACACAATAGTATCTGAGGCGATAATTAGCGATTTGCCATCAAATTCAACTATCTCAGGTTGCTCGAGTGCTGCCAATACTTTTCTGTCAGAAAGCATCGTTACCGCATCGGTAAATGAGATATTATCTGGTAATGACTCGTCGGCATTTCCCGGCATTACGATAGGTATAATCCCATGTTCCCTAAGTATATCTAGTCTACGAGGTGACTTAGATGCGAGAATAATCCTGTCATAATTAGACAGGAGAGGATTGTCAGAATTAGTTTTCATTCTTAAGCCTTTCGAACAAGCTCTTAACTGGTGGCATGTTGATAACTACAACAGTTATTGCAGCTTCTACTGCGATATAAGTGAGGTTATACCAGATAGACCATGTTACAGCGCTGAATCCCTTTGGTGCATATGCTCCGAAGAAGATAATACCCGACATAACTGCACAGAAGTATCTTGCAAATACACCTGTGAGATATACCTTAGTAAGCCCATTTTTGCCATCACGAAGAGCACCGCCAAGACCTAGTGCACCGAACGCAATCGGATAGTCGAGTAGTAGCTGTACAGGGTGGATTACGTAAGGACCGAAGATTAAATTTACAAGTCCAAGTGCAACACCAGCCATAACTCCGCGTTTAGTTCCGTACAGATAAGTTACTACTGCAATCGGAAGAAGTGATAGAAGTGTGACAGAACCACCCTGCGGCATAGTGAAAAGCTTGATATTGGATAGTACCATCGCGATAGCAATCAATAGGGAAGATACTGTAAGAGCCTTGATGTCGACTCTTTTATTCTCAGCCTTTGAATTACTACCAAGTGTGATTAGTGCTAGGACCAAAATGATTGCAAGTACTATTATTACCTGCCCAACTCTCGACTCAACAAAATTTTGTAAATTCATAGAAAAACCTCCTGTATGTAGGAGGGGGTGCTTTGATATTCTAGCCAGCTTCCCGCTACGGCATTATCCGCATGGTAGAAGGGTCTCGCTTCATCGTTATATACAAAATCAGTAGATTTTAAGCATAAGTGAAGCAACTCTCAGCTATCGCTCCCCCAGCAATATTTGTTTACTCATTTTATATTGTCACAAATGATATTGCAATACGATAAAATTCGCAA
>ERZ773207.392-NODE-392-length-15994-cov-10.500471_pt1 | contig 15994 bp, 10 predicted proteins | sample MGYA00580997_ERZ773207 | MGnify/ENA primary metagenome ERZ773207 (study PRJEB29015, sample SAMEA2738170) | human oral metagenome | biome: human oral; feature: human-associated habitat; material: saliva | place: China | collected 2239 ... | reverse complement strand
TGCTCGATAATCCAAAGACAATTGAGAGGCTAGGACTTTTGTTCCAGCCTCTTTTTTATACCATTTTTAAACCTGCTTGCTATTTATCTATTTTGAAGTCTATTAACTAGCGATTAATTCATATAGAAAACGCTTTATTAAGATATGGTCACAAGTCTTTATCCAATATATCCAGGATATGGAAAAAGCTGGTAAGAAATTAACCGCCTCTATCCTAGGAAATAAAGTGTTTGTGGAAAAAGTGGAAGAAGAAAAACCACAACCAACACCAGAACCACAATCGCTTCCGCAACCACAGCCTGCACCGGTTGTACCAGAAACTCCTGCTCATGAAGAGAAGCCATCTGATCAACCTCTAAGTTCGGCTGTCGCAAGTAGTCCAGTAGTTGAAGAAGCAAGTGTGAAAACCGTCGCAGTGAGCTACCATACTAGCGCTAGCATTAAGGAAGAAGGAACCAGTGGGCTTCCAAAAACGGGACAAGATGAGCTTGCTTCAGTACTTCTTAGTCTTTTCGGAATGACCTCCCTTGCCTTGGCGGGAATGCTTATCAGTAAAAAGTGTGAAGAAAACTAATAAATAAAGGAAGATTCCTCTCTAGGAGGGATTCCTATTATTATATGATTAAAAATAGTCTAACTAGGTTTTTGCAGGAAGTTTTAAACTTAAAAATCAATTTTCTTCAATCCTTCTTCGTATGGAAAATTCTCAGAAAACAACAAAATTTTATACTTTTTTTAGATTTTTCTAGAATACATTGACTTTACATAAGATAAGGACTAAAATGAAGGAGCGGTAAACGCTTACAAAAACTTAAGGAGGTCAGGTTATGGGAAGTGACAGACAACAACGGTTTTCTTTCCGTAAATACGCAGTTGGTTTAGTATCCGTGGTAGTCGGGTGCCTTTTTTATGGTCCTGCTGTATTAGCGCAGGAGCAAGGAGGGACTCCTCAGCAGAATCTACCAGCCAGGGTTGAACAGGGAACGGAAGGTGTAGCAGAAGCGGAGACAGGTTCTCAGGATTCGAATCTAATTGTTTCAGTGATTGATCAGAAGCATCAATTGCCGGAAGCGCCAGATAGTAAAAGTTCTCTGACGGAATCAGAAAATGCGGATAAGAAAGTCGGAGATGTACCTTCTACTTATGATAAATCCAATGAAGAAAAGTCCATACCAGAAGCTGTAGCTACTAAAGATGAAGGACTTGAAGGAAAGAAAGGAGACCAGGAAGTCTCTGAACCTGAAAAAGAAGGAACTTCATCAGTCATAGATTCAGCCAAAGAAGAAGCGCGGGTTCAAGCTCTTGTTCGCTTAGAATCCAAACACTCTGAAACTCCAGTTGGGGCTGAAAAAATCAAAGAGCGACTGAATGAAAATCTTCCAGTCAAATCTGCAGTTTTAAAAGAACTGGAGGAAAAGGGGATTCAGTATAAGAAATTAGCTGATTTTGATTTACTCTTTAATGGCTTTGTCTTAGAGACTAGTTACAAAGATGCCCTGAAAATTCGGAAAGTAGCTCGCGTTGAAAATGTTGACATTACGCCTCTTTCCGCAACTGCAGAAAACCAAGATCTTCCTAAGAAACAAACGACCCTAGTCCCTACCAAGGTTAGTGATGAAAATGAACTGATTAATCTTCAACCATTGTGGGATAAGGGAATCAAGGGTCAAGGAAGTGTTGTTGCTGTCCTAGATACTGGGTTGGACTATGACCATAACTTCTTTAGTTTAACAGATAAAAGTAAGGCTAAATACAAAAATAAAGAGCAGATGGAAGCGGCCATGAAAAAGGCTGGCATCACTTATGGTAAGTGGTACAACGATAAGGTGATTTATGCCTATAACTATTCCGATATGAATGATGAGATCAAGGAAGATGATCCACGTTCGCACGGAACTCACGTTGCGGGTTCTGCCGTCGGAAATGCAACAAAACCAGTGCCAACAGGAGAATTGCTCAAGGGTGTAGCTCCTGAAGCACAACTTATCTTTATGCGGGTCTTCTCTGATAAAAAAGGGATGACGGAGCAAGGATTTGTTGTTGCCAAGGCTGTAGAAGATGCTGTGAAACTAGGGGCTGATACCATCAATATGAGCTTTGGGGGAGTTAATGGTGCAGAAGCAGATACCCACCCACTGACTCGTAAGGCTTTTGAATTTGCTAGAAAATCAGGTGTCGTCATCAATGCTGCAGCAGGGAACTATGCTGTCAGTGGCTATTGGCAAGCCAAACCAAAAGCGGATGCACCAGACACTGGAACCATGGATGAACCAGCCGTTGAAAAGGGAGTTTTAGCAATTGGTGCCTTCAATAATAGTATCACTCATGAGACAAAAATTCGCCTAGAAGTTCCTGCCTTAAAGGATAAGGAAGAATTCCAAAATGGTCTGGTCGACCTTCCTGTCTATCGTTTGATCTTCCCTGTTGAGGGACCACAATCTTATGTCTATGTTCCAAAAGGTGGGGAAGATGCTTATCGAACTCCTACTGTCAAGGGGAAAATCGCCTTGGTGGAAAGTGGTGGTGATGTCTCAGACGAGGATAAAATCGATGCCCTAAGACAGGCCGGCGCTAAAGGAATCTTGGTTTATCAGACAGAAGACCAAGGAGATACCGTGCAAAAACTTCCGATGGGCTATTGGGGATCCTTCTACCCTGTTAGTGTACTTGGCCATAGTTTTGGAAAAGAGCTAGCGAAGCACGCTGGAGAGTACCAATTGACTTTCCATCAAGAAGTGAAAAAAGTACCATATAGTGAAGCGAATAAGATGCTCTACTTTACAGGTTGGGGTCTGACAGCTGAAGGTATGCTCAAGCCAGATGTAACCTTGCCGGGTGGAAATGTCTACTCTGCTATTCCAGATGGTTCTTACGACTTAGATGCAGGTACGAGTATGGCCACGCCCCATGCCGCAGGTGCAACAGCTTTGATCAAGAAAGCCTTGGAAGAACGTTTCCCTCACTATAGTCCAGAACAAATCCATACCTTGCTACGCCAGCTAGTCATGAGTACCGCAAAACCGCATAAGGATACGGAAAGCAATACCTACGCCTCTGTTCGCCAACAGGGATCTGGCTTAATGGATGCTTCTGGCGCTGCTTTTGGTGATCTCTTTGTTACAGGAAAAGGAACGGACAGTAGTTTGACGCTCGGCAATGTGAAGGATAGTTTCACATTTGAGGTAACGGTTCATAACTTGAGCCAGGAAGCTAAAGAGCTGACTTACCATACAGTTGTCAATACGGATCAGGTTGAAAAGGGACGGATTACCTTGCAAATGCGCCAATTACTTGATCAAATGGGGGATAAGAAGATTGTCGTTCCTGCTTCAGGTAGTGTCACTGTTCCAATTAAGATTAATACAAGTAGCTTCACAAAAGAACTTTCGGAACAAATGAAAAACGGCTACTTTTTAGAAGGTTTTGTCTTCTTTAAGGATGCCAAGACTCAAAAGGATTTGGTTAGCATTCCTTATATTGGTTTTAAAGGGCAGTACCAAGATTTACCTGGTATTGAAAAACCAGTTTATGAATTTACTGGAAGTGAAAAACCTTTCTACTATTACAAAAATGAAAAAGACGACAATCCGGTTAAGGATCCAGGAAATCATTTTACTGCCTTAGTCAGCACCATCCGTAAAGATGGGGAAGATAAACAGGTGGTTCTGGGAGAAACAGAGGATCGTTATGATGGAAAAGCTCTTGCATTTTCTCCAAATAAGGATGGAAACTTAGATTCGGTTAATTTAAATGCGGTCGTTTTGAGAAACGTTGATAATATTCACTTGGCTGTCTATAAGGCGGAAGACTTGAAACGGGAACATCCAATTTTTGAAAAAGGCAATGAAAGTCAGAAAAAATCGGACTATGGATGGAGAATTAATGAACGGAGCAAACTCCTTTCAGCTAGCCATTGGGCAGGAACAGATCAAAAAGGTCAAGTAGTTCCTGATGGAGAATACCAATACGTCCTTACCTATCGACCAAGCACTCCAGGTGCAAAACCACAAGAAATTATCTTGCAGGTGAAGGTAGATAACCAAGTTCCTCAATTAGCCTCGACAAAAGATTTGTATGACCCTACTTCTCGCGTCTTTAAGCCAGGAGCTATCATTGAAGAAGGTAGCGGTTTAGCTGGAAAATCCTTGACCTACCAAAAGGATGGGGAAACCGTTGAACTTTCTCCAAATCAAGATGGCAACTATCGTATCCCTGAGGGGGTTGATTTGACTACGGTTCGCTTCTCTATTTGGGACAAGGTTCACAATACCAATATCTTAACACTTGAAGGGAAACCAGCTCCTGTTTCAACAGAAAAAGAAAATACCAAACCGAAAGAAGAAACAGGCTCTGAAACAAACAAACCAGCTACGGATGGTCGCTTAGAGGTTCGGATTGTTGATGAGGAAGGAAATGCAGTTTCTCAATATGCTGAAATGATGCGATATCAGGTGTTTGATAGCAATGGCAATCGCATTGATAAAGAGTTTAATACCTATTATGAAAGTGAGTTGCCAAGACTACCTTTCGGAACTTACACCGTCAAGATTACGGGACAGGATGAAAACTATTCATGGGTTTCTCCAACAGTTATAACGGTCGAATTATCTAAAGATCATCCAGAAGGAGTCGTCAACTTCGTTTACCGTTATCGCGATAAGAATCGCTTTGATGTCGTCTTTGACAAGGAATTGCCATCTGGAACTCGTGTATTTGCAATCCATAAAGAAACTGGAGAACAGCACGAACTGGAGCAAACGATTTATGAACCTAAGACCTTTGAAAAGATTTTGTTAAATGGGGATTATCGTATTTTGATTGACCTACCTGAGGGCTATCGGGCTCTAGAAAATAATTTCTACTATTCTGTAGGGGAAAAAATGAATCGATACCTAACCAGTTTTGTAGAGGTAAAGGGAGATCCTACACCTTCTCCAAGTCCAGTTCCAAGTCCATTTTCTCCGGATCAGCAACCTCATCCTAGTGAAACAGTGACGGAGCTGGATCAGCGTCATCAACCAATTCCGAAAAAAGCAGACTTGCGTCCGATGTACGTTCGGCCAAATGAAAAGGATGAAAAGGATGAAAAGGATACACACGTCACTCCTCGTCCAAATCAGAAAGAGACCTTACCAAATACAGGTCAAACAGGAGACGCCCTCGGTTTAGTGGGTCTACTCTTATCCCTCTGTGGAGTAGGTTTCATTCGTCAAAGAGGAAAAGAAGGTCAGGACTAATCATTGAATCGTTAGAGAATCATGCAGGCTAGGGGGAGGTGACCAATTGGGTTGCCTTCCTCCTTTAGATAAAGGAGTATTATATGGAGTTTCATCGTAAACAACATTTTTCTATTCGAAAATATGCAGTTGGAGTAGCGTCAGTCCTCATTGGGCTTACCCTTGTCGGACCAATGGTAGCTGCAGATACAGTAAGCTCAGAAGAGCAAATACAGACAGTCTCCGTGGTAGATGATGCCAAGGTGGATCTTGAAAAAGAGAAAACCGATCTTGTTACAGAATCAAGTAGTAAGTCGCTTCTATCAGAAGAGATAAGAGAAACAACTACATCTGATAAGGGACAAGAATTTAATGAAGAAAGAGCAGTAGAAGCTACTGCGATTATCGCCCCCAAAGAAAAACCAACAGTCGATCTTCCAACACCAACAGAGAAGATTGCTGAACCAGTAAGTTCGCCCAAGCCTTTTGTGACAAATCCAACGTCAACCCAAGAAAAAACAGAGGAAACGATACCTAACGGTTCAGAAGTTCCTTCTCCTAATGAATTGGATGAAGCGACTCCTGTCGAAGCTTTAGTTCGACTAAAAGAAGAAAAAGAGTCTGGTGAAGGGCTCCATTCTTCTGAACTGGATAAGGCAAGGCGGATTGAGAAGACCAATCAAGAGCATGAGCAATTTTTAAAAGAACTAGAGAAACAATCGATTCGGTTTAAAAAACTCTATGATATCAATCTGTTATTTAGTGGACTAGCCTTAGAAACAACTTACGGTGATGCTAAGAAAATTCGGGGACTGGCGCGTGTGGATGCAGTGGATTATGCTCCGCTTGGTCGGACCAGAGTGGAGGATTCCCAGCCAGTTCCTGCCTCCCCAACTCCAAGTGTGACCAAGGTCAGTGAAGAAAATAGCTTGATTAACTTGCAACCTCTTTGGGATAAAGGTATCAAAGGCCAGGGACAGGTTGTAGCGGTTATCGATTCGGGGGTGGATCCAGCACACGACATTTTCCGCCTAACAGATATTAGTAAGGCAAAATTCAAGAGTGAAGCGGACATAGAGGAGGCCAAGAAAAAGGCTGGAATTTCTTATGGCAAGTGGTATAATAATAAGATTGTCTACGTTCACAACTATAGCGATATGAATGACAATGTCAAAGAAGACGATCCAATCTCTCACGGTGCCCACGTAGCAGGAACAGCAGTGGGAAATGCTTCTCAACCTTCCCCAAATGGTGAGATTATTCGAGGAGTTGCCCCAGAAGCTCAATTGATGTTTTTACGGGTCTTCTCAGATACCAAGGGGGGACAAGTTCAGAACTTTATTTATACCAAGGCTGTGGAAGATGCGGTTAAATTAGGTGCTGACTCCATCAATATGAGTTTGGGAACTGCATCTGGTTCGATTTATGATGTGGGAGAAATTACGCGCCAGGCTTTTGATGCTGCAAGAAAAGCTGGAGTAACCATTACGGTCGCATCTACCAATATGGCCACCAATGGCTTCTGGCACAGCAAGCCACTTGCAAGCACACCAGATTATGGAATGACAGGAACCCCATCCGTCAATCCAAATGTCATTTCAGTTGCTTCTATCAATAGTCTAACCAAGCATGAGTCGACTGAGGCTAGTGTAAGCGTTAAAGAGTTAGAAGGTTCAAAAGACTTCCCAGATGGAAAAATTCCAATGCACTCCTTTGTAGAACGAGACGCCTTTCGGACAACCATCCCTCAAAGTTATCTCCATGTTGAGAATGGAGGACTAGAAAATTATCAGGGAAATCAAGTAAATGGTCGTTTGGTATTAACAGAAAGAGGAGGCCAAGTTTCTGATCTCGAAAAGATTAAACAACTAAAAAGTGCAGGTGCAACAGGCATCATCTTCTATCAAACTAAAGAGCAGGGGGATACACCGACATCATTTGACCTGGAAGGATTGGGAGAACGCTTCCCAGTTGGGGTCATTGGACACCGTGCAGGAGAGCTTTTATCTCAGCATGCCGATAATTACCAGCTACATATTTCTAACAGCTTCAAACGAGTTCCGTACGATGCTGCTAAACAGATGTCAGACTTTTCATCCTGGGGGCTCTCAGCCGATGGGGACTTAAAACCAGATGTGACCTTACCAGGTGGCATGATCTATTCATCTGTCAATGATGGTGAATATTACATGGATAGAGGGACCAGTATGGCCTCTCCTCATGCGGCTGGTGCGACTGCTTTGGTCAAGCAAGCCCTGAAAGAACGCTTCCCTTATCTTAGTCCAGAACAGTTACAAGTTCTTGTCAAACAAATGACCATGAGTACGGCTGTTCCACATGTGGATGAGGAAACCAAGGCCTATTCCTCTGTACGTCAGCAAGGCGCAGGGGTCATGGATGTCACAGCTGCAGCTCTAGGAGATCTCTATGTGACTGCAAAAGATGCGAAAAGCAGTCTAACACTTGGCAATGTCACTGATACCTTTGAGTTTGACGTAACCATCCACAATCTTTCCAATCAAGAGAAGTCGGTCCGCTATGAAACCACCCTTCAGACAGATCAAGTCCAGGATGGCAAATTCACCTTGCATCCACGGCTTTTAGAGACGATTGCGGGTAATGAGGCTATTACGATTCCAGCTAATGGGCAACGGACCATTCGTGTCTCAGTAGATGCTAGCAAGTATCAGTCAGAACTGAGTCAACAAATGCCAAATGGCTACTTCTTAGAAGGATATGTCTTAGTTAAAGATGCAGGCACGAAGCAACATTTAGTCAGTCTTCCTTATGTAGGTTTCCATGGAGATTATCAAAACTTACGTGGAATTGAAAAGCCAATTTATGAATATACAGGAACCGACAAACCTTTTTATTACTACAAGGACAAGACAGATTATCCAGATGAGAAAATTCCTGAAGTAGAAGAACGGCATCCAGATAATCATTTCACCTCTCTCATTAGCTACGTCTATGAAAATGGGGAATCTGTAGCCAAGACGCTTGGTCAAAATGGAGATCAGTTTGATGGAGATCAACTCTACTTCTCTCCAAATAATGACTCTAGTTTTGACACTGTGAAGGTCAAGGCAGTCATGCTTCGAAATGTTGAAAATGTCCATCTTTCTGTCTACAAAAAAGAAGACACGGAGCGAAAAGAAGCGATTTATGAGGTCGGAAATGAAGTTCACCGAAAGACGGACTGGAGTTACCGGAGTGGGAATCGCAGTGAGGAGTTTTATGAAATCTCATGGGAAGGCTTGGACAAAGATGGCAAGCAACTCCCAGATGGAGAATATCAATTTGTCATCACTTATCGTCCGACTGCTTCAGGAGCCAAACAACAAGAACTTAACTTCAAGGTTAAAATTGACAACACGGCTCCAAGCATTGAGACTGGAAGTGCTCACTATGACCCGCAGACTCGGATTTTCCGTCCAGGAAAGGTGATTGAAACCGGCAGTGGACTAGCAGGAACTTATCTGTCCTATGTCAAGGACGGGGAAACAGTAGCCTTAGAACCTCAAGAGGATGGCAGTTATCTGCTTCCAGAAGGGGTGGACCCCTCTACTGTCCGTTATAGTATTTGGGATAAGGTCTACAATACAGCTGAGCTAGATATTCATGGCAATAAGGTGGTCGTAGCAGATACACCAAGCTCTGATTCGGAAAATAAAGAGGAAGATAAGCCAGGAGAGGGCAATACGGATCCTAAGAAAGCTGAAAAAGGATCTCTCGAACTTGTCTTCACAGATAGTAGTGGGGAAGCCGTAAGTTACTATCCTTCTATTGTCCGCTATCAAGTCTTTGATGATCAAGGTAGCGTCGTAGAAGGGGAGTTTAATGCCTCCTATAATGGAGGTACGTTCCCTGAACTTCCATTTGGGACCTATACTGCTAAGATCACACTTTCAGATTATCATTACGATTGGGGAACTGAGCTGGTGAAGAGCATAACTGTTTCACCTGAAAATCCTCATCAAAAGATAACCTTTGCCTTCCGTTATCTCGATGAAAACAAACTCACAATTGGATTTGACAAGGCAGTTCCAGAAGGAACTATGGTCCAAGTAGTGGACGAGACAGGAGTTCTCCATAGCCTGCCTCAAAGTATCTATGATCTGACAAGTTTTGAAAGCATGCTTATGAATGGCAAATACCGCGTTCAAATTCAACTTCCGACCGGCTATCGAGCAACTGAGAACAACTTCCTTTACGAAGTGACGAACAAGATTAATCGCTATGTTCTCTCTTACTTGAAAGAAGCCATGCTTCCTACACCAAGTCCTAGTCCATATATCCCAAGTGAAGGAATAGGAAATACAGGATATCACACCGAGAAGCTGACTCCTTTCGTAGCAAAAGAGCAAGAGAATCCGGCTGTCGCAAGCAGTCCAGTAGTGGAAGAAGCAAGTGTGAAAACCATCGCAGTAACCTACCATACTGGCGCTAGCGTCAAAGAAGAAGGAACCAGTACCCTTCCAAAAACAGGACAAGATGAGCTTGCTTCCCTTCTTCGTAGTCTGTTTGGAATGACCTCTCTTGCCTTGGCAGGAATGCTTATCGGCAAAAAGCGTGAAGAAAACTAATCAAAAAAGGAAGATGCCTCTCTAGGAGGGCTTCCTTTTTTGCTACATTTTAAAAAGAAACGAGAAAAATGTCGTAGCCTATATGGACTACGACAAATGCTTAATAATTGATTAAGTGGTCATTCCCGCTTTCTCGTTGACCCAGACACTGCGAACAAAGAAGATGCTGATGAGAGCAAGGGCTAGGAAGGTCCCTGCGACATAATAGTAGGGTTGGTCGAGAGTTGTTGAGCGACCAGATAGGTTGACAATGCCTCGGTAGAGGGCTCCTGCAGTTGCCGTAGCAACTGCTGAGTTCCAAAGATTGAGAGTGATTCGAGAAAGGCCTTTTACCACTAATTGCAGAGCCACTAGCAGGGCACCACCGATCAAAGGAATCAAGAAGAGGTAGTGCATGAAGGCAGAGGTTTCGCCAAAACTAAAGTGTTCGTAGATGCGACTTCCGACAAAGAAGAATGCTGAGATTAGAGTGTACCAGAGGATGGTCTTTTTCAACCGTTGTTTAATAGGATTAGTAACCGATGTAGACAATGTCACTCACCGCCCTTTCTGAGATAGTACCATTTGTTGTTGGTTTGTTAATAACCTGGCCATTGAAGTAAAGTGTAGAAGATCCACCACCATCCAGGTTGTAGGCTGTTTTGACGCCATAAGACTTCATCACTTCAGCTAATTGGTAGAGGGAGAGCCCTTCACTCTCTGAAGTCCGTCCATCTGAGACGACAATGATGTAGTGGTTTTCATCGATGATTCCAATGGCTGTTCGTGGGTTCGAAGACATGGATTGTCCCACCTCTGAGTTAGTATCGACGGTAATTTCTCCATCTTCAACTAAGGAAGGACCGAAGGCGAGGAGATTGACAACCCCATCTTTGACCAATTGCTCAGCTGAGATTTCATCTTCGTAGATAATTTTGAAGGAACCATCCTTATAAATGGCTAAGTCGCCATTGCTAGAGTTTTCACGGACCGTGTCGCGATAAACCACTCCGTTTCGGATGACATAGCCGGTGCTATTGGCTCCGTAGTAGTCTCCATTGACGGCTAGAATAGCATTATTCTCAGCTGCAGTGACAGATGTCTTGGCTGTCACGTTTGTCCCATAGGTATTTTGGGCTAGAGCCGTCTTGAGATAGTCTGAGGAGCTAACCGTAATATCTGCAATGTAAACCTGGGTGTTTGCAACTGTTTTTTCTGTCAGGTTTACCTGGATATTGTCATCGGAGTAACTGGTATCTGTAGTTGTCGCAGAAGCTGCAGCTTGTTCAGCTGCTTTAGTATCGGTAGTCGTAGCTTTGACTGTTTGGATGGCATCCGATAAGACAAAGGTCTTGAGCATAGAATAGCTGAAGGAGCTTGTTAGCAGAATCCCAAAACAAGCAGCATAGGTATAAGATTTTTTAAAGAATTTCATGAGTAGGTGCAGTCCTTTCCTTGAAAATGATTTTTTTCTGAATCAGCCATGAGACGACGAAAAGCAAGAGTCCGACGATCACTTTGCTGAGGAGCAAATGGAGACCGAAGCTTGTATAGAAGAGTCGAATCAAGAGGGTATCGAGAATAAAGAGTCCAATAGCAAGTCCCAAGTAACCACTTCCGGTTCGGGCCACGCTGTCTTTGTTCTTAAAGACGAGACGTTTATTGGTCGAGTAGTTAAAGATGGAGCTCGTCACACGAGCGATCCCGTTTGCAAGGAGGATCCGGAGACTAATCGGCACAGCCATCATCACGAAAAGGAAGAAGGCGTAGACCAGGTAGTCAACGATAAAGCTACTCAGGGAAGAGAGGGCAAACTTGAACATGTCCTTGTAGATCATGAGGCCGTCTCGAATAGGGCGGAAGTGAGACCCTTCATTGTCATTGATATAGACTGTTTCAATCGGAACTTCTAAGATGGGGAAGGACTTGCTCGCTGCGAGGAGCACATTCATTTCGTACTCATACCGTTGCCCCTCAATTTCTAACATAAAGGGGATCATGTTAGTTGTAAAGGCTCGAAGTCCAGTCTGCGTATCCGTCACAGGGACCCCTGTTTGTTGCTTGAACAAGAAGCGGGTCAACTTATTTCCAAAAGCAGAACGCAAAGGGACCTTGCCTGAAAAGGCGCGTGCCCCTAGAATCAATTGGTTCGGATTTTCTTGCGATTGATTGGCCACACGGAAGATATCCCATACCTTATGTTGGCCATCGGCATCGGCAGTGATGACTGTCCCGTATTGCCCTTGCTCTTGAATGTAGGTGTAGGCTGTTTTGAGAGCCCCTCCTTTTCCAAGGTTCACTTCGTGGTGAAGGACTGTAGCTAGTCCGTCTAATTTTTCAAAAATAGCTTGGCACTCCTCAGAACTACCATCGTCCACAACGATAATGGAGAAGTCACATTTTTCTCTCAGTTTTTTCACCAGTTTGAGAAGTTTTTGATCGGGTTGATAAGCGGGGATGACTAAATAATTCATAACCGTTCCTCGTTTCTTATTTGTGATGAAGGTAGTATAACGGCCCTTTCTTAAAGCTAACTGATATCAGTTTTCTTTAAGGAAAGGAAGAGATTCCCTTGCTGTAAAAAAACTAGAGAAAATAATAGAAGAAAAATAAATCTTCTCGAAAAGAATGAAGAGAAGGTATTTTCACTTGCCTTCTATCCTAAAGTCTGGTATAATAGTTTCTTGTGAGCAAACCTCACTTACCCCTTGCAATGACTTGGGGTCATTAGACCAAAAGGAGGAACATATCAATGGCTAAATACGAAATTCTTTATATCATTCGTCCAAACATTGAAGAAGAAGCTAAAAACGCTTTGGTAGCACGTTTTGACTCTATTTTGACTGACAACGGTGCAACTGTTGTTGAATCAAAAACTTGGGAAAAACGTCGTCTTGCATACGAAATCCAAGATTTCCGTGAAGGACTTTACCACATCGTAAACGTTGAAGCGAACGACGATGTAGCTCTTAACGAGTTCGACCGTCTTTCAAAAATCAACGGTGACATTCTTCGTCACATGATCGTAAAAGTTGACGCGTAAGCCCTAACGAATAAAGAAGGTGACTAATGATTAACAATGTTGTACTTGTAGGTCGTATGACTCGAGATGCTGAACTTCGTTATACCCCTCAAAATCAGGCTGTTGCGACATTCTCACTCGCTGTTAACCGTAATTTTAAAAACCAAAATGGTGAACGAGATGCGGACTTTATCAACTGTGTGATTTGGCGTCAACAAGCTGAAAATTTAGCAAATTGGGCTAAAAAGGGTGCCTTAGTTGGGATTACAGGTCGTATCCAGACTCGTAATTATGAGAATCAGCAAGGTCAACGTGTTTATGTCACTGAAGTCGTAGCGGACAGCTTCCAATTGTTGGAAAGCCGCGCGAATCGTGAAGGACAAGCTGGTGGAGGCTATGCTTCAGCTGGAGGGTTTGCAGGAAATGCAGCTCCAAGCTTTGGAGGATCTGAACCATCTAACGCAACACCAAACTTTGGACGTGATGACAATCCATTCGGAGCTAATCCAATGGACATCTCGGATGACGATCTACCATTCTAAGAATGGGTTTAACGAATTAAAACTATAAAGGAGAAATAAACATGGCTCAACAACGTCGTGGCGGATTCAAACGCCGTAAAAAAGTTGATTACATCGCAGCAAACAAAATTGAATATGTTGATTACAAAGATACTGAGCTTCTTAGCCGTTTCGTTTCAGAACGTGGGAAAATCCTTCCTCGTCGTGTAACAGGAACTTCAGCTAAAAACCAACGTAAAGTAACAACAGCTATCAAACGCGCTCGCGTAATGGCTTTGATGCCTTTCGTAAACGAAGATTAAAGAAAAGACCCTTACGGGTCTTTTTTTCACGAGCCTGGAAATGTGAGAGCGAGTTGAGGTCCGGGTGACCTCTTTTTCATGAGCTTGAAAACAAGAGAGCGAATTAAGACCCTTTTGGATCTTTTTTTGCGAGCATAGAAATGTGATAGTGAGTTAGGTCCGTGTGAAGCTCTTTGCCCTTTCCCAAGCTCTAATTATGCTATAATGAGGGGGAGAAAGGTATCAAGGAGCGCAACATGAAGGAATGCACAATCATCAGAAGAATGATGGAGTATGATATTGAAGGGATCTCTCAAGCCTTTATCCATCAAGGGTGGCCGGGTAGAGAGGATATCTTGACTAGCTATTTTCAGGAGCAGGAGAATAGAGAGAGGGACGTATTAGTAGCTGAGTCGGATGGATTTGTGGCAGGCTATATCACTATATTGCCTGCTGCCAAACACGGCCCTTTCGTGGGAGTCTATCCTGAACTATCTGATTTTAATGTTTTTGAACCATTTAGAAATCGAGGGATTGGGAATCAACTCTTAGAGGAGGCAGAAAAAAGAGTCTGGCTACTATCAGAGATTGTTACTTTAGGGGTTGGTTTACACTCGGGTTATGGCCCAGCTCAAAGACTGTATGTCAAACGAGGCTATATCCCAGATGGATCTGGAGTTTGGTTTAGGGATCAGCCCTTGGCCCCTTACAGTTCTTGTGAAAACAATGATGACTTAGTCCTCTATTTTTCAAAAAGATTGAACAGGGAGATACAGTAAAAACAAAAACGGATGAAAACTTCATCCGTTTCTTTTTAGCGTCGTTGAGGTGCTGTATTGGCACTCTTGATATTGTATTTTTTCTTCAAGTAGTAGCGGAGAAGAAGAGCCCCACCACCGAGTAAGAGCATGAACCAGTTTGGTACACGCGGGTTGAGGAATTGTGGGAGCAGAGCAGTGACCATGAGAATCACCACCCAAAGGATCATTGCCAACATTAAGATAGGGAGTGACTTGGTTAGAGCCGGACGTTTCATGCCACGTTTTGAAACATCGTAGTACTGATAGAAGTAGTAATACATCAAATAGAGCACAACCCCACCAGCCAAGCTACCAAGAGTCAAGGTGAGAAGTCCATAAGTAGTTCCCTGAGGTGCAAATAAGTTCATGAAGGCTGAAATCGCAGCAAAGAGACCGAAGACGAGCAGGAAGGAATCCGTAATCATGAGAAGAGGAGTATCATTTTCTTTTGGATGCTCTTTTTCATAGCGTTCCTGATTGCTAAATGCATTGGCCCAAACAGTTGGCGCTCCAAAGAGAGTTCGCGCCGTTACTCCTTTTGGTTGGTTTTCAAAGATAGCTGGAAGAATCTCTTCAATTAGGCTGGTAGCCTCTTCTTCCGTTTTGCCATTTTCAATCAATTGGTGTTTTGCGATACGAACGAATTCTTGGTTTTTCTTACTTAATTGGGTCAAATCAAATTGAGACATACATACTCCTTAGTTATATTTGTAGGTGTTAGAACCATTTTTTATGGATGAGGTAGACGACGAGGGAGCCGGTCATGGCGAAGGCAATAAAGATAATGAGCCAAAAGGCATTGGGTTCCCCGTTGAGCGGAAGATCATTGTTCTTAAAGTTCATCCCGTAGGCCGAGAAAATCATGGTTGGGATGGACATGACGATGGTCACCATGGCCAAGGTCTTCATGATATTATTCTGGTTGTTGGAGATGATCGATGCGAAGGTATCGGTCATGGAGTGAAGGATGTTTCCATAAATATCCGCCATCTCGATGGCCTGTTGGGTCTCGATCAAGGTATCTTCCAACAGATCCTCATCTTCCAGGTATTTCTTGATGTTACTAGTAGCGCTGGTCAATTTCTTGATCACGCGCTCATTGGTTTTCAGTGAGGCCTTGAAGTAGACAATGGTCTTTTCCAGCTCCATCAACTCAATCAGCTCTTCATTACGCGTTGATTTGTGCAGTTGACTTTCAATCTGCTCGCTTTTACGATCCAAAGTACGAAGCGCAGTCAAATAAAGTTCAGCATTGCGATAAAGGATCTGGAAGATGAAGCGGGACCGCATGAAGGTATAGAAATTTCGTAAGCGACGATTGATAAAGGTGTCTAGGAGAGGCAACTCTTCCAAGCAAGTGGTGATGATGGCCTCTTCTGTTAGGATAATTCCTAAAGGAATGGTGACGTAGTAGGTCTGATTGTTCCGCTCTTCCTTGATGGGAACGTCTACGATGATCAAGGTATACTCATCTTCGATGGTCATACGAGACATTTCTTCCGCATCGAGTGGTGCCCGTAAGTCAGCAATATCGATGTTAAAAGCAGAGGCGATTTCCATCGATTCACTTTGGGAAGGATTGACAAGGT
>ERZ773207.391-NODE-391-length-15995-cov-11.438080_pt1 | contig 15995 bp, 9 predicted proteins | sample MGYA00580997_ERZ773207 | MGnify/ENA primary metagenome ERZ773207 (study PRJEB29015, sample SAMEA2738170) | human oral metagenome | biome: human oral; feature: human-associated habitat; material: saliva | place: China | collected 2239 ... | reverse complement strand
GGCTTCACGTGCCTGACCCTGGTGGCCTTCTCCCTCCTGTGGTCCCTGGGCCGGGCCGGGCACGCCGTCGCGCTGCGTCTCGCCAACACGCGCGTGACGGTCGGCGAGAAGGCACTCGGCGCGCTGACGGTCTCCAACCCCACGGCTCGGCGCCTGCGCGCCACCATGGTCGAGCTGCGCGTCGGCGCGGGCGCGAACTCGTTCCTGTGCCCGGCGCTGGGACGGGACGAGAACCACGAGGAGGTCTTCGCAATCGCGACGACGCGGCGAGGCGTCGTCGCCGTGGGCCCTGCCTCCACGATCCGAGGCGACGGCCTCGGCCTGGTCCGCCGCGTCCAAACGTGGTCGGATGCCACCGAGCTCTACATCCACCCGCGAACGGTCGCCATGAACGCCTCGACGGTCGGTTTCATCCGCGACATCGAAGGAGCGACCACGCAGGACCTGTCCTCCGCTGACGTGTCCTTCCACGCCCTGCGCGAATACGTCCCCGGCGACGACCGGCGCGCCATCCACTGGCGCTCCACGGCGCGCGTCGGCAAGCTCATGGTCCGCCAATTTGAGGAAACGCGCCGATCCCACCTGCTCATCGTCCTTGACCTGGACACCGACGCGTGGGCCAGCGACGAGGAGTTCGAGATCGGCGTCTCCGCGGCGGCCTCCATGGCGCGCGCGGCCCTCGTCGACGCGAAGGAGGTGTCGGTCCACACCCAGGTCGGTCACCTGAAAACCCCCACCCCGATGCACGCGATGGACTCCCTCTCCGGGGTCGAGCGCGTCCTGGGCGCAGAACGCATCAGCGCGCTCACCCAGCGCGCTGGGACCGAGGCCTCCCAGGCCTCGACCGCCGTCGTCATCTCGGGATCGCGTACCCTCCTGGCGGACCTGCACGCGGCCCTCACGCGCCTCCCCCTCGACATGGTGATCACCGGCGTGCGCATCGACATGGACGCCGACTTCGAGCTGCGTACTCTGGGCAACACGCCGGTCGTCGTCGCGCCCACCCTGGATGACTTCGCCATCGGAATGTGGAAGGCCCTCGGATGACGACGAACCCTTCTCCCCTGGCCGCCTCCGCGCTCCGGCGCGGCATCGACGCCCTCGCGGTAGTCTCGCTGCTCGCCGCAGTGGCCCTTATCCACGGCCCCGTCTTTGGCGGAACCACCGGGTACGTCGCAGCTCTGGGAGGCCTCGTCGTGGGCGTCCTGGTCGCCGCGCTCACCGCCGCGCTTCGCGTCAGGACGATTGGATCGACGCTGGCCTTGGCCGCCGCCTACCTGCTAGCCGGTGGCCCCCTCGCCCTGCCCACAACGACCGCCTACCACGTCCTGCCCACGCAGCGAACGATCCAGATGCTGGTCGTCGGAACGATCACCTCGTGGAAGGACCTGCTCACCGTCCAGCCGCCCGCCGGAATCTTCGTCGGGCCGGCGATCATGCCCTTCCTGAGCGCCCTGGTCACCTCCTTCATCGCGCTCACCATCGTGCTGCGCACCAAGCGACCGGCGTGGGCGCTTGCTCCCGTCGGCATCCTTGGCCTCCTCGGCATTATCTGGAGCTCCCATCAAGCCCCCCTCGCCCTGCCGATCGGCCTGTTCACCGTGATCGTGGGCGTCGTCTGGTCCGCGCACGTGGCCGGACGCACGCGCCGCGAGGGCGGGCGCGGGGTCGTCGAGTTCCACGAGCGTGCGGCCAACCCCGCCGTGCGCCGAGGCATCGGCGCGGTCACGCTGATCGCCCTGGCCCTCGCGGTCGCAATCCCCCTGACGCGCCTCGTCGTCACGGATTCGCACCGCACGGTCGCGCGCGACTACGTCGAGCCGCCTCTCAACCTCCAGGAGTATCACTCCCCTGCCACCCAGTTCCGCTTCCTGAACACGACTGACAAGGACACCGATCTCCTGACAGTCGACGGGCTGCCCGAAGGAGGCAGGCTCCGCCTCGCGACCCTCGACTACTACGACGGGACAGTCATCCAGATCGCCACGAACGCCAACGGGTCCGGATTCCGTCACGTCGGAACCTCCTTCTACGAGACTCCCGCGCCCGCCGACGCCCAGGCCTCGACCGTGACCGTAACCATCGAGGGCTACTCGGGGAACTGGGTTCCCACCGTCGACGGGGTGCGTTCCCTGGAGTACACCTCTGATCGGGCTAACCAGCTCGCTGACGCGCTCTACTTCCACGACCGCCTCGAGACTGCGCTGTCCACCGTGCGACTCGCGCAGGGAGACTCCTACCGGGTCGGCGGCGTGGTGACGCGCCAGTGGAGCGACGAGGAGCTCGAGGGGCGCGCCTTCTCGCGCGTGACACCGTCCTCCGACGAGGGCGTCCCCTCCGAGGTAGCCGACGCCGCCACGGAAATGATCGGCGACGCCGCGCCGGGCATCGCGCAGGTCCGCGCCATTCAGCGCACGCTCCACGACGAGGGCTTCTACTCCGACGGCTCCGACCAGCTCTCCCTGCCGGGCCACCGCACCTCACGCATCGAGGACTTCCTGAGCGCCGACCAGTTCATCGGCGACGACGACCAGTACGCGGTCGCGATGCTCCTCATGCTGCGCTCACAGCAGATCCCCTCCCGGATCGTCATGGGATTCCACCCGGAGACCCCGGCCTCGGGACCGGTGACGATGACGGGCAAGGACACGCACCTGTGGGTCGAGGTCCCCTTCGAGGGCGCCGGATGGGTCGCCTTCGACCCGACTCCCCCGCGCGACCAGGTGCCCCAAACGGAGGTCCCCAAGCCCAAGCCCGATCCGAAACCTCAGGTTCTCCAGCCGCCGGACCCGCCGCAGGACCCGGCGGAGCTTCCGCCGGACACCTTCGACGACTCGGACGACAACGAGGAGGGCTGGCCCGCGTGGATCGGTATCCTCCTGGCGATCCTGGGCTGGACGGCCCTCGGCGTCCTGGTGCTCTCCCCGATCTGGGGTCTGCTCCTCTTCAAGGCGCTGCGCCGGCGCCGCAGGCGCACCCAGGGCTCCGATGAAGAACGCGCCGCGGGCGCATGGGAGGACGTCGTCGACTACGCGACGGACACCGGACTGCGTGTGCCCATGGGGGCGACCCGCCTGACGCAAGCGCGCGCCATCGACGCACGGCTGGAGGACCGCCGCGCCGAGATCCCCTCGGACACCGGCTTCCACCGGTGGGACGAGCAGTGCACCGAGCTGGTGTCCATGGCCCGTTCGCTCGACGCCGTCGTGTTCTCCGACGCGGGCGCTCAGGGTGGGGGCGCGGAGCGTTCCTGGGAGATCAGGGACGAGGTCGTGGCAGCGATTTCGGGGAAGACACCCTGGTATCGGCGCTACTGGGCGTTCCTATCGACGCGTTCCCTGCGGATGCGCCGGGTTCCTCTGCGCGTGCGCGTCGATTCCCTCATCGAGCTGCTCGCCCAGTGGCGCGCGAAGAAGACAACACCCGCGGCCACCGACGAGACCACACCCCTGAAAGGCACGGACAATGTATGAAATGACGGTCCCGGGAAAGCCCTCCGTCGAGGTTCCCCCACACCTGGCGGGGACGGTCGCGGTCAGCCTCGGGCGCCGACTGGCGTGGCGTATTCTCGCCACGATCATCTATGGCACGCTCGATGTGTTGCTGACCTTCGCGCCCTTCTACTTGCTGTTCATCTACAGGATGTCACTGGACACGTTCAATACGCTGAACGTTATTACGGGCGTGATGGCTTTCGCATGGCTCGCCTTCGTGATCCTCAAGCTTGTGCGCACCGGTGCGAGTCCTCTCATGGCCTTGACCGGCGTGCGTTGGGTCCGCTTTGACTCGGGGGCTCCCGCCGGGTGGGCGGGCCTGGGAAAGCTCCTCCTGCAAAGCGTCATCGGTACGCTGACCTTCGGTGTCGGTTCCATCATCATCTGCTTCGCCAGCATGGACGAGATGAACCGGACGTGGTTCGACCGCACGCTGGGCATCGTTCCGATCAACACGAAGGCGGGACGCGACACCTACAAGACGCCCGCCCCCGAGCCCGAGGAGGAGCCCGAGCCGGTCGTCCACCCATGGAACGCCACGTCCTCGGCCGCCGCTTCCCTGCCGCCTGTCCCGACAGTGCCCGAAAAGGAAACGGAGACTGTGCACGTGCCGTGGGGAAGTGCGATCCCCGATCCGAGCCCGGCGGTGCCCTCCGTTCCTTCGCCCGCGGCGAGCGCACCCGCGCCTTCCTCCGACTACATCGGGGCAACGCCTTGGTCGACTTCCGGCACAAGTGTCAGCACGCCAGCCCCCGAGGTGGCCGCGCCTCCTTTGTCCTTCACCCCGCCCTCGTCCTCGTATTCGGGGAGCGCGTCGGCCTCCTCTCACCACGAGGATGACGACGATGACCGCACGCAGCTCGGGGTGCGCTACGACACGGCTCGGGTCACCTTCGATACGGGCGTGGCCTATCCATTCGGCGGCTCGATCGTGCTCGGGCGCAACCCGGTCGCCCCGGCCTCGCGCCCCACCGCCTCCCTCGTGCCCGTCGATGACCCGGATCGGACGGTATCGAAGACTCACGTCGTGCTCACGGCGACGCGTGAGGGGGTTCTCGTCGAGGACCTGCACTCCACCGGCGGCACGGTCGTTGTGCGCGCCGATGGCCAGGAGACGCCTGTCGTGCCCGGTTCCCCCATCGTCGCGGCGCCCGGAGACACCGTCCGGTACGGGCAGCGGAGCGTGGTCATCAATGGGTAACGAGTGTGTCGAAGCGGTCGGCCCCGGGGGTTCGCGGGTCGTCGTCGCGCACGCTGCCCGCACGGATGTGGGACGCCGCCGCACGCACAACGAGGACTCGTGGGGGGCTTCCTTCCCCGCCTACTTCGTGGCGGACGGGATGGGAGGAAACGACGCGGGCGACGTCGCCTCACGGGCCGTCGTCGACACCATGTGTGACTCGTTGGCTCCGGGCGAGTTCACCACCCCCGCCCTGCTCTCGACCGCGGTATCCCGCGCGGCGTTGGCAGTCGCGGCTCTGGGAACGGGCTCGCGGGCACCGGGTTCAACCCTGACGGGCATCGCATTCCAGGAGTACCGGGGCAAGCCCTGCGCCGCCGTGTTCAATATCGGAGACTCTCGGACGTACCTGCTCTCCGAAGGGAGTTTCGAGCAGATCTCTGTCGATCATTCTGAGGTTCAAGAACTCATTGACGCGGGCTACGTGACCGACGTCGAGGCCCGCGCCCTGCCCCACCGAAACATCATCACCCGGGCGCTGGGAGCCGGATCCACCCGTCATGTCACCGCCGATATCTTCATGGTCCCCGTGCATCGCGGCGACCGGTGGGTGATCTGCTCCGACGGGCTGTCGGGAGAGGTGACGGACGCGCTCATCGAGATGATCGTGCGCCACGTCAAGGACCGCGAGCAGGCAGCCGACGAGTTGATCGCACAGGCGCTGGGTGCTGGCGGTAAGGACAACATCACCGTCGTCATCGCGGATGTCCTCGAGGCCGAGCCCGAGTGGGGGCAGTCAAGCAACGGAGACGACACCGTCGATAACGATGTGACGGTCAACACTGACGAAGGTGCGGATGTGCACCCTTCGGAGGCGCAGCAGTCGGCGGATACGAAACGAGCGGAGGAACACCATGCCTAAACGTACGTGGACGAGCGGGCAGTATCCCGCCGCTGTGACCGAGCGTGGAATCGTCGTCCTAGAGCCCGGCAACGAGGAGAGAGCCCAGCGATTCTGGGAGCTCATGCTGGAGGGCGCGGACCTGGCTGTCCTCCTCCAGGAGCTGACCTCCGCCTTCGCCGCCAACCTGGCCGCGCTGCCTAGTTTCGTCGCACTCATCGACGAGTCGGGCGAAGCACACATCGCTGTCCGCGGAGCTTTCGAGGTCGTCGTCGACGGGCCGGAGGGGCCAACGTCCGTGACCGGGGGCAACGTCATCACGTGGTCCGAGCACCGCTTCCGCACGCACTCCGGCTGGCGGATCGCCACGCCGGTGGACGGCCCCGCATCCGAGGCCTGCCGGTGGCAGGTGATCAGCGCCGTCCTGCCCGTGGCCACGCTCGCGTCGGGCACGGTCGGCGAGGTCGCGTGCAGCGCGCCCGCCGATTCTCCCGTCAAGTACGCCGGCATGGACGAGGCCTCCCCCGCTTCCTCCGAGACTCTGTCCTCCGCGAGCGCCGTCGTCACTCCGGACGAGGCCTTCCCCGCACTCGGTGCACCCGTTCCCTCTGCGGGCGCGCAAGCGACTCCCGAGGAGCCGTTGTCGCCTGATCCCGACCCCGCAGATTCGGGCGACGCGCCTGCCGACGGCGAGGGTTTCTCCGCCGATCTCTCTTGGCTCGCGGGGGCCTCGTCCGGGTCTGACGAGCCTGCGGGTGAGGCCGACGACGCTTCCTTGTCTGCCGAGGACAACGATTCCCCCGCTGCGGCCTTCTTCGCACAGTTTGTCTCTCCGTCCGACGAGGAGGAGGAATCCGAGCCGGAGGACGCGGCGGCAGAACCTGTGATCGCCCAGCCGACTGCCCCCGCCCCCGTTCCTGCCGACGACGAGCCATCGGGCTCAGGGGCCTCGGGAGAAGAGACGCAAATCCCCTGGTACGAGCGCGAGGACGAGACACCCGAGCCCGACCCCGCGGACGAGGTCGAAGACCCCGACGACGACAACCCACCCCTCGAAGCGACAGCTGACGATGCGGCGGACGAGCCCCTCGAGGTGGAAGCGGAGGATGGCGTGCGTTCCCGCTTCGAATACCTCTACGGTGCCGAGCGTCCGGAGTATTCCGTCGAGCAAGCGGCCGTCAGGCAGATTCAAAACTCCGATGTCATCGACGACGACCCGGTTCCCGTGCCCCCGTCGTTCGCCACCCCGCCTGAGACAGAGCGCCGGGAGGCACCGGAGCCCGCCATCGATGATCCGGTCCCACCCGTCCCCGGTCAGGCGGTTTCGGGTCCGCCGGTCTCGGCAGCAGAACCCGAGCCCCGATTCGAGCCACCCCCGGGAAGCTTCTTCATCGACTCTGTCCCCGGACTCTCCTCAGGCGCTCCGCGAGCGCAGGAAGCCGCGCCAAGCGCCGCCTACCAACGGCTTGCGGCGACGCAGGCCGAGGGCGATCACGACGGACAGACGATGCTCCCGGAGCGCGCCCGTGAGCTGCGCGAGTACGCGCGACAGATTGGCACGGAGCCCGCGCAGGACACGTCCTGCGTGCAGGCGACGTCAGCCGCGGTCGGTCCGCAGGTCCTGGCGGTCCTGTGCGAGAAGGGGCACCCGAACCCGACCCACGCCTCGTCGTGTCGAATCTGTTCGTCTCCGCTGAGCAGCAGCTCCGTCACCGTCCCGCGCCCAGATCTGGGCCGGATCATCCTGTCCACGGGGGAAGAGATGGCCCTCGATCAGGACATCATCATCGGGCGGCGCCCCCGCTCGACCCCGACCGCTGGTCGCGCCCCCGCGCGCCTGGCCATTGTCCCGAGCCCCGGCAAGAAGATATCTCGCAGTCACTGCGAGCTGCGGATCGACGACTGGGACGTGCGGCTCCACGACCTCGGCTCCCAAAACGGCACTCTGCTGATGCGCCCCGGGCAGGCCCCCGTCCGCCTGGACGGGTCTGTGGCCATGGTCCTCAAGCCGGGGGACATCGTGGAGCTCGGCGAGAACATCTCATTCCGAATGGAGGCGTAATGCGACAACCACTCGATCCCCCGGCAATTCCGGGCGCAACGTTCGTCCGCCACCTCGGCACGGGCGGTTTCGCCGACGTCTACCTGTTCCGCCAGCAGATGCCCCAACGCGACGTGGCGGTCAAGGTCCTGCGTCCGGATTCCAACGCCCAGGCCTCGGCGGCCTTTGACGCCGAAGTGAACCTGATGGCTCAGGTCGCCAACCACCCGTCCATCGTGTCCTTCTACACGGGGGGAATTGCGGACGACGGCCGCCACTACCTGGTCATGGAGTACTGCCCGCCCCCGCACCTGGGCCAGCGTTCCAAAGAACACCGCATCCCCGTGTCCCAGGCGCTCGACGTCGGCGTGCGCATCGCGGGCGCGGTGGAGACGCTCCACCAGCGCGGGATCATCCACCGCGACGTCAAGCCCATGAACATCCTGTTCACCCAGTTTGGGCACCCCGTCCTCACTGACTTCGGCATCGCCGCGCAAACGGGAACGGGCGAGGAATCCCCGGGCGGTTTCTCCGTGGCGTGGGCACCGCCGGAGCAGCAGGACGGCACGGGTCCCTTCGGTCCGACCATCGACGTCTATTCCCTGGCTGCCACCGTGCACGGTATCCTCACGGGCCACTCCCCCTTTGAGATTCCCGGAGGGGACAACCGCGAGCTCTCCGTACTCAACCGCGTGCTGCGCTCCCCGGTGCCCGCTATTGGCCGCAGCGACGTGCCCGCGGAGCTCGAGCGCATCCTCGCGATTGCGATGTCTAAGGACCCCAAGCGGCGCTACCAGTCGGCGCGGGAGTTCGCCCTCGCGCTTCAAAACGTGCAGTCTTCGCTGCGCCTGACCCCCACGCCCTTCGAGGCCATGGGGGTGGAAGCACCCACCGGGACCTTTGAGGACGAGGAGGGGGACGAGACCTGCGCGGCACCCATCGCCGTGTTCTCCTCCCATGCCCCAGCCCCGGCCTCGTCCGTTCCTGATGAGGAGGATGACCGCACGGTTGCCGTCCTGACGAAGGTGAACCCGGCCCCGGCTGCCGCGAGCGCGCCGCAGAGCGATCCCCCGAAGACGGCGCCCACGCGTGAGGACACGCCTCGGGCCTCTGAGACGGACGAGGCCGAGGAGCGCCCCTCCAGGGGCTTCGGCTCGGTCGTGGCTGGGTTCCTGCTCGTGCTTCTCCTCGTGAGCGGCGTCGCCTTCGGCGTGTGGACGGTGCTGCGCGGCGAAGGAAGCACGGTGGCTCCCGCGCAGTCCGCGGTCGATGCGCCTCCACTCGACGGGCTGCCCTCGGCCAACGCAAACGCATCGATTACCGGTCTGGCGGGCACGGTCACCCCTGAGGGGGTCACCTTCACGTGGGACGCGGTCGGCACCGGGACGACGTACCTCTACCACGTCGAGGATCCCAAGGAGGACCACCCGGTGCGCCAAACGAAGGACACGACTGTCACCGTTCCCTCTGTCCCTGGGCGCACCTGCCTGTCTGTCGCCGTGCGCAACTCGGACGGGCGCTCCTCGAACGAGGCCATCGAATGTGTGGAGACGCCATGAGTGCGGCGAGTATCCAACCGAAGTCCACCGAGGACGTAGCCGCGGTCATCGACTACTGCGGCGAGATCTATTCGGTTCGCGCCGACCAGGAGTTCCTCATCGGCCGCGAGGCCGACCTGTGCATTGACGACAACCCCTACCTGCACCGCAGGCTTGTTCGGGTCAGCTGCCACGACGGCCTGTGGTGGTTGGACAACATTGGGTCGCGGATCGCGGTCACCGTCGCCGACGCCTCGGGGTCCATGCAGGCTCGGGTCGGGCCCGGGGCGCGCATCCCCCTGGTCTTCGAGTCGGCCGTCGTCGTGTTCGCCGCTGGGCCGACGACCTACGAGTTCTCCATTACCGTGCGCGGGACGACGTTCCGCAGCTACTCCGCCCCCACCGCCGACACCGGCGAGGCCACGGTCGGGGAAGCACGTTTCACGCCCTCGCAGTACCTGCTGATCCTGGCGCTGTGCGAACCCTGGCTGACGCAAGCAGGTTCCGGCGCAACCGATATCCCGCGCAATGCCGAGGCTGCTGCGCGGCTGGGGTGGCCGATCACCCGTTTCAACCGAAAGCTCGACAACGTCGCCGACAAGCTCGACCGGATGGGAGTGCCCGGCATGCGGGGCAGGCCAGGGTCGCTGGCGACGCACCGACGCGTCAGGCTGGTCGAATACGCGGTCGCGGCGCGGCTGGTGTCGGGCAGCGACCTGTACCTACTCGACGACGAAAAACGGCGTAACAGCACACCTGATGCACTCACCGGAAAGGACCGGCGATGAAGATCAAACTGACACTGCGCGGGCGGACCCGCGAGGATATCGACCTGCTTGTCACCACCGATGCAACGGCGACGGTCGGAGATGTTGCTGCCGCTCTGGCTTCCTCGGGTCCGCGACAGAGCGCCGCCACCCTGGCTGCACCCGATTCGCTGACGCTCAGGGTTCTCGATCCCGTGGACGGAAGAATCACCTCAGTCCTGCCGTCAACGGCATACGTGACTGAGACAGGACTCAACTCGGGTTCACTCGTCGACATCGCCTCGGCGAAAGACGCAACTCCAACGGGAGGCGTGGCGGGCGAGCTACGCGTCCTGGACGGAAATGACAAGGGCATGTGCGTCCCCCTGTATTTCGGCGGCACAACCGTGGGCCGATCTCCCTCGTGCACGATCATGCTCAACGACCGTCGAGTGTCGAAGGAACACGCTCGCATCACCGTCGGCTCAAGCATTGAAATTCACGACCTCAACTCAGCCAACGGTGTCCTCGTTGGCAACCAGCGCGTGCAGCAAGCCACAGTGACACCCGGTGACGTGGTCCTCCTTGGAGACACTCAGATCCAACTGGTCCAGACAAAGATGCCCGAATCGACTGGCGAGTCCACGGACATCGCGTTCATCAGGTCACCTCAGGTCATCCCACACGCGACCCCCCGAACGATCAAGCTCCCCGACGCGCCAACCCGACCCAAGCCCTCGCGTTTCCCGTTCATCGGCCTCGTGGCCCCCCTGATTATGGGCGCATCCATGTTCCTCCTGACCCGACAGCTGACGAGCTTGGTGTTCATCATCCTGAGTCCGATCATCATGATCGGCTCGTGGTGGGACCAACGTCGACAGTCGACAAGCGAGTTCACCGAAGCAATGACGCAGTTTGAAGATGCTCTGAAGGTCACCCACCAGGACCTGGATGACAGTCGACGCGAGGATGTGGAGTCCCGCCACGCTCAGTTCCCTCCGATCAAGCAGACCATCGAGGGGGCGCTGCGTCGCGACGGCTCGTTGTGGATACGCAGGCCCGAGCACCCGGAGTTCCTGAAGTTCCGCCTGGGGCAAGGGACGGACACCGCGACGGTCACCATCGAAGGGGCGGATCAGCGCACGGGTCTTCCGGAGGCGGTCGCCAAGGTGCGCGCGCTCGCCGTTGAGTACTCGCGGGTCACGAATGTTCCACTCGTTGCCGACATCCGCTCGTCCGGAGGCCTGGGCTTGTGCGGCCCGAGCGACGTCCTCAGGCAGGCGCGCGGGGCGATCGCAGCCCAGCTGGCGGCACAGTACTCGCCTGCTGAAGTCATCGTCACCTGCATGACCTCCACCGATCACGTGTGGGGATGGGAGTGGATGAAGTGGCTCCCTCACTGCTCCTCCCCGCACTCCCCCTTCGGTGCCGGCGTCCACCTTGCCTCCGACTCGGCTTCCGCTAAGGTCCTGCTCTCTTCGCTCGAAGGCCTGCTCGAAGCCCGTACTCAGGGCGACCCCAGCGAGGTCTCCGACCGCGGCCCCGAGGTTGCTTCCGCCTCCTCTAGCGAGGCCTCTGCGCAGGATACGTCGAAGAAGTTCCCTAATCCGATTCCCGCGGTGGTCGTTTTCGTGGACGACGTGCTGGTGGACCGCGCTCGCCTGAACCGTCTTGCCGAGTTGGGCCCTGATCGAGGTATCTACTTCGTGTGGATGGCCCCGTCCTTCACCGAACTACCTGCGGCGTGCCGGTCGTTCATCGCATTCGATGGCAGGCAGGCTTCCATCGGTGACGTGCGCGCGTCGCGCGCGCTTGAGGACGTGAGCGTGGACCGCGTCTCGGACGAGGAGTTGGCTGCCCTGGGCCGGTCACTATCCCCTCTTTTCGATGCGGGAGTCCCCGTCGACGATGACTCGGATCTGCCAGGCTCCATTTCCTACGTGGATCTGACTGGCCAGGAACTGGCGGACGATCCCAACGCCATCATCGAACGGTGGAGGGCCTCGCACTCGATCATCGACCGCACACCGGGGCACCCCCATCGCAAGATTCCGGCCGTTCCCCTGTCAGCCATCGTCGGTCAGGGGGCGAGCGAGCCCATGCAGCTGGACCTGCGCCTGCATGGACCGCACGCGCTGGTCGGCGGCACGACGGGTGCCGGCAAGTCCGAGTTCTTGCAGGCGTGGGTCCTCGGCATGGCCCAATCGGTGTCACCCGATAGGCTGACATTCCTGTTCGTCGACTACAAGGGCGGTTCCGCCTTCGAGCAGTGCACGGATCTGCCGCACACCGTCGGCCTGGTCACCGACTTGTCGCCCTACCTGGTGCGCCGCGCCCTGACCTCGCTACGAGCGGAGCTGCACTACCGCGAGCGCCTTCTCAACAAAAAACGAGCAAAAGACCTCGTCACCCTCGAGAAGTCCGGCGATCCCGACTGCCCCCCATCGCTCGTCATTGTCGTCGACGAGTTCGCGGCGCTCGTGAACGAGGTTCCCGAGTTCATCGACGGCGTCGTCGACGTCGCCCAACGAGGACGTTCCCTCGGCCTGCACCTCATCCTGGCGACCCAGCGCCCTGCGGGCGTCATCAAGGACAACCTTCGTGCGAACACGAACCTGCGCGTCGCCCTGCGCATGGCTGACACCGATGATTCCCAGGATGTCCTCGGGGATGCCATGGCCGCCCACTTCCCGCAGAACACGCCCGGCCGTGCTGCGGCAAAGACAGGCCCCGGCAGAATCTCGGTGTTCCAGTCGGCCTACCCGGGTGCCCGCACGGCCGAGGGACTCAAGACGACGCAGGTTGACATCGAGGCGCTGGGCTTCGGCCTGCCGCGGAAGTGGAAGACACCCGAGCCGCCCAAGCCTCGCGAGGAGATCCCTACCGACATCACCCGAGTTGTCGGTACTATCTGCGCAGCGTCGGCCAAAGCGAACATCCAGGCGCCTCGCAAGCCGTGGCTGCCCGAACTCGCACCGATCTACGACCTCTCGCTTCTACCCCAGCGTTCCGACGCCAAGATCGTCCTGGGGGTCCTGGACGATCCCGAGGACCAGTCGCAGGAAGTGGAGTACTTCCGACCCGACACGGACGGACACATCGCCTTCTACGGCGCCTCCGGTTCCGGAAAGACGACCGCGCTGCGATCGCTCGCGATCGCTGCAGGCATCACCCCCAGCTCAGGTCCCGTCAACGTCTACGCCCTCGACTTCGCCGGCGGAGGCCTCGACATGCTGAAGAAGCTCCCCAGCGTCGGCAACGTTATCCAGGGCGACGACGAAGAGAGGATTGCCAAGCTCATCGACTTCCTCGGTAGCATCGTCGACGAGCGCTCTGTCTCCTACAAGGCCGTGAACGCCAGCCACCTGACCTCCTACCGGGAGCTCTCGGGTAAGCAGGACGAGCCCCGATACCTCGTGCTCATCGATGGGATCGCCACATTCGCAGAGACCTACCAGCTCGTCGGCCGACATGCGAAGATCTGGAGCCGTTTCCAGCAGATTCTGTCGGACGGGCGCGAAGTCGGCGTTCACTTCGCGGTGTCGGCGGACCGACCGCAGGCCATCCCGAACTCGATCGCCGCGTCGTTCCAACGCAAGGTGGTTCTGCGTCTAACCGACGAGGACGCATACCTCTATTTCAATCTTCCGCGCGATGTTCTGAGCGCGTCGAGCGCTCCAGGACGCGCCATGCAAGTCGGTAACCCCAACCTCTTGCAGCTGCCGATCCTCGGCAGGAACGTCACGGACTACGACCAGGCCAGGGAGATCGAATCACTGGCAGGCGCCTCGTTTATGCGCCGACGCACCCGCCCGACACCGATCCGTTCCCTGCCGCTCGATATACCGGAGCGCGAGGTCGATCGCGTTGTCGATGGACGCCCCGTCATCGGGGTCGAGGCTGGTTCGCTTGGCCCGATGCCGCTGCGCCCTGGGGGTACCTTCGCGATCACCGGCCCCGCTCAGTCTGGCAGGACCAACACCGTCCGGTGGCTGGCACGCAGCGTCCACAGTGCTTTCCCGAATGCGGTCATGCTGCACGCATGTGCACGCCGATCCCTGGTGGCGAGGGAACCGCTGTGGACGGAGACAGCGCAGGGCGCAGACAAGATCGCGTCCATGCTTGCCAAGCACGGTCACCTGTTTGAGGAAGAAGCTCCGGAAACCACGCCGGGAGTCGTCCTCTTTGTTGAGGGTATCGGAGAGTTCTCTTTCTCCGCGTGTGACCAACAGTTGCAGGACGCCATCGCCTCAGCGAAGGCCAATGGTCATTTGGTCGTGGCCGAGGCCGACGTGTCCGGGTGGTCATTCGGCGGCTCGCTGGCATCCGGGGTGCGCAGCGGCCGGACAGGGATCGTCCTGTGCCCCTCGCCCGGTGAGGGCGAGAACGCCGTCGGAGTTCCCGTCCCCGGCATCTTTGGGGCCGAGGCCGTGCCGGGTCGCGGCTACTTTGTTCAGTCCGGCAAACAGTGGAAAGTGCAGGTGCCCCGAGTATGACAAAACCCGATGGGGACTAGTCCCCATCGTCAGTGACAAAACGAAATGTTAGTTTGAGATTACGGGCTAATCACCCATCCGACGTGGGAACCGTCGGCTCGAACACACCAGATCCGCGATACCCACTCCGGGTATCCAATTCTCAACGGAGGAACACAATGGCAAACCTGAATGTCACCTACGACCAGATGCAGTCCGCAGCAACTCGCCTGCGCAACGGCCAGAAGGATCTTGAGTCCAAGCTCAACGAGCTGCGCTCACTCGTCCAGCAACTCGTGCAGAACGGATTCACCACGTCGCGCGCCTCGGGCGCCTTCGACTCCTCCTACCAGGAGTTCACCCAGGGTGCGACCCGCACGGTTCAGGGAATCGACGGCATGGCCGACTACCTGAACAAGGCCGCGCAAGCTCTCCAGCAGACCGACGAGGAACTGGCCCGAGCAGCCGGTAAGTAAGGTCGTCACCGCCTGGGGCGCGGGATGACACGTCCGCGCCCCAGGTTCACTGAAGAAAGGAAACGCCCATGCCGGACCTGCAAGTCGATATCAGCGAGTTGCGCAACCGGTCTAAGTCCCTTCGCGCAACCGCCGCTCTGCTGAACGACGTCAAAATCGACGCCTTGGACATTGCCTCTGTTGTCGGCCACGACAAACTCGCGGGAAAAGTCAGAGAGTTCGGCAACAACTGGGACACCACCCGGGGCCGTTTCCGCGATCACCTGGAGGCCTTGGCGAAAACCTTCGACGCCATCGCTGACACATTTGAAGACCTCGACGGAAAGCTCGCAGAGGCGCTAAGGAGGAAGCAGAAATGAGCACTCTTCCGGGTAATCCCACCGCCCTCAAAACCAAGGTCGAGGGGCTGATCACCTCCGCGAACAGCATCCAATCCGCAATCGACGACCTCAATAAGTTCGTAACGACGTCGAAGTCGAAGGCCGTCGCGGCCACGCAGAAGGAGGTACAAAACGCCGAGAAGAGTCTGGAGGCGGCACACGGCCGATACAAGAATACGGGCCTAGCTCTGCGCGAATACCAGACGGTGCTCGCCGACTGCCACAAGCGCGCCGACGCGGCCTCTGCCCGGGAGGAGAGCGCCAACCGGCAGCGCAACGACGCACAGCGCACGGTGACCGCGACAAAGAAGCGTCTCCAGCAGCTGCAGAGTTCCCACGCCCCCTCCGTCAACGTCCAGAACGCACAAAACGCAGTCCAGCAGGCGATGAGCAACGAACGTCGGGCCGCGAAGGCGGCGACCGACGCATCGACGGAAATCGCTCAGATCGCCCAAGAGGTGGATGAGGCGGCCGGCCGCGCCATCAGCAAGATCGACACGGCAATGGCTGCCACCAAAGACAACTGGCTGGACAAGATCTCGCAGTTCATCAACAAGGTCGGCCAAGTTCTCGCTGATATCACCAAGTGGGTAACGAAGGTTCTCAAAAAGGTGATCGAGGAAATCGCCAAGGTGATCGCGGAGGTTGTTAAGGCCCTCGCGATAGTCCTTTGTATCGTTGCGGTATTATCCGTGGCTGTACTCCTCGGGATTGCGCTGGCAGCCCTCATTACGGCAACGTTCCCTGCTCTGCTTACCATCCTT
>ERZ773207.390-NODE-390-length-16004-cov-7.671202_pt1 | contig 16004 bp, 15 predicted proteins | sample MGYA00580997_ERZ773207 | MGnify/ENA primary metagenome ERZ773207 (study PRJEB29015, sample SAMEA2738170) | human oral metagenome | biome: human oral; feature: human-associated habitat; material: saliva | place: China | collected 2239 ... | reverse complement strand
TGGAGTTCCCGGATGGTGCGCAGCCGGTTGAGGTGGATGGTGACCCGGCACCGTCGGCGTACCGCATTAGTGCGCGCGTGCTGCCTGCCGCCGTGGAGGTGGCGGTCCACCCCGAGGTGCTCTAGCGGGCGTGGTTTGCTTGCTTGCGCCTGTTTTGAGGAATCGCCCAGGTGGGTGACGTATTCTCGGGAGTGTTGATGTATACACCGAGTACGTCAGGAGACAACCACCTATGAGCAACCAGCCGGCACTTCAGCACACCGCACCGTATCTTTCGCATCCCGCAGATTATCTGCAGGAGAAGCCGCGCCGTGGCTTCTGGAAGACTGTTCTGCGTATTATCGCCTGGGGCATGTACGTTCTGAGTGTGCCCGTGTGTTTGATTGTGACGGGAGTTGTCATTGTCGGCCTGGTGTTGCTTGGCAGCTCGATTGATAACGTGATTCTTCACTTTGTAGTCATGCTGGTGATGCCTTTCGCTGCTCTGGCCCTTGGGGCTGTTGGGCTGTATGTCTTTGGTGTGAAGATTATTGGTGGTCTTTTCACGTATTCGCGGGCTGATAGTGAGGTGGAGGACGGCGGCGAGCGCTTCGTTCGGGGTACGTACGAGTTCTTTGCTGATATTTTTGCGGGCCTCCCTGACATTGACTTCTTCTGACGGAGGCGGTGTCTAGCGGATAGCTCATAGATAGGGCTTAAATATATGAACACGGTGGGGCGCGACCTGTTGAAAGGTCGTGCCCCACCGCGTTTTATTGCCCGTGTAGGCTGTTAGGTTTTAGGAGCCCCAGGTGATGAACTCGTCGGGATCAGCCTTATTAACTTCAGTAGGAGTCGTAGGAGCCCAATAGTGCCAGTCACCGTCGTGCCACTCCATCACCATATCGGCAGACCAGTACGTAGCCGACGGAGTCTTGAGCAACAGTCGCACCGTTGCACGTTCCGGGGTATAGGAGATGTAACGGTAACCGGAAATATGGAGAACCGGAGCAGTCGTGGTGTCCTTCATGCGGAGTTTACGGAGCGCATCGGCGCCGGGCCCAACAATAGTCGGCATATAGCCCTCTGGGGCCTCAATTATCTGGATATAAGCCCAGGTTGCGGCGTAGAGTGCACCCTCAGCCGAGTGCTCAAAGCAATTTTCAATCGACGATTTTGCCATCGGACCAGCGGTCTTTGAGACCGGCCCCATCCAACCCCCATTGGTGCTTACCCATGTGGTGTTCTTGGGCGCGGCGTCTAGTACTGACTGGTCGTCTGAGGCACCAGCACCACAGGTGCCTGCCGCTACCGTCGACGTAGACTTCGACTGAGCTGCGCCATTCGAGTTGCCTGCGGCGGAGGAAGTGGAATTATCGCCACCGCGCGGAATGAGCACGATGACCAGTACAACGAGGAGGGCTACGACAGCTGCTGCCAGTCCGAAAGCCCAGCGGGGGATAGTGACTCCGCCCTTGTTCTCCATAACAATCTCCAAAATACGTAGACCCCGCAATTTCGGGGCGCGACAAACCCACCCCCAGCAGGAGGGCAGAGATTGAATGAGTGATGAGAAACTATGTGGTGCCGCAGGAAAAGCGTCTGAGTCAGAGCACAACATCGAGGACTGCAAGACGCAAAAATACGGCGGCACGTATTTATCGGTGTCAAAAGATACCATATCATGCCTACAGATATCCTGCAGGCGCTCGCCCTGAGCTACCATGATATGAGCTGGACTGCACGAAAAACACCGAGTTTCTACCGATAATCCGGTGCTGAACCATGCACCCACTATGCGTGAACGCCCGACGCAGACACCAACCGCAGGCGGTCGCAAGGCTACACTGCCCCGCCCCGCCTCGACACATCACACCGGTACATAGAACCGTTCATCAGAGAAAGCCCCTCTCCATGACCCGCAAAATCACTGCCGCCGCCGCTGTTCTCGCCCTGCTCGCTACCGGCTGCTCCGCTAGCACCGATAGCTCCGCACCGGGCGGAACCCTCATCACCGGCGGAGCCTCTACCGCCATCAGCACCCCCACCTCTACTACTCCTGCACCCGCAACCACCACCGCAGGTCGCACCCCCACCGTCACCGAGGTGACCGCCTCCCCGAGCGCGACGGAAAGCCCCTCCGCGGCATCCACCATTGCGGTAGCGACCCCGACCCCGACCGTGAGCCTTGACCCCTCACCCTTGGCGGGAACCGGTGGTGGACCCCAGCAACCCTCCAGCGTTCCCACCCTCAACAGCATCACTGACGAAGACCGTGGTCGTGCCCTTGAAGCCGCGAAAGCAATTGTCGCCGCATACACCAGCGGCAAGCCGTACAAGGAGTGGTCTGAAGAGCTCTACCCGATGGTCGACCCCGAAGTGCAGAATGAGTACGGGCCTAAATCACGTATTGACCTTTTGAAAGGAACCGTAATCAGCGCTGAACTGGTTGATGATCCGACCCTGAAAGTTCCTGGTGGGGACAACCCCTACTGGCTCACAGTTTGCGTGCGAGTCGAGGGAAGCCTCAGCCCCGCCTACTACGTGCGTTTGCACCGTACTGCGGAGCGACCCAATAAGTGGAAGGCGTCTCATATTCTTGAACCGCAGGGCTACAAGCTCTTTGCTGAAAAATGGCTCAAGCAGCATAACAAGTAGAGCGATGGGCGCGGCTTCCCGCTAGGATGCGCCCCTGCAGGGGTCTGAGTCGGGGAGCCTTCCCGGCGCCCTAACCACCTGTTTGTGACCTGGATTATGAAAGAAATCGCGGATTTTTTCACTATTTCCTGAAAATCAGGAGGATAATGAAAAAAACCGCGATTTTTTACACCATCAAGGAGGGCACACGTGAACACCACCGGCACAAGGTACCGCACCCTCAAAAGCATCTTCCACGAACGCGGCAAAGCCGCCGTACAAACCGAACTGCAGGCACGCCGTAACGGCCACTCCACCTACCTCCTCAACGAATTCACGGTAGGGGAGCACCCCCTGTTCTACCTGGCAGACCGCACCGCGCTCGCAGCCTTTGAACGCATCATGCGCCGTGAACGGCACATCGAACAGCTGAGCTCCCAATTGCCCAGCATTGCCATGCAAAGCTACCTACTCGACCTGGCAGTACGCAGCATCGTGGCGTCCGACCGTATCGAAGGCGTGCACACCACACGCCAGCTCATCTCTGAGGCGCTCACCTCCGGCGACAGTGAAGACCCCCGCGCTAAGCGCGCCGTCGAATTTGTGAACCTCCTCAAAGACCTGGGGGCAGGTCGCCCACCCTCCACAGTTGAGCAGGTACGTAGCCTCTACGACACGCTACTCGAAGGGCACCTCGCGGAAGAAGACCGCCCAGACGGGGCGCTATTCCGCACCAAACCCGTGGTTATTCACGACAACACCCGCGAAATTCACCGCGCCCCCGACAGTGAAGCGACCATCACCGCTAACGTTCAGGTGGCGCTTGACCACGCCCTCAACCCGAACGTGCCGGCGCTATTCTCCGCAATCGCCGCACATTTCATGGTGGAGTACACGCATCCTTTCTACGACGGCAACGGCCGCCTGGGCAGGTACCTGCTGGTAGCCCACCTGGGGCAGACGCTCACCCGGCTGACGACCCTCACCCTGCCGAGCACGCTCAACATTCAGAAGAGCCGCTACTACAAGGCGTTTAGCGCGGCGGAAGAACCCCTCAACTACGGTGAGGTGACCGGTTTTCTGCACGTTTTTCTGGGGCTGATCGAGCAGGCTCAGGAGCACCTGGTAGATGAACTGGAGTCACGCGACCGTGCGTGGCGTGCTCTTGGCAGGCGTATCGCTGAGCTGGAGGGCAGCCGCACATGGACGGGTGGCACCCCCGGGCTGACTTCGAAGAAACTTGATGATGTTCTGCGGCTGCTGTACCTGCTGGGGCAGGTGCAGATTTTCCGTGCGCCGGTTGCGCCTACCTCGAGCGAGTTGCAGGAGGCGCTGGGCGTTACGGCGCCGACTCTGCGCGATAGGCTCAAACTGTTGCAGGGGCTTGGGTTTGTTGAGGGTGTGAAGGCTGGTCGCACGATGCGCTGGTCCCTCACCGAGGCGGGAACCACCCTGCTGGGCTTGCCTGCCGTTGATGATGACGAAGAATAGCCCACGAGCATAAGAAATAGGGGAGGGGACGCACCAGAGTGCGCCCCTCCCCTGAGCTGTAGTTAAACGAAAAGGCACCTCGTAAGGTGCCTTTATGCGTCAGGATCGCCAAGAACGGCCGGAATACTCCAGCTTTCATACCTTGGCGCCTTCATCCCTGGGCCCCGGAGGGCGGTAATCCGCCCTTAAAGCGTTATGAGGCGCTACCCTACTGGGACCACGCCTCATACCCATGACAAGTTCCACAGCTTCGGCCATAAGAAGGCTCCCCCCTGCAGCCTCATCCTTTCCCCTCCCTACACAGAAAATCTGATAGGACCTCACCAATTACATGATGAGCAGCACGGTAACTTGCGCAGAGCGTACGAGATGAGTTTTAACTTGTACCTCAAGGTTACCAAGCGCGGGAATCTCCGGCAACGTGGTTGGTCACGCCAGGATTCCTACTAGAGGCAATACCCGCCGACTTTCAAAACAAGACCCGGCGGCTATTCAGCAATCGCCTGCGCCAGCACCTCGGCAAGGCGTGCGCTCCTGCCGGTGTCCTGACCCTCAAAACGCGCCTCCACGAACTCATCACGCAAACCCGCCGCCACCGCAAAAGCTGCAGGCGCCAGACGGTACCCGGCATGCGCGGCAAGCTGACTAAAAAACACGAACTGGGTGCGCGTATTACCCTCACGGAACGCATGCACCACATTCAACTCATTCCACAACTCAGCGTACTCACGCACAAACTCCTCACGAGAAAGACCCGCCAGGTAGTTCTTAGCCGCCAACCCGCGGTAGAGCCGGTTCGCCTGCTCCAGCATCGGCTCACCCGCCGGGAAATACCGGTGCCCCTCCTTACTCATGCGCGGATCCCAAAAACTGGGGGCGGTACGTTCCTGACCAGCCCACTCGTACACGTCCTGAAAGAGGAACCCGTGAATCGCCTTCATATGGGCGAAATCGAAATTGCCGCGGATAGGCTGCTGAGCCAATAAGAGCATACGACCGCTCACTTTAGACTCTTCAAGCTGCTTGAGCTTAGCGGCGTCAGTTTCGCCGTACGGTTTTTCGGGGCTGGTGAAAAGGTTCCGGAGGACATGCGTTCCGGGGATGTAGTAGTCGCCCCACTCGTAGTGCTTCGCCATTACGCGCGACCCATAATGTGCCGGGTGGTGGCTGCGTCGTACTCTTCGAAAGAGATTTCGTGGTGTGCCAGCTGGCGCAGGAGCTCCTGGAGGTGGGGGTCGGTGATGACGTGCCCGGCGAGGTTCATGCCTGCCTCCGCGAACTTCAGGGATTCTTCGGGGGTGATGGAGCTGTTGGAGTTGTCGGTGTGGGTGGTTGGTGTTGACATGATTTCCTCCCTTGAAGATTTACCCTGTAGGTTCGGTGAGGGGAACGCGATACAGAAATACAGAAATCTGTGTATGCGGTTTTCTGGCTTCCGGCGTTGGAAGCGCGCTGAATAGAAAAGACTGGACAGAAAAGGCGAACCCGGTGAGAGCCCGCCCTTAAAGCGTTATGAGGCGCTACCCTACTGGGACCACGCCTCATACCCATGACAAGTTCCACAGCTTCGGCCATTCAGGCTCCCCCCTGTAGCCTCATCCTTTCCACCCCCTACCCAGAACAAGTCTGATAGGAACCCGCCGTATATGGCGGGTAGCAACTATACAGTCGCAGAGCGTACGGGATGAGTTTTAACTTGTACCTCAAGGTTACCAAGCGCGGGGATCTCCGGCAACGCATACGGTCATTTTGGCGGTGCCCTTCCCAGAATGACCGCGGGCAGTGCCTGTTTTCGGTACCTGGGTTAGGCTGGAATATATGAGGTGCTTCCCAAGAGTATGGGAGAGGCGCCCCGTACTAGCAGTCGTAACCCACGTATGCGCATGGTATATCCGTCGCCACCGCAGCGAAGACTAACGAAAGGACCCACCTAATGGATCGCATGCTGATTGTAGGTGTCAATGAAATGGCGCGTTTTCTGGGTATGACTCCTGCGGGTCTGCTCCGCCGAGGCGAGCTGCCCGAGCCCGATTTTATGTCGCACAGCAATAAGAGAATTTGGTTGCCGGCGACCGCGGAGGCGTGGAATACCGAGTACACGAGCCGCCCCGAATTTGGGGAGTGGGGTCGCCGCCGACGAGAGAAGAAGCAGGCAGCGGAAAAGCCTGCCGACTAGGTAAAACACCGCCTTCAAAATAAGTAGCTTAGAGGGAGCCCGCCCACGAGGTAGTGGACGGCTCCCACAAACAGCTACCCACCAACCACACCTGCGAGGAGAACACTCATGGGAGAGTATTTCGACCTTCCTGACCGTTACCCAGATTTGTTTGAACAACTCAACGATAAGCAGAAGCGAGGTATTACTCAGACTCTCGCGTCAGCGTGGCTTGATGGCTACGAACATAGTCGCGAAGAGATTGCTCGTCTTATTGATTTAGAGCTAGGTCGCATCAGTTGGGAAGAATACCGAAAGCAGGTTCTGGAGCGCGCCCTCAATAAGCAGAGGTCGCAAGAAGCAAAATCTTCCACCGAACCCAACGCAACCGGGCAGTACCAGCCCGTCAACTCACTTCCGGAAAGGGGATAACCATGGAAGACAACACCCCCGATTTTGAGGCACTCTACGAATACCTCGTGCGTAATAGCCCTGTAGTATTCACCCCGCTAATTCGTGCAGAAGAAGACGAAGAAAAGCGCTATTTCTACTATGCTCTCCAGGACTATTCTCTGCAACAGAAGCAGCGGGTCATCATCGCTGATGAGAACTTCGTCGTCTAACTCGTTGAAGAGCGCTCTCCGCTGCACCAACGCCCCCCTCACAACCCGACCGTGAGGCCGACCTGTGAAGGTCAAGAAAGGAACATACAGTGTCAGATCATTTTGACCTGCACCTGCGCTACCCCGAACTATTCGAGCCGCTCACCGAAGAGCAGCGCCGCAATGTCATGCAGCCTCTCGCCTCCTCCTGGCTTGAGGGTGACAACCCCACCCGCGAAGATGTTGCGCTACTCATCGACTATGAGATCGGGCGAATCACCGCGGAAGAATACGACCGGCAGGCACTAGCGAAGGCGCTCGCCCACCAGGTGCTGATAAGCCAAAACATCGACCAGCAGAGCGCAGCGGAGGGTGAATAAACCGTGAGTCAGCAGAAGAACTGGGAAGCCTACTTCTACCCCGAACCCTACCAGCACGTCATGCGGAATAAGCCGGGCATCAAGGACCCTGCGGCGCTTTCGCTCTACGAGCACCGCGTCATCACCCGACGAGGCTACGAGCTCACCAAGAACCCCGAGCTCATCACCCACACCTTCGACGCGGAGCACCTCAAGGCCATTCACCGCTACCTCTTCCAGGATGTGTACGACTGGGCGGGAGAGTACCGCACCGTGGACATGTCTAAGGGCGTGAGTGCTTTCGCGAGCGTTCAGCGTGGGCCCTTGAGTATTGACCGGTACCTCGACTACGTCTTCACTACTAGCCGCGCGACTGACTGGGCGAGCCTGAACCATCAGGAATTTGTGGAGGCTGCCGCCGCGATTTTTGCGCACCTGAACCATGCGCATCCTTTCCGTGAGGGTAATGGTCGTGCGACTCGCATTTTTATGGATCATGTGGCGGCGCGTAGTGATTTCCGGTTTGATTATGTGCGTGCTGGCCGCCGCGGCTGGAATCAGAGTTCCATGTTTAGCGGCCCGGATCGCGGGTATTTTGAGGTGCATCCGGAGGAGCTGCATCAGCTGTTCAGCATCATCACTGTGCCGCGTGATGCCTAGTCACGTGACTAATATATATTGGGCAGAAGAACATCGTTATATATTTAGCTAAGTGAGGCAATAGTGGATCAAATATCAATTCTTGAATTGGGCAACAGCCTGGAAGACACGGTCACTCGTGTATCCCACACCCACGAACGAGTTGTCATAACTAAAAATGGCAAACCTGTTGGTGCTCTTATCTCCATCGACGATTTATCTCTTCTAGAACGCCTCGAAGACGAACGTGATGCTCACGAGGCTGCAGAACTGCTGGCAAGGACTAAAACAACCATGCCGTTCGCAGAATTTGTGGAAGCCCTGGAAGCCGATATCGAATCTGAGAATACGGAAGATAAATAACTAGGCAGATACCCGATGAGGGCACTAAAGAACGGATGTCCGCTACCCAGCGAGGTGGCGGTCCACCCCGAGGTGCTTTAGCAGGCGTGGTGAAGGTGCTGAGGGACAGGTTGCCCAGCACCCTAATTGCCTATTTATGACCTGGATTATGAAAAAATCGCGGTTTTTCACTATTTTTCTTGCCATTCCCATATTTATAGCGGCTATATCCGGCACCCGAATACCTCGGAACAGTCCTCGTTTCTAAACGTTGCCCCCCAACAAAAATCCGACGTATCGGTTCTGTGGCTGTGGGCAAATTTATTTTCAAAATATTCTTGGGTACCCCAAAATACCCCCTTATCTTGTCAGGGGTATCCCATATGATTGTGGGTGTGAGAGATGTCCACACTGGTTATCTCAATAGCTTGTAGGAGAGGAGGAAAGGCCATGGCTAAGAAGATCAGCACCGACGCTGACACTACGCTCCGCGCCTATAAATTCCGCCTCGATCCCACCCAGACACAAAAAATTGCCCTGGCACAATGCGCAGGCGCAGCACGCTACGCCTACAACCTCCTCACCGCTCACAATCTTGAGGTGTCTCGCGTCCGAGCAGACTACTGGCACACCCGCATTGACGCAGGCGCTGAGGAGACCACTGTTAAGGCTGAGCTCAAGGCATTAGCCAAAAGCGATGCAGCGTATAAGTCTATTGGTTATGCGGCATACGGAACCCAGTACCTGACCCCTGAAATTAATCGCCACCGCGCTGCTAGCAACGCAATCACCGACGGTGCCGACCCTGCCGCCGTATGGCCCGAGACTGAGCGATCCTCCGAGCCGTGGATGCACACCATCCCCCGCCGAGTCCTCGTCTCTGGACTGCAATCTGCCGATAAGGCATGGAAGAATTTCTTTGATTCTCGTACCGGTGCTCGTGCTGGCCGACTTGTCGGCACGCCCCGCTTCAAGCGCAAGGGTGCTAGCCGCGATTCTTTCACTATCCCTGCACCGGAGACCATCGGTGCCTACGGCACCGCATACCTACGCGGAGAGCCCCAGTACGTACGCCGTAAAGCGCAGCTGAAGCGCCGCGGCATCAAGACTGCCCCGACCATTGAGGACTACCGCCACGTACGCCTCTCACACCTGGGTGTTATTCGTACTCATAACACTACGAAGCCTCTGGTGAAGGCTGTGCGTGCTGGCGCTCAGGTTCGCTCTTACACTGTCTCTCGTGCCGCTAACCGGTGGTATGTCTCTATCCTCGTCGAGCTCACCCGCCCGTCTGCGACCCCTACCCGTGCGCAGCGTGCCGCTGGTGCTGTCGGTGTAGACCTGGGCGTGCGCTACCTCGCCGCGCTCTCTGACGAGCAGGCCCCGCAGCGTTTCGCACAGTACCCCTCCTTGGAATTCACCGGTGACGGTGCTCCCACGTTGGCTAACCCGCGCTGGGCACGTGCTGCTGAGAAGCGCCTGGTACGCCTGCAACGTGTCCTCTCGCGTGCCCAGAAGGGCTCTAACCGTCGTGCCCGTATTGTGCAGCAGATTGCACGGCACCACCACCTGGTAGCCTTGCGCCGTGAATCCGGTCTACATCAGGTTTCTAAGCGCCTGAGCACCGGGTATACCCTCATCGGGCTTGAAGACTTGGCTGTAGCGGGTATGACCGCCTCAGCTGCCGGTACCGTCGAGGCACCGGGCAAAAACGTGCGCCAGAAGGCCGGGCTCAACCGGTCCATTCTGGATGCCGCTTTTAGTACGCTGCGCCGTCAGCTGGAATACAAGGCCAGCTGGTACGGCTCACAGATACAAATTATTGACCGTTTCTTTGCATCCTCTCAGACGTGTAGCGCCTGCGGAGCACGAGTGAAAACCAAGCTCGACCTTCGCGTGCGTGTCTTTGAGTGCGCGGCCTGTGGTGTGCGGATTGATCGTGACGTGAATGCGGCACGTAATATCCGTGCGGAGGCTGTGCGGATGTATGAGGCGCAACTCGCCCCCGGCACGGGGGAGAGTCTAAACGGACGCGGAGTTACTGACTCTGATGCTGCCGGTTCGGTGGTGTTGGGGGATGTGGCGTTGGATGCGTCAAGGCCAGCCGCTACTGGCGGCGGGTCACCGTAGGCGAGTAATCGTCTACTCATCCCTTTTATATGTGTATACGTGTGGAAACTGAATATTTTTTGATTTTTGGTTGGGTATCGTGCCTTGTCAGCAAGTGTTTTCCCCGTATGCGCGGGGATGAGCCCTTCACAAAGTACGTTCCTGAAGAATTTTTGAAGTTTTCCCCGTATGCGCGGGGATGAGCCCGCCTACGGCTTCTTCCAGCTGCTCGATAGCGCGTTTTCCCCGTATGCGCGGGGATGAGCCCAACACCAATAAACGCTGGGGGAATACGGACGGGTTTTCCCCGTATGCGCGGGGATGAGCCCTTCGGAGATTTTGACCCCTCCACCCCCTCACAGTTTTCCCCGTATGCGCGGGGATGAGCCCGTGTACGCGTGCCCGCCCCGGCGTGGTTTAAGGTTTTCCCCGTATGCGCGGGGATGAGCCCCAAGAGCACTACGGTTTCAAAGCGCAATTTAGGTTTTCCCCGTATGCGCGGGGATGAGCCCCAAAAACCACCCGCCGCTGGTGACTGGTAGAAGTTTTCCCCGTATGCGCGGGGATGAGCCCCACGCGAGAATCATAAGGCGTTACGTTAGGCGGTGTTTTCCCCGTATGCGCGGGGATGAGCCCCAAACGGGATTACGTAAACCATATCCTGGTTGGTTTTCCCCGTATGCGCGGGGATGAGCCCGGGTCCGCGCCGTAGAGCGCGATAAAATCCCCGTTTTCCCCGTATGCGCGGGGATGAGCCCCGAAGAAGTAAACATTAAGGAAGACAGCCAGCGTTTTCCCCGTATGCACGGGGATGAGCCCCAGTCACCGAACTTGGGGAAGTAGGATACGCCGTTTTCCCCGTATGCACGGGGATGAGCCCGGACGTGGAGCCTGCAAGGGTGTTGAAGCGTCGTTTTCCCCGTATGCACGGGGATGAGCCCAAAAGCCCCTACGCCGCAGTCATGTACTACCTGTTTTCCCCGTATGCACGGGGATGAGCCCACCCCACACACCACACCTCACCGAGGAGACCAGTTTTCCCCGTATGCACGGGGATGAGCCCCATGCCTTCATCGGGTACTTGGCGGGCTTCTGGTTTTCCCCGTATGCACGGGGATGAGCCCAAGCCCCCTAGCAGCACCCTTGCAGTCCATGGGTTTTCCCCGTATGCACGGGGATGAGCCCTAGCCGAAGGCATCGCAACCTGCGGCAAATAAGTTTTCCCCGTATGCGCGGGGATGAGCCTCGAGGAATCTAGCCGCGCAGGATTCGACGCATGTTTTCCCCGTATGCGCGGGGATGAGCCCCATACCGAACAAGGTGTTGATGCGGCGTCGGTGTTTTCCCCGTATGCGCGGGGATGAGCCCCGGCGCAATTGGTGGCATAACGATTCTGGGAAGTTTTCCCCGTATGCGCGGGGATGAGCCCTGCAAAGCCGGGAATCTACACGCCGCCGGACAGTTTTCCCCGTATGCGCGGGGATGAGCCCGGGTCGAAGTATGCGCGCCCGTTGGGGTTGTAGTTTTCCCCGTATGCGCGGGGATGAGCCCCACAGGCTAGCGACGGAGCCAGCGGCACAGAAGTTTTCCCCGTATGCGCGGGGATGATCCCGTACCTACTGAGGATGCGTATCGTGCCCCTTGGTTTTCCCCGTATGCGCGGGGATGAGCCCCAGACCACTAACCGTGTCGAGTTGGGTAGCTCGTTTTCCCCGTATGCGCGGGGATGAGCCCAATGCCGCCAAGCGGCTGATGTTCCGTGCAGAGTTTTCCCCGTATGCGCGGGGATGAGCCCTATCCCTGACAGGGTGGGCGTGAAGTACACTGGTTTTCCCCGTATGCGCGGGGATGAGCCCGAGTTGATAATCTGCTGGAGGTCAGCGCCGGGGTTTTCCTGTATGCGCGGGGATGAGCCCGACAGACACGCTTATATGTTGGATTTTGGTCAAATTGTTGTATATTTGCCTCGTACCCAATTTCAGTGCGTGCCCGAGAAGGCAACATCTCAGCCGACGTTGGCTGTTCATTATAGACGGTTGAGCTCGACCCAAGCATGCCTGAAGCGCACCGACTTCTCGGGTTTATCCTTATGCAATTAGGGGCCCCTCGTCGCGCAAGAGACGAGTGTGCGAAAGCAGCAAATCTTGGGGATGATGAGGCTGTCCTGGACATGCTACGCGCATCATATGAGGTGGAAACGCCCGAATGGACTGTGCAAGCCAGATTCCGCGCCGCGCAGGCGCAACTCGATGCGAAGTCGAAGGCTGAGGTAGAGCTTTTGCTTATGCAGGCCCGGACTGCTCTCGATCCGAGCATAGATGTCCAGGTAGCTCTCAACGACCTCCAAGCCCGTTTTCCGAACGACAAACTTATTAACGAGGCCGTACACCTGAACTCGAATACCGAATGATTGGAAACGTAATGGTGATCAATCACAAGCGACGGGGCGAAGCACAGAGCGCTTCTAGCCTGCATCTGAGAGACATGCCCATCGAGCACTTGTATGTGCGCTATCAAAGGATAGCGCGGAACCTGCCGAGACGGATTCGCTGGCTTGCTTTAGTATTCGCGCCAACGAGCACGAGTTTCACCGTCTTCACCGCTGGCCTACTGAATGTTGCAGGGGCTCTGATGATTACGGCAGGTATCGGTCGTGTAACGTCAGGTGAGAGGACCCCAGGCAGTGCTATTTGGTTACTCATCTTCGCTTTCCTGGCTGAAAGCCTAGGGTACTGGGTGAAGGAACGCCAAGAGCTTATTCTCACGATCGCGGTTCGACAGCTTACATACCGCCGTTTCCGGGACATCTTTGGTAGGTCATCTCATCCGCCGGAAGCTCACGGGCATGTTCTCACATACCCGGCACAGATCAGCCAGTTTGCCTTCGTTGTTGATTTCGCCGTTTCAACCGTTCAGATTATTGCCTTTCTCGCGGCTTCGCTCGCGCTATATGGTGCAAGCGGCGCCATCGCTGCGTTGCTCATCACTGGATTGGTATTCGTCAGCGTCCGTCTCATCAACTTGGTGGGCCGACTATGGGAACAGTACGTCGCTCTAGAGGGAGAGCGTAGGCAGTGGATCCAGCGTGTAGCAAACGCGCTGCCTCGAGGGCAAAGCATACCCAGCTGGGGTACCGCCCTGGACAAGGTCGCTAGCATCCGAAACACCGAAGAGCAGCTTCTGCACAGACGAGTCCCGTTGCAGATCCTGAATGGATTCCTTGAACGGGGAGCACTAACTGCGGTGCTCGCTGTGGTTGCGGTTCTCGGCGCGTGGCTCTGGCCATCCGCTCATTTCGGTGTTGGAATTATTTTGGCAGCCCGCTACCTGTACGCAGCGGTGCAGAACAACATCGTAAACTATCGGGTTATTCGGCTCGCTGTGCCAATGATGCGTGAGCTCGACAAGCTCGAGTCGTCTCCAGATTGCACGGTTAAACAGCAGGACTTGGTGGGGCAGCCTTCAAATTCTAGAGAGGTGCTTGCATCTACGTCTGAGCGCGCTGAAGCATTGCGCACATCCGTGACCACCCCCGATTCTGCTTTCGTACCACGCAACCCGGAAGTGTCCCATTCGGTGTTGTCAGCGTGGCGAGCTTCTGCTTCGCCACATCAGGTATCCCGGTTCACTAGCCTCGCTTTAGATATGGGGCTCACTGAGGATGTGATCGGGCGGTTCTGGCAAGACGCAGCAACCTTGTCGTCAGGAGAGAGACACCGTGCTGCTGTCGCTATCGTTTTGGCAGACAAACCGGACTGGCTAATTTTGGACGATACGTTCGCAGCGCTTGATCCTGTAACACGAGAAGTGGTTGCCGAGAGGATCTTAGAGTGCGTGCCAACGTGCACACTTCTGGCAAGCTCGGAGGAGTACGTACCGAGTGCCTTCACCCCCGGCAATGATGCGAGGGTAGACCCTCTTGAGTTGCAGGCTCATAGCCCCGGGGCAGCTAAGGGGGTAGATTCTGGTTCGACGGATGTGAGCGAGGGACAGGACCTTCCTGACCCTGAGCCGAAGCGTGCCACATTCCGACGATCGGCCCTGTTGTTGTTTGGACCGCATTTGGTGTGGATTACGTGTGGCGCCCTACTCTTGAGCGGATCCGAAGTTGCTTTTGCATTGACGATTGCTCACAGTGATGGGCTGTCTGCTCAGGTTGCTGGAGTGTCAGCTGCTTGCGCACTGGCAGCAATTGTTGGGTCCGTCATGTTCTTTGGCCCGCTCTACTGGGCTCCCATCGCTAGGCTGAGCGATTTGCACGACCGGATTATACGGAGGCTCGATCGATTCGCTAGTCCTAGAACAAGCGGTGCGGTCATGGGGCGGATGGGTGAAGACTTCTCCGACCTTCAGATGTCGGTGCCTAGCGCCCTGGGGTCGGTATTTATGGTCATTCTACAGACCTTTATGCTCATCGGAGGCGCAGTGGCTGGTGCCCCGCTGTTCATAATCGTTGTGTTGGCGGTAGCACCCCTAGCGATGCTTGCTATGCGTCAGGGTTCAAAGTGGATTCTCCCTGCCTCGACGACGGCTGCCAATCGCCGAGGTGACTTCATCGGGGTGGTTGGTGCCCAGGCTGGCTTACACGCTGCGCCCGTCAGCGCAGGGCTGCGTCGGGCTGGAGAAGAAGCCTACGCTCATTCGGAGGCTGCATACGTCAGCAGCTCGATTCAGTTGGCGAACGCATACGCACTGCGTACGGGACTGATTCAGCTGCTTGTGTCGTCACTGAATGTTTCTGCAGTGGTATTGGCACTGATGGTCGAAGGATCGAACTCAGTGGTTGCTCCCGCGGTCGTAATATATTTTGCAGTAACTCTGTCATCTGGCATCCAATCTACGGTGGAGACGCTGCAACAGGTTGGTGTAGTCAGCTTGACTGCGGAGCGTGTTCGGATGCTTGAAGAGTACCGGGCCGACCGTTCTTATCCGCCCGTGCGGTCTGCTGACCTGGCTCTGCTTGAGAGTGTTCTTGACTCTGGGTGTTCTACGGTTGCCTTGATTGGACCAACTGGCGCGGGGAAGTCCGTCATGCTTGATGCTCTATACCGCCGGTATCCCCAAGGCGAAGTGGTAATCGTACCAGATATCGATCCGTTCGCATCTGAAGCATCGAATTCGAGCGGGCTCATGCTTGCGCGTTCCGTGTTACGTGAAGGCGCTGCCCGGCTTGTGTTGCTTGATGAGACCTTGAAGGGTCTCACTCCGTCAGAGGAACGCGCTGAGCTCGAATCGATGGCGTGCACTATCGAGGGCAGTGACAAGCAGGTTGTGATTGTCCTTCACTCGCGCTCTAACCTTGATTGCTTCAAAGAAGTGGTGAATTTAGATGAGTGAGCTGACCCAAGTACTACGTTTTTCTCCAAGAACTATCGAGGACGAAATGTGAATCTATAGGGCCAAACCTATAGCCTGGACCGATTCGTCGGTGGCACTTCTGAACGAGTACGGTGCCACACTGTGTGTGCACATCTGACCGCGAGGCGACACCGCTGGACTTACCTGAGGCGGATGAGAAAGAAAAGAGCCCACCAAACCCCCACCTCCTACCCCCGATAATGCCCCAGTAAAAACCCCCGTTAAAAACACAGCCGGGGCCGTCTCGCACGCAGGCTCGAAAAGTGCGAGAATGGAACGAAAAGAAAACTACGAAAGAAGATACTTTCATGCTTATTCTCGTTGTGAACGCCG
>ERZ773207.387-NODE-387-length-16055-cov-3.179625_pt1 | contig 16055 bp, 14 predicted proteins | sample MGYA00580997_ERZ773207 | MGnify/ENA primary metagenome ERZ773207 (study PRJEB29015, sample SAMEA2738170) | human oral metagenome | biome: human oral; feature: human-associated habitat; material: saliva | place: China | collected 2239 ... | reverse complement strand
CGGGTACCAACGCGCTACTGGTCCTGGGCCTTGCGGGTGTCGCGGTTGTCGGCGGGTACCTGCTTCTGCGGGCTCGTCGCACGAAGAACTGAACACTCGATGAGCCGGCTCGATCCGGCTCTGAGCACTGACTGAGGGGTGGGATGCCGGCGCGTCCCACCCCTCAGTGCTGTCCTCCTCAGCGGCACGGCCCAACCGTGGACCAGGCTCGCCACCGGATGATGGTTGCCGGCTGGCGGCTGCAGGCCGGCTCCGGACCGCAGGCTGTTGGCCTTCAGCTGCAGGCCGCAGAGGAGGGAGATTCGCGTGAGTGACCTCTGCTCACATCCGGCGAGCTGGCCTGGCACGGATCGAGCACAGGTGGACCGGCGCTGCTGAAGGACCCCAGCGGCCCTCCGTCCTCACCAACGAGACGTCCGATAGTGTCCAAATTGGTGACAAAGGCCTGGAACAGAGCAGAACAGGCGAAAAGAAACCGCATGATTCCAACGTTTATTCGCCTGCGTCGGCGACACCGGGGCTCCTTTGTCACCAATTTGGACACTGAACCACTCACCTGACACAGGAGGACCAACCGTGAACCCCATGGATGAAGCCTCTCAGTCGTCACTGGCGACGATCTCGATGGCGTCAGCGCTCGCCAACGCATTCACGCGCCCGGCACAACGCTGACTGGCGATCGACGTGGCCAGTACAGCATTCGGGTCAACGCCCAGTGGCGACTCTGCTTCACCTGGCATGAAGGAGGTGCGGATGATGTCGAACTCGTCGACTACCACTGATGCTGACCGGATCGACCCGATTCACCCGGGCGAGGTCCTCATGGAGGACTTCATCGAGGGTTTCGGGATCACCCAGAACAAACTCGCCACGGCCATCGGCGTGTCTCCGCGTCGCATCAACGAGATCGTGCACGGCAAGCGCAGCATCACCGCGGACACCGCTGTACGACTGGCCAAGTACTTCGGCACATCTGCTGAGCTCTGGATGAACCTGCAGAGCCACTACGAGCTCAGGCTTGAGCGCCGGGCGCTGCACGAGCAGCTCGAGAACATTGTGCCGCTGCAGTCGGTGGCGTAGGCAACGCAAACGGCACACGTAACCAATACTCACATCGGGTTAGGTGAGTTGGCGCGGTTCACGTCGCGGTGACATGACCGCAGATAATCGTCGGGCACGCTTTGGCGACGCGAACAGCGCGGAGGCGACCGATGTCACCGACCGGCAGGGCCTGGCTCTCAGCCCCCACCGCCGCTCTCCCCCACCGGCTTACTCGACGTCGATGGGGCCGTTGATGTGGAGGGTCTCGACGTCCAGGCGCCGGTTGACGTTGGAGGCGGTGGAGTCATCGATGCGGCCGGCGAAGCGCAGGTCGTGCACACGTTCACGCAGGTGCTCGATGACGGCGAGCCGCAGGGTGCTCTCCGGGCCGCAGTAGACGCGCGCCTCCTCCTCTGCGCCGGCGTTGCTCACGGAGCTGTGGCGACGCGCGTAGTCGGCACGCACAGCCGAGATGACCGCGTCGTCGTCAACGCCCACACGTTCGGCAATGACATCGAGCTGGTTGACGGTGTCGCCGAGGATCTCAGCGAGGGCTTCGGTCTCCTGAGACTCGATGGCCTCGGCCGTCTGCGCGCCGGCCGAGGGCCTGGCATTGGCCCAGCGGACCACGTAGGGCAGGGCGACCCCCTGGATGAGGAGGGACAGGAGGGTCACGCCGGCGACGATGAGGATGATGAGGTTGCGCTCGGCGTAGGCGGCGCCGTCAAAGGCGGCCGGAATGGACAGTGCCATCGCCAGTGAGATCGCGCCGCGGAAGCCGGCGACCGTGGAGACGATGCGGCCGCGGATATTGGTGCGGCGCAGGCGCTGCTCGGGGCGGCGATCAAGGGCACGGATGGAGTAGATGATGAGGTGCTGGCCTGCGAACCTACCCACCACCATGGCGATGTAGACGATGGGAATGAGGATGAGGCCGCGCACGAGGTCGGCACGAGGGAGGCCGGCTGCGATGCCGGGGAGCGCCACACCCACCATGACGAAGAGAATCGTGTTGAGGATGTAGGTAAGGATGGTCCAGAACGGGGTGCCGAGGACACGCGAGCCCAAGGACATGTGCGGGGTGGCGAAGCGGGAGATGACGATGCCGCAGGTGACGACGGCAAGGACGCCCGAGCCCCCGATCTCCTCGGCGAGGAAGAAGGTGATGAACGGGGTGGCCAGAGCGGTGATCGTCGCCAGCATGGGGTCGTCGGTGATGGTGCGGACCCGGATGCCGATCTTCGTGACTGCCGCACCGACGAGGACTCCTGCACCGATTCCTCCCCCGAAGGACAGGAGGAGCTCGCGCGTGACGAGGCCGGCCGTGACGCCGGAGGAGTCCTGCGCGGCCTGGAGGGCAATGGCGAAGACGACCAGAGCGGTGCCGTCGTTGAGAAGCGACTCGGCCTGAAGGACGGTGCGACCGTTGGGGTTGATGCCGCGTCCCAGACTGGAGACGGCGGTGGCGTCGGTGGGGCCGAGGCAGGCTCCGATGAGGAGCGCGGCACCCGCGCTCAGCCCCATGAGGACACCGATAAGGGCGATGAGAGCCGCAGTGATGGCAACGAGGACCGTGGCGCTGAGGATGATGCCGCGCAGGCTTCGCCGCATGCGGTTGAGTGAGACTGACAGCGACTCCCAGTATAGGAGGATCGGCAGGAAGATCGTCAGAACTACCGTGCTGGGCAGGTGCATCTCCTCCCCAAACGGGAGGAATGCCACCCCCACGCCGGCGGTGATGAGGAGCACCGGGGCGATGAGGCGGAACCTGTTGGCGATCACGTAGGCGACGATTGAGGCGCCAATGAGTGCGACGATCATGTCGATGGTCATGAGGCTGCCGGGCTCCCTTCCTGGGCTGGACGTGGTGGGCTGACTGCGGCCGGCTCAAGGAGGTGCGTAACTACGTGACAGGGCTTGAGCAGGGTCCTGGCCGGGCACAGCCTACAGACGCCTCCTGCGACTCCTCTGCCGATACCTCGATTCCCGTGCGTGATCTCTGCTCACATCCAGCGAGGTGACCTGGCACGAATCGAGCGCAGGTGGACCTGGCAGAGCCTCTGGTAGCCCCCTCAAGCGTCGCCAACGGCGATTCAGCCAGACGGTGTCCATATCTGCGACAAAGACCTGAATAGATCTGAGATGGCACCCGTGAACCGCGTGATTCCAACATTTCTACTCACGAGACGCCGATTCAATCCTCGGTGTGCACGGCTCGGGTAAGTGCTTCCAGGCGAGGCTCGATGGACTCGGCCATCATGGTGATCTCCCGCTCGGGGACTCGGTTTGCCCGCGCCTGGCCCCGCCATCCTGACAGGGACACAGTGATGCGTCCGATTCGCTCCCGCGCATCCGATTGAGTGAGCCGGTAGTCGTTTGCAATAGCCAGAAGCCCGTCGATCTCGTCGGGCATCGCGTCTGCTCCCATGATCGACGTAGCACGGGGCCGACTGGGGTCGGGATTCGGATTGACGTCGAAGACGGGGCTGAGTCTCCAGAGCCCACGGTCGGTGAGGAACCCATGGTTGCGCAGGTGGTCGTCAGTGTTGCCGAGGGCGATGCTCGCGATGATTCGGTCGTAGAACTCATGGAGGTCCTGCACGGGCGAGCGAGAGAGATCGCGAACCGCCTCGGCGAGGTCGGCGTAGTCCTTCTGGTCTCCGTCGGACGATCCAGTGGCCGTCATGGCACTGATATAGCCGACACGCCCGCCATCACGGGTTCTGTCGAATCGCCGCAAGATCAGGACGCTTCGATTGCCCACCTGGGTGAGCTGGTGCTGGGGTGTGCGAACGCCCGCCGTCTCAAGCAGGTCGAGAGCGGTGGCCTCCCAGGCCATGACGTCCCAGGAGTCGCTGGAGTGAGGGAACTTCGCAATGGCGAGGCCGCCGCCGTCGAGCTGGACCGAGGCCTTGGGCCGCGCACCGCCGAGGCCCGTCGTCCCTGTGTCGAGAAGTCGTTTAACGGCGTCGGAGGGGTCATCGTCGGAGGCCAGCTCGTCGCTGGCGTGCAGAAGCTCAGGCAGAGCGACGAGCCGTGGAACGCGCGAAGGCTCTCCCAGGAACTCGTCGCTCCCGGGGGTCCGGAAGCGCAGGGCGCCCTGACGGGTGTCGTCGCTGACGCCCAGGAGGAAGTCGAGGTCGTCCAGCTGACGGAGAACGCGTCCCTCATCGCGGGCTCGCGATCGTTCGGCCTTGCGGATGAGGTTGCGGCCCCAGCGGTCAGGCGCGCTGTCAGCAAAGGCTCCAACGAGCCCGGGATGGTATTGAGCACCGGGTACCAGGCGCAGGGCAGGGTCGATGTTCATCCCACCGTCGGCGAGGTAGGTGGGGTCATAGAGAAAGGTAGTGGAGACCTGGCCGCGCGATCGCGCGAAGTGCGCTTGGCCGACCAAGCGGTGGGAGCCATTGGCATCGGAGACGATCTCAATAGCGGTCATCGGGCGCGCTTTCTGGTGAGACGGCCGGCGCGAAGGCGGCCGATGTCGCTGGCCAGGGGATCGGCCGCGTCGACAAGCTGGTCAAGGATGCCCAGGGCGCGCAGCACCTGGGTGACGCTGTTGAAGCTGACGTTGGGGTTGCCCGACTCGATCTTGCGCAGGGTGTCACGGGTGATGCCCGCCCGCTCGGAGACCTGCTGCGCGGTCAGGCCGAGCACCATGCGCCACCCGCGCACGTGCTCTCCGAACTCCGTCACCTGACGGTTGATCCTGTAGCCCGACATGTCCCTCCATTCACTATGCCGGTTATCGTAGCCTGAAACGACAGTTGCGACGATGCTGCTCGTCGTATGGTTCAGCGAACTTGGAGAGGGCAACAGTTCCGGCACCTGAAGATCGCTCCCCGGACGCCTGGGCGGCATGGTCAAGAAGGCTGTGACTGGGGAGGGCGGCAACCTCATGCGCGTCTCGGTTCAGGGCGAGGTATTCTTTGCCCGCAGTGCCCAGAACGTGTTCCTGCTCCAGCTGGAGGGTGATGCGATCACGGTGAACACGCCGTCCCTGCTGGCCTTCGACGCGCACCTGGGCTATGACATCAGGATGCTGGGCAATGCCGGGGTCCTTGCCGACGGGCTGTTCAACCTCGTCGTTCAGGGGCAGGGCGTAGTTGCCGTGTCCTCCGACGGTCCGCCGATGCTTCTGGACTGCTCCCAGCAGCCGACCTTCGTTGACCCGCAGGCGGCGATCTGCTGGTCAGCGAACCTGCAGCCGCAAATCAAGAGCACCTTCAAGATGGGCTCCCTCATTGGGCGCGGCTCAGGCGAGTCCTTCCAGCTGGCCTTCCACGGCCCGGGCTTCGTGGTGGTTCAGCCCAGCGAGGGCCAGCCGGTCGTGGCATCGTCCTGAGCGAGGCGACGACGGCGGAGTGCGCGGCTCCGATAGCCGTGCGATCAGCGGCTATGACGTAGAAGCCGGCTTGCAAGTGGTCAGTCCACTGAGAGATCGGTCTACCTGAAGGCATCTTATGCATGGACTGCTTCCGACTCTTCACAGCATAATGCTTATTCACGGGAACATGTCGATTAATAGAATTCCGAGAACTGCTGCCACAGGTTCCCGGAAGATTTCTAGTGACCTTCTGTATCCTACATGCAGGACCCCAGGCGTTAATGATGCTGGCGGTGACAACTCATTCGATCTTGTAGTGGACCTGATTTACGGTCTTATCGTAGATCTGAAGCATGCAGGTCTGCAGTATTTAGGGATTTTATACACCCCCCTTTGTCGCTAACATGGTACGACGCCAATATCCCTTCCTGTAGGTCGATGGAAGGGATATCGAGCAATTTTCCGGGCCTCCCACTGCACCATACCGGCTCGATAGAACCACCCCCGGGCACGGCATTACGACACAGTTCGGGGTGGGTCTCTTAGTGTGGTGGCAATTCCTGCGGGGCTTCCTTGGCTGGTGTAGCTGACTGAGAACAGAGGGGGCATCGTGGGACCCGGATTCTCGACCAAGATTCACCAGGAGGTACTCCCACGATGCCCCCTCACCAGTCTGCCGTGTCCGTCCTGATTCAGGAAGTCCTGTCCGACCCGGACCTGGCGCATGATGACGTCTTCCGTCGTCTGCTTCAGGCCGGTTTGCAGGACCTGATCGACGCCGAGGCCACCGCCCAGATCGGCGCAGGCCCCTATGAGCGCTCCAGTAAGCGCTCCAACCGACGAAACGGCAAACGCCCTAAGAAGCTGGCCACCACTGCCGGGGAAGTAGACCTGGCCATCCCCAAGCTGCGGCAGGGATCGTTCTTCCCGTCCCTGCTCTGCCCACGCAAACGGGTCGACAAGGCCCCGATGCGCCGTGATCTGCTCAGCCTGGATCGAAGGGGTCTCGACCCGCAAGGTCGACGACCTGGTCAAGGCCCTGGGCAACGAGTCCGGTATCTCCAGATCCACCGTCTCAAGGATCTGCAAGGACATCGACGAGGCAGTGGGTGAGTTCCTCACCCACCCGTTGGACCACACCTGGTTCCCCTACGTGTTCGTCGACGCCACCTACGTGGATGTCAGGGTCAACCACCGGGTGATCTCCCAGGCCCTGGTCGTCGCCACCGGTGTCTCGGCCCAGGGACGTCGCGAGATCCTGGGCATGGCGCTCGGCGACGCTGAGACCACGGACTTTTGGACCTCCTTCCTGCGATCCCTGCGCGAGCGGGGTCTGAGGGTCGCCACCGACCAGGACCCCCAGGGCGTCGTGCTGGTCACCAGTGACGCCCACCCAGGTATCCGGGCCGCGGCCCGAGGCGATCCTGCCCGGCGCCGCCTGGCAGCGGTGTCGGGTCCACTTCGCCCGCAACATCACCTCCAGGCTGGGCTCGGCTCGCTCCAAGCCTGTCAACGCCCTGATCTCGACGATCTTCGCTCAGACCAGCCGAGAGGCCGTCACCGCCCAGTACCAGCACGTCATCGACTCCCTACGCCCCTCGTTCCCGCAAGTCGCCGACATGCTCACCGAGGCCCAGCCCGACCTGACCGCGTTCGCGGCCTTCCCCAGGGAGCACTGGCCCAAGATCTGGTCCAACAACCCCATCGAGCGTCCGGGCCGTGAGATCAAGCGCCGCGCCGACGTCGTGCAGGTCTTCCCCGACCGGGACTGCGTCACCCGCCTGATCGGAGCCGTCCTGCTCGAGCAGCACGAGGAATGGCAGTACGGCGAACGCCGCTACCTGTCCGAAACCTCCCTCAGACACCTCACCCACACACTCCACCACGACCAGCACGCCCTACCCAACCACAGCACCATCACCCTCACCCCCTAATCACAACTACACCACACCAAAAGACTTGACCACAGTTCGTGGGATGCAGTGATCACAGCATGACCGAAGCTCTAGGCGGTGGCACGAACACCGCAGCCTTGCACCCGCAGCGCACAATCTGGCTCTTCGCAATTGAGGGTGTAGTCGGTGCTGGCTTGCCGTACCGCTGGTCCCGATCAGTAGTGTCGCCGGTGCGGCCGTGAAGGCGTGCCGCGTGACAGTGTGACCGGAGGCCGGTGCACGAACTGTAAGGTGGCAGCAACCGTGCTGGAGGTGACCCAGTGCTGCTACCGGTGCACCAGCTGTGGGCATGTATGGCGTCAAAACACTAGCCGTACGGATGAGCCGCGGGCCAATCTGTCGCAACGTGGGCTGGCGGCTGACACTGTAAGGCATCGCGCACCAGCACCTGACTGAGGCTCGTGTCGCCGAGGATCTCGGGGGGCGGGTGGCATACAGCGAATGCTGCGGTCCTGGCCGAGAGAAAGCGGACGTTGATCAAACACCCCAACCGGCTCGACAGCATCACCGCGATCGGAGTGGACGAGCACGTGCGGATACACACCAGGCGCGGCGACAAGTACGTTACGTTATTTATCGACCTCACCACGATCCGTGACAGCACCGACCCAACACGATTGTTGGACATGGTCGAGGGCCGTTCCAGGCAGACACTCACGACATGGCTGGCCGAACGACCCCAGGCGTAGCGCGACCAAGTGGAGGTGGTCGCGATGGATGGGTTTCGCCGGCTTCAAGACCGCTACCACCGAGAAGATTCTCTGACGTGGTCGCGCCGACAAGCCCCTTCCGCATCACTCACGTTGGAGCCGATGCCCTGGATCAGTGCCGGCACCGTGTTCAGCAAGACCTCCACAGGCGCCGGGGCCGCAAAGGTCATCCGCTCTACCGCACGCGGCGGACCCGCGCACCGGCGCAGATCTTCTCACCGAGAAGCAGCGGGACCGGCTCGAGGCGCGGTCGCCGTCGGTGCCCCCGTCGAGGTTGAGGCGACATGGTCGATCTACCAACGGATGATCGCGGCCTACCGGCACGCCGATCGCCGCAGGAAGGCATATTGATGGTCAAACTGACCAACTCGATCAGCAGTGCAGTGCCCAAGTCGCTGACCGAGATCATCACCCTGAGCAGGACGCTCAAGAAGCGGGTCGTCGAAATGCTGGCCTACTTCGACCGGCCTGGTACATCCAACGGACCGGCCAAGGCGATCAACGGCCGCCTCGAGCACCTACGCGGCTCAGCACTCGGATTCCAAAACCTCACCAACTACATCGCCAAATCACTGCTCGAAACCGGCAGATTCAGACCCCGACTACACCCTCAACTATGAAGAGCCGGAAAACCTTATCAACTGCACTCCTCACCCCAGCCTCAACCTGTAAAATAACTTCGAAGAAGGCGATACACAGCAACATTTCATTCAAACAACTCTTATTCTGTTTCAATGTCGAAATTGACTACAACCATATATTCATTATATCGTTCACATGCAATCCAGTTAATTAGACATATCTCACGCCACCATATTCAGGTATCATTCATTTTCCGTACTGGACTGTGCGTTGCACCTCGGGTCGACCTCTGACCCTCAGAGACTACGACACTGAGACTCTCTCAAATAGGCGGGATCGAGATATGATTCTCCCATCCTTAACTCCTCAAGCAGCCGAGTTACACATTAAATCTGAACTCAACTTTGCTCACTCTATTACGCCTACTGCCAGTACCCCCGCCATCTCGGACGCCGATGAACGGCATTACCCGAGGGATGATCGACACACCGCATTTGTGATGACCTCTATCGTGATTCGTAGAGTCCGAGCTGACTATTTGGTCTCCGGTTCGGTTCGGTCGCGCGTAGCCGTAATCTCGAGCACGTCGTTTATCTCGCGTTGCAGGAGCACCGGCACTCCAAGCCCATCGAGGTTCTGAGCCGCGAGCCATTCTAGAGCCTCAGCCCGCGTCCACTCGTCGACCCCGATAGACTCAGACAAAGCAACGGTAGCCGTCCGGGAAAGGCCAAGCGACATAAGCACGACCTCACTCGCGCGAGAGACGCCAAGCTCGAGCATCATCGCATAGTCAGCCCGAGCAGCGGTTTCCAGCCCGAGCGCGTCTGAGTAGACCTCAAGCAAATCGGCATAACAGGCGAGGTATTTGGGCGCATGGAACCGTGCGATTGACTCAATGTCGCTCATGACATTTCGGATCGCCGTCGCAGTAGTGAGTTTGCTGTTGGCCTTTAGCCTTTGATCGATCAGCCGCGCCAGGGGCATGCCCTTCATCCAGTTGACGATGAGGTTGGCGAGCTGCCACTTACGCCGATCATCGCCTGATTGGGGCCTTCCGAAGACGTTCGTCATAGTCGCACCGATCCGCACAAGCGCCTCTTGGAATCGCTCCCTCGCATCAGGCTCCTCGGGCAGCGGCAGTTCAAGATCGGCCGGACTCTTTCCAGACTGGCGAAAACTGTCAAGCAGGCGTTCCATCGAGAGGGACGCAATGCCGGTGTGTCGTGTAACAATTTCGACGGGAATCTTAAGATCGGTTGCCGCATGTTTGACCGCGGACTCAATCTCCCTACGTTCCGACTCGAGCGAAACACGATTGAGAAGCGCCTGATTAGACTCGCCTGCGAGATGCCGTGAACATAAGTAGGCGAAGAGACTTTCAGCGACACCATCATTGGACACTTCATTGGATGCGCGCACGAAGGATATCAGCCCTGACGTTTCGTCAAGGCCTTTACTAACTGCTCGGGTGATCTGCGACCGCTTTCGCACCTGCGGGAGGTTAGGCCAGAGTTTGCAATCATCAGTGTCGATACATACGACATTGCCCGCAAATTCCTTACCCCAGCGTCCTGCACGCCCCGCCAAGTTCCAAAAGTCGCCTTCACTTAGCGGATTACCGGCCCCCTTCTTGGGGTTACGCATAAAAATTGTCCGGCACGGAAGATTCACACCCTCAAGCAAGGTCGACGTGCAAATCAAGTAGTAGATCTTTCCTTCGCCGAAGAGACGTTCAATCTCCGTACGCACTACCAGCGGCATGTTCCCGTAGTGGAAGGCTACACGCCGGGCTAAGACGTCGGCAAGTAAGTACTTGCTATGAACTGCTGTCTTGATTAGGTCCCGTAAATGGTCGACCTCCGTGTCAACTTCCGTCACGCGAGGCAACTGCTCGAATACTGCCTTCGCAACCTTTTCAGCCTCACTCTGACCGTTCACATAGATGACGTTCCCGTGAGTATTTCCCGCCAGCGCATAAGCCACCAACGCGATGCGCATAGGCACCGTCGTCGCGCGTTGTGCGAGCACAAGTTCGCCAACTCTGTGCTTGTTCCCGTCAAACATCAGGTATATGGCTCTGCGCTGAGGCTTCCGACTGATATGCTCGACCCAGAGGAGATTCTGATTTACCGTGACCGTCTCAGATACGAAGGAATCGGAACGCCGGTCGGGAGGCGCATCTTCAATGAACAACTCCGGATTGGAGGTCAGGGGACTCGCGAACAGCACTTGCGCTTCTGGGCTTTGCCTAATGGTGCGTTCGATCACGTACTGGAGAAGAATTCCCCGCGCACCACTGGCCAGGGACTGAGCTTCATCCACGAATAGGAGACTTACCCTAAGCGACGGAATAATTTCCAATGCCAGGTGGAGCCTCTCCTGCGTGACGACCAAGACAGTCTTTGATGACTCCACGAGGCCGGGATCCCACGGCATCGTGAAGACTCCTATATCTGGAGGCAATTCCCGCCGCAGATCACGCGAGACTTCCTCGATGAGGGCACGTGTCGGCACAAGGTAGACCAGCGTGAACGGAGCCGCTTGGTGCGTGACCTCCAAGAAGTACTCTCTGATGATGCGGGACTTTCCTGCGGATGTCGGCGCAGACACGCTCAGCCAGTCGCTTGCCTTCACCGCTTCCCAAAACTCACCCTGAAATGAATTTACTGGGAGCAGCCGACCGTCAGAAAGACGGACTGAGTAGTCGATACGGTTCCGAATGACCTCAAGCCGGAGCGCAGCGGGCAGACATCGCCAGGCCTCGAGTGGGAGCCGGTTACGGGACTCCGCGAGCTCGACGGCCATGTGGTTGCCGCAGCGTTCGAGAAGCGCTGCAGCGGACGCCTTGTGGGCATCTTCAGCGTCAGACGCGAGAATGCATGCCGTAGCGATTATGAGAACCGCAGACTGGGCACGCTCAGATCGTACCGACGTAATCGCACTGGCATACAACAGGGCGAACCCCCAGTCGATCGCTGGAGGCTCCTTATCCCACTTCACCGCTGTAAACTCCGAACGAATCATCAGTTCGCGAGCAGCCTCTAATGCGTCTCTGAACTTTTGCGAGGTGAAGACGATTCTCTCCAAGGTCGTGTCGGTAGTCACTTGACTCCCATCCGCTTCAGAACGCGAGTACGCAAATCAGCAACACTAGGCATAGGGATACAGAAGAGGTCAATGTTCACGGCTACAATCTCGAACTCACTGACACGGTTTCCAACAGTATTGTGCCACCGTCCGACCACCTTCGACAGTTCCTTCTTCTGAGCCTCATCGAGGGTAGCGACGTTCGGGTAGTTGTCAAGGTCGAAACCGACTAGGCAGACCCCGTTCCATCGAACCTTCAATGTCTTCGATTTCGTCTCATCGAAGTACTCAAGCAGATAAGAAAGTAACTTGGTCTGGGTAACATTTAGATGATCTCGTACCAGGAGCAGGTCCTGCTTCCGGCGTTCCCCTCCGTCAGGCCGCAGGTATGGAGCAATGCTTTCGAAGCAGTCCTTAAAGGCTTCCGAACTCGACTGGTAGAGTTTCGACTCACCCCAGTAGAGGTCCAGAACCTCGCCATCCGCGAGCCTCGCGTGGATGCCGTCGGTGCCGTGCACATGCACCTGGGTATTCGTCTTCAGTGCCATCTTCGAAATCAGTTGCGGTCGTTGCAGTACCCGCTCCAAGAGTAAGAACAGAAGGAGTTCGCCACCTTCACCCGAACTCTCCGATTTTACAAACAAGTTTCGGGCCTGTTCATTTAAACTCACGATGGCTGCGGTTGACCCAGTCTTCTCATAATCAGCATACGCTTGCTCGATCTTGGCGCGAGGTACACAAAAGTCAACGGCCGCGTTAGCCATGGCTCCTGCAAGGGATTCCATGGCAGGAACTCCGTTGACGTCGTGTGCAAGAAAGTGCGTCCTTACGAGAGTTGACGTCCCGGGGACTGTGACACCTTCTTCAAAGGTCGGTAGGAAATCAAGCAGTGAGTTGCTTGTGCCTCGAGCCAGCTGGCGGAATTGGTCGATGATTGAACCCTCATCAACCATTGCATCCTCTCCTTGATCTTGGAGCATGTCCACGCGTGGAGCGCCAGGTACGCATTCAGGCTATTGGTGTAATAGCAACATCTCTGGTGAACGCTCCGATGCAACTTAAAGACTCCGACCTCGAAGAAGTCGAGTTACTTTAAACTCATTTCTTACCCCCAGACGTTAGTCCAGAGCGGAACTCCACAACGTCTCCGTCTGCCATGACGTAGTCCTTTCCTTCCATGCGCACTCGGCCGTGAGCGCGGGCTTCAGCAACGCTGCCGTACTGGACCAGGTCATCATAACTCACGATCTCCGCCTTAATAAAGCCCCGTTCAAAATCAGTGTGGATGACGCCCGCCGCCTGGGGCGCCGTCGCTCCCTTGCGGATCGTCCATGCCCGGGACTCCTTCTCCCCCGCCGTCAGGTACGTCTGCAGCCCCAGGGTGTCGAAGCCGACCCTGGCCAGCTTGTCCAGGCCTGACTCCTCCTGGCCGTTCTCATGCAGCATCTCCGCCGCCTCCTCGGGTTCCAGCTCCACGAGCTCGGCCTCGAACTGGGCGTCCAGGAAGATCGCCTCCGCCGGAGCCACCAGCTCGCGCAGCTCGGCCTGGCGTGCCTCGTCGCTCATCCCGGCGTCGTCCATGTTGAACACGTAGATGAAGGGCTTGGTGGTCATGAGCTGGAAGGTCCCCAGCACCTCCGCGTCGATCCCGGCGGCCTCCGCCCCGGCGGATAGCAGCGTCCCCTCCTCCAGGACCTTGAGGGCCGCCTGCGCCGTCTCCAGCACCACCGGCTCCGTCTTCTTACCCCGCACCTCCTTCTCCAGGCGCGGGATCGCCTTCTCCAGGGTCTGCATGTCCGCCAGCACCAGCTCGGTGCTGATCGTCTCGATGTCCCCGGCAGGCTCCACCTTGCCGTCCACGTGCACCACGTCCGGGTCCTCGAAGGCGCGCGTCACCATGCAGATGGCGTCGGCCTCGCGGATGTTGGCCAGGAACTGGTTGCCCAGCCCCTCACCCTCGCTGGCGCCGCGCACGATCCCGGCGATATCCACGAAGGAGACCGTCGCCGGGACCACCCTCGCGGAGTGGAACAGCTCGGCGAGCTTGTCCAGGCGCGCATCCGGCAGGGGCACAACCCCCACGTTCGGCTCAATGGTCGCGAACGGGTAGTTGGCGGCCAGGACGGTCGCACGGGTCAGGGCGTTGAACAGGGTGGACTTGCCGACGTTGGGCAGTCCGACGATTCCGATGGTAAGTGCCACGCAGGAGAGTTTAGACGGCCCCTCCAACACCGTGCGCCCCGACGGCGTCCCCCGGCGGGATCAAGCAATCAGGAGCACCACTTACTTCCCGGCGGTGTTGCTCACCCGAACCGAGGCCCGCAGATCGCGCCACGAGGTGTAGAAGCCCCCGCCGGCATTGACCCCGATCCCCACCGTCAGCGCGACCAAGCCCGCCGTCACCATCACCACCACGATGCGTCCCAGGATCGCGCCGCCCAGCCGCGCCACCGACGGCTTGCCGCCGTCACGCCGTCGACCCCAGCGGGGCGACCAGAACAAGGCAGTTCCGAGCGCGGCCAGCGCGGCGACCACCGCCACGGTGATGGTGCCCAGGCCGTTGATCTCGAAGGGCTTGGCGCGCACCGGCGAGACAGAGCCCACCACGCGCTGATCCTTGGGCGTCTCCGACAGGGGCTTCACGCCGGCAGCCGTGGCCTTGGCCCACACATCGCCCTGAGGCGCCGGAACACCGGCCGCCTTGAACACCGCCGGGTCCGAGCCCCACCACGTCAGCAGCGATGGGAAGTAGTTGTTCCACAGGACCCAGGAGTGCCCGCCGTGAGCCGGGGTGTCGATCGTCACCGAGTCGGGCTTCTGCGCCGCGTCCTCCATGAACCAGGCGGCCCGGGCCGAGCCGGTGGAGTCGTCCTGGGCCCCCATGACGTAGAAGCGGAGGCCGTCGGGCGTACGCGCTTCCAGCATGGTGGACAGCGTGTTCTGCGCCTGGAGCTGCTTGCCCCCGTGAGCCAGTGCCCCCTCATCGGGGTGGTCGAAGGCGGACATGACGCCCACCGAGCCGAAGCGCTGCGGGACGTCATAGGCGGTCCGGGCTGCGCAGTAGGCGCCCGCTGAGATACCCATGAGCATCCAACCGGCCCGCTGCGTAGAGACATTGGGGAAGGTGGCCTGGACCATGCGGGGGATCTCCTCGGCGGTCCAGGTCTCCACGGCCGGGCGGCCGGCGATGTTGACGCAGTCGTGCTGACTGCCGTCCACGTTGACCGAGGGGATCACCATGATCGACGGCGGTATGCGGCCGGCGTCGATCGCCTCCTGGAGCCGCTTGGGCGAGGCCATACCCGTCACCAGGGACTGCGGGTCGCCGACCCAGCCGTGAATGCCCTCGATGACGTTGTAGGTGCGGCCATCGTCGGGCCGGTAGCCCGACGGCACGATGACGCGCACCGGCAGGGTGATGCCGCTGACCGGACCGGTCCAGGTGGCCTCCTGAGAGCCGTCGCCGGCGTCGTGGAAGGACGCCTTCCAGACCGAGGCCGGGGCGGCGTCGTAGGCAGAGGCCTCCGGCAGGGGCGTGACGCGCGAGACGACCTGGGTTCGTGGGGAGGCCGCCTCGATGACGTCGCCGACAGTGCGCACGTAGTGCATGGGCCGGTTGATGAGCAGCCCCGCAAGCACCATGACGAGCAGCACCGGCACACTCACCATGACGATACGAGCCGTGTAGCGGCCGACGGCACGCAGCACCGTGCGGAGCGCGGGGCGGGCAGAGCAGTCAGCGGTTTTCTCACGCGTGGCGGCCGGGACTGTCCGTGGCAGGAGTACTGCCGCGATGACGGCGGTCAGGACGGCGAGAAGGGCGACGGCCAGGATCAGCTTGAAACTGGTCAGTTCGATACCACGCAGGACGCTCACGTCTACTAAGCATGGCACTGCCTGCGCAGATACCCATCCTCCTCAAGTAGCAGAGGGGCCGTGCCGTTGGTCTCTTCTCCGTGACCGCTTGGTCAAGAGATCGGGATCCAGGACTGTTGGCCCAGGTCCGAGCGGTTGGTTGACATGCGGCTGCGAAGGGTTGGCTGACGACGTCGGAGCAGGCAGGGGCGGCGACTGGCAGCCGCGTGGCGCCGCTGCGCTTAAGGGGACGACATAGATGTCGTACCTCTGGGGCACCATCGGTTCATGAGCTCCTCAGCGGTCCTTCTTCCCATCCTGCTGCTCCTGGTCGGTATGGCAATCGGAGTAGTCATCGGCTACATCGGCGCGATCGCCCGGCGCACCACCGCGGTCCGCTCGGACCACGAACAGGTGGCGCAGCTGCGGGCCCAGGCCGCCCAGTGGCAGGCGCGGGCCGAGGAGCTGTCCTCGCGCACCCAGGTGGCCGAGGAGCGT
>ERZ773207.385-NODE-385-length-16113-cov-9.556856_pt1 | contig 16113 bp, 14 predicted proteins | sample MGYA00580997_ERZ773207 | MGnify/ENA primary metagenome ERZ773207 (study PRJEB29015, sample SAMEA2738170) | human oral metagenome | biome: human oral; feature: human-associated habitat; material: saliva | place: China | collected 2239 ... | reverse complement strand
AATTAAAAATATTTTTTTAAGTTCGTATTTTGTTGGTGTATATTTTTATAAAAGACGGTATGTTTTATGGGGGTTGTACACGGTAGAGAATCCCCTAGCCAAATTACTGGAAAAAGTTCGTTTTATAAGGTGTTATCAGATATATATAGACATATGTATATTCATCTTTGTACATCATTTATTATTGCGTAAAAGGTACATTGTGCGACATTATAATTAGGTCATAAACACGATTACTCTATCGCGTTTTATGAATCAATAAATAACCAATGAAAGGTTTTAACTATAATGTCTGAACAATCTGACAAACAAAATATCAACGCGACTGCCCTCGTCGATAATTTCAATATCATTCTCGGCACGTCCAAAAAAACTGGTAATGATTATCTCGTTGGATCCTTGTTTATCAAGTCTCCAATCTCTGATACACCAATTCGTCTGAATCTTGATTATATCGATGATAACACCCGTGAACTTCTTAAAATGGCTATTAAGAAGTTTAACGTTCAAGCTCAAAATGACTTTAAGGAAGGAATTAACGACTAGTTCGTTTTTTGTTCGATATGAGACTAGCTGACGCAATAGCACAGGTAATTATCTCGTCTGCTCCCCTGCTGATGACTTTAATTGTGCTATTCGTCATTTTTAGCTGGATCCGTGTTTTAATCGATAACATGAGTGGAAGAGGTCTATAGTGTTGAATCCGCTCGTTTATTCACGACCGCAACTTCTAGCATTTTCAGATCATGAATTGCTAGTTCTTCAGTACGAACTACTGCTTGCGGTTAGTTCCCTACTATTTGCAATCATTGGAGTTTTTGTCCTCACGCTTTTTCTTCGCTGGTTGCTCCCTAGATATTGGTACAAGAATAATTTAACTTAAGGAGGAATTAATCGCATGCTGTGGTTCTTATTAGGAGTATTAATCGGTCATTACGTCTTAAATGACATTAAAAGAATTTTTAAGAGGAGTCTTGGAGAATGACAAGTGATCAATTACAAGCAATTTCAAAAGCGTTCTCAGTTTCGCACTTACTAGATATATTTACGCAATTAGCTCCATTTATTCTTAGCGTCGTTGCTAGTCTGCTTGCAGTTTCGATCATCTCGTCTCTGATTAAACAACTCCGCAATCATTTTATGCTGAAGAAGTTTGAGCAGGAGGAACTCGAACGATATGACGATGAAGCTTATATTTTAGACCTTCAAAATACTCTAGATCATTATGAAGAGTATGATAAGTATTCTGAACCGGAAGAAGCTGAATGGCATACTTTAGAGGTGAATGAAGAATATAAACGTATGACTGGAGAATACTACATTGATCCGCAAGAGATTAAAGATCATTACGCCGTTCGGAAAGGCTGAATACTTAGGTATTCTCGGTCTGTCGTGCGATTACGATGATATTGGAATATATATGTTGGATACTGGTGAGTATAAGATATTATGGAAAAGATAAACAAGTTTGTTTTAATAGCAATAACTGTCGCTATCTCAATATCATTCGTATTTTCTACGACGTCTTTAGCAAAATCGAATCTGCCTGAAGTTTTCTTGCGTACGCGCAATCTTAGTTTAGGATATCGAACGTCTGGATTTTTTAATGGTGGTAAAGACGATTATGATCGTGATGTTCAATACAGTTACTATCGCAAACTTTTTTTAGATTCTAGTAATATACCGTGGAAGTGTTCCACTCCCCGCTCCATCGCCAAAAATTCGTTCGATAAAGCTGTTTATTCTGGTAATTTAGTTGTTACTCAAACCAGCTATTCTGGTTATGCTGTATTCGGCGATAAAGCTTCGACTTATGACGTTGGCTATACGCTTCGTTTTTATTGGTCTGAGGAAAAATTACCAACGCAAAAATTAAACTATAATAATCGCTATAGTGGTTATTATTCATATCATTTTGCCGATCCGACAAAATTCAATTCTCTGTCTATGTATGTTATTCCTGGTAATTCAGGAGTTCACTGTGATTCGGGAAGATTACGAGACCATTCTCAGGTCATTCTTTCTCAAAATCTTCATACTTCTAATCAACACGCTCAAACTGCAGTCTTCATATCTGACGTCAAATATGAATTAGGCGATGGTCTTGAAGGTGTTGATATAAACGACTTGTTTATTCCTCAAAATTTTGAAGAAAAACTTCAACCAGATTTTATGTGGACGCTTGACGATAAACTCAAGCTCCGCGTAATTTATATGAAAAATGTTAAAGAATTTGAAGATCCGAAATATCCAAAACTCTCTGATTATCTCAAATGGCGTTATGTATTGAGAGAATCAGATGATAAGCGAGCAGACGGTAAAGTCATCGATGATTCAAAAAACGGAATCAATTTTGGCTATCAATATACGTTGCCAGAGAGACTATTCTACAAGCTTGAGATAACCCTCGATGACTCAGATATGCCGCTTGTCTGGAATCCGCGCCCCGATTTTAGCTATATCAAGAAGCGTACATTTTTTATCAATGTTGACGGAAAAGATCATTTTGGTGATACATTTTCAGGAAATTGTGATGTCGACGGCGTTTGTGTAGAAAATGACTATAAGATTCGATGTGAAGACATGAGTGACACGCTTGATCGTGTGAGCTGTAGAATGAATGAGCAATTTTCTGGCGGCGTGCTGAATCCGTCGTTATTAGCAGTTCGTAAATTAGTTTCATCTCTAGCTGTTCCTGATCCTCCAAAATGTGGAATCGACATTCCGCCGATTACAGATCGACGTTTTCAAGCATTTAATCCGTCGAATGTAGTTGCTGATGCATGCGTTCGAACTAAGACATTCCGTCAGTCATTTCCGATTGCGTCTGTTGCAATCAATTTTTCCGCCGCGATTTTCTGGCTCTGGCTAATTGTCAGAATATTTAATAAACTCACAAGTCATAAAGATGACGACATGATAGGAGAAGTGTAACATGAATATTAACTTCTCCGCTCTGTTCGACGCACTACTTTCATTCTTCATGTTCCCGTTGCATGTGATTTTGACCCCTGTTGATTACCTGCTTAAACAGATCCCGAATATCAATGTCATACCTGAATCAATCTCTGCAATTGTTGGCTATGTTGGCAATATCCCCTCCACTATCGTTTCCTTAACTGGAATATCCCCCGTTATTTGGAACGCGATTATTTCCACGCTGTTGCTGTATTTTGCCGTTATTCCGACCATAAATGGAATCAAAAAGCTAATCAACTGGATAAGAGGCTAATATGTCGATTGAATGGAATACATTTTTGAAAAAACGTCGTAAAGAAAAAAGAGGGTTCCCTACTGGTACAATCTTTTTTACGGGTTCGCAAGGCGCTGGAAAAAGTTTATCGGCGACACACTATATTAAAAAGCTTAAAGACCGATACCCGAATTTGTATATTTATAGTAACATCAAGCTCAAGATAGCCGATAAGATTTTGACAAGCGACCAGATTGCCGACCATATTCTTGACGTGAAAGAAGATCGCCCGATCGCGTTTTTCATCGACGAGATCCAGACAGTTCTCTTCTCTGGTAAAAAAGCCGTTTCAATGGAGACATTTAAGGCAATTTGCCAACAGAGAAAAGCGGAAAAAACAATCATCGGTACTATGCAGGAATTTTTGGATCTAGACATTAAATATCGTCGTCAATTGCGTTCACAGGTGGAGTGTTTTAGATTTTGGGCAATTCAATTCGAATTATGGAAAGATCCTGAGTCTTTAAGATTCGATTCACGGAAGAATGACTATATCGGAAAGACGCGACATATTAATATCTGGAAGCGACACAATGAAGCGTATGATATTTATGACACTTATGAGATTGTTGGTGCTACGATGGATATCGATCCAAACAAACGCGAACAATATTCAAAACAAAAACCTCAACATGTCATAATTCAGAATCAGAAGGGGTCGGCGCCCATGTAGTAGAATAATGCCGAGAAAGGAATCTGAACCAATGGGCGCAGAGACTGTAACAAAACTTACAACTGCTTTTAATCCTGCAGGTCTACTTGACACGTTCGTTTCATTCGCTCCATTTATTTTGGGCGTTGCTGGTACGATTATGGTCGTTGGCTTGGTAAAATGGGCTATTAAAACAGTTCGACGCAAGTTGTCTGGCGGTGTTGCTTAACAACTTGCAAAAAGACGAATCACGCCCACTTAGGGCGTGATTTCGTCGGTGCTTTTCCGCCCTCCACCACGGCGAGAAAAGCATTTTGCAGACTTTTGACGCAAGCGTCAAAAGTTGTGACCCTACTTGATATAGGGACACAACTTGCATACTTTTAACAAAACTAGGGAGTATTTGGTGGCAAAAAGAATTAGTGAGGAGGGTATTTTTATAGGAGATATCGTAAAGGAGTACCCTAACATGTTCAAAATTATTATTTATCACGACGGATATTATCTACCGTCATCTGATCGTAAAGAGATCAAAAAAGTCAATAAAGAGACGCGTCGTCAAGATTCGATCCATCGATCGCTCCGTCGCACAAAAACAACTATAAAAGACATTATGTTGTGTAACCGATTCGACTATTGGTGTACGTTCACGTACAATTGTCGATCGTGTTATCCAAAATGCAATAACAATCCATGTACTTGTAACCCGTCGACATGCAAGCGATTCGATATAAATTACACACGACGCACGCTCCAAAACTGGTATAGGAATCAGAAGAAGCATTCGCCAAAACTTAAGTACCTTGCAGTCCCTGAGTTTCACAAAAACGGCGCGATCCATTTTCATTGTATGATATCAGGATTTAACGGTCGCTTGCGCGACTCCGGTAAAAAGACTAAGAACGGTCAAACTGTCTATAATGCTGTCGGTTATTACTCTGGATTTACTGAGTTTGTGCGAATCGGTGAAAGATTCGATGACGTCGATTTTAATTCAGAATATCAACGTGTTATTAGCTATATCAGTAAGTACGTTACAAAAGACATGCCGTTGATCCACGGTCGTCGTCGATTTCTGACGTCAACAAACTTAAACAAGCCCGTTACGACAGTAAACGGAATTAGCAAGTTTAAGTTACGATCGCTGATTCGCAATAAAAAGTCAGAGTTCATAAATGATCGGCTCGAGATTCAAAAGCATGAGTTTTATGGTAAACTTACTGCTTCAACCAATTTTGAACTATTTTAGTCTTTTTTATTGATATTGACAAGCAGTATTATTATGATTATCAATAATAATACTGATATCAATAACTCCCCCATCGTAAAAGAGTGAAAAATAATTCCATTGTCTAGTATTTTAGTTCCGTGTTCCATATTGTCCTCCTGCCCTCATTTTATCATAAAATACGTTGTTTATTTTACACTCTTAATGTATTGACTAGGTATATTGTGCGACATTAAAACTATATCTAAAACACGACTATTCCATCGTCTTTGCTTCACGATAAATTTATCTCATTTTTACCAAATCAACCTACTTGTCATTTATTGTTTTATAAACTGCCCTATTTACTGGCTTGATGCGTTTTATGTTGTATATTGGTTTATCTGCATTGGCTCGGATTTATAATTTATGTTTGTATCGCGCAAAATTTATCAATATAAATACTCAGCCGATTCGGCTTTATGTATGCTTAAAAATGACTAATAATTAGTTCGTATTTTGTTCTACTGTTCTTTAATTGCTAATTTTGCGAAAGAGCTTGGGTGATTCTGTGCTTAATTATTTCACTGTTCCATTCGCCCGCCTTAAATCGCAGTAGGGGCATACCCCTGCCTTATTTTGATTGTTGGTAAAATGTGCCTTATCAAAAAAGACACCTCAAAAATGAGGTGCCTATATAACAACGACTGCTAATCACAACAATCGCTCAGCCATAATACTACTTTTTAAGCGATTGCTCAAGGCGGTAGTTTATCTCACCAGTTACGCTGCGACCGTTTTCAGCGGCAAGCACCACAAGCCGTTCATATACTTCCTGCTTAATTCTGACATTATAAACTGGTGCAGGTATCTCAACCTTAGACTTGATAATCTTGCCATTCTTTTTTACAATTCGATTTACTATTGGCATAGTCTTTCCTTTCTTTTTAGAGGATCTTAGCGCCAAGCGAGGCGTTTGGTTTATATTTTTCTTTTCGGGTTTGTGATTCATTATAATATGGCGTATCCTCTAATTGTTAATGTGCCTCGCCTGAGTGCTTCTATTATAGCAAAAGTTGCACTCATAATGTAATCATTTTGCATGCATTTTATGTAAAATTTATCCTGAAAATGATAATTTACCATATGGCGTCGTCGCACATAAATAAAACTCGCCCTCATTTTCAGAGGGCGGAAAGGATACATGGATGCTTAAACCATGCGTTTGCAGTTTATCACTATTTTTTAGATTCCGCAATATGCTTAAATATACAATAAAATATAAGGCGTACCGCTTTCCGAGACCGGACCTGGGTGTCTTTAGCTATAGTTACCTAACAATTTAGACATTTATACAGTTCTGGTGGTGTTTAAGTGTAATACATCAGTCAAAATAAAATAAGACAGCCCGCTTGCCCTAACATAAGGGGGGCGCTGCTGTCTTACATTGCCATATTACTACAACCGTCATTGAAAAATCAATAATATCGCCTTGTGTTATAGTTCCCTAACAATTTAGATATTGATATAATTAAAATATCTAAAAGAGATATAAAACAAAAGTTATAGTTCCCTAACAATTTAGATATTGATATAATTAGATAAAATAAACACAAAAGCCTAAAGCGGTTATAGTTCCCTAACAATTTAGATATTGATATAATTGTTGATTTTTATTTACAGGAGTTAAATTAGTTATAGTTCCCTAACAATTTAGATATTGATATAATCATAATTGCCGGCATACTTGGCTGTTTTCTGTTATAGTTCCCTAACAATTTAGATATTGATATAATCATCGTTTTTAGTTATTAGTGTCCTTACGCGTTATAGTTCCCTAACAATTTAGATATTGATATAATCTGGCACTTCAGCTAAGGAAGCGTCATCGAGTTATAGTTCCCTAACAATTTAGATATTGATATAATAGGAAAACGGTCATCATTACGATAATCCAAGTTATAGTTCCCTAACAATTTAGATATTGATATAATAGTTTACTCTGAAATACGTCTTTAGTGTCAGTTATAGTTCCCTAACAATTTAGATATTGATATAATGAAGTTTGTTGTAAAAAGGCTTAAGAAGTTGTTATAGTTCCCTAACAATTTAGATATTGATATAATTCCAGCTCCAACGGCAACGATAGCCAAAAGGTTATAGTTCCCTAACAATTTAGATATTGATATAATAAAGTTTCAATAAGACCTGACGGTTTTGAAGTTATAGTTCCCTAACAATTTAGATATTGATATAATATACTAAAAATAAAATCTGTAAAAAACCAAGTTATAGTTCCCTAACAATTTAGATATTGATATAATATACTACTAATTGCCTAACTCCTTTTTTAAGTTATAGTTCCCTAACAATTTAGATATTGATATAATACTTCCTTAAATCCCCCTCTGTTACGAGGGGGATTTTTGGTTAGAAAAATGCTAATTGCCCAGCTGGAACGGACTTTTCTTGGGTGGTTTTTTCGCCAACAATAACATGCATGTGTGTAAATTGATGTTCTGTTAAATAAAGCAATCGCACTGAACCGCTGTCCGGAGCGTGCCTCTTAATTCGCATCATATGTTTTTCTGCAACGTCACGATTTGGACATAGTCGCGTATATATGCTGTATTGGAGCATGTCAAAACCGTCGTCCAATAAGAATTTACGGAACTGTGTGGCGGCCTTGCGCTCTGTTTTGGTATTGGTCGGCAAATCAAAAAATACTGCGACCCTCATGATTTTATATGACATCCCTTCCCTGTTAGGAGACGATTTTTGGCAAAAGAAGCTTACGCGCCTCCTTTACCTCGATACATTCGATAAAGCTTTCAACCGTCCGCTCAACCGCATGTTTTATAGTAAACTTCTTACCTTTGATTATAACATAATAATTTAATATGTCAATAATAAGTTCGCGATCATGCTTGGTGAGGCTGGAATCCGGGTCGCCGACATGAAGTGGCGTAACTTTTTCTAAGATATATAAATCGACAGCGGCACGGTACGGCTCAATCAGATCGTCAGCCAGGTTAAAGCTGTTAAGTTCATTGTGGTGAAATAGCCCCTGTGATGCAACTAGTCCGCGAGCAGCAATATGTCTGGCAATGTGACTTCGCACCATAGCGTAGCCATAGTTTAATGCAGCATTGTGCCAGATTGGCTTGCGGCGTGTGGCGTCGCCCAGTATTTGGTCGAAATAGATTCTGGCAGCAATTGACTCGCGATTGCTGGTGTCGCCCGATTTAACATCGTTAGCTAAAGACCGCAAGGTGGAATCGTCTAGTCTGCGAGACCGTAAGACGTCGGCTTGATTGGTAATTTTGCTGATAATAATTTGCTGCCACAATTGCTTTTTGAGCGGCTGACTCATGGCGATTTGCTGACGTGAAACTTTGGCTTGGCGCGAATGTTGTGAATACGGTAGAAGTACACTAGCTGGTAAGTGCTTTTCATCGCATATTATAGTCGTCGTGTCATTGGTCGCTAGTGCTGTTAGCAGGTTTGTGGTTGTGGTAATACCATAGCCATCCAGAATGAGCGAGTCGATGTCTTCAATTGGTAAAGTTGCCTCAATTTCCTGCGCAATTACTAGCTGATTGTCGCGCAAACTTAACCTGGCAGGATTTTCGATAGCTACGACGCGCCAGGCCATTTATAACCACCTGTAGTTATCGCCGAGGATGGAGATGTCGTAACGCTCGATAAGAGTGGCGGTCTTGGCTACTTTACTGATTAAATCATTGTCGTTTTTACTTGCGTCACTGTGCTTTATTAGTTTTAAACTTCCGTCGTTGGTGTTATATTTTACGTAGTATCCTTCAATGATCTCGTTATCAAAATATATTCGCACGTAGTCATTTGGATATATGGAGAATTGCTTTATAAATCTATTTTCTAGTGTTGCATATATTTTATCATCCTCTGTTCGGATAGTGTCAAAATCTGCCTTTTCGTTTTTACTTCGACCAGTCGGCGTCGGCAAAACCTCAATCTTTTGAGTGTTTATCAAATGAGTATAGACTGGAGCAAAATAATATTCATATATGCCTTTATAGTTTTTGCGCTTATAAACATCAAGACGAATAGTCTTGCCATTATTCACAAAGGCTCTTTGCTTGTTAACTAAGAATCCACTTCTTGAATCTCGTGTGTTATATATTTTTATACTGCGTATAATATTGCCACGTTTACCATCTTTTGTTGGCTTGTAAATGCTCTCGGCAAATGCTTTTTTTGGATCGCCATTAAAATCCTTGAGTCGCTGTTCCAAAATTTTGTACAGCTTAGGATCTGTTTCACGAATTGGTGAATCGTATAATTTTTTAAGATCTACAGAATGGAGCGACACTCGCTGTTTGCGTGCAATGGCGGGTTTCCCTTTTTCGTCAATGTAACCTGCTACGATTTTAGGCGATCGGAAAGTCGCATCATTTGCTGAGCCTTTTCCAGAGCGTTTAGGCATGCGTGAAACAAATATAGGCAGTGTACTCAAACGAAATTCTTCGTCGTAGTTTTTTAGACCAGTTAGTTCATTATGGAGTTCGCTTGGTGTATTGTATAGTTTACTGCGCTTTCGCACCTCCTTACCAAAATCATCCCAGGGCTCAAGATCTGCTATATGCTGTTCAAATTGATTACGATCAAGAACCTCTCCTGTTAGTTTGTCGACAATCTCGTTTTTATCAGTATATTTGAATAATTCGTAGTATTTATTAAGACTTGATATTTTTTGAATAATGCTTGGACTTGTCGCGGCAATAATACAGGCATCAGCCGCATGGTGCAAATTATTATCATCGCGATTTTTATTGCCAACATGCCACACTCTTCTTAAATATGAAGTGATTGGTCCACTTGGTGAGAAGACTCTTTGTGTGCTAGTTTTGTCTTCGATTTTAGGAAAATCTAAATTGTCACGAATGTATTGACGTAAAAAACGTGAAATATATCGAGTGTCGTTGAGTGCGCGGACATTCCAATCTTCAACTGGTTTACTTTTTGACAGAAGGCGGTCTCTTTTAGCGGTTGGCAATCCAGCGGTTGCTCTTACGCGCGCTTCAAATTGTGTCCATTTTTTATCATCTCCACCCCACGCCTCATATGGTGTCAGATTTCCTTTCTCTTGATTTTCGTCTGCAAAAACCAAAACTTTATTGTTTAATCCATCGTTGCCGCAGCGTGAAAATGGTATAATGTGATCTATCTCGCCATAATGCTCATCGGCGAAAAGATTTTCAAGGTTTATTTCTTTGCCTGAGTAAAGGCTAACACCGTTTTGCTGCTCACGTAATTTAAACTTAGTAATTTGTAGTCCTGTTGGTGTTGGTATATTAAATTCAGTGATAAGCTTCTGCTTAATTTTTTCGTTATATTCAGCATTCTCGTCTTGAATCTTTTTTATCTTACTACGTTCTTGGGCGTTTTTTGCCAGCTCACTTGCTGTTTCTATTTTTACACTGTATGGCATGCCATACTTCCTGATAATTGCATTAACTACTTTAATAGTCTGAGACACTGCACGCTTGACAACAGGGTTAGTAATTTGTGCTGCTTGTTTCTCTGACAATGGCGGTAATTTCTTCTTGTTGCCAGAAAGACTTTGAGAAAAGCTGTAGCCAGCCTTTTCGACCGCCTCGCTATAGTTTAATCCTCTTAGTAGCCATGGAGTTATTCTATGGAGAGAGTCAAATGACAAATGGACAAAGCCGCTAACGTTGATTGGTAAAAGTGCTTCAACGGCATAGGTGCTTATATTTAATTTGGATAGTTCTGTGCGCAGACTCGAGTCGTCTTTATTTACCGTCAGCATTAACCCTGCTGTATCTAATAGTTCAAAATTATTGGTAGCTAGTATATCCCAATCTTTTGGATGTTGTTCGAGAGCTTTTTTGACAGTATGGTAAAATATCATTGAGTCAAATTTATTGCCTTCACCGTTCTTTTTGTCGTCATTTTTAATTTTGCCACGTATCATACCTTGAGCAAAACTAAAGCTTTGGTCGTCCTTATATCCAAGTATGTCACGAATATGCTCATACTTTAGTACTTTGACGTTCTTTGCTTTCTCGATTATTTTTGCGATCTCATTCTCAGATAACTGTCGAGCCTCTCGATCGACTACAATGCGAAGATGGGACAGATTTTGGGCGAGGCGAAATAGCTCAAAACTATAGCTAGCCTTTGGTGCTCGAGGCTTTCCTGGCTCGAATTCGCAATAACCACGCATCTTTTCAATCAGTTCTCTTGTCACGAATGGTCGCTGTGAAAATATACCATTGTAGTTGCCATTTTTTACATCACCGTACAGCAAAGTTTGTATCTTTTCATATGGTAGTTTAAGGCCAAATTTTTTCTGAGAATCAAGGAGTAACATCACTTCATCTTCAAAATTCTTACGAACAAATGAATTTTTATATGTGCTTATTTTATTACGTTTATTGTTCTTAAATTTTTCATCAAGCGTAAGTACTTTGGCCACCGATTTTGTCTTATACTTTTCCAAAAGTAGTTTGTTCTCAGAAATAGCTGATAGCACTTGAGATCCTTCAATATCCTGCTCTTCTACAGATATACGATTACTCTTATATCCACGTCTCTTTGCTATATGATAAAGAGCTACGAACAGCTCTTCTGGCGAGAGTCTTTCATTCAAACCCTTGATACGTAGAGCGTAGGGATCATAGATTGGCTTCCACTTTTTGGGGCGAGTTGGGCTAAGCATATCGCTTATGCGGCTCTCTGATATCAAATTGTTATCAATAAAGAACCGCTTGAGATAATTAAGCCTTTGTCGACGTCTCCTTAGCCGATGTCTATTGGATCTATCAATCCTGCGCGGTTCGGCAAGACTCTTGCCGGTTTTTGGTACTTCTGGTCGCTCAAAAATGCGCACCCCTAAATCATGGATGCGCTCTTTATCTAAGTCCAATACTGCCCAACCGATTGAAGATGTCCCAATGTCTAGACCTAGTGAATATTTTTTTGGTGAATACGAATATTTTTGAGTCATGATGGTCCTTTTTGTGAGATAATTTAATGCAATTATACAACCAAAATAGAATATTTGAAAGCGTAAATACTTTACTCATAAAAAAGATAATCCGCTCAACGAGTGAACGGATTAGAGCTTTGCTTTAGTATTTCTACTAAATTATTATAGAAACCTAAAACAACTTAGATATTGACACAATCCTTACTTAAGGGACTGTAACTACAGTGTACTCTAATCAATGTTATTGTGCAAGTATTATTTTGGTCGTATTCTGCCAACTGAGCGGCACTGGCACGGTTACCGCCGCCATCGACATTCTGGGATTCTTGTGCTATATTACGAGCAGAATCCCCTAGATGGTGTAACTCAGTTGATGGGCTCGTCCCTGCTGGCTCCGTGGGGGATTTTCTTGTTGTGGTGTGATCATTCTCGTCATTGACATTTTGGACTTCTTGTGCTATATTAGTCACATCAGAGCTCCGACCGGCGGAAACTGGCGCGCCGCCGACATAGCTATCGCTATTGGTGGATGATGGAACAACATTTGCGCCCCCATCCGAAGCTCTCGAAATCTCTTCTCGTTGTTGGGAGAGATTTTTTATTTCTCCTTCTCTTCTTGGTGAAATGTTCTTTAAGCTTATATTCCCATTAAAATCAGCTATTGTAGCCGTATTGTATCTACCAGTCTCGCCTGGGCGGCTTTTTTCTTGGCTTCGCACATTACCTTCATAAAGAGTATTTCGCCCTATTGTCTGTCTTCTAAGAAATTTACAGACTATTGATCGTTGGCATTTTGAGGATTGTTTGCTATAGTAGAGTTGTCAATCGACTGGTCAAGCGCATCTGCGCTAATAGCGGAACCATCGAGTCCGCGCCCAGTCGATTTTCTTATGCCTGAAATATCATAAGCTAACACATTGCCTAATTTATCCACCTCACCGATATGATCTCTGGCGTATATAGCCTGCTCTTGAGCTTTACGTAGGTTAATCATGGCTGGGGCGTTTTCACTCATTCCTTGACCGCGTAAGCATTCTTCACGTTGGCGTAGACGTGTTATGTGTTCGTTATACGCTCTGACTTGTGCTTCATGCTCTGGATTGAGCTTGTATTTAACGTCTTCATTCACATTTCTACTGTTATTTGCTACACTATAATCAGTCGTAGCACCTGTAAAGTTGTCAGCGAGCTGCCTATCGGCAACTTCAATCGAACGATTGTTTGGTGCTAAACGGGCGTCTTCGTTCGGAGTTATCTGAGCGGATTCGCCCGAAACCACGTTACGCTCAACGTCCGCTAGTGAATTGGCTAGCGGTTTTTTATATGCAGATTTTAGTGATACTTCACCGTTATAACCAGGTTCGATAAGTTCCCCTGGCGACACGGAGGTTTTTCTTGTTGTGGTGTGATCATTCTCATCATTGACATTCTGGGATTCTTGTGCTATATTACGACCAGAAGCCTCTGTGTTATAACCAGGTTCGATAAGTTCCCCTGGCGACACGGAGGTTTTTCTTATGTTGCCTTCATAAAGAGTATTTCGCCCTATTGTCTGTCTTCTAAGAAATTTACAGGCTATTGATCGTTGGTATTTTGAGATTGTTTGCTATAGTAGAACCAGAAGAATCCCCACTTAAATCCCGGTAATGGGATTCGGGGATTTTTTCTGTATTATTTGGTCGCAATGCCCTAATAATCTAAATACCGATATTCCCTAAGAGCTGCGTTCCACCTTTATTCCTGACGCTCCAGAGGTGATATAATTACTATAATATGCATGCCGCGGTCCAATCTATAACCATAAAAGTGAGCGAAGTTGATTCTGCTTTGCTTAATGACGCGGATGAGCTGCAGAAATTGTTAAGAAATGTTACGGAATTAGCGGACTTGCACTCTTTGGAATCGGTGATGCATCAATTTTCCCCGCAAGGAATCAGCGCCGCCCTGCTGTTGTCGGAGTCGCATATCGCGATTCATACGTGGCCGGAAAGCGGCGTGGCGTATATAACGATGACAACTTGCAAAATGCTAGATGATGATAAATTGCAACAAATAAAAGAGCTGGTTGCACGGCTGCTGGGTGCAAAAAACATAATTATGAAAGAAATGGCATTATAATATGAAACGAACCAAGGCGCGACTTAAAATTAACCAAATATTGACTGGAAAGAAAACTAATTTACGAGTTGTTGGCTGTTTGCTTTTTCGCGAATGGGATAAGAAAGATAAGCGATTTTACTACTGGGAAGAGTGGGAGATTACAGGGCTGGCTGATTATGATAGCTGGGTGGAATATGATCACAGTGATCAAACCGTTTCTCTGTATGAGCCGATTCGTTTTACTCAGGCAATTGATCCAACGCAATTGGAAAAGGGTCAATCATTCACCGTTTCTGAACAGGATGGCAAGGATCACGTTGTGGTGGTTGACGAGGTTGGAATTGGTGAAATTATGAACATCAAGGGCAAAAACACGTACCAAGTTTTTCCGAAAGAACTGATGGCGTATGCTACTTTGAGGGATACTGGCGCGCCGAAAAACCGTCAGTTGATTACGATTGAGAAGTATAATAATCGCGAATATGATGCCTACCGTAAGATTCAATTAAGCGACAAAGAACAGAAGGAAATGTTCGGCAGAACCATTAAACCGATTGACTGGACGACGATTATTTTCATTGTCATATTTATCGCTATTATTTTGTTTGCATTCATCTTTGACAACAATTCCGACAATAATAATGGCGGAGGTCACGGCGGATCGCGCAGTGTTTACGGTGGCAGTAGCGGCGGGCTTGGCAAATAAAAGGAGTTATAATGTCACGATCAAGTACAAAAAAACGGGAGCAAATTGCTTTATTTGCGGCGGCGATTTTGGTAGCAATTGGTGGAATTATTTATGAATTAATCCTAGGTGCAGCTGCGTCATATCTGGTGGGCGATTCGATTTTGAGTTTTAGTCTGGCAACTGGCGTGACGCTGTTCGGTATGGGAATTGGCTCGCTGCTGGTCAATTACATCAAGCTTCATCCAGCGACCAGCTTCGCAACGAACGAAATTATTCTGGGGCTAATTGGTGGAAATTCGGTGATGCTGATGTATTTGGGATTCGTTTTTACGCGTTCGCATTGGCTAATTTTTGCTGTCATAAGTCTGGCAATTGGTATTTGTATCGGGCTGGAAATTCCGCTTTTAATGAAAATGTTTCAGGAATTCGGGCGCAAGTCTTCGGTGAAATTATTTAGCAAGATTTTAGCGCTCGATTATTTTGGGGCGTTAATCGCGTCGCTATTATTCCCGCTCGTTATGCTTCCGTATCTTGGCTTAATGCGTAGCGCGTATCTGGTGGCGGCTTTGAATATTGGCGTTGCGGTTCTGATTCTTAAACAAATGAAGGCTTCAAAAATAGTGATGACAATTAGCGTTATTGCAACAATGTTGCTTTTGGGATTCTTTATTTTTGCGACAGAAATTGAACATGGAATTGACAAGCGAACATATAAGGATCCGGTGGTGTGGCAGCAGCAGACGTCGTATCAGAAAATTGTCCTGACGAGATATAAAAATGATACGAGGTTGTTTTTGAATCGTAATTTGCAGTTTTCCAGCCTTGACGAGGCGCGTTATCACGAAACGCTATCTGCTTCTGCCTTATCTTCGGTTGCTAATCCGAAGCGCGTGCTGATTATGGGCGGCGGTGATGGTTTGTTAGCTCGAGACGTTTTGAAATATCCCAGCGTTGAGCATATTACGCTGGTTGATATCGATGAAGTGATGACTAATCTGGCGAAAACTAATCATCTTCTCACTGATATAAATCAGCGTTCGTTGCATGATCCGCGCGTTTCCATTGTCAATCAAGACGCTTTCCAATTCGCCTTTTCTACCAAGGATAAATATGATGTTGTGTTGATTGATCTGGTGGATCCGTCGAATGAAAAATTAGCCAAGTTGTATTCCGAGCAATTATATCGTCAAATCGGTAATATTTTAACGGAGCGTGGCGT
>ERZ773207.382-NODE-382-length-16148-cov-3.967626_pt1 | contig 16148 bp, 15 predicted proteins | sample MGYA00580997_ERZ773207 | MGnify/ENA primary metagenome ERZ773207 (study PRJEB29015, sample SAMEA2738170) | human oral metagenome | biome: human oral; feature: human-associated habitat; material: saliva | place: China | collected 2239 ... | reverse complement strand
CGAATGTGAAAGCCAGCGCCTTGAGGTGCGTGTTAGTAACAAAGGGTTATACCCGCAGAGAAAACCACCCCTGAAAAGGGGTGGTCATTATTAATTCATGGAATTTATTATTTTATACAATTATTTCTTTGTATTGCTTTATTAGATAATATTATCGCTAATACAATAACTATAACTTTACAAAGATATGATACATATGTATTTCCTCCTTCAAATATCTGTGAACAAACATTAATTAAAGAATGAGTCATTGCACATATCCAAAGGCTATTTGTTTTATTGTAAAGTGCAGATAGTAAAAAGCTATTAGTAAGTAATCCTACCAAAAATGGAATTACACTTACCTTTGATAAGGAACCATCTATATAAAAGAATAGAAAATGCCAAGTTCCCCAAGCTATAAATGTCAATACTGTAGAGGTAATATAGCTTAGCCTTTCTTGTAATAATGGTTGAAATAAATATCTCCAGCCTATTTCTTCAAAGCCACCAAAGGCTATATGTTTAACAAACATTATTATTGGAATATACCAAAGTGTTATAGTTACATTCCCTCCAAAGATAACATATAAAAAATTTAGTGAAAGGAAGAATATAACTAAAAGATAATTTTTATAACTTTGCTTCACTCTAAAGAAATCTGATATAACCGTTTTAAAGTCTATCTTCTTATATTTTATAGCTACGATAGTTCCCCATTGGGCTGACGATATTCCTCCAATTATAATCGCTACAATACCAATAGTTGTAGTGTAGTCAACGGTAGTACCACTTTGACGTAAAAAGAAAACCACAAGACACACGAGTGTTATTTGACCTATAGTACCTAGCAAATATAACTTAAGCGCGTTACTTCTAAATGAATTCATCCTTACCTCCTAACTTTATATTATAATTCACTAATATATGATTTGATTACTAATCAACTTATCTCTTTTCCACTTTTTATAAATAATTAAAACAATAACAAATGATAAAATTTGCCATATTAGTATTCTAACTATCTGCATATTATCAACCTCATTATTAGAAACAACATGAAGTAAATTTGAAATAACATTATTAAATAGATGATCTCCTAATCCAATCCATAATGATCCTGTCATTCTATACAGTAAAGACCACTTTATACTCATCATGCCGGCTAAAATCACATAACCAATCCCCATTACTAAAAGATTTGATATTGATGATTTACCTTCTATAAAATCTCTAAAAGGCATAACTAAATGCCAAATACCAAATAGGAATGCTATTAAAAATAATGACATATTGTAAGAAATATCTTCTAATATTTTTGTAAATAGACCACGGAAGATTCCTTCCTCCATCCAAACATTAATTATATTAAAAATAATACATAGAAAAATAAAAAGTATACCTGTTTGCTGATTCATCTCATTATTTAAAGAAAATCCAGTTGCATAAAACGATAATTTAAAACTATGGTTCATATTGTATAAGATAAGACCTTCTATTGCATATGCAAAAACACAACATATAAACCCAAATAACAGACCTTTTCCAATACCAGAAAATACATCTTTAGTATTAAAGCCGATGTCTCTCCATTTTAATTTGGCATAATAAAGTATTGTCCATAATAAAATTATTCCAAATACCTTATGTAAAAAATTTTCAGATAAAATTGATTCGTCTGTTCTAATTACGAAGTATTCTATTACTCTCGCAATTAAGCAAATAGTAAAAATTATAAAACAGTTTAATATAGGTTTCTTTTTTAATGAATACATTACACTCTCCTATTTTTCGTAAGAGTCTCTACTCTTTTCATATAATTATTAAATCTATTATAACACATAAAATCATATAATGGGTTATTTATATTGAAGTATAAACGTGATATAATAAAAGTAAATAGAGATATTTAATATACATTTAAACAATTAGGAAATTTTAAAAAAGGGAGTTCAATTATCTCTATAGATAGTTGATGATTTAAAGTCTACAATAATGTAGAGAAAGAAATTAAAGGTGACGTATTATGTCAAAAAAAGATTCAAAAAATCAACAAAAATTTATGTCATTTATGTTTAGGGGAAAAGAGATATTTAAACCATTAAATACAGGTTATATAGATGAAAAAGTAAGCTGTATTAGGGAATATGTCGCAAATATATACTTTTATACAAAAGATGGTTACACAATTATGATTGATGCTGGATATAACTACGATAAGCTAGCAGAAAAAATGAATTGGCTTGATATCAATCCAAAATATATAAATGAAATACTTATTACACATCAAGATACCGACCATATTGGTGCTATTGAAATAGATAGTGATAATTTATTTAAAAAATCAAAAATATATATCGGGAAAATTGAAAACGAGTATTTAGAAGGAAGAAAACGACGTAAAGTTTATTGGGGTTTATATAAACTACCTCAAGTAAATATAGTAAACGAAAAAACTTTAATTGATGATGGAGAAGTATTCTATATTAAAAATATTAAGGTAGAAGCCTTTCTCGTTCCAGGTCATACATGGGGGCATCTTGTCTATTTAATTGATGATACATATTTATTTACAGGTGATACCATTTGGTTTGGAGCAGATGGTGGCTATGCATTTCTAAATACTCTCGCTGAAGATAGAAAGTTACAATGTAAATCACTTAAAAGATTAAAAGAAATACTAAGAAAAAGAAATCTTAACTTAAAAATTATTACTGGGCATACCGGTTGGACTGATGACTTTAATTTTGCTTTTGCTCATATAGATGAAGTTTGTAATACATTAAAAAGAAAACCTAAAGTGCATGACCCAAAAGCACCGTTTGATGGTTTCGATGAAAGTGATGATACAGAAGAAAAATCAAGAAATGGATTTCTTGAAAAGTGTTATCAAGCTAAGTTATAAAAACAAAAAGCAGAGAAAAGTTTTATTATCTCTGCTTTTTATTGTGTATTTTTATTGCCTATTTCTTATGAATTAACATTCCTATAGTCATTCCAATCATCGTTCCTAGAGACATTCCTATAGATGCACCCATACCTGATTTACTATCATATAAAGTACCTATTAAAGTACCTATAGACATACCAATAACCAAACCTAAGAGTATATAATCACCTTTATAACGCTTAGTTTTATCCCTCGATATTCTTATCATTCTTACTATCTTAACTATTATAAGCAATATACAAACTACAAATAATAGTAATATTGGCCAAAGTGTTGAAAAAAAGCTCATATTATTTACCTCTCCATTCTATTTTTTTGTCTTTTAATACCATTAATCTCTGTTGGTTATGAGATTCATAATTAATATTTTACAAATATAATTCACTATATGATAATAAACTAATCCCTATTACCTATAAATTTACTAGCTAACTTATACACCTGATTGATTTCTTTACTTTCTAGTTTCCAATTTTCCAATTCAATTTTAATTAAATCTGGGAATTTTTTACTTATATCCCTCAAAGCATTACCTACAGATTTCCTTACATATTCACTAGAATCATCTTTCAAGTAAGCAATTCGTCTAATAGCTTCATTTGGATTTTCTTTAAAGTATGGGCTACTTGTCCAAATTCTTAGTCCCTCTACTACTGCTCTTCTTGTATTTGGATTTTCGCTATTCAACCATTCATCGATAACTGGAAGTGACTTTTCATGCCCTATTTTCTTACAAAATTCATCAAATGCCTTTGCTAACACTTCCTGCACTCTCCAATTACTATCATTAGAGACCTCATCTTTCATATATGTTAATATATCTCTATCTTCTGATAAATATCCAAAAAGAAATACACCATACATCCTTACCTGATAAACATCTGATTTAAATGAGGCTAATGCTAATCTCTTAATATAATTTTTATCATTAGATTTATAATCAACTAACGCCCTTTTTTCTTCCTCCTTAAAGCCATGTTCAAACAAAGATAATTCTTTTTCTAAACTTTTAATATAGTCTTCCATATATACTCACCCCATTAAAAACTAGCTATTAATTTTTTTGTCATATCAAAACCTCTTTTATTATCCAGTATATCTTTTATAATATCATACCAACCTTTCTTTTTCTATCCAAAACTAGTAAACAATAGTCAGCTTCCCACTAAAAAAAGACGATAGCCTTCACTATCGTCTTTTATATCTATTATGTATTTTTTATAACTATAAGCTAGAGGAATTATATCTAAATCAATCCTGCATCTTTTAGGATCTCTTCAATATATGTTCCTTTGATTTTTTTCAATACGCGTTTACTAATTGCTTTGGCAAATAAAGGTAATTTAACTTCTTCAAGTTTTTTACCATCCATTAGGCGATTAGTTGATTTAGTCATTACACGTAAATCATATGCAGAATTAAATACTTCTGGTACACCTCTATCAACATCTAGTAATGTGTAGACTGCTTCCATAGCTGTACGAACAGAATATTCTGTAGTGAAGACAGTGTCGCGTGGTGTTTCAGAGAAGTTACCTATAAATGCTAAGTTTTTAGAGCCTTCTGGAATAACTAATGGTCTATCACCATCATGTCTAGGCATAAAGTAACTTGTTATATAAGGCATATAACATGGAACTGTGCTACATCCTTTACTAGCAAATTCGTGAATAAATTGTTCAGGAACACCAATATGGTAAAGCCATTCTTCTGCGATTTCAATACCTGTACAAGCTTCTATTGGTTTTTTAATATAGTTACCTGAAATATTTGAATATAATCCGTAAATCCAAACTACTAACTCATCTTTTGATTGTGATTTAAAGTGTGGTTGACGATTAAGTGTAAAGCTCAACATCCAATTTGAATCACGTGCAGTTACTATACCACCAGTTACTACTTTACCTGCATAAGGATCACGTTTACAAATTTTTTCTATATATTCTGCAACTCTTTTATCTGTTACAGTTGTTGTAGCTGAAACAAACCAGCTTTGATCTGGAAGATTTTCACAAAATACTTCTGGACGTCCAAAACGTTCATCTTGTTTAGCTAAGTTTTTCCAAAGTTGCCAAGCTCCACCAAGTTCTTTGCTGACTGGAGCTGAAGTATCATTGTTACCATATGTTGTAGATGCTGTGATACTACCGTTTGTAACAAATACTAGGTCATCTTCAGTTAATTCTCTAACAACAGGTTCTCCGTTTACTTCTAAAATTAGATGTTTAGCTACTAAATCTTTTCCTTGTTTTTCAACTTTAATATCTTTAACTACAGTATTATACTCAAAAGTTACACCATGATCTTCTAAATATTTAACTAATGGTAGAACTAATGATTCATATTGATTATATTTAGTGAATTTAAGTGCTGATAAATCAGGAAGTCCTTTAATATGATGAATAAATCTCAACATATATCTACGCATTTCAGCAACTGAATGCCATTTTTCAAAAGCAAACATTGTTGCCCAATAAGTCCAAAAATTAGACTCAAAAAATTCACTACTAAAGAAATCTGTTATTTTCATACCTTGAAGTTCTGATTCAGAAGTTAAATATAGTTTTACTAATTCCTGACTTGATTTATCAGATAATGCAAAAAGTCCGTCATCAGGAATTTGTTGTCCACAGTTTTCAATAACACGACATTTTGAATAGTTAGGGTCTTCTTTATTTAGCCAGTAGAACTCATCTAAAACAGATGCATCCTCTACCTCTAATGAAGGAATAGATCTGAAAAGATCCCAAAGACATTCAAAGTGATCTTCCATTTCACGACCACCACGAATAATAAAGCCACGAGTTGGATTCATAATACCATCTAAGCTACCCCCTGCGATAGGTAGTTCTTCAAGAATATGGATTCTTTCCCCTTTCATTTGTCCATCACGAACTAAAAAGGCTGCTGCTGCAAGAGATGCAAGTCCAGAACCTACTAAATAGGCTGATTTCTTATCTACTCCTGCTGGTTTTTTTGGTTTAGCAAATGCTTCATAATTTCCGTTTGAATAATACATAAAAACTCCTCCTAAAAAAGTGTATACTAATATCACTATTAATATACACCTTCCATATCCATAATACAATTTACAATTTTTTACTTTTGCCTAACTATTTTACAAATTCAATTAATTGTAAAAGAGCTTAAACTTTATTTAAAGAAGAGAAATTATCTCACCCAACATAACCTTTTCAATTCTTTCAACTAGTTCTTCAACACTTTCTGGCATTTGCTTTTCTATCCAATCTAACCCCACTCCAACCAAAGCATATGTATAAAAAGAATAAGAAAACTCTACTTGTTTAGCTTCTTCTTTTGTTACTTCGATTTTTTTGAACACCTGATTACTTAGAAATAGTTCAATCTCCTGTCTTAGTACTTTTTCTAAAAATCCTTTTCCAAAAGAGCGATAGGTATTTAAAACAAAAACATGATTTTCTGAGATATATTGGAAAATTGATGTTAGAGCATCTTGCCATTTATCATAGATTTTACCTCTTTCAATCGGAGTCACTACCTCTTTAAGATATATCCACTCTACTAAATCATAGATGTCTTTAAAATTATTATAAAACGTTTGACGACTAACATCACAAGCTTGAGTTAAATCATTAATTGTTATTTTTGATAATGATTTCTTTTCAGCCATTTCTTTCAAAGTTGATGCCAGTACTCTTTTTATTACTATTGTCATACCTAATCACTCCCTTTCATTTATTCTCTAAATCTTATATTATTATTTTCTCATAAAGTACACTATTTTCTCAACCAATAAAATGCTTCTTTTAATTTTTCTGTACCATTTTCTAAAATTATCTTTCCATGAGAGAAAACAATTTTATCAGGTTTCCAGCTTTCAATCTTAGAATAGCTATCTTTAGCTTGTTTTTTAAAGATAAATGATGATCGTAAATCTCTTGACGTTCGAAACTTAGGATACTTATTATCTCCAAACTTAAATACAAGTTTATATAATAATGGTAATTTATTCACTTCTATACTCTCTATTAAGTCCGTTAATATTAAGGTTGAACTCTTTTTATGAAAAAATACCATCTCTTCCATGGCTATACTTCCTCTAAATGGAATAAAGTATATTTCCTCTGACCAAGAAGTTTTTGAAATATTATCTAGTGATACAAAATTTTCTATTTTATCAATTTTAAGTTTGGTACTTACTCCTTTTGCTAACCAAACTTTTGCATCTGGATAATGATTATACCAATCTAATACATAACTATAATGGTATTTATTAGGAGCAATTATATGCTCGATTTCTCCTAGTTCTTTTATTTTATCATCTAATTCCTTATTAAAAGCTATTGGTGAATGGATCCATAATTTGTTGTTATCTAGTTTAACTATTGTCATCCTTGTTGTAAAAGGAACTTTGAAAAGTTTAAAACTCATATGTATTTCATTTCCATCAACAATCCAAATGTCCTCACCAATTTGTTTTAATTCATTAATAGGAGAATATAACTTCAACATTCCTTCCATCAAACATTCACCTCTTTCAATTAAAATACTTCTATTTTTTTTCTAAAATCTTAGCTATTTTTTCAAATGTATTTGAATTCCTAATTGTTATTTTTTTATAGAAATCTTGCTTTATTAATTTTTTATGATACGTAGTTTTTAAATATTCCGACTCATCATATTTACCCCAAAATACTGCATGTTTCCCTACATACACTACTTCATTATGAAATATAGATTTATCTATAAAGTCAAGGATATTTGATTTATCAAAATTACACGAAAAGAATAGAACGTCTTTTCTTGCCAAGTCTTCCTTCCACCATTCTGGTAATCCTGCTTTTTCTTCTAAATATTCCTCTTTTGTGATTAAAGCAAAAGGTATAAAAAAATTATAATTAATTTCTAACAAATCTCTTATTTTTGAGCTACATATTTCATGATTTTCTAAACTACTAAAGAACAAATTTCCACTGTTAATATATGAACTAACATTTTCGAAACCTATTTTTAACAATTGTTCTTTTAGTTCACTCATTGATACCTTATTCTTACCACCTACATTTATACCACGTAATAAAAGTACATATTTCATATAATTTATCCTATACATATTCTAATATAGTTAAACAAATAATTTATCTATCTACATTTCTACTTATAAGTCCATCACTTATTGTATACCTATAGTAGTTCTTTATTGTTATATTAGAATTTATTTCTTCCTATCTTTTTTCTAATATTATATCATCTTTGATTATCTTTTTATAAAAAAAATAGTTATTCTATTTATATTGTAATAACCTATATGCTACTTTTCTTTTTTAATAATCTCTACAAAAAATAATCTTTAAATATCTGTGTTGTCTATAAAACTCTTTATATTTTCTTTAAATTCATAATCTAATAGTGTAAAATTATCCTCCTTACTGTATTTTATTTTATACTGTAAGGAGGATATCATATCACCTTAATGAATATTAATTATTTAAAAACTAGGATAGTATACTGACTTTCTTAGCTTACTTTCATCAAGCCCTAAAATAATTGAGATTGCTGCGGCTTCAAAACTCCAATATCCAGAATATGTATCAGTGTTTCTCTTATGCGAATCATACCATGAATATTCTGAATGATTCTTATACCATCCATCTAAATATTCTAAAAGTGCTGCTTCTTTATCACTTGCAGTAAACACTTTATCTAATGCAGTAAATTCACTTCTTAGTTGTATACTATTATCCCACTTAGCATCCTTACCTTGAATATAATTTGCAATGTACTTAAGAAGTCTATCTTTTTCGATAATATCTTCATTATTCTTTATCAAATTAATAACTTCACTGTTATCATTAACTATTACTGCTATTGACAATAGTGTAAGGAGATCATAATATGTAATGTTATTATAATCTTTCACTATTCCTATGGCCTTGTTTGTATAATTTTTCATATTATCCTTAGATGTCCCTATTGAAAACTCTGCTTTCAATAAATCAACTTCATATCCTGTTAATGATACCAAGATTCGTTGTTTCTTTTCTTCATCAGAATCTTTCAGCTTAGCAGTTTTCTTATCAATTCGTGAATATTGATAGTCTAAGTAATCTTTAAAATAATCAAAATTTTTACGAGTATCCCTCATTTCTAACACCTCCTATTAGCGCTTGTTTAACGGTTCTATTCGATTTCCATCTTGGTCAAAATACTCAACTATTGACTTGTCACCAAACTTGTTCCCGTCTGAATCAACTTTTTGAATATCTGTATGAGTGTTTCCATTTTCATCTATATTTGGATCTATGTGGTATACCTCATGTGACACTAAATCTGGACTATCCTCTGTAGTATCCCTAATTTCATCTGCTTTTTCTTTACCAACTGCATTATCAAGTCGTTTATCAATCCAATTATCTGACATCTGTTTACCATCTTTAGTTTCTGATAATTGTGAAGTATTATACTTAGCATCTGCAACAACATATGACTTGCTCCCATCAAGGTTAGTCTTTTCATAAACTCCATCTATTCCAGTCTTAAACCCTCCCTTATTATCATTAAGACTTGTTACTCTATTATTATTCAGAGGTTTATACCCTTTTGATATATAGTGCTGATCCATCATCATTTCACCGAGATTTCCTAATTCATCATTTGTAAGTTTTTCTCCATTTCTAATTCTTTTAAGAGCCTCCTTGATTTCAGTTGCTTGTCTTTCATTAATTTCATCCTCTGTTAATTCTTGATCCTCATCCACTTCTTCATTATCTAAAATACTAGCATTCTCATCAGTTTTATCTGCAGCATTATCTCGTTCTACATCATCTATATACTCGTTCAAAGCAATTCTTACATCATTAATTTTCGACTTATTTTCTTCTACAAGTTGCTGTAATGACATATCTTTTATTATATCAATAGGTAGTCTACCTTCTTTGGAAATTTCAGGAATCTCAGTTTTTCTTATATTTTCTAGTTCAACATCCTTTTTATCTAATTCACTCTTGCCACTATATTTAGTTGGCTCTATTTTTTTATCTCCTACTTCAACGAATTTACTCGCTGCTTCAGCGACTTTTGCTATAATCGCCAATATACTATCCTCCTTTAATTATTTTTATAATTTCATTTATTGAAGAATCATCTGGACAAATGAAGTAATTTCTTAACGTTCTCTTAATATCCATTCCATTCTCATATTGATTTATCATTAACATTGCAATGATATACTTACCCTTATAACCTGGGTCATCTCCATAAGCACCCTTTAAATACTTACGAATTTTAAAAATATTATTTTCACTAGGATGTTGAATAGCATTTAACAATTCCGCCTCAAATTCATTACTCAATAATTCTTTCACCTTGTATGTACCACTAAGTAAACATCGTTCAATTGCTGCTGAAATTATCATCGATAGCAATTTAGGTTCATATCCACCTCCAATAAAAGGAATCCCATTACTTAAATAAGATTTTCTTATTTCTTGCTTATATATAGATAGGGATTCTTTAATATATTTCGAATTCTGAATAAGAATTGAATTCAATAATTTAATAGTTAATTCTATCTTACTATTTCCTAATGCTTCATTAAGTATACTTAAATTAATTCTTTGTATCCTATCTTCTAGACTTTTAGTATAAAGCATAGTATCTGTAACTTTCTTATCTGTTGTTGGTATAATATCAACTCTAACAGGTTTACTCATTCCTTCTTTGTGACACAATGCTTTTCCCGTACACAAGGTTCCTAATTGAATTGAGTCCTCAGAATTTATTCCTATGGTATTGGCAATTACCGTCTGATCATCTATTGCAACCAACCTCTGTACAATTTTATTTGATGAGTTTTTTATTACATCAGGAGCCAACTTCGTAGGTATCTGTTCAGCTATAATAACACCCTGGCCATATGAACGCATTTCTGCAATCATATTTGTAAAATGTTCTACAGCCTTACCTTTTGGATTACCAGTATCCTCAGATATTTTTTCAGTAGCTGTATTTTTTAATAATCGATGTGCTTCCTCAATTACTAACAAGTGTGACAAAGGTGATTCTTTAGTATTGCAGCGACCATGAATTTGTCTATACTCATTAACAAATATTATCATTAATCCAACCGCAAATGCTTTATCAGCATCATCTGCAAGTCCTTCTAACTCTAATACGGCCTTTTCTTGCATTAATTGATTCATATCAAGAAAATCGTGAGTATTGAACATATAGCCTTTAGCTCCTGTACAAAGACTATCAAGTCGTGCTTTTATAGCTGTTTTAATATTCCCTGCAATTTCCCCTTCATAATTCATTTCTTTTTCAATATATCTTTCAACTTCATCCTTAAGATCTTGCATTGTTGGATATAAATATTTATGTGAACTTATACTGTATTTTCCACTAACAAAATCTGAATCAAAAAAATCTTCAATATTACCTGTATTTGCTAAGTAAGGATGATATCCTAAAGTAAGATTCCAACCTTTATCCTTGTAAATATTGTGAAGACACTTTTCAAGAATATACGGCATAGGCCCATAAAACGAAAATGAAGCATTAAACAAATCTTTTAATAAGTCTATATGTGTCTGAGGACTTACTCCATTTTGAATATAAAATGGATTAAAAGAAATACAATTAATCTCTGGCCTTCCTAAAGTATAAACAGATAATTTTTCTCCTTTTGTCATACTCATACTTCTATATTCTGTTTTTGCAGACTCAATTACCAAAAATGGTTTATTAACCTGATCAAGAATACGTTTAACAGTAGTAGTTTTTCCACTCCCTGTGATTCCGCATACAAAAGTATGCCTCGCAAGATCAGCATATGATAAAGTAATCGGCATATTCTCCAAACTTCGCGTTCCATCATTTAAATTACCAATGTATACTTCTCCTGAATTATCAGAGATTAGTGGATAGTTTTTTTCAATACGAACTTCAAAATTTGGCACGGCAACACTTGGTGGTGTACTCATAAACCCAAGTTCCTCAGATGTGATCATAGTACACAGAGGGGAGCAACCGTATTCACCCTTTAATATCTTTGGTAATAATATCGGATTTTTTGGCGACACCCCTTCATTAGTGCTACGTATTACTACAGGTAATAAATCTGAATTTGGTTTTGATATTTCCCCACTGATACATGCTTCTAGCATTTTTTTAGTAATAGTATTCTCTGTAGAATAAGAAATTAAAGTTTCCCACATGCCATTACTTTTCCCTTGACGCAAACGTTCAATCGATTTATCCGCATACTTCATTATTTCTAATGCAAATCCATTTTGAACATCATGCGATTCTCCAGAAGTACTATTTATAGTATCCGTTATAGTTTTACTATAATTTTTTGTTATAGATTCACTATCTGATTCTGTTTTTGATTTACTCCAATTTTGATTCGAGCTTAAAATAAAGTTAAATCCGGTACTGCTACCCATTGTTTTAGTTGTACTTGAACTATGGGAATTTGTTTTAGAGATTCCATCAGTATCCCCTACAGAGTAACTTTTCCCAAATTGTCTTGATAAGTTTCTTTTGCTAACCGCAAAACAAGAATCACTAATCTGAATAACATCTTCATACACACTTGATACCTCATCCTCACTCACAGGTCTTGAAATAAATAATAATGTGTAATTTTGTCCATTTAAACTCCTCATTACTGAACTAATGTCGAAGTTTTGCTTTTCTTCACCAACTTTTATTGAAGGGACTCCAGAAATAAATCCAGCGTGTATATCCTTATTAACTCTGACACTATATTTTGGTGAAAAAGGTTCGAAATCTACCCCAGAAAGAAGACCTTGCATAATATTCTTAATTACATCTACTTCTTCTTGTTCAGCATAAATACCAATAACTAGATTGGTTATACCATCATAAGCAATAATCCCATAAATAATTGGCTTATTAATAGCATGAATTGCAGTATAAAATTTAATCATTTTATTATTTAAATAGGAATGTATCTCCTCTACATTTTCTACCGAACAACTTTTTACTCTAAAAAAAGATACTGCTTCTAACAATTCTGATGAGTTTCCATAAACTAACCCATTTATATTGTCTTCAGATAGAATATATGAAGGTTGCATAACACTTAGATACTTGTATGTCTGACTAGAAACAATATCAGTATCGAGTTCAAATTCTTTTTTATATTGCTCTGATAAATTTAACTGTTCATTGTTTTTTTTATCACTCAATTTATTTCCTCCTTTATTTATAGAGTGTTTTTACCTGTTTATCAATATAAACTTCAACATTATATAACCATTCAAAAACATCATTCTCCAAGTCATCTAAAAACTTGTGTATTGCCTTTTTATACTCACTACGATTTCTTACAGGTATAATAAAGTAAGAGGATAAAGCTACAACAACAGCACCCTCAATTACTACGACTTGAGAAATATCTATAATTTTTGATAAAGCGAATTTTAATATTTCCCCCATTACTAATGCTCCTACAGTTAAACTTGTAGTTGTACGCAGCAAACTAATATCCTTATACTCAATTTTCTTCTTGTAAACATTACTATTTTGAATATTAAATCTATACATTTTATTAAGTTTATCTCTAAGATTTAATCTATAAAAAGCATTTAAATTTTCTGGATTCTTAAAAAATTCTTCATTTTTAATTTTTTCAACAAAAAATGCATACACATCTACCATATAACTTTCACTTGCTACCAGAATTTTATTTGATACCAATTTCATAATTTTTTCAGTAGCATCCGTGCGCATTCTTTCCACTGAAATAATCTCATTTGACCTTACCTTCAGTTCCTCAAATAAGGTATGTACCTGTTTTTCTAGTTCTATATTATACAATTCCATCTATACCTCCTTTTAATTCCTCAACTTTCTTTTTACTTGGCTCAATAAAACGTACCTCTCTCTTTAATATATTTATCAAAGTAAGTAGTTCTTCTGCTGTTTTCTTATCATTTTTAATTTTTTCCAAATCGGCTCTTTTATGGTCAGCATTTTTTTTAAGTTCCATACTATATACGGAAACTGTTTCCCTTACAAATGATGTTAACTCACTAACTACTTTACTTTGTATATCTTCTAATTTTTCTAAAATCACTTCTAATGAAAATACTATTACTAACTAATCTATAGTATTTTTTTTGAGAAAATATTGGCTTAGAATTTGTTTTTTTAAATGTTTTTCCAGTCTTATATTCATGTATCTCCTCAGCGTCGTTCTTTAGATCTTCTTTAATTCTTTCAATTACCTCTGGAGTAAAATCTGGCTCAAGTTCTGTATATTTAATAGTATTCTTATCATTCAACATTACCTTTAATGCTTCGTTACACTCTCCTACTATCTTTTTTTGGAGTCTATCTTGGAATTCAATAAAATTTTCAACTTTTCGAAAGGAAGCTTTCTCAAGTTTCTCAATACTTTCATTATTATCAGCATCATACTTATCTATTTCGTCACGAAATTCAGTGATTTCTTTTTTTGCTTCTTGTTGAATCACTCCATTCGAAGCACTATATTTCTTCTCAATTTCATCAACTTTTTCATTAAGTCTATTCTGAATATCAACTAATTCATCTTCTATATCTTTAATTTTTACAGCTAGTTTATTTGGATCTTCTGCTTTTAACGAGTAATTCTCAATCTTACTTTTTAAATTAACTGCTATTTTTGTATACACTTTAAGAACTCTGTCAAGAAACTCGCTTAAAGCAATGTACTGTGCTTTACGCCCAAATTTGTTTAATGCTTGATCTATTACCTCAAAGTTTGATATTCTCTTTAACTCTTCCTGTAAGTATTCTTTGTTTCCATAAGCATCCGCCCAAGCAAGCGAAAGAAATGCTTCTGCTTTTTTTTCTTCTCTAAGCTGTTTAATATAATTACTAATCTCAGGTGTTCCCATTCCCCTGAATTTATTGAAATATAACTCTGCTTTGCTATCTATTGGAATGATTTGTTCCTTAACTATTCCATTTCTTGTATCAAACTTCATTGTTCCAAACATATTTACAAACTCTTCATATGCTCTAGCAATCGTATCTGGCGATTCAGAAGCAGTTCTTGTCAATACCAAAAACATTGCATTCTTATTTCTATCAACACTCTTAGACTCTAAAAATTCTTTAAAACTATTGGCTTCAATTGCAACACCGGTAATCGGACGTAAAAACATAATTGAATCCGCAGACTCAATGTAGCGTGCAGTGATGTCCCCTACTTTACCAGCGGCATTTACTCCTGGAGAATCAATAATACGAACACCCTTCATATTTATATCTTCAAACGGGTAAAAAATATCTATTTTAATAACAATATCCTTCCAGCACTCCTGCTTTTCCTTTATATAATTCCTTATTTTCTCATTATACTGTTCTTCAGAAAGTCTATGAATATTTTCATATTTTACTCCTTCAAGTAAATCTAGAATCTCCCTTTCACAAATTTTTCTATCCTTATATTTAATGATAATTTCATTATTTATTGTTGGAATCGGAATATCTCTATAATTATCGTCAAGTGCTGCATTTTTTTTCAAAAATTTATTTATTGCTTCCTCTCCTTGAATAGTTTCAACTCTATCATCAGCATAAGTCGCCTTTAAGTAAAACTCTTCATCATAAGCTATTTCAACCACAGCGCTAGTACACTGTCTTACGTCCATTGGTAATATTTCTGTTCCAAGATATGCATTAATAAATGTCGATTTTCCACTCTTTGCTTCACCAGCTATCAGAAGGCAAAATCTATCTTCTCTGATTTTCTGAGCTTGATTAGCTAATCCTTTTAATGAAGTATCCTCTTCTGAATACTCACTTCTCTTTACAGTTTCCAACAATTCATCATAAAGGCTCAATACCTCTCCTTTTATTTCCTTAAAACTAGTCCTCATTTCATTCTCCTATATCATTTTTTCTTTTTCTAAAATTATTATACTCACTTACTAGGACATTATATGTCTATTACAACAAATATTATTTATTTTTCTTCTGTAATTTATTCACTCTTATTTTTTCAATATCACTTTTAAATAGCCTGTTTATGATTACAGTTTCAATATACGGATACAAACACCGTATATTCTAAAATTATAAATTATAAATCATATACTTTAATTTTCTTTACTTAAATAATTCTTTATTTCATTAACTAATCTTCTCTTAGAAAATACATCCATAGATCCTCTTGAAATTATCCTCCCATAGAAAATTGGTATTTTACTATTATCGT
>ERZ773207.381-NODE-381-length-16154-cov-11.915150_pt1 | contig 16154 bp, 22 predicted proteins | sample MGYA00580997_ERZ773207 | MGnify/ENA primary metagenome ERZ773207 (study PRJEB29015, sample SAMEA2738170) | human oral metagenome | biome: human oral; feature: human-associated habitat; material: saliva | place: China | collected 2239 ... | reverse complement strand
CCATTTTTTCACGGCGAACGATCTGCTGGTCATTTAGTTCTTCCATATGTTCTGTTGACATGGGATCCTCCTAGTTTTACTCAAAATTGAATACGATGAGTCATTTTTTGCGATACTCCCATTTTATCATAAATAAGCAAGAAATTCACGGATAATCTTTAAAAACTAAAAAGAACTTGACGCTAAAATCAAGTTCTTTTATTGATAGGAAGTATCATTCCAAACTACAAGAGTATAGTTTTCAAAATCGTCAGTCTCTAAAATGGTTAAACTAGCGTTTGATAGGCCCCCATCTTTACGAAGAAGGGGTTCTTTATACCCTAGAAGAGTGCGAAGGCTAGCAGTGAGATTAGCACCATGACCAACGATAAGGATTCTTTCGGCATCACTTTCTTTCAGTGATTTGATAAATTGAATGGTACGTTGAGTAGTGCTGTAAAGTGACTCTGCTCCAAACATTTTTGTGTTAAACTTTGCGAGATTAAAACGAAAAGCTTGGATTTGTTTGGGATAAATAGCTTCTAGAGTTGCGATTTTTAAACCTTCTAATTTACCCAGCTGCCATTCACGGAGATTAGGAACACATTTTAAAGGACAGGGCGTCTGCAGTTGACTTTGGATAATCTCAGCAGATTTGACTGCTCGAGGTAAATCACTTGCATAAATCTGATCAAAAGGAATTTCCTTTAAATATTGACCAAGCTTTGTTAGGGTCTGAATGGATTCCTCAAGTAGAGGAGAGTCACCGCTGGCACCTTGAAAACGTCCTTCTTGGTTCCAGAGTGTGCGGCCGTGACGAACAAAGTAAAGTTTCATGACTTGCTCGCCTCCAAAATATCTGCAAAGTCTGCTTTAACAAAGGTGGCTAGTTCTTTTGGATTGATGATGATGCTATGACCAACTTCTCCGGCAGAGACAATCATTTTCTCCAATTTGAGAGCTGTCTCATCAATAAAGATTGGGTAATTGTGCTTCTGGCGAATACCGACAGGATTATTAGCACCATGAATATAGCCTGTCGTTTTTTCTAAATCTTTTTGTGGAATCATGCTGACCTTTTTATTGCCAGAAATCTTAGCTAATTTTTTTTCAGCAAGGTGTTCTGTTATAGGAAGGATTCCGATGATGGGGCCAGTCTTATCTCCAAGTAGAGCAAGGGTTTTAAAAATCTGGGAATGGTCATAATCTTGAGGAAGTTCTCCCTCGAGTGCATTTAATTGAATACCAAGGTGGTCAATTCCAGCTTTTGACAAGATTTGTTCCACTAATGTTTTTTTGATCTTAACTTTTTTTGCCATTATTTATACTTATCCTCCAATTTACTCATCCAAATACCAAGCCAGATGCCAAGAGCGAAGAAGAAGGCAATGAGAACATAACTGATTAAAGAAAGAGCAGTGTATTGGATACTTTCGGTATTTCCTGCGTTTGGAATCAAAATTAAAAGTGTACTAGAAAGGACAATTCCAATGATAAAATGATAGACACGAGAATGATAATTGTTTAGAGCATAATCCATTAATTTTGAAAATACGATGAAAGTGGCTACCAATCCAATCCCGATAGGGAGAAAGGTACCAAATAAGTCAAAGGTTTTAAATCCAGCGAGCATAGGAGCATAAAGACCTAGGATCAAAAGTAGATTTGAAGGACTCAAGCCAGGAACCAATATACCTAGTGCAAGTAGAGAACCAGCTAAGATAAAGTTAAGAAAAGATGGATTTAAGGTTCCTACGACAAAGTTTAAGGCGAACAGACCTAGACCAGAAATAACAAAGGTTGCCCAAAACCATATTAAATCGATTTTATCTCTATCAGATTCGCGAGTAGACTCTTTTACTAAACTAGGAACAGTACCAATAATGGCACCAGCAAAACTCCACAAGACATAGACTTGGAAATTTTCAAGTAAATATTCAATCGGGAATGAAAATAAACCAATACCTAAAAGCATTCCTATGGCAACTGGAATAAAATACAGAACATTGTCTTTAAAGTCTTTAAAAGGGTGCGCTAAAAATGCAATCATTCGTTCATAAATACCTAGTATTGCAGCCAACACTCCTCCTGAAATACCTGGTAAAATAAAACCGAGAGCGATGATAATACCTTTAATAATTTGCTTTAACCATGAAAACATATGGTTCCTCCAACTATTTCAAATTCAAAAATTCTTATTATATTGTATCACAATATAAAACAAAAATAAAAAGCAAATGACGAACAAATGCTTTTATGGTTTTAAAAAGAGTTTTCTAAAGGTCTCTTCTTTATTTTTTGATGCAGAGATGACATTGATATCTAAATCGTGATCAAAACCTGCAATTTTTCCTCTAGAAGTATACTGGTGAATATCATAGTCTAAATCAGTTTTAGGAGTGGCTTCATAAAATCCAGAGTCTGAACCATAGGAAGGAATCCAAACTGATGAAAATTTTGAAGTATCAATACTGTGTTCTTCCATGAAGTATACACCAACGTAGATACCAATGTTTTTAGCACCTAATGATTCTAGCTTAGCACGGAATGCTTCAACGCCTTCATTCATATCAGACATTGTTTTTTCTTCAACATCTAACCAATAGTAACTTGGATTATATGGTGATGCAGCGTTATAAAAGCTTTCTGCAGCCTTTTCCATTTCTTGGATACTTTTACCTGCTACGTATGCGTAAACACCAACTGGAATATTGCGTTTTTGAAACTCACCTATGTGAGACTCAAATGCCTTATCAAGACCATTAATGTGTGCAGCATCATTTTGCTTCGTAGTCTGTGCCCCACTATGAACACGTACAATAGCAGCGGATATATTTTGTGAGAGTGTGTCATAATTGATTTCTTCGGGACGTTGCCAACCAGATACATCAATGATTGGTTTACTTAACTTTTGCAATGCCAGAGTTTCAATTTGGGCAAGGTTTGATTTTGTTTTTATAGAGTGATCTTCAAAACGAGGTCTATTTAGGATTAAAATGAAAATTATAATCCCGAAAAAACTAAATAAAATAAGTGGATTAATTTTCTTTCTCATACTTCATAATTTTACCTTAAATAAGAAAAAAAATCAAAAAAAACACTTAATATTGTGACAATAAAGGACTTTAGAGCATTTTTTTTATGAATAGAGCGGAATAAATTGAAATATGGTATAATAAAAGTGAATTTCTAGAGAAAAGAGAAAATTATGTCAAATTATGCCATTATTTTAGCAGCGGGAAAAGGTACTCGCATGAAATCTGATTTACCAAAAGTTTTACATAAGGTTGCTGGTATCTCTATGTTGGAACATGTTTTTCGTAGTGTGGGAGCTATCCAACCAGAAAAGACTGTGACAGTAGTAGGACATAAGGCAGAATTAGTTGAGGAGGTCTTGGCTGGACAGACAGAATTTGTAACTCAATCAGAACAACTGGGAACTGGTCATGCAGTTATGATGACAGAGCCAATTCTAGAAGGTTTGTCAGGTCATACCTTGGTTATCGCAGGTGATACCCCTTTAATTACGGGTGAAAGTTTAAAAAATTTAATTAATTTTCATATCAATCATAAAAACGTTGCGACTATTTTAACAGCTGAAACGGATAACCCATTCGGATATGGGCGTATTGTTCGAAATGACAATGCCGAAGTTATGCGAATTGTTGAACAAAAAGATGCCTCTGATTTCGAAAAACAAATCAAGGAAATCAACACTGGAACATATGTCTTTGATAATGAACGATTATTTGAAGCTCTAAAAAATATCAATACCAATAATGCTCAAGGTGAATACTATATTACAGATGTGATTGGTATTTTCCGTGAAGCTGGTGAAAAAGTTGGAGCCTATACCCTCAAAGACTTTGATGAAAGCCTTGGTGTCAATGATCGTGTGGCTCTTGCAACTGCAGAAGCAGTCATGCGTCGCCGTATCAATCAAATGCATATGGTCAATGGTGTTAGTTTTGTCAATCCAGAAGCAACTTATATCGATATTGATGTGGAAATCGCTCCACAAGTTCAACTCGAAGCTAATGTTACCTTAAAAGGACAAACCAAAATTGGTGCTGAAACTGTCTTGACAAATGGTAGCTATGTAGTGGATAGCACTATCGGATCTGGAGCTGTGATAACGAACTCTATGATTGAGGAAAGTAGTGTTGAAGATGGTGTGACTGTCGGCCCTTATGCCCACATTCGACCAGGTTCAAGTCTGGGTGCCCAAGTCCATATCGGTAACTTTGTTGAAGTTAAAGGTTCTTCAATCGGTGACAATACAAAAGCTGGTCATTTAACCTATATCGGAAACTGTGAAGTGGGTAGCAATGTTAATTTCGGTGCAGGGACAATCACTGTAAACTATGATGGGAAAAATAAATACAAGACAGTCATTGGTGACAATGTCTTTGTTGGTTCAAATTCAACCATTATTGCGCCAGTAGAACTAGGTGACAATTCCCTTGTTGGTGCAGGTTCAACCATTACCAAAGACGTACCAGCTGACGCCATTGCTATTGGGCGTGGTCGCCAAGTCAATAAAGATGAATATGCGACTCGCTTGCCACACCATCCTAAGAATCAATAGGAGTTTATCATGGAATTTGAAGAAAAAACCCTTAGTCGAAAAGAAATTTACCAAGGTCCCATTTTCAAACTAGTGCAAGATCAGGTAGAGCTACCTGAGGGCAAGGGAACAGCACAACGAGATTTGATTTTCCACAATGGTGCAGTTTGTGTTTTAGCTGTTACAAACGAAGAAAAGATGATTTTGGTTAAGCAATATCGAAAAGCTATTGAGGCAGTATCCTATGAAATTCCTGCAGGAAAATTGGAAATCGGTGAAAATACGGATCCTATGGCTGCCGCTCTTCGTGAATTGGAGGAAGAAACAGCCTATACCGGCCAGTTAGAACTCTTATATGATTTTTATTCTGCCATTGGCTTTTGTAATGAAAAGTTGAAGCTATATGTAGCAAGTCATTTGACAAAAGTGGAGAATCCTCGTCCCCAAGATGAAGATGAGACCTTGGAAGTTATTGAAGTTAGTCTGGAAGAAGCAAAATCTTTCATTCAAACGGGTCACATCTGTGACTCAAAAACTATTATGGCAGTCCAATACTGGGAATTACAAAAAAACTAAAGGAGGGTCCTATGGGGAAACCTTTATTAACGGATGAAATGATTGAAAAGGCTAATAGAGGAGAAAAAATTTCTGGTCCACCCTTGTTAGACAATGAAGAAACTAAAATTTTATCGACTTCTTCTCGATCTTTTGGTTATGAAAGACCAAAGGGACATGGTTTTAGCCAAGAAACGTTAACGATTGAAGTAGAACCATCTATTCATAAGAGCCGTCGTATCGAAAATACTAAGAGAAATGTTTTCAATTCCAAGTTAAATAAAATCTTATTTACAATTATTTTTCTCTTGATTTTATTAGTGTTAGCCATTAAATATTGGCGTTAGAAAAGGAATTAACATGAAAATTGGAATTATTGCGGCCATGCCTGAAGAACTGATTTACCTTGTCCAGCATTTGGAAAAAGCTCAAGAGGAGCTTGTTTTAGGGAATACCTATCATACTGGTTCAATCGCTTCAGTTGAAGTGGTTTTAGTAGAGAGTGGTATTGGTAAGGTCATGTCTGCTATGAGTGTAGCGATTTTAGCAGATCATTTTCAAGTCGATGCTATTATCAATACAGGTTCTGCAGGGGCAGTAGCAGATGGTATTGCAGTGGGTGATGTGGTCATTGCGGATAAACTTGCTTATCATGATGTTGATGTGACTGCTTTTGGCTATGATTATGGACAAATGGCTCGACAACCTCTTTATTTCGAATCAGACTCAAACTTCATTTCTAAAATAAAAACTAGTTTGTCTCAACTTGAGCAGACTTGGCACCTTGGTTTGATTGCAACAGGGGATAGTTTTATTGCAGGAAATGATAAGATAGAAGAAATCAAATCATATTTTCCAAATGTCTTAGCAGTAGAAATGGAGGGGGCAGCTATCGCTCAGGCGGCTCATTCACTTGACTTACCTTTCTTAGTTATCCGTGCTATGAGCGATAACGCTAACCATGAAGCAAACGTCACATTTGATGAGTTTATTATTGAGGCGGGACGACGCTCTGCACAAGTACTCTTGGCCTTTTTAAAGGCTTTAGATTAAGTGGAAATTTGACAGTTTTTCTAGCTTATGATAATATTTAAATAACGAAAAGTTAGAAAACGTTTCAGGGGATATTATGAGTATTGAAATGACCGTCAGTGAGATTGCAGAGGTTTTAGGTCTATCTCGTCAAGCAATCAATAATCGTGTCAAGGAATTACCAGAAGAAGACACAGATAAAAATGACAAAGGTGTAACAGTCGTTACCCGTAGTGGCTTGATTAAGCTTGAAGAAATCTATAAAAAAACTATTTTTGAAGATGAACCAGTTAGCGAAGATGTTAAGCAACGGGAACTGATGGAAATTTTAGTAGATGAAAAGAATGCTGAAATCCTTCGTCTCTATGAACAATTAAAAGCCAAGGATCGTCAACTTTCAGAAAAAGATGAGCAAATGCGCATCAAAGACCGTCAAATTGCTGAGAAAGATAAACAACTGGATCAGCAACAACAATTGACTCTTCAAGCCATGAAGGATCAAGAGACTCTGAAGTTAGAGTTAGACCAAGCAAAAGAAGAAGTTCAATCAACTAAGAAAGGCTTTTTTGCTCGTCTATTTGGAGGATAATCGAGGAGCTGTTTAGGTTAATCTTAACCTGATAGCTTCTTTTATTTCTATGATGCATGACCCCAGGAGAAGGATAAAATGGAAAGACTAAAAGATTACATTGCTTTTGATTTAGAATTTAACCAACACGAAGGACAAACACACTTAATTCAGGTATCAGCAGTGCGCTTTCAAGATGGGAAGGAAGTTGCTAGCTATGATTCTTATGTACATACTGAGGTGCCTCTCAAGAGTTTCATTAATGGTTTGACTGGAATTACTGCAGAAACCTTAAAAGATGCTCCATCTGTAGAACAAGTATTGCAGGAATTCCAAGAGTTTGTTGGTTCTTTACCTATTGTAGGTTACAATGCAGCTAAAAGTGATTTGCCTATTTTGTTGGAACATGGAATAGATTATAGTCCACAATACAAGGTGGATCTTTATGATGAGGCCTTTGAACGGAGGAGTTCAGACTTACATGGTATCGCTAATCTTAAACTCCAAACGGTTGCAACTTTTTTAGGTTTTCAAGGTCAGTCACATAATAGTTTAGAAGATGCTCGTATGACGGCGCGTGTTTATGAGTCCTTCCTTGAGTCTGATCAAGCAAAACTCTTATTAGAATCACAAAGTAGCTTATCAAATAATCCTTTTGGTGGATTGGACTTATCACAATTCTTTGATTAGGAGTGCCTATGAAACCAGAAAAACCAAAACTTCTAGGTTTTAAGCAGATTTACTATAACCTAGATAAAATTCTTTTTTTATTTTTCTTAACATTCTTGTTGATAGAGTTTGTCTGGCTACCCTTAAATTCATGGCTTGCAGGACTTTTATTGAGGCAGTCTGGTTATCTTTTTCTTTCGTACAATAATATTTTTGCGATTATTAAAGGCTCTCCCTTGATTAGTTTGGGCTTATTGATTTTGGTGATAATTAATTTGTTGGTTGCTTATTTCCAAATGGGTCTCCTTTTAACCGGAGCTAGACATCTTCTCTATCATGAAAAAAGAACCTTACTCGAATACAGTCATAAGGTCTTTGGTCAAAGTTTTATGATTATGAAAGAAATAACCATTCCCAAGATGACCTTTATTTTCTTTTATGTCATGATGCTCTTTCCCTTTATTAGAAAGATTCTCAAGATTTACTATCTCAATAAAATTGTGATTCCAAAATTTGTTGTTTCTTATGTTGAAGAACGGTATTGGTTGGTCGGTATCATTGTCATTCTTTTGTCGTTGATTATGTTTTACGTCTCGGTACGCTTGATGTTTGCAATACCCCAGCTTCTTTTTGAAAAGAAAACAGTAAGACAAGCAGTTTCTTATAGTATCGAAAAGACAAGGAGACAAAATTGGTTTTATACTTGGAACCTTCTTTGGATTGTGATTAAAACCTATTTGTTTTTCTTTCTCCTTTTAGTGCCAGTTATCCTTAGTCAAACCTTAATGGATGTCCTTACTCAAAGAGAATCCCTGGTTCTTGGAATAATCAACTATGTTTTGATTCGTAATTTTCACTATATTGTTCTGACTTATTTCCTAATCAAGTTTGTTTCTCTGTTAACAGGAGAAGGGCTTGAGATTATTCCTAGGAGAAAAAAAGACCACTGGATGCGATGGGGAGTACTGGGGTGTGCCTGCATCATCTTTTCTATAGAGGGCTATGTTTATCTTGAAGCTCCAGTAGCCCATAAACCTTTGGTTATTTCGCACAGAGGTGTCTCCAATAAAAATGGAGTTCAAAATACAGTCCAATCTTTAGAAAAAACAGCGCAATTGGAACCAGACTTTGTTGAAACCGATGTTCAAGAAACCAAAGACGGACAGTTTGTCATGATGCACGATGCCAATATTTGGGATTTAACAGGTGTGAATGCAAGTTCCCAAGATTTGACCTTGGAAGAATTGACCAAACTTGATATCTCAGAAAATGGGTATCATAGTAAGGTTACAAGTTTTGATGAATATCTTAAAAGAGCCAATGAATTGCATCAAAAACTCTTAATTGAAATAAAGACCAGCAAAAAAGATAAGCCGGATATGATGAAACGTTTCTTAGAAAAGTACGGTGAGACTTTGAAACAAAATGGTCATCAAATTCAATCTTTGGATTATCATATCATTGATCAAGTTCAATCTATTGTCCCTGAAATACCAGCCTACTTTATCCTGCCTTATAATAGTATTTTTCCTAGAACTAATGCTACAGGTTATACGATGGAATATTCAACCTTAGACGAAAATTTTGTCAACAAACTTTGGAATACAGACCAAAAATTGTACGTCTGGACTATTAATAGCTCAGATTCTTTTGATAAATCGATTCATCTAGGAGTAGATGGTATGATAACGGATAATATAGAGCTAGTGCAAGAACTAGTTACGATTGCCCAAGAAGATCCAGAGTATACGGACTTACTCTTAAAGCGGGCCTTAGAATTTTTTAATTTTTAATAAAATAAAAAGAGGAACAAATGTTCCTCCAAGTTGTAGGCAAGTATCCATTTTGGATGCTTGCATTTTTTGTTGCCTAGAATGGTAATTTTCCAGCGAAAGCACCCAATTTTTTCTTAGTTGTTTGGTCAATTTCTTCAAGAGCAGCGTTAATAGCTTGAACAGTCATATCAGAAAGAGTTTCGAGGTCTTCTGGATCCACAACTGCAGGGTTGAAGTCGATGCTGACAACCTTTTTATCTCCTGTCAAGGTCGCTTGAACAAGGTCTTGAGCAGATTTACCAACAAATTGCATAGCAGCAAGTTCAGCTTGACTTTGTTCCATTTGTTTTTGAAGTTTTTGTGCTTGGCGCATCATGTTTTGCATGTTCATCATGGTGATTTTGTTTTCCTTTTCTCTTATTTTCCATATTATTTTATCAATTTTAAGACTAAAAGTCTAATGTTTGTTTAAACTATAACAGATTGAATTTTCAGAAAATTCATTGAAAAATTAGCAGATACAACCGATTCGTCTAAGGTGACAGCTTTGTCTGAAGACAAGCAAAAAATGCTTGATAAGGCCACTGCTGACTATAAGACTTTTGTGCAAGACCAAATCGATAAGCTTTTGACAGATACGGAAGGCTTTGTCAAACTGTTGAAAGAAGGTAAGTTAGAAGAAGCTAAAAAGGTTTATCCACTGATTCGTATGTCCTATGAGCGTTCAGAACCGATTGCCGAGAGTTTTGGTGAGTCAGATGTCAAGATTGACTTCCGTATGGCAGACTACATGGACTAAAACAAGACAGAGGAAGGCTGGTCAGGTTTCCACCGTATTGAGCGTATCCTTTGGGAATACAATACAACTAAAGGAACTGAAAGCTATGGCGATCAGTTGGTCAATGATATCAAGGAATTGAAAGCCAAGATTGCAACTGTGGATGTGGACTACAAGGTCATGTTGACAGGAGCAGTTGACTTGCTTAATGAAGTGGCAACAAGTAAGATTACAGGTGAAGAGGAAATTTATTCTCATACAGACTTGTATAACTTCCGTGTCAATATCGAGGGAGCAGAGAAGATTTTCCAACTTTTTTAACCCTTACTTGAAAAATCAGACGCTAATCTAGTTAAAGAATTGGAAGCAGATTTCAAATCTGTTAATAGCTTGTTGGACAAATACATGACCGACAAGGAACACTACAAACTCTATACTGATTTGACAAAAGAAGATATTAAAGAATTATCAGAAGCTGTGACAAAACTTGGTGAACCTCTGTCACAAATGGGTAAATTTCTTAGTAGAGAATAAGAGTCATGACTGATAAAGACGAAAAGTTTTTTGAGAAGAAAATGGACCGTCGAGAATTTCTAAAAAAAGCAGGGATTGGAGGGGCTAGTTTAGCGCTAGGACTCTCTGGTGCTTCTGCTTTTTTTGCACCTAAGCTAGGAAGTCAGGAAAAAATCTCGTACGGAAATGAAAATCAGGACAAGGAAGACTAGATTTTTTCTCAACCATTTTAGAATACAAAGTTAGGACTTAAATCAGTTCAAGCCGATTTAAGTCCTATTTTTTTGTATAGTTGGAATTTTCTTTAAGTTTTTTTTAAGGAAACTATATTATTCTGAAGAACTCTAAAATTTCACAGTCATATCTATGTAATAACGATAGAATTCCTCGTAATTACTGTGATTTGATGGATAAAAACAATAAATGACTTGCTATTCTAGAACGGGAAGTCTGCAATTTTTGTTTAGATAGGTCTAGATTGTGGTATAATAGAGAGAAATAGTTTTTTTGTATGATAAAGGAGAAAATAGATGATATATGCTGGAATTCTTGCCGGTGGAACTGGTACGCGCATGGGAATCAGTAATTTACCCAAACAATTTTTAGAGCTAGGTGATCGGCCTATCTTGATTCACACAATTGAAAAATTTGTTTTAGAACCAAGCATTGAAAAAATTGTAGTTGGAGTTCATGGTGATTGGGTTTCACATGCAGAGGATCTTGTAGATAAATATCTTCCTCTTCATAAGGAACGAATTATCATTACAAAAGGTGGAGCTGACCGCAATACAAGTATTGAGAAAATTATTGAAGCAATTGATGCTTATCGTCCGCTTACTCCAGACGACATCGTTGTTACCCATGATTCTGTCCGTCCTTTTATCACACTTCGCATGATTCAAGATAATATCAAACTAGCGAAAGAACATGACGCTGTAGATACAGTAGTAGAAGCGGTGGATACTATTGTGGAAAGTACCAATGGTCAATTCATCACAGATATTCCAAATCGTGCACACCTTTATCAAGGCCAAACACCACAGACTTTCCGTTGTTTAGACTTTATGGATTTGTATGGTTCCCTTTCGAATGAAGAAAAAGAAATTCTGACAGATGCTTGTAAGATTTTCGTTATAAAAGGAAGAGATGTAGCCTTGGCTAAGGGTGAATACTCTAATCTTAAAATCACAACTGTAACAGATTTGAAGATTGCTAAAAGTATGATTGAGAAAGACTAGAGAAATGATTAATCAAGTTTATCAACTGACTAAGCCAAAATTTATCAATGTGAAATATCAGGAAGAGGCTATTGACCAAGAAAATCATATCCTTATCCGTCCCAACTACATGGCTGTCTGTCATGCGGATCAGCGTTACTATCAAGGAAAACGTGATCCCAAGATTTTGAATAAAAAGCTTCCAATGGCAATGATTCACGAGTCATGTGGAACCGTTATTTCTGACCCGACGGGAACCTATGAGGTTGGTCAAAAAGTTGTCATGATTCCAAATCAGCCTCCTATGCAGAGTGATGAAGAATTCTATGAGAACTACATGACAGGGACTCATTTCTTGTCTAGTGGCTTTGATGGCTTTATGAGAGAGTTTGTTTCTCTCCCTAAACATCGTGTGGTGGCTTATGATGCTATCGAAGATACGGTTGCAGCCATTACAGAGTTCGTCAGTGTCGGTATGCATGCCATGAATCGCCTATTGACCCTTGCTCATAGCAAGCGTGATCGAATCGCCGTTATCGGAGATGGAAGTTTAGCTTTTGTGGTTGCCAATATTATCAACTATACTCTACCAGAAGCAGAGATTGTGGTTATTGGTCGTCATTGGGAAAAGTTGGAACTCTTTTCATTTGCCAGAGAATGCTATATCACTGATAATATTCCTGAAGATTTGGCTTTTGACCATGCTTTTGAGTGTTGTGGTGGTGATGGTACTGGACCAGCTATTAATGACCTGATTCGCTACATTCGTCCTCAGGGAACGATTCTCATGATGGGCGTTAGCGAATATAAAGTCAATCTCAATACACGCGATGCCTTAGAAAAAGGCTTGCTCTTGGTTGGGTCCTCTCGTTCTGGTCGCATTGATTTTGAAAATGCCATCCAAATGATGGAAGTCAAGAAATTTGCCAATCGTCTTAAAAATATCCTTTATCTAGAAGAACCTGTAAGAGAAATTAAAGATATTCACCGTGTCTTTGCGACCGATTTAAACACAGCCTTTAAAACAGTGTTTAAGTGGGAAGTATAAGTGCTGGAGGTTAATTGTGGAGAAAATCATTAAAGAAAAAATTTCTTCCTTACTTAGTGAAGAAGAGGAAGTCCTCAGTGTTGAACAACTGGGGGGAATGACCAATCAAAACTATTTGGTCAAAACAACAAATAAGCAATACATTGTTAAGTTCTTTGGTAAAGGGACAGAAAAGCTGATCAATCGTCAAGATGAAAAGTACAATCTTGAACTACTAAAGGATTTAGACTTAGATGTAAAAAATTATCTTTTTGATATTGAAGCTGGTATCAAAGTAAATGAGTATATCGAATCTGCGATTACGCTTGATTCAACGTCAATCAAGACCAAATTTGATAAAATTGCTCCAATATTACAAACTATTCATGCTTCTGGCAAGGAATTAAGAGGAGAATTTGCTCCTTTTGAAGAAATCAAAAAATACGAATCCTTGATTGAAGAAAAAATCCCTTATGCTAACTATGAAGCTGTTCGAGAAGAAGTCTTCTCCTTAGAGAAAAGACTGGCTGACTTAGGTGTTGACAGAAAATCTTGTCATATCGATTTGGTGCCTGAAAACTTTATCGAATCACCTCAAGGACGACTTTATCTGATTGACTGGGAATATTCATCAATGAACGATCCAATGTGGGATTTGGCTGCTCTCTTTTTAGAGTCTGAATTCACTCGTCAAGAGGAAGAAGCCTTCTTATCTCACTATGAGAGTGAGCAAACACCTGTCTCTCGTGAAAAGATTGCCATTTATAAAATTTTACAAGATGCTATTTGGAGTCTATGGACAGTCTACAAAGAAGAGCAAGGTGCAGATTTTGGTGACTATGGTGTGAGTCGTTACCAAAGAGCTGTTAAAGGTTTGTCATATTATGGAGGTTCAGATGAAAAATAAAAATGGAGTTTCTTTTGGTCTACTCTCAGGTATTTTCTGGGGTTTAGGTCTAACGATTAGTGCTTATATCTTTTCGATTTTTACAGATTTGTCGCCCTTTGTGGTGGCCGCTGCTCACGATTTCTTGAGTATCTTTATCTTACTAGCTTTTCTCTTGGTAAAAGAAGGAAAAGTTCGTCTCTCAATTTTCTTAAATATTCGCAATGTGAGTGTGATCATCGGAGCCTTGTTAGCTGGTCCTATCGGTATGCAGGCCAATCTTTATGCAGTTAAGTATATCGGAAGTTCCTTGGCTTCATCGGTATCTGCTATCTACCCTGCAGTTTCAGTTTTATTGGCTTTCTTCTTTTTGAAGCACAAGATTTCAAAAAATACTGTATTTGGGATTGTCTTGATTATTGCAGGGATTATTGCTCAGACCTATAAGGTTGAACAGGTCAATTCCTTCTACATTGGGATTCTCTGTGCTTTGGTTTGTGCCATTGCATGGGGAAGTGAGAGTGTTCTTAGCTCTTTTGCCATGGAAAGTGAATTGAGTGAAATCGAAGCCCTCTTAATCCGTCAAGTGACTTCATTCTTGTCTTATCTTGTGATTGTACTCTTCTCTCATCAGTCATTTGCAGAAGTAACCAATGGACAATTACTAGGTCTTATGATTGTCTTTGCAGCCTTTGATATGATTTCCTACTTGGCTTATTATATCGCTATCAATCGCTTGCAACCAGCCAAGGCTACAGGCTTGAACGTGAGCTATGTAGTATGGACAGTCTTGTTTGCAGTTGTTTTCTTGGGTGCACCGCTAGATATGCTGACAATTATTACGTCACTTGTCGTCATTGCTGGAGTTTATATTATTATTAAAGAATAAAGGAGATTCGTGTGAAAGCCATCATCTTAGCAGCGGGATTGGGAACTCGCTTGCGTCCTATGACTGAAAATACCCCTAAAGCCTTGGTTCAGGTTAATCAAAAACCCTTGATTGAATACCAAATTGAGTTTTTAAAAGAAAAAGGAATCAATGACATCATCATCATTGTTGGTTACCTTAAAGAACAATTCGATTACTTGAAAGAAAAATATGGGGTTCGCCTCGTCTTCAATGATAAATACGCTGACTACAATAACTTTTACTCTCTCTATCTTGTAAAAGAAGAATTGGCCAACAGCTATGTTATTGATGCCGATAATTATCTCTTTAAAAATATGTTCCGCAATGATTTGACTCGTTCGACTTATTTTAGTGTCTATCGTGAAGATTGTACCAACGAATGGTTCTTGGTCTATGGAGATGACTATAAGGTTCAAGACATTACTGTTGATAGTAAGGCAGGTCGCATCCTTAGTGGTGTATCCTTCTGGGATGCTCCAACTGCAGAAAAGATTGTCAGCTTTATCGATAAGGCTTATGCAAGTGGTGAATTTGTTGATCTCTACTGGGACAATATGGTTAAGGATAATATCAAAGAACTGGATGTCTATGTTGAAGAATTAGAAGGCAATAGCATCTATGAGATCGATAGTGTCCAAGACTATCATAAATTAGAAGAAATTCTTAAAAACGAAAATTAAAGATTCCAACATCTGGCTAAAATAGTCGGATGTTTTTTGATTTTTTACGAATAGATAGATGAGTAGAAAAAGAAATGGAGTTATTTATGAAAATCACAAACTATGAAATCTATAAGTTAAAAAAATCAGGTTTGACCAATCAACAGATTTTGAATGTCCTAGAATACGGTGAAAATGTTGATCAAGAACTGTTGTTAGGTGATATTGCAGATATATCAGGTTGCCGAAATCCAGCCGTTTTTATGGAACGTTATTTTCAGGTAGACGATGCGCATCTGGAGAAGGAGTTTCAAAAATTTCCATCTTTTTCTATTTTAGATGACTGTTATCCTTGGGATTTGAGTGAAATATATGATGCGCCTGTACTTTTATTTTACAAGGGAAATCTTGACCTCTTGAAATTCCCGAAGGTAGCGGTCGTGGGCAGTCGTGCTTGTAGCAAACAGGGAGTTAAGTCGGTTGAAAAAGTCATTCAGGGATTGGAAAATGAACTGGTTATCGTCAGTGGATTAGCCAAGGGCATTGACACAGCAGCTCATATGGCAGCTCTTCAGAATGGCGGAAAAACCATTGCAGTGATTGGTACAGGTCTGGATGTGTTTTATCCTAAAGCCAATAAACGCTTGCAAGACTACATCGGCAATGACCATCTGGTTCTAAGTGAATATGGACCTGGTGAACAACCTCTAAAATTTCATTTTCCTACCCGTAATCGCATCATTGCTGGACTTTGTCGTGGTGTGATTGTAGCAGAGGCTAAGATGCGCTCAGGTAGTCTCATTACCTGTGAGCGAGCAATGGAAGAAGGGCGCGATGTCTTTGCTATTCCTGGTAGCATTTTAGATGGACTATCAGACGGTTGCCATCATTTGATTCAAGAAGGTGCAAAATTGGTTACCAGCGGGCAGGATGTTCTTGCGGAATTTGAATTTTAATACTCTTCGAAAATCTCTTCAAACCACGTCAGCTTCCATCTGCAACCTCAAAACAGTGTTTTG
>ERZ773207.380-NODE-380-length-16168-cov-4.536151_pt1 | contig 16168 bp, 16 predicted proteins | sample MGYA00580997_ERZ773207 | MGnify/ENA primary metagenome ERZ773207 (study PRJEB29015, sample SAMEA2738170) | human oral metagenome | biome: human oral; feature: human-associated habitat; material: saliva | place: China | collected 2239 ... | reverse complement strand
AGTTTTTTCTTTTATAAAAACGACATTTTGTCAGTTACAGTCTGCATGAAAAGTAGGCGATTGAACAAATGTATCTGCTGAAATAGTGAAAGGTACAGAAAAAAACTCAGGGGATCAAGGCGAAACTATTGCGTTATCTTCGAAATTAGCTTTGGTCACGTATATCATTGCGCTCTCCTCTGCCTCCATCTCAATGTCTTGCATTTATTCCTTTATAAATAAAAAAGGAGATGTTGCAAAACTCGTTTTGCAACACCTCCGTTTATGCTGGAAGTGCAAATAGCACTAGAAAGGGAGCAAGGTTACTTCTTGTCGCAGCTCTTTTTGTCGCCACAACCTTGTTCGCCGCAGCAACCCTTCTTTTCGTTGCATTCCTTTTTGCAGTCGTTCATGCAACCCTTCTTGCAAGATTTCTTGTCTTCCTTCTTGCAGCACTTTTTGTCTTCTTTCTTGCAGCACTTCTTGTTGTCTTTTTTGCAGCAAGTTTCCTTTTTGTCAGCTTGCTTCACGTCTTGTGCAGCAGCATTGAGACCGAAAGCGAGGAGCGCAGCGAATGCAAGGCATTTAGCCGCAGCGTTTACATTGAATAGTTTCATGTTGTCTGTTTTTTATGGTTGTATGAATGTTATTTGTCAGATAAATCTGTTTTACTCTGGCAAAAGTATGTTTTTCTTCTAAGACTTCCAAGAGAAAAGCATAGGAAAATTCGAGAATTTAAGTTGGAAAAACATTTTGAATGCTCAAAATTGCGCGATAAGCAACTTGAGTTGCTAAAATGAGATTTCTCAAGGTACTGCCGAGCCTTTACAAATTTCTTATTCTTCTTCCCGAGCATACTCTATAGCTCTGTTGATGTAGTTGAGGAAAGGTGTCGTAGTGCTAAAATATTGTGCCAAGCGTTCAGGGAAATCGTCTGCAGTGACTTCCTCTGTGCTAGGAGCAAAGGCTAGACAGAAGCTCTTCAATCGCAGGTATTCGCTCCAAGGAGCATCGGCAGGAAAGCCTTTAGGATTTCGTTTCAGCTCATTGATGTGCAGGAGTTGAAAGCGATTATCGGCTGTTTCACGCACTAGTTTGTCGAAATCGCCCTCGCCGTCCATGATGTCTTCTCGAAGGATGCGAAGTGCTTTGGGTTCGATGCAGTAATGCCCTGGCGCAACGATGTGCTGCGATTCCCAATGAATGGATCCGAAGTCTGCGGCATTGTCATCGGCACCCAACTGGAAATAATAGCCAGAAAAGCCCGATTTCTTACCGCCACGCGCAATGAATAAGCCCATGTGTCCTTTGTAAGGGCGTTTATCTGCCGAGAAACGAGTGTCGCGTTGGATGCGATAGGTCACATCTTTTGCCGTTAGTCCAGCTACGGTGGGGTCAAACTGGACTATCTGTGCAATCATGGTTTCGGCAAAGGCATGAAAACGGGATTGCGCAGCCTTATATTCCTCTTTGTGAGCGTGAAACCATTCTCGATTGTTGTTGGCTTGGAGCTGTTGAAGGAAGTTGATGACAGATTTCATAGAAGAGTATAATCTAGTAGTTTGGGATGTTGTCTGAAAAGGTGGATAGCCTTATTATATAAAAGTCTATTACCTTATGCTAGAAGTCTATCGCCCTATTATAATTGCGTGAGCAAATGCGCGCAAGCATCCTCGCAGAGGTCAATCACGAGGTCGAAATCTGCTAGAGTGCCGTAGTAAGGGTCGGGAATTGATGTGAAATCTGGATGCGCTGTGAGATAGTCGGAGAGCAACACCACCTTGTTCATCAACTCTGGTTCAGGGCATTTTTCGCGCAAACGACGCAGATTGTCTGCATCCATGGCAACGATGCAATCGAAGGTGCGAAAATCTTCTGCCGTCATGGGACGAGAGTGGTGTGTGAGTGCGTAGCCACGTGCTGCCGCTTGTTGACGCATGCGATAATCAGGGAGTTCGCCCTCGTGATAGTCAATCATTCCTGCCGAATCTATGATGGGAAAATCGGCAGTGCGATGCGCTTTTTGAACTTCTTGGCGGAAAACTTCCTCAGCCAACGGAGAGCGGCAGATGTTGCCCAAACAAATAAAGAGAATATTCATAAGTGTCTAGTGAGTATGTGCTTGAACTATAATACAAAGATACGAGATTTTTTTGAGGTGCTGGTGCCTTTCTTATGAGAAACAGAAGGTCTATCCAAGAAACCGCGCGGAATACGGGCGAATCCTCCTGCGATTTTGTATCTTTGTAGGCAACTATCGTTGGATAGATGGCCTAAGTGATTTGATAGGTACGTACCTCTCCACTATTTTTCTCCTTATGTTTAGAATACCATTTGCGCTAGTCTTCCTTCTTTGTGCTGGTGCTTTCTCCTTATCTTCGCCTGCGAAAACAGAACATCTCCTTCCTCGTCCGCAACAACTCACCAAGCAGGCAGGGCATTTCGCCTTGCAGCGTGCTCTTCGTTTGGACGATGCTACAAATACTCCGCTACTTCGCAAGGTGCTCACCGACAATGGTGCCACCTTCTCCGAGAGTTCTGCTGCTACGGTGCGCGTTGTGATGGACAAATCGCTCAATACCTTCGATTATCCTCTGGCAGGATTTGGCAACGAAGGCTATCGTTTGGATATTTTGCCCAATAGAATCACCATCACTGTGGCTGAACCCATCGGCGTGGTGCGAGCGGCACAAACGCTGCGCCAACTGGCGCTGGGTACCGAGGGCAGTCCACAGGTGGAAGCACTGACGATGACGGATTTTCCAGCCTTCAAAGTGCGTGGCGTGATGCACGATGTGGGGCGGTCTTTCATTGGTGTCGAAGAACTAAAGCGACAAATTGATCTGTTGGCGCAGTTTAAGGTCAATGTCTTCCATTGGCATTTGACCGAAAATCAAGCGTGGCGCTTTGAAATCAAGGCTTTCCCTCAACTCACCTCGGCAGCTTCCATGACGCGCTTCCCTGGAAAATTCTATACTCAGGCAGAGTGTCGCGAATTGGAAGAATATGCTTATGAGCGCGGTGTGACCATTATCCCCGAAATCGATATGCCCGGTCACAGCCAAGCCTTTGTTCGCGCCATGGGACACGATATGCAGACCGAGCAAGGCATGCAAGAATTGCAAACCATCCTTGAGGAGGTGGCGAAAGTCTTTGTGCGTGCGCCTTATATTCATTTTGGGGCTGATGAACATACGATAACTTACCCGAACTTCCTCAACACGATTATCGATAAAATCCATAGCTTGGGCAAAAAAGCCGTTGTGTGGAATCCCATCAATGGAGTGGCTATCCAAAATCACAAGGTGGACATGACACAGATGTGGAGCACACGCGGAAAACTCGTGAAAGGCATTCCCAACATCGACTGTCGTTACAACTATACGAACCACTTTGATGTCTTTGCCGACCTAGTGGGCATCTACAAAAGTAGCATCTATTATACAGCGCGTGGGAATGCAGAAATCGCAGGTACGATATCTTGTCCGTGGAACGACCGTAAACTCCCCACGCAAGACGACATTGTGGTGCAAAACAACTTCTATGCCAACGCACTTGCCTCTGCGGAACGCGGATGGATAGGAGGGGGCAAAGCATACATCGAAAAGGGTGGGGTGATGCTTCCGTCTTCTGGCGAAGAATATGAAGAGTTTGCCGATTGGGAACGGAGATTTCTCTATCACAAAGCCACTACTTTGCAGCAGGTGTCCATCCCCTATGTGCGCCAAACGAATGTGCAGTGGGCTATCACCGAGGCATTCCCCAATAACGGCAATGCCGCGATGAAATTTCCCCCAGAAACGGAAGGCTTGAAGAGTAGTTACGTCTATCAAAATCGGACTTATACCACTGGCTATGCCACTGGAGCGGGTATCTATCTGAGGCACACATGGGGAGAAGGCACGATTCCAGCCTATTATGCCCACCCGAAGGAGAACACCACGGCTTATGCTTGGACGTATGTCTATTCTCCCAAAACGCAAGATGTAGGTGCCCTCATCGAAATCTATAATTATGGCAGATCGGAGAAGGACCTTGCTCCCGACAACGGACATTGGGACAGAATGGGCGCAAGGATTTGGCTCAACGATGCGGAAATCCTGGCTCCCGCTTGGAAGAATGCAGGGAAAACTTCCATGAGCAACGAAGATTTGTTGGAGAATGAAAACTTTACGGCTCGTCCTGCCATGCCACTCTCCCTCAAAAAGGGCTGGAACAAGGTGCTACTCAAACTTCCCTTCAATCCGAATGGCACGCGCCTCAAAAAATGGATGTTCACCTTCGTACTCACCGACAAGAGTGGTCGCAATGCACTGGAGGGAATTGTCTATTCTCCAAGTAAGCACAAGCGAGCTGTTCGTAAGTCTCGCCGTCGCGCGATGTGATTTCTCAAACTAGATGAGATGTTTTCTCAAACTAAATGAGGCGATAATAATGTAGAAGAAGAGGGGCACAAAGCTCTTTTCATCAAGACTCACTCAAAAAATAATGGGGCAATGCGCAGTATGTCGCATTGCCCCATTGTGGTGAAGTTGCAAATGGAAGAGAAACTAGGGATTTCGCAGGAGATGAGGTGCGAAAACAGCCCTAGTCAAAGTGAGTTTTGGGGAGAAAATGTCGGACTATCAGGAGGATATACCGAAAAAATCGGATGATGCATCGAACTAATTGGAGGATATGTTGAATCATTACGATTGCACCTCAAACAATTACGATTATACATCAAAGATTCTCCAAATGCGATAGTCCACATTGTGGTCAAACACGTCCGTTTGTTCGCGAAGTTTCACCCATTTTACGATGCGAATGGTGATGGGCAGCACGATAATCTCATAAAGTGTCTTAGCCACAATCTGCACCGCCATAAGTTTGAGCATCTCCGTCACAGAGACCAAGCCCCAAAATGCGATGGGGAAGAAAATTAGTGAGTCGCCCGTCTCGCCCACTAAGGTGGAAACAACGGCGCGGACAGAGAAATGCTTACCGCCATCAGAGATTTTCATGCGACTCATCACCCAAGCGTTGAGAAACGAGCCAATGATGAAGGCGATGAAGCTGGCGCAAGCGATGCGCGGAGCCAGACCGAAGACAAAGTCAAAGTGCTCTTCCCCTTTCCAGAAGGGAGCCGCAGGAAGGAACACCGCAAGTTGACCAATGGCAACGACGAGGAAGTTCATGAAAAAACCTAGCCAGATGAGCAGACGTACCTTGCGGTAGCCCCAAACTTCGGCGACAACGTCGTTAATGATGTAAGAAATAGGAAAAACTAGAAAACCTGCGGTCATGGAAATTGGACCAATTTGCACCAATTTCGTTTCAAACAGATTAGATGCCACGAGGCATACACAGAACACCACGCTCAGCACTAAGAGCGAAAGGCTCACATTTTTTGAAGAGGACATAAAAAAGTCTTGTTTTTAGAGTGGTTAGCAACTACACTTTGCCACCTCCTTCCACCGCCGTGGGCAAGGAGGAAGAGGCAACAGGGGTGCAAAGATACGAATTTCTGAGCAAATAAGTTGCACGTTACCAGTATAGTTGTGCAAAGACGATGGAAAATTGGAATTCTATGTGGAGAATCGCGCGAAATGTCCTTGTGTGGCACAGAGACTTTCAAAAGAAAATCGTATCTTTGCCACAAATATTAGATTAGCCTAAGATTGCGCCAATCGAAAGTGGGGGAGGAAAGCTCTAAATTTCTCATAACCCGTGCGAAACGCTCCGTCAGTATAGCCGAAATGAGCGTGAGTCGAAATAGCGCATCTTACAGATTTGAACACATTTCCTATGAATATCCTCGAACTCAGTGAGCAAGAGATTGCTCGTCGCAAGTCACTCGATGAGATTCGTGCCCTTGGCATTGACCCTTATCCCGCAGCAGAATATCCCACCAACGCTTTTAGCGATGAAATCATCGAAAACTTCCGCGATGAAGACGAACCCCGTGAGGTTTGCATCGCAGGTCGCATGATGAGCCGTCGCGTGATGGGTAAGGCTACCTTCCTCGAACTTCTCGATTCTCGTGGACGCATCCAAGTGTATATCACTCGCGATGACATCTGCCCCGAAGAAGACAAGACGCTTTACAACTCTTTGGTGAAGAAACTCCTCGATTTGGGCGACTTCATCGGTGTGAAAGGTTTCGTCTTCCGCACCAAAACGGGGGAAATCTCTGTGCACGTGCGCGAATTGACCCTTTTGGCGAAGAGTTTGAAGCCGCTTCCCAGTCCCAAAGAAAAGGATGGTGAAGTGTTTGACGCTTTTGAAGATCCCGAATTGCGCTATCGCCGTCGCTATGTTGACTTGATTGTCAATCCTAACGTCAAGGAAACCTTCTACAAGCGTGCAAAGGTGATCACTACTATGCGTAGCATCTTGGATCAAGCGGGCTACACTGAGGTAGAAACTCCCACTCTCCAGAACATCCCTGGCGGTGCTTCTGCGCGCCCCTTCATCACGCACTTCAACGCTTTGAGCCAAGAGATGTATTGCCGCATCGCTACTGAGCTTTATCTCAAGCGTCTCATCGTGGGTGGCTTTGAAGGTGTCTACGAAATCGGTAAGAACTTCCGTAACGAAGGTATGGACCGTACGCACAACCCTGAGTTTACTTGCGTAGAACTCTATGTGCAGTACAAGGACTACAACTGGATGATGGAATTCACCGAACGTATGTTGGAGCAAATCTGCATCGCGGTGAATGGCAAGCCCGAAACTGAAATCGATGGCAAGGTGATTAGCTTTAAAGCTCCTTATCGTCGTCTCCCCATCCTCGACGCTATCAAGGAAGAAACTGGCTATGACCTCAACGGCAAGTCAGAAGAAGAAATCCGCACCATCGCTGAAAAACTTGGCATCGAGGTGGATGATACCATGGGTAAGGGTAAACTCATCGATGAAATCTTCGGCGAAACTTGCGAAGGCAAGTTCATACAGCCCACTTTCATTACGGATTATCCCGTGGAAATGTCACCCCTCACCAAAATGCACCGCAGCAAACCTGGTTTGACTGAGCGTTTTGAATTGATGGTAAATGGTAAGGAATTGGCAAATGCTTACTCAGAATTGAACGACCCCATCGACCAAGAAGAGCGTTTCATCGAACAAATGCGCTTGGCTGACAAGGGTGACGACGAAGCAATGCTCATCGACCAAGACTTCCTCCGCGCTCTCCAATATGGCATGCCTCCTACTTCTGGTATCGGCATCGGCATCGACCGTTTGGTGATGCTCCTCACGGGCAACACCACTATCCAAGAAGTGCTCTTCTTCCCACAGATGAAGCCCGAGAAACTCCCTGCAAAGGACAAGGTTGAGGCTTATCTTCCCCTCGGCATCCCAGCTGAATTGGTGCCCGTGCTGCAAAAGGTGGGTTACTATCTGGTGCAAGACCTCAAGGATGCCAACCCTCAGAAAATTCAACAGCAGATGGGCGAGGTCATCAAGAAGTATCAACTCGAAATCACCAAACCTTCGGTGGCTGACATCGCAGCTTGGATTGATGCCCTTGGTGCATAAGCACATCGCATTATGCCGCATTGGTGGGGACGATAGGACGTATCGCCTCACCAATGCCGTATTTTCTATTGACTTTAACCTCTTCCCTCTTGCCTGTTCCCTTCGCGGAGCTACAGTGTTGCAGAGGTTTCAGTCGAATCTTTATTATTATTCCCCCCTATCGACCATACTTAAGCCTACTTCTCCTTATGCCTAGTTTCAGTTCTTTCTTCGGATTTGGCGATAGCAACGAAGACAGTCGTGGTTTGGCCGAATTTCCTGGGAAAATCGCCATTATTGGTAGTGGTTCTTGGGCGACAGCCGTAGCTAAAATCGTTTTAGAGAGCGTGCCCGAAATCGTGTGGTATGTGCGTCGCGACGAGACCATCGAGGAGTTTCGACGCTATGAGCACAACCCCACCTACCTCACCACGGTCAAATTTCCCATTGATCGCATCCACTTTAGTAGCGACATCAATGAGGTGGTGCGCGAGGCTGATACCCTCATCTTCGTCACCCCATCTCCCTATCTCAAAGCCCAGCTCAAAAAACTCAAAGTTAAGCTCCACAATAAGTACATCATGACAGCCATCAAAGGCATTGTTCCTGATGAAAACGTGGTATGCACCGAATACTTCCGCACCACATTTGGGGTGCCTGAAGACCAGTTGATGGTGCTCGGTGGACCAAGTCATGCGGAAGAAGTGGCGCTCAATCGCCTCACCTACCTCACCGTAGGCTGCACCGACGTGGAGCGCGCGCGTACCATGGCGCAGTTGATTGCCAACGACTATGTGAAAACGTCAGTTTCGCAAGACGTCATTGGCATCGAATACGCAGCCGTGCTCAAAAATGTCTATGCCATCGCAGCCGGCATCTGTTCGGGACTGCAATATGGTGACAATTTCCTCTCAGTTCTCTTGGCGAGTGCTGTGCAGGAAATGCATCGTTTCTTGACTGCAGTCTATCCTGTCGAGCGAAATGTCTACGATAGTTCCTATCTCGGCGACTTGTTGGTGACCAGTTATTCCAACTTCTCGCGCAATCGTGTGTTTGGTCAGATGATCGGTCGCGGTTATAGCGTGAAAAACGCCCAGATGGAAATGGAGATGATCGCAGAAGGCTACTACGGTGTGCGTTGCATGCGTCATATCAATCAGCGCTATCGCGTCAATATGCCCATCCTTGATGCCGTTTACAACATCTTGTATGAGCGCATCTCTCCACCTCTCGAAATCAAACTCCTCACAGAGTCCATCAGATAGGGCAAATGCTCCCTGCCAATCGCTGCAATCAACCGCAAACTCTTCGCTACTCCATATTATATATAAGCACAAGAACTTTGTCGCTGGCGTGATGTCTGTGGGCATCATTCCTTATTTCCCTCCCATTTCTCACATCCTATCATGGCGTTCAATGTACCTCAATCCGATAAAAAGCGCGTGGTCATCGTCGGCGGTGGCTTCGGCGGTTTGAAATTGGCTAACAAGCTCAAGAATTCTGACTTCCAAGTTGTCCTTATCGACCGCAACAACTACCACCAATTCCCACCGCTCATCTATCAGGTGGCTTCGGCTGGTATCGAGCCCAGCAGTATCTCTTTCCCCTTCCGCAAACTTTTTCATGGCCGTAAGGATTTTTATTTCCGCATGGCTGAGGTGCGTAGTGTATTCACCGACCAAAAGATTCTCCAAACCTCTATCGGTAAGATTTCTTACGACTATTTGGTCTTTGCGGCAGGAACAACCACCAACTTCTTCGGCAATAAAAACGTGGAAGAGCACGCCATTCCCATGAAGAATGTGAGTGAAGCTATGGGACTCCGCAACGCCTTACTCGAAAATTTTGAGCGCGCTCTCACTTGCTCCAGCGAAACCGAGCGACAAGAACTGCTCAATGTTGTGATTGTCGGTGGTGGTGCCACTGGTGTCGAAGTAGCAGGTGCATTGTCTGAGATGAAAAATCACGTTCTTCCCAAGGACTATCCCGACATGTCCTCTAGCTTGATGAACATCTACCTCATCGAAGCTGGTCCACGCCTACTTCCAGCCATGAGTCCTCCCACTTCTGCACACGTCGAAACCTTCCTTCGCACCATGGGCGTCAATGTGCTGCTCAACAAGATGGTGACCGACTATCAAGACCATCGCGTTATCTTGAAAGACGGTACACAAATCGCCACGCGCACCTTCATCTGGGTGAGTGGTGTGGCTGGAGAAACCGTGGGAAATCTCGACCCCAAATTCCTTGGTCGTGGACGTCGCATCGTCGTAGATGCCTTTAATCAGGTAGAAGGATTGGATGGCGTCTTTGCCATCGGCGACCAATGTATCATGCCAGAGGGGGATCCTCGCTGGAAAGGTGGACATCCCCAGTTGGCACAAGTCGCCATTCAACAAGGTAAACTCCTTGCTCGCAATCTCAAAGCCCTTCAGAAAGGCAAGACTCTCAAACCTTTCCGCTATAAGAACCTTGGCGCGATGGCTACAGTTGGACGTAATCGTGCGGTTGCTGAATTTAGCGAAGTGAAGATGGCTGGTTTCTTTGCTTGGGTCATGTGGCTCATTGTCCACCTCCGTAGCATCCTCGGCATTCGCAACAAGAGCATCGTTTTCCTCAACTGGGTTTGGAACTATATCTTCTACGCTCAATCGCTCCGCTTCATCGTTTACGCTCGCAAAGCCAAAGAAGTGGTGGACCGACAAGCCCGACTTGCTTCGCAACACTGGGGCAATGACTTGCTCAGTGAAGGTGTCGATGCACAAGAAAAAGAGATTGACGCCAAAAATGCTCTGGACAAATCTTAGTCTTTGTACCGTGTAACAATAGGTATTTTGCCAGTTATTGGCTATCTTCTCGCACCTCAGATTGAAAATGTCGGACTTTTCAAAAAAAACGTCGGAGATTTTCTGAAAAACGTGGGAGATTTTTGGAAAAACGTTGGAGTTTTTTTGGAAAAAGTCCAACGTTTTTTTTGAAAGCTCCTACAGTTTGTCGCGTCCCCTTCGATTTTCGGTCGAAACCCTAGGATTGAGGACCTGTTTTCCACCTCCTTTCTTACCAATTTCATCCACAATGAACAACAAAGCTCTGGTCGTTTTGAGTGGCGGACAAGACTCCACCACCTGTCTCTTTTGGGCACTTCGTGAGTTTGACGAAGTGTTTGCTCTTGGATTCACCTATGGACAGAAGCACGCAGCCGAAGTAGAGTTGGCACGCACCATTTGTGCCGAACAAAATGTGCCCTTTGAGGTGATGGATGTGCCCTTGTTGGGACAGCTCGGTCGCAATTCGCTCACCGACACCTCTCTCACCATGGATGAGCATAAGCCTGCCGATGCGCCACCCAACACCTTTGTGCCTGGGCGCAATCTCTTCTTTCTCAGCATCGCTGCGGTTTATGCGCGCGAACGTGGCATCTTCCATCTCGTCACTGGGGTAGGGCAGACCGATTTCTCGGGCTATCCCGACTGTCGCGACAACTTTGTTAAGAGTTTGAACGTCACGCTCAATCTCGCTATGGACGAACAGTTCTGCATCCACACACCACTCATGTGGCGCGATAAGGCTGAAACTTGGGCACTTGCCGATGAACTCGGAGTGCTCGACCTCATTCGCCAGCGCACCCTCACTTGCTACAACGGAGTGGTGGGAGATGGCTGCGGACATTGTCCTGCTTGTCAGTTACGCCATGACGGATTGCAGCAATATTTGCTTACAAAAGAGACCAACCACAAGTAGTCTCTTACTTAGATTTTTCAACTTATATAAGTGTTCATCCTTATGTCACAACGCGAAACCGAAGGCCTCCAACATCTCGGAAGCCAAGGCACTCAATATCCTACCGACTACGCACCCGAAATGCTCGAGTCGTTTGTCAATAAACATCAAGAAAATGATTACTGGGTACGCTTCAACTGCCCAGAGTTTACCTCTCTTTGTCCCATCACTGGACAACCCGATTTCGCCGAAATCCGTATTTCCTATATCCCCGATGTGAAGATGGTGGAGAGCAAGAGCCTCAAACTCTATCTCTTCTCCTTCCGCAATCATGGAGATTTCCACGAAGACTGCGTCAATGTTATCATGAAAGATTTGATTCGTCTCATGGATCCTAAATACATCGAGGTCACTGGACTCTTCACTCCTCGAGGCGGCATCAGTATCTATCCTTATGCCAACTACGGAAAGCCCGGCACTCGCTACGAAGAACTCGCAGCCTTTCGTTTACAACAGCACGATCTTTAGGTTGCCATTGCCTGGTCGTGTAGCACATCTTCATCATTTTCCTCCGTTTCTCTAATCGTTTTTCAGGATGACAAGTGTTTCCAACATCGTTTCTCGCATCTGGCGTTACCGCATCGCCTTTGTCATTGCGCTTTTTGTGCTAGGCGCTGGAATTTTCGACGAACATAGCGTGCTCAACATCCTCTTGCTCACGAACAGCAACAATGAGTTGCGTCATGACATCGCGGAGTTTGAAAAGCAATATCAAGAAGATTCTCGAGCACTCCAACTGATGGACAACTCTCCAGAAGCCGTGGAAAAGGTGGCTCGTGTCAAACTTTTCATGAAAAAGGCGAATGAAGATGTGTATGTGGTGGTGAACGATTCCGACAACTGACCGTCAGCTCCACTGCAAAAGTGCCTTGTTTGCGCAGTCTTGTCGCATTGTTCTCCCCTTTTTCTACCTCATTTGATATGATGAAATCCCTTACTCCTCTGCAAAATGCCATTTCCATCATTGGCGGTGTACTTCTGATCATCGGAGCGCTCCTTCCGCTGGCTGGAGTCTTGGCAGAATATGCTCCTTATGTCTTCACTCTGGGGGCACTCTCTTATGGCGGTACGCAGATTTTGCGCCGTTATGAAGGCAAAAACACCACGATTATTCGCCTGCGTCGCCAAGAAATCATCGGTGCATTCCTTTTGATGATTAGTGCGGTGCTGATGCTCGTGAGCAGTTTTCGCTTGTTGCCCCTGCAAGGTGGAGAGTGGAAGCTCTGTCTTGCCGTAGCTGTCGTGTTTCAATTATACACCGCCTTCCGGCTTCCCCAAGAGTTGGACAAAGAAGCGCGTCAAAAGGAGCAGAAAAACGGATAAAACTTTGGCGAGCTCCGCAATTTGTTGTATATTTGCCATAACTACTTAGCATTTCAGCCTATGCCCAAATATATACTCCGCATTTCTTTAGCCCTTTTCTGTGTGAGCAGTTTCGCTTTGTCGGCTGCAGCACAAGGGAAAGCTGGACTTGCTGACTCTGCTCGTGCAGAGGTGGCGCCCTTTACTATGCAAAGTTCGGCTCCCACTGCGATGGTGCCTAATGTCCCTGGGCAGATGGAAGCACCTAACTTTGACGAAATCGCCATAACTGTGCGTGGCAACCAACTTCGTGTCCAACATGCAGAAGGACTCAACTTGATGGTCTACAACATCACGGGCGTAAAAGTGAGCACCCACCGTGTGGAGAGTGATGATTTTACCCTCACGCTCAACGTGGAGCGCGGCATTTACATCGTGAAAGTGGGCAAGGTGGCGCGTCGCATCACTATAGGCTAAAGCGACACTCAGCTTTACGGCCTATGCATTCACAGAATACTTTATATATAGTCTTCGTTTTTTATGCGAACTCTCAGCATAAACGGTCTTTCTTGCCCTAAGAATGGCCGTTTTTTTTGATTTTATGGCATGTACAACGCATATATGCGCAGAGTTATCGCACATTAGAGTTTAGTTTATGCCTATGAACATTTATTTCATTCGCAAGCGCAACGGAAGTCGCAAAGAACTTGGTCGTCATCCTTTCACTTTTGATGAGGCTCCTAGCACCTTGCGACAGTTACTCACTGAGTTTACCCTTCATGGTCTTCGTGAAGCTCAAACGGTGGTCAGTGATTTTCCCCTCACCGAGGAAGAAATTGCTGCACAATCTGAGGAAGGGCGCGTGAAATTCGCCAGCCGTTATGGTGAAAATCATGATACTCCAGAGCGTGCACTGCAGGTGATGCTTCAGGCCTTTGCCGATGGTTTGGTGCGCATCTTTGTCGATGGTGAAGAAGTGACCGACCTCGATGCCGCACTCCCCCTGAAAGAGGGTAGTGAAGTCGTATTTCTCCGCCTCACCTTCCTCTCTGGTCTGTTGTGGTAAGGTGAATATGGAAGATTTCCTCTGTGTTTTTTCTTGTCCATTCCTATATTTCTAGGGGCTAACGCCTATTTTCTAGCTTCCTAACATCCATGATTGTCGGTCTAATGTTCAATATCGGTGGTCAAACGTCTAATGTCTAGCCTCTCACGTCTCACGTCTAATATCTCACGTCTAATATCTACTGTCTAATCTCATGCGTACTCCAGAACAAGCAGAACAATTTAAGAAGGATTATTTAGCTCAAATCGATGTCAACTCATTGAACAAGGTCGAAAAAGTGCTGTATAAAGCCGTAAAACCTAGAGATTTGTCTGAAGTATCTCCTTGGAAACTTTGCAATGCCTTAGAAGAACTGACCATCCGTTCCTTAGAGCATTCCCAACTGCTCCAAGCTGGTTACCATCTTCCGCGTCTTCTGCCCTCATGGCTCAGTGAAATTCTGGCATATCTCCTAGGTTATCAGGAAACGAAGGGGATGATGCGCAGCATTTATCGTTTCCGCTTGTCTAATTCAGGCAAGTTGTCGGAAGATACTGTGAGAGAGACAGTCGTCGATGCGTTTATGATAGCTCTTCATGGAGCAAGTTTAGACGATCTTGTTCGTGGGCGCCATACAATGCGCCTACAGGAGTTTAGAAAGGTCGGTTATAGCGCTTTCATTGCAGCCGCTTTGCGCCAAGGAAATGCCGAAGTTATTGCCGCTGCTAAGGACGTAATCACCTCAGAAAACAATGTTGGCATCTTATCTTACGAATTAGTCTGCGCTATCGAGCGTGGTGACAACGAAGAACTCCATGATTTGCTCCTCAACCTGCTGAAAGCTGCTAAGTTGCAAGAGGGATTGCGACAAGTCATTCTGGAGAGTGGTGATTCCTACAACATGGATTTCTACCTCAAACTCCTAAAAGTCGTCGACGAAGAGGGACTTTTGCGCTATAGCTCTGTACGTCGTGCCGTGCAAACTTGGTGCGGATTGGGATACGAAAAGGTTGAAGATAAGGATATTGCGACTATCTTCCACGCCATTCGCCGATATCTCGAGCATCCCGAGGAACGCGCCACTGCTTATGCAGGAGATAATCCGCTACTTGTCTATATTGCGCTCTATACTGTGGGCTGTGTCGATGCGCAAGTGGCATTTGACGAGGCTGAAGCGCTGCTGACTAGTGACAAACCCTCGCAGGTCTCTGTGGCAGCCTTGTGGTATTTAAATCGTGTCAATCTGGAAGAAAGGCACTATATAGACTTTTTGCATCTCGATGTATTTATTCTTCGATTAGAAGAACCCGCTTTTCGTGCCTACATCATCAATGAGTTGAGAGGAACAGGCGTATTAGACCATTTCGTTAAAAAGAGAAAAGCGCTAGTACTCAGCGAGAACACTCGAAAAAAAATGGAGGTGTTACACCAAACAATTTTAGATTGGCTGCCAACACTCAAAGCGAAGAATAAAGTAGTCCATCCGGGCTTCGAGTGGTTCTGCATTTCTTTCACGCGCGAAAGCGTTATCAATGTCTTATATAAGATCTCTCTGCTCCTCCACACGCAAGCTGCTGTGGATAAATTCCTTGCGCAGAAGATTCCCTCATTGAGAGTCAATATCTTCTCCTCCTATTATTATTACAATAGTGACAAAGATGGATATACAGATTTCTTCTTTTCCTACGTGCTTCCTATGGGATCTCCCGAGGCGCGTCGAGGATTTCTCTTGCGCAATGCTTTGAATTTTGAGAACGATGCCCTGTTTCTCGTCTTCCGCGAGGCGTTCTTGCGCGAACAATTCACAGATAAAGAAATCCAACTCCTTGATGCCAAATTCAAATCTAAGGTTTCTACCACGCGCCAACGCGCAGTGCAGTTGCTGCTCACGCAGCCCGATGACATTTTGGTGGGAGCTTATGAGCGATTGCAGGGTACGAATGGCGACTATATAGCCGATTGTTTGGTGGAACTCCGTGAGGCCAGTGCCATTTTGCGCGAGAAGTTTGGCGAAGTGACCGAGTCAGAGAAGAAAATCTCTGAGGATGGTGCTGCTGACAGTGGAGCCGCAGCCGGAAAGAGTGAAGCTAAAGCAGCGCAAGTTGGAGATGCAGGCGACAGTCAACTACGTTTCGGCTTGTTCACTCCCACAGAGTTGCCAAAACTCCCCTTTGAAAATCCATTTGCTGACGCAGAACGTTTCGCCGCAAGCCCTGTTTCGCAGTGGGTGACCATAGATTCCAAGAAAAAGTCTTTGCTTGCTCGAATCTTTTCCAGGGGAACCAGCAAATCCAAACTAGATTTGTCCAAACTCTTCCCCTTTACAGAAAAAGATGTCAAAGCTATCTATGACGATTTTGCCCAAATCCTTGAGGATAACAAGGAACTCACCTACCAAGACGAAAGGGGAGAAACGCTATGTCTCTATGACGGCGGTTTTATGTGGAACGGTGCCACAGAGGTAGATCAGTTCCCTTACCCGGAACTCTGGAAAGGTTGGATTGAACGTTACGACATCACCGATGAAAAAGTCTTAGCTCTTGATTTGATGATGAGTTATCTCAG
>ERZ773207.379-NODE-379-length-16182-cov-3.173498_pt1 | contig 16182 bp, 19 predicted proteins | sample MGYA00580997_ERZ773207 | MGnify/ENA primary metagenome ERZ773207 (study PRJEB29015, sample SAMEA2738170) | human oral metagenome | biome: human oral; feature: human-associated habitat; material: saliva | place: China | collected 2239 ... | reverse complement strand
TACTTGCAACATTAGTATTTTTTAATATATATTATATCAGTGTAGCAACGAACTACAAATAAAAAAAAAAATCAAAATTTAAGGAGGAAAAGATTATGAACAAATTCATCGTAAAGAAGCCACAAGGGAGAGTAGTTATTGGGAGCATTTCAGAAAAAGTCAATGATATCATTGATAACGCAAAGAGTTCTCAATTAGACATCGGTCTTACACCAAAGGTTGATGTCAATGGTAAGGTGTACGATTTTGAATCTTCAAGAGGATTCATTCGTAGAGAGACAAGAAAGTACAGACTTTTTGACAGAGTGTTGGAATTAGAAGGTACAGTGTATGGAATAGACAAAAATGAAAACACTGGAAAATACAGTGCGACATTCTTCCAACCTGACTTTGCGTCACCAGATGAAATTACAGGAAAAACTGTATCAGTTGATGAAGTTCTAAAGAGAACTTTTGAAACTATGAGAGACTTGCACCAATTAATGCTTGATTTAAAATACTGGGAAATCCCAGCAAGATGCTTGTCTGATGTAGCAAACAATGGTACAGGAGCTGTTGAATACAAAGGTTTCGTTGGACTTGATTATGCGTTTGGATTACTTACAAATGAAGATGTTAAGTTCACTAGATTAATGTCAATGCAATACGAAGCAGGAGAAAGAGATATTGCAAAAGACTTAATCAATATGCTAACTGGAGAAAACCTTGATGCAGCAACTGTAATACCTACAACAACAGCTGCACCAGCATTCGTAAGTGGGAATGATGTAACAAGTGTATTCACTGACATCAGAAAACCACAATCATTTGGAACTAAGCTAACTGCACATGGTACAGTAGCAACACCTAAATTCGCTTCTGTATTTGGTGGAGGTTCAGCAAGAACTGAGGCTGGAGATGACGCTATTAAAGGTGGCGGATTCAAAGGGTTAAAGAAAAAATAAGATAATTGGCTGGGTATATCCCAGCCTTTATTTTTCGTTTTCAAGCACTTTATAAACAATTTTTTAAGAAAGGATTAAGATAGGAGCTGAATAATAATGAAATTCAATGATAAAGATATAGATAAAAAAGCAGAAGATATAAACCTTAAAGTATATGACCCTCGTGAAGCTACGAGAGAAATATCAGAGTATTTCGGTGGGACAGGTATCACTAAACATCACCCACAAGTCTTAAAATTGATTAGTGATTATATGACAAGAAACGCAGATGCCTTGTCAACTCCTCTTTTAGAAATTGTGGTGTTTGGGAACGGAGAGAGAAGAAAGTTCCTACAAGCCTATAATATAGATGAAGGAGAGTTTAGAGCATTTGCAAGAACTCACAGAATCTTAAAGCTGGGTTGGGATACACCCAACGACCCACTATCACTTGCTCTTTTACTGTCGTTTCTACATACAGGTAAAAGAGAGTTTTTGGAGTTCTTGGGTATTAAGTTCTTAACTGGACTTATGTATAAATACTATACAAAAAACGGTAGTTTGAATCCGGGTATAATGAGATTCATTTTGTATGGTGTTAAAGATGGAAAACCTGTAATGTCTCAAAAGTATTTACTTAAGTCTGAAGGTAGCTCTGTAGGAATGGTAAAGGCTGTTATGAGAACGGTTGCAGAAGATTTCATTCAAACTAAATTCAAGAAAGATGAGCTTTTAATAGACGATGTTATCGTATATATTCTTATGTCTATAAGAACCCGTATGAATCTTAATATGCGTGGAGTAAGAGATTTATATGACCAATACAAGAATGAAAGACTATATGACCAAAAGGACATATTGAATGAAGATACTAATATTACAGTAGAGAATGAAACTGTTAAAATTGCGTCTTTAAAGGCTTCAATATCTGAAAAGATAAACCGTGGTCTTGATATGAACTTAATTAAAAGAACTAATAACTTATACTATTATGAAGAATTTAAAGTAGTATATGCTGACCACTTAAATGATGTAATAAACTATTGTCACTATCTAGTAGACTTCTATGCCGAAAAAGCCCCATCACTATCATTTGAAGCAATGAAAAGAAACTTTGTGTCTGTGGTGAATCGTGCTAAAGGTATTGATGATACTTTCCCTGAACAAATGAAATCGGAATACCAAATAAGAGGAAGAGAATGGTCAAGAGCATTCTCAAGATTCCATATCGTTTTAATATACGATATAATAATAAGAATGGATTAGGAGGGACTTACAATGGCGAATAGCAAAATTGAAAAGTGTAAAGAGAAGCTATTAAAAGGTCTTCTTATAGCAGAAGGTGGAAATGTAAAAGATGCACCAAATTATAATCATTATAAATTATACTTTGATGCGATGGATGATAAGGAATTTATAGACTTTGTAAAAGGTGGAGTAATGAGAGTTAAGGTACTTCCACTAGAACAAACTTTCAAGCTAGAAGATATAGTTAAATCTATGAAGACTGTGCTTGGTAGAAACTTTGAAGAAAAGGTTACTCTACCATTTATGATGGACGACCCAGATATAGGAACTTTAATATCAGATAAGAAAGTAATGATATTAAGACTTCCTACAATAAAGCTTATGCAAACTGCATTAGGTGAAAATAGACACGCTGAAACTACAACTATGAGAGATAAATCAAATCAAGTTATAAATCAGTCAAAAGGTGCTGGAGTTTCAGATATGGAAGTTGCACAACTTCTTGCAGCGGGATATGATAATACTATTAAAGAATTTTACACATTTAGAGCTGATAATGATATAGCTAAGAATGAAGCTTATTCTAATATATCAAGAACTGGTAGAACTAATATACCTGAAGCTCCAGAAGAAGGTAAGGTTGCTTTAAAGTACATCACTGCATGTTATGTAGGAATGGGTATAGACCCTGAATTTATAAACTTAGAAGAAAATTATGATAAAGTGATTGGGAGGTTAGAAAATGGAAACTAATAAAAATGCAAAGAAAAAGAGAGTATTAAAAGCTCTAGCAATATTCATGCTAATAGTAATAGCTATGAATTTTATTATGGCGTATATGGTAGCAAGACATTCGTCTGTAAAAGAACTAGACAGACTAAGAGAAGAAGTAGAAGCTTTAAGATATGAGCTTAAACTTGCAAAAGAAGAAAACGATAGTCTATCAGAAAGAATAACTTCTGTAGAAGTTGTAAGTAGCACAAATAAGAAAATGATAGTTGGAACAAGCGATGATATTAAAAAGACTTGGGGAAGTGTTGTAAAACCGACAGAACCCGTTAAAACTGAAAAGAAACCTGTTCCTGCTAAAAAGGAAGTAAAACCAGCTGTATTACCAGCTAAGAAAGAAGTAAAGGCTGTACCGGTATTACAAGATAAGAAAGATATGGATATAAAGAAATATGAAAGTGAAAAGTTCAATGTTCCTAGTATGAATAAAGAAAAATCAAAACACATTGAATTTGCACCTAAAGGATATAAAGATGTAGAGCTTGATATAATAAGAGGAACTCTTAAAATACCTGATACACCACCACTTGCTCTAGGTAAGAAGAAACTTATAGAGAAGAAGATAGTTGATAAAATAGATACACCTGAAGAAGAGAAGATTGTTGTGGTTATAGAAGATGAAGAAGATAAAGTAGCACCAAAGCCTAAGTCTAATAAGATTGCTAAATATGATATAATAATAGCTAAAGCTAAATCTTATGGTACTAATGTATCTTATCTTGATTATGAGTTCTTAGATTATGTATTTGAAGAAGCTGATAAATATAATGTAAATCCTTATGTAATACTAGGAATAATATCAGGAGAATCTAATTTCTATGCAGGAGCAAAGAATAAGAAATCATCAGCTACTGGACTTGCACAAATGGTTGAAGGTACTGGAAGATATATACATACATCTGTACTTGGTTATAAGACACCATATAATCATGAATCACAAAAAGACCCTAGAGTTAGTATAAAGTATATGCTAGGATATTTTAAATACTTAAAGAAGTATAATTCATATGATAGTGCTTTGGGAGAATACTGTGGTTCTAAGTCTTATTATTCTAAGACATATAGAAATAAATTAGTGAATAATATGGTAGCATTAGGACTTAGTAAAGCTGAAGCTGATGCAATACTTAGAGGACAAATAGTTTAAAGGAAAATGTGGGATTACCCACATTTTCTTATTTTTTGTAAAACTCTCAATTAGTTTAATAAAGGAGGAGAACAATATGGATTATTTAAAAGGAAGACTTGAACTTGTTAAAGCACGTAAAGGTGAGATAGCTGATGGAAACGGGAATATTATTGAATATTCGTCTAAGATTATAGACCACTGTCAAAGACATTTATCTGCATTTGTAAGTGTAACGGACGATAGAAATAGAAGATTTGTGAATGTCATTATGGGATACGTTGCAACTATAATGGCTAACGCTACTTCAAATAATATATCTCTTTTGAATTTTGATGATAATATGAAAGAAGTGTATAAGTGTATAGATGAGATGGAGAGTGAGAATAAATAATGGAACTAAAAGAAGCAAAAGAACTTGGTATGAGTGAAGAAGAAATACAAGCAATGGCAGAACTTGAAATGAAGATAAGTTCTGATTTAGACAATGAACTTAAGCAATATCAAAAGGTAAGAGAAAAGAGAGCAAATTTTGATATGAATAGAGTTTGCTATCCTACAGGGTTTACAACTGTAGATTTTTTCTTAGGAAGAAATAATCCTAGTAGAGTTAAAGAAGGGGAAATAATTAAAAATAGAGGCTTAAGAGATGGGGTACTCTTTACAATAGGTGGTACTACACATAAAGGGAAATCTGTATTTGGAATGTTGCTGGTAATATAGTAAGACCTTTTATACAAAAAGGCTTACCATCTTGGATAGAATACTTCACTCCTGAAGAAGGACTTGAAGCTGACTGGATGCAAGTGTGCTGTGGACTTGGTAATGACGCTATTCGTAATAACCTTATAAGAATAACTCATAGACATAAAGTCAATACATCTATCGAAGGACTATTTAAGCTTGTAATGGACTTATATAAGCTTAAGACTGAGTCTCCTGATAAGTTTATGTATGATACAGTTAATATGGACGGAGAACCAACTAAGAAGTTTGTACCTACTGTACTTGTAGTTGACTCTTGGACACAACTTCGTTCTAAAGCACTTGATATAAAAGATGAGGCATCAAATACATTCCATGCAAGAAGAAATAATATAAACGGAATGTTTTTAGAACAAATGAGACCATTTATGCTTGAAGCAAATATCATGCTATTTGCTATAGTACATGTGGGAGAAAAGATAGGAATAGATGTGATGTATTTGCAAAAGTCATATTCTGTATTAAATGCTAAAGTAAATATATCAGGTGGTAAACAACTTGAGTTTGAAACTGAATTTGGGGTAGTGCTTGATAAGTATAAGTATGAAAATGCTGCAAAACTTGAAGATGATTTAGGACTTAAAGTTCCTAACTCTAAGACAGTTGAATGTACTGTATATAAATCAAGATTTGCTATGCACGATGGTACAACTAAATTCAATATAGTATCAGACCCAAATTATGGATTTAATCCACTTATGTCTTTGATGGTAGATATGATGACAATACATTCAGTTCTTGAAGATGCTGGTTCTTATAAATACCTAAAAGGAGATAAGGATAATAAGTTCTATAGAAAAGACTTCTTCCCTAAGTTTATGGAAGATAAAGACTTTAGAGCAAGAGCCTTAGAAGCTTATGCGACAAATTTTGAAAAATATACAAAACATGTGGACAATTTAGCAGAAGTAACTAAGATGAGAAATATCTTAGATACTGTATTTTAGGAGTTGATAATAGATGTTACATATTAGTAGTAGAGCTGCAAGGGAGCGTGTACTTTTCATACTCCTTGCATCTATCATTATATTCGGTAGTATATCAGCAATATTCCTTATACACATAGGAGAAGTTAAAGAAGAAGCGAGAAAACCAAAAACTATCAAAGAAAGAGTTGAAGATATACGCTCTTTCTATGAACAAAAATTCAAAGCAGATATTACATTGTCTGCTGTTGATATGAGAGAGCTTCACAATACAAGAATCTATAAAGATACTACAAGAACTGGATTCTATGTAGAAGAGCAACCTATATTCGCTGTAGATGTTACAGTAGAAGAGATGAATCTAAATACATTTAGAGTAGTAGTATTTGAGGATAAGATTGTTGAACTTCGTAAATAACATAATTGCTTTTTATGAATACATATTATAAACATAGTAAGACAATACATCGGGTAGCTGTCTTAATTTAAAACTTGAAGACTTGAGGAGGTCAAATTATGAAAAACGTGTTAAGAGTATTGGCAATTATGGTATTAGGATTAGTATTAGTAGCTTGTGGAGTTCAAGTTCCAAATAACCCAGATGTGACATACAATAAAGGTAGAGAGTATTTCTCTAATCTATTTATTGATAACATTCACGTTGTGGAAACTGGGGATACTATTGGTACAAGAGCGGCTGAACCTGCAGATGTTGATAAGGTTGTAACTGTTATGCAATCAGTTTATAAAGGTGTATCTGTTGGAGATACAGTCGATAGACTAGATGCAATATATGGGAACCATCTAACAAGTATCGCTTACTATGGTGATGACATGAGATTTGGGAAACATATGTCTGTCACATTTGTATGGGGAGATGAAGAAGTAGAACTTACAGTTCCTGCAGCTTTTGATGATGGTAATAAATACTTAGTTATGCCTTTACAAGTTAATAAGAGTATGATGGAAAAGGCATATAAATTAGGTAAAGAGCTAAACCTAAGTAAAGAAGAAATGGAAGAAGAAGTTAAAGCTCAATTCTTCCAACCTACACTACTTATTAAAAGTGGAATAGAAGATGTGGAGTATGTTAAATTTGAAAAGGCTACAAATATTGAAGAATACATAAGCCTTACAGATAACGATGTTGAGACTAATTACGAACTAGCACATGAAGATGATAAAGAGTTCGTAACTGAAATCTTAGTTCGTAATCAAGGTGTGTTCTTACCATTCAATAATACGAGTGAGGACATAGATAGCTTAGCAGACGATGTATATGTAAAGTTAAAAGCAGACCTTGCGAAGATAGATGCAATGGCTGGAAATAAGATAGGAGCATTCTTATCAGTTACATATTACAAACATGGGGAAGAGTTAGCAACTCTATACTTCATGCTTGATGAGGAATTATTTGTAACTGAAGATATATCACTTGAGTTCAAAAATGGTAAAGTGAAGAATGGTATAGATGTTCTTCACTATGCTTTAGGGTTATAAATATATTAGGGTGGGCTTGTCCTACCCTTTTTATTTTTTGTATCTATATATTATTAATATAGAATAAAAGGAAAGGAGTTGGCAATATGAAAGAATTAAAGACAAAATCTTACAGAGATGTAAAAGAATGGGGTACAATGATAGATAGGTTTAATGGTAAAGGAAACCTAATTCCACATGAAGGAATGGTATCTAAAAATAGAGGTAATATGTTTTCAAACGCTTCTACACAATATCGTCCTTGTGAGTCAGGAGAAGTCCCTATAGTTGATACTTTGTATTCTTATGATATACTTAAATCTACTAAGAATAGATTTGCAAGTAATGATTATATCCTTTGTAAATCTATTAAGAAGTATATTGGTGGGAAGTATTGTGGTGTAACTTCTCATATTTTGTACGATCCAGAAAAGGAAATGTATCATTTTATAGAATATCATCAGTATGAAGAAACTGGTGCTGGATATGGAGTTAAGATGATAGATGATTTGGAGAACTATAAAGAAGGAGATACAATACCAAAGGGTGAGACTATGGTTCGGACAAACTCTTATGGAGATGATATGGAGTATAAATGGGGAGTAAACGCCTTATCGGTACTTTCGATAGATATAAAGTCGGTTGAAGATGCTGGTCTTATATCTGAGTCTCTTGCACAAAAGTTTGCAGGTTGGGCTTATGCTGAACATGAAGAAATAATAGATGTTGATAATGACATCTTAAAGAATGTATATGGTGATGAAACTGTATACAAACCATTTCCATCTGTAGGAGATACAATAGAAGATGAGATACTTCTTGCAATATCAAAGCAAAGAGGAGAATATCAAAGAATTAAAATGAACTATGGAACTAAATCTGTTAATAAGACAGATAGAAAGATATTTGCAAAAGGAGAAGTTGTAGATATTATCTGTCGTCAAAAGATGGGAGAAACTTGTCAAAATACTTATCTTGCTGCACTTATAAGAGCCACAAGAGAATATGAGCAAGAAGTCTTAGAAGCTTTAAGATATTACTATGAAAATGATGAAGATGCGACTTTTAGCTATGATTATATTGACAGATTCAATTTATATAAAACTATCTATGATAAACAAGGCGGTTTTAAATACAAAAAGATATTATCTAAGAAAGCTGTAGTTTTAAAGATAATAACTGTAAATAGAGAAGTTCCAGTAGAGGGACAAAAGATTACAGGTAGATGTGGTAATAAATTTACAGTATCTGATACATTTAAGACAGGTAAATATTATACAAAGGAATTTGGTAATATCGAATACTTAGGAAACTGTCTTGCACTATTTAACCGTGCTATTATGGAAGTTCCTATGGAGATGTATCAAACTTACTTATCTATGATACTTAAAAGAGCGGTAGAGCTTAAGTTAAAACCTGAAGAAGAGTTAAAGGAAATAATACTTAAGGTTCTATCTATTATGGATAAGAGCTTATATGAAGCATATAACGATGAATTTGAAAGTGATAGTGGTTGGGAAGACTTCAAGAAAGACCCTACTATATACTGGTATCAATCAACTTATCATAGTGGTACTACAATAAAGACTTGCTATGAAGCTAGAAACTATTTAAACTCAGTTGGAATACCAGTTAAAAGAACTGCCGTTTATATGTCCACAGCACATGGAGAAAGATACTTAGGAGATGTATTTGTATCTAAGTTATTTATAACTCCACTTAAGCAAGTTGCTGGAACTCAGCTGTCTTTAAGAGCTAAAGGTTCTTATGATACAAGAGGACTTGTTCTTCGTACACAAGAAGGAAGAATAAGAAATACTCCAGTTAGAAAATCATCACTTGTTGCTGACGTACAAGCAAATACTTTACACCCTGATGATTTAAAATACATAAATAGTATTACTGAGCAAGAAAGTATTCAAAATGCAAATGCACTTCTGATGGCAATGGGAGTAGAACTTGTCAATCCAAATTATATAGAAGACAAGTAATGATATTTTGAGTATATATTATATAGGTGTAGCAAGTAAAATCAATATAAAAATTTAAGGAGGAAAAATTATGAAATTAAAAGTTGGAAAAGATGAAAGATTTACTAAAGGTGCTGGAACAGCAGCAAAAGCGGCAATTCAAGATGTAAAGGAAGTTGAAGAAGCTAAGAAGAAAAATTATGAAAAGGAAGTTGAAAAGGTGGTTTTAAATAGCTCTAAAACTAAAGCTAAGCCTGACTCTCAACAAAATTATCAAAAGGATTATGAAGTGTTAGACGAAATTGTAGTTCCACACATATTTGATAAAGGTGTGTCTATTTTAAGCTCTTCTGAAGTTCACTATCTATTATCACAAAAAGGTAACGAACATACTAAAGCTTTAGTCAAAGCTATACCAGATGTTACTGAGTTTCTGTATGGTTGGGTTAAAGTTGGGGAAGTAGTATTACCATCGTATGATTTAAAGGTTATACAATCTAAGAAAACTGGAGAAAAATTCATAGTCTCAGAATCATATGATAATAATATTATAAATATAAATGATGTAGAATCTGTACATCTAAATTCTAATTTTGGAGCTTCAGAGACTGTGACATTCGATATACCTAAATATATTAAATGGGACGGAATTAACTTCGTTCCGGGTACAGGACTTGCCTATGGAACTGACAGAAAGAACTATAATGTCTTAGACTTATCGACTATTGGTTTAGTTAGATGTCCAATAGGTAAGAACTACGAATATCAAATTTATATATTCGGAAGCATGGATAAGATAGTTCCAACAATGCAGTTCAAAAATATGATAGGATTCTCTAATGTATTAGTAGATGGAGCACAAGAACTTGTAAAATTCACATACGAATTTACACCTGCTGAAGAATCAAATGTGTCTGTCGAATTTGTTAAAGATTTCATTCATGGTAAAGAGTTTAATATACCTCATGAACTTGTGACACAAGCTAAGACTATATGTAACTCTATTGAAACTGGTGGTGTCACATTATCACAACTTAGAAAACTGGCTGACATATTGAAGATAAAATTTGATGTTATTGTATCTGAAGATGTAAGACCTAAGGTGACATTTACTTTACCTGCTATGACTGAAAAGAATAAAGCAATTTATGAAATGACAGATATGACAGAAGAAGAATACAATATCTTGGTAAATGGTATAGAAGTATCTGAGGGTATCTATGGATTTAATGAACTTGTATCAGCTTTTGAGTCTGGAAATTATGACACAAAAGATGTTCAATTTATCTTAGATAAATTCAGAGAATCTGTAAAACTTTAAAATAGACAATAATATTAAGGAGGAATAAATTATGAACAATCTAAAGAAAGAAATGGAAAAGTATGTGGCAGAAGGTTTAAGAGATGTATTAGTATGGAATAACAATAATGAGCTAATATATCTATTGGTGGCATTAATGCAAGGTAAAGCAGTTATTAAAAGAAGTTATCCTGAGCTGGAAACTGACATTGAACTAGAGTTCAAGAATATTAACGGTATTCCAGTTATCAAGAGATATGATGTAGTTGGTAATGAAAACATACCACCAACTCTTGAGAATATCGTGGTTCATCTGCAAGGAGATGTGGAAACACACATAGAAAACTTCGTGCAAGACCTAGTAAATATTGAGTCTGCACTATTCAATGTAGTGGGACAAGCTATGCAACAAAGCCTAGACTTGTCATTCTTGAGAAGTGAAGGACTTACATATAGATACTTCACAGACCCAATGTCAGTAAATGACGACATCGGTCCTTTGAGAATCACTGCGATGATGATTAAGGACGATGATGGAGATGATGTATTAATCTTCAAATACTCAACTGATAACGCAATCAATATCGCGTTTAAATCTGATATTGAAAGAACTTCACAATTATAAGAAGATTGGTGGGACTTCCCACCTTTCTTTTTTGAAAGGGGAAAATATGAAGCTGAGAAATAGAATAAGGGAAAGACTATCAATTAACTCAATAAATGAAATGGTAATAGATAGCAATAGGAGAGAGCTTAAAAATATTGTAGTTGATATATTGAAAACTGTAACTGGAGTTAGACTTTATGGTTACAGAATGATACCTGTTAATCTTGAAGAAGACTTTAAGATGACAAATATTGACTATATGCACAAGACTAAGAATAAAGATGATATCTATATAGATATGTCAGATGATGTTATATCTTGTATGGAATGTTACTTTGTATTATCTGAAGATAAGATATCAAAGCATACAGTTGGATATGGTAAAGCAAATACAAGAAGAGAAATATCAACTCTTCCAAAACTTGATTGGTTCGATGATAGATTAAGAGCTGAGATACTTACATATCCACTTGATATTGTATCTCCAAATAAAGATGTAGACGTATCCTTACAATCACTTCTTATAAGAGTTAATTTGTACATTCCAAGACTTGTTAATAATGTTATAAGACTTAATGGTAATCATTACTTTAATAAGTTTCATATACAAAATGATATAACTCTAACTAAAGAAGGAAAGCTTAAATATCAACACCCAAGCTATGTATCTTACATGTACTTTGATGATAGCAAAAATACCAAGAAAACTATATTTGTAACTTCAGCATTTGGTAAAGTGTATAACTCACTACTATTTTTGGAAAAAGATGAGAACTTAACTGAGGCACAAATAGAGAATATATTATCTCCTATTGAAGATGATGACGATGAGAGAAAGGATTACTACAGAACTCTTATCAAAAATACAATAGAAGATTTACAATTCTTAGATAGAGAAGACCCTGATGTTGAAAATATAAGAGATACAATATCAGGAAGAGATGTAAGAGATGCTATGTATTCATATATAATAGCACAAACATCTGATGGAAAGAATGAAGAAACTATATCACTTCACACATCTTTAAGAAGTAAGCTTAGAAATGAAATTAAGAAAGGCTTAAAGATTACAGGAAGAAGAGCAAAGAAGCAAAATCTTGAAGACTATCGTTCTAAAGTAAATGTAGACCCAAGAACTGTATGTACTATTATTAAGAATAATAATCAATATAGTATTACAAAGTCTGCAAATGAAGTTGATATCTATAACTTCTTTGGTTATGTATCTAATATAGAAGATAGTGAAGAACTTGAAAGAGATAGAACTTTCACAATAGCACAATTAGGTATTATAGACCCAATAGGAACTTCAACTTCAGAAAACGTTGGACTTGCCGGTGGACTTGCATTTTCAATACCTGATATACACTTATCACATAAGGAGGAATAAAAATGGAATTAGATGAAAGAGTAATGGATAAGATACTTGCTGATGTAAGAGAGATAGTAGCAGAACCTGATGGAACTTTGAGATTTATTTTCTACTCTCCTTATTCAGAAGAAATTGAAGAAGATGAGGATATAAAAGTAGATAGCAGAATTGAAGATTTAAGAGACGTCATAATTTCTAAAGAAAGATGTATAGATAGACTTAGGGCTGATATAGAAAGTAGAGATGCAACTATAAAGCTTCTTGAAGAAAAATTGGCAGGTGGTGGAAATGACTAGAAAAGAGCTTATAATAAGAGCAATAGAATCAAAGGAAGTAAAGTTGGATAATGATAATAAATTTATGATTATCCCAAATGAAGATAGGACTGAGGAAATCTCAGTTCCTATTGATGAATATAATTCAGCTCTTATGGATTATAAATATGGAAAAGATTATAATTTCTAGGAGGATAAATGTCAGAAAAGATATTATGTATAGTTATTCTCATAGAAGTAGGAATATGGCTTTACTTTCTATAAGTATAAAGTAGGAGGAGATATGGAAGTTAAATTGATGATACTACTCATTGCAATAAGTTTTATATTAGCTGGAGTAAATATATTACTTTACTTTCAAATAGAAAAACTTATGAAATTCCTTAAAGAATACAAAATAGAAAAGACTATGTCTTTAAAAGCTGACTTAGATAGACTAGAGCAAAGTCTAGCAATGTATGCCTTTATGGAAATGTCGGATAAGGAAAAGGAAGAATTTATAGCAGAAGTTAGAAAAGATATGGAGGGAAAAAATGGGAGATAAATATGTAGTATTTACAAGTCTATCAGCAGTAGCAACACTTATAGCTTCAATGGCTTTATATAAAGCAAATTTAGCTAGTAAAAGAATCGATGATTCAATAAAGAAAGCTGAGCTCGAATTTAAAGAGATTGCTGATAATATTAAAGAAGAAAGCAAAAATGAAAAGGAAGTTGTAGATGTGATGTCTATAGCTACTCCGGAAGAATTATCTAAAGGAGATGCTGTTGATGCTTCAAGAACTAGAATCTGCAAAGCTATAGATGATGTGAAGATAGCAATGTTTGATGAAATAGAAAAATTAGTTCATATCAAGAATAGACTTGAAGCAGATTTAGATAGAGACCCAAGTGATGCTATAGCTGTTGCAAAACTAGGAGAAATTAAAACTCTTATAAAGACAGCTTCTAAATACTATGAATTGGAGGTATAATATGCTTAATGCTGTACTATCATTTATAAAGGGTATAATATTTGGTGTAGGACTTGCATATGTTGTACACTCAGCTTATAAAATTATAACTCGTACAAATAAGGATATCAATAAAGATATAGTAAAACCTGAGAAAAAGATAATTGATGGAATGGATGAAATAAATAAGCACTATGCTTTGACTAAAATGGAAGTTATAGAAGAGAATATAGTAAAGATAGAAAGAGCTATGCACACAAATGGTTTCCCTGTAATGAAAGAGCAAACTATTAATTCTCTGAAATACTATAAAGACTGGCTTATGAATAACGGTTTTGCTTCAGAATATGTAAGCAAATACGATAGAAGTATATTAGTAAAGAAGATAGATAAGTTATTAGAAAAGACAGATAAATAATATATTAAATATTGAAAAGGAGTGATTTTTATGTATGGTACATTAGGTGGAATTATGTCGATAGGATTACTTGCAGTAGCAGTAGGATGGTTATTTGGAAATGTAATGGGAAAATGGGGTCTTAAAAGAGGAGCAGAAGCTGAAAAGAAAAATCCTCAACTTTTACTTGATAGAATAACTGAGGGTGTTCGTAATACAAGAAATCTTAAACTTTTCACAAAGGAAAGCTGTGATGTTATTATAAATGATTTAAGAACCGTTAAAGTTCAAATATTCAATCATTTAAAATATATGAATGAATATCAATTAAAAGATGCAAATAGATTATCTAAAGATATAGATGAAGAAATAGATAGACTTGAACATTATAAAGCTCATATAGTAGAAGATAGAGCTTATAAGTTAGAAGAATTAAGATAATAAGGAGATATTATGATATCAAATATATTAGATGTAATACTTACAATACTTGCAGGTTTAGTAGCTGGTATTGCTGGTGCTGTTGCGGTACTTCTAGGAGTAGATTTGATGTTTCGAGTTGGTGATAGTTCTCTTTCTGAAACTCTTGATGAAATCGAAAGACTTCAAAAAGAGAATGAAATATATGAAGAAGATGATGATAATTAAGTGTGGGGTTTACTCCCCACATTTTCTTATTTTTTGTAAAACTCTCAATTAGAGTTTGTTTTTACAAAGGAGAAAATTTATGGTAAAGATTAAAAGGATAATGCTTTCAAATTTTAATAGATTTATAAAAGGAACTAAAAGAACTGATATAGATATAGAGTTTCCACAAGAGTATTCTACTATAATGATAGTGGGAGATAATGGAACTGGTAAATCAACTCTAGCATCTGAACTTAACTTACTTCCATCTCTTGGAGATGGATATGATATTCTTCAAGGTGAAACTGGTGAGAAGATAGTTTATTTTACTTTTAATAATGAAGATTACAAAGTACACTATATCTATAGACCTCAAGGAGAATCTCATACGTGTGTGGCTGACCTTGCAAAGATAGAAAATGGTAAGCAAGTTCAACTTGTGGCATCTTCTTCGGTAACTGAGGTTAGAAATAGAATAAAGCAAATGATAGGACTTGATACTAAACTTGCAAAGCTTACATACCTTAACTCAGAAGAAAAGGGTATAGTTAATATGAAGTCAGGTGCAAGAAGAGATTACATGCAATCTATATCGCCTATTGGAGATACTAAGGACTTAGTAAAGGTTATATCAGAAAAATATATTCATGCCAAAAAGACAAGAGAAGCAAAGGAAAAAGAACTTGCAAACTTACCTAGTATAGATAGCTTACATATGGATAGAAGAAATATCAAAAATCAAATAGATGAGCTTACAAATCTTAAGAATAAAGTAAAGGCTGAGAATACTTGTATGTCTGATGATGAGCTGCAAAATACTGTAGATAAGCTCGATAAACTAGATAAAGACTTTGGTATCGTTTGTGATGTTATATCTTCGATAAATGAGTATAAGATATTAGGTTCTTTAGAAGCAAATGTGTCAGCTAAAGAAAGAGAGCTTATGCTCCTTGAGGGTACTATGTCAGCTACACTTAAGAATATATCAGAAGCTAGAGTACAACTAATACAATATGAAAATGCTCAAGATATAGATGTTAGTGATTTAAAGTCTGTAATTGATAATCATGAATTTTTAAAGTTTACTCATGATAAAAAGTATCTTAAATCTCAAGTTGATTTAGATAGATTCATATATTCTTATAATACGATTAAAGAGTATAAGAATAGCTTAGATGATGTTTCTCATATAATTAATATAGAAGATGTCTATAATGAAAAGAAGCTTGATATGGATAGTATAATCGCTTTAAATAATAAGTTATTATATAATGTCAATATGCTTGAGATAGAGAAAGAAGAAAACTATGTTTCTCAAGACTTACTTATAGAACCGCCTGAAACTTGCAAAGATAATACTTGTAAATTAAGACAAGAATTTATGAAGATGAGAGATAGAGTCGATAAGTATGAAAGTATATCTAA
>ERZ773207.378-NODE-378-length-16185-cov-10.868692_pt1 | contig 16185 bp, 3 predicted proteins | sample MGYA00580997_ERZ773207 | MGnify/ENA primary metagenome ERZ773207 (study PRJEB29015, sample SAMEA2738170) | human oral metagenome | biome: human oral; feature: human-associated habitat; material: saliva | place: China | collected 2239 ... | reverse complement strand
TGTATCCTCGCATACCACCCATCAATTGGTTAAATAAATCATCCATGTTGTTAAAATTATTAAAGTTGTTATTCATATTCTTTACCTCTTTTTGTTTACTTAGTTATGATTACTGATATTGACTATCTTTGACCTTTGTTTTAAAAAATTTAGACTAGCTAAATCGCTACTCTACGTACTATTTCTGGTTTTTCTTTTTCAAGCAGGAGTAGACTATCTTTACTTCTGAAGATTTCTAGATTAAACATAGACCCACCTCTTTCTATTTCACTTTAAATAAGTATTCTAGTAAGGCTTTCATTTACCTTACGTTCCTAATATAACACTTTGGTCAGTAAAAGTCAACAACTTTGTTTGACCAAAATTGACTATTTTTTAAAAAACATAAATTAAAAAAATCGATGAATCCAAGATTCATCGATTTTCAAGTCTATTCACTCATTTTTGACAATAAAAGTCAATCAGTGATTAGTCTTCTTTTTTCTTGCGTCCAAGAAGTCCAAATCCACTTAAAGCTCCTAGAAGTCCAAGTGCTGCAAGACTAGCATTGGCTTTTGTACCTGTGTTAGGCAATTCTTTTACAACTTCTTTCGTTTCCTTAGCTTCTGTAGATTCAAGAACTTTTGGTGCTTCCGGAGTTGATGGACTTGTTTGCCCTTGAGGTTTAGAAGGGATTTCTTGACTTGGAGTTGGTGTTGATTTAGGAGTTACTGTTACCGGCACTTCTACTTCAACAATTTCCCCTGTCGGTAGTTTAACCTTAACTTTAACACTTGATTTCTGACCTGGTGTTTCTGTCGTAGGTATTTCTCCAACTTCTACAATCTCCCAGCCTTTTTCTTTCGGAAGTTCAATACGTCCAATCACATCTTCTTTCGAAATTGGTGTACCCACTTCTACAACGATCGGTGTTACTTTAGGGGTTGAAATAACCGGGACTTCAACTTCAATAATTTCTCCTGAAGGAACTTTTATCTTCACTTTAACACCTTGTTTCACTCCTGCTGGAACTGTTGAAGGAATTTCTCCAATTTCGATAATTTCCCAACCTGGTTCATTTGGTATGTCGATGTGGTTCTTCACATCTTCTGGTGTTACTGGTGTTCCTTGAGGAACAATGATTGGTCTCACACCAGGTGTTACGATTACTGGGACTTCGACAATAATCTTACGTCCGTCTGGCAACTCAACCTCAACTGGTACTAACGGTTTCGCCCCTGGTGTGTCTGTTGTTGGAACATCTCCTACCTTAGTAATCTTCCATCCTTCAGGTAAGTCTATGTGTTTCTTGACATCATCTTGGGTAACCGGAGTTCCTACCGTTACTACCACTGGTGTAACTTTAGGCTTAACAATTACCGGAACTTCGACTGTAATTCGTTTACCATTTGGTAATTCAATAACTACTGGTACCACTGGTTTCACACCCGGAGTGTCAGTACCTGGTTTTTCACCAATTGAAATGATTTTTCCACCTTCTGGAATTTTAACATTTTTCTCAACATCATCATTTGTAATTGGATCTCCAACATTCTTAATGATGTCTTTTGTTGGTGTTACTGTTACTGGAACTTCGACTGTAATCACTTTTCCATTTGGTAATTCAATCGTTACTTTAACCGGGTCTTTCTTACCTGGTGTTGTCAAGTCTGGAATGTTTTCTACATTCGTTACTTTTCCACCTTCTGGAATCTTGATGCCTTTAGTGTAATCCTCTGGCGTTAATGGAGTTTTCGTTACTGGTGTTTCAATTTCCTTAACAGGTGTTACATTAACTGGAACTTCGACTGTAATCACTTTTCCGTTTGGCAATTCCACAGTGACTTTAACCGGATCTTTCTTACCTGGAGTTGTCAAGTCTGGAATGTTTTCTACATTTGTGACCTTGCCACCTTCTGGAATCTTAATTCCTTTTGTGTAATCCTCCGGTGTTAATGGAGTAGATGTTACTGGTGTTTCAATTGAAACTGGAACGACTTCTACTACGTTAACAGGTACAGGTACCTCTTTAGTCGCAACTACTTTACCATCTTTCACATACTCTACCACTACTGTCGCTGGGGTTTGTACACCAGCTGTTGCTGTCGGTGGTACTGTTCCAGTTTTAACTTCTGTAACTGTTACAGTAACTCCTGATGGAAGCCCCTTCACGTTATTAGCTGCTTTTTCAGCCTGTTCTTTAATAGCTTTTTCTAGTTCTTGCTTATCACTATCTTTAAGAACTGTTACACCTTCTGGGGTTACTTTTGGTAATACTGTCACTGGGACTTTTACTGTCTCTTCACCATTTGCATACTTAACTTTAGTTGTTACTGTTACATCGGTTGCTCCAACTTTATCCTTTGTATCTGGTAAATCAGCTTCTGTTGGATCTTGTACTGTTCCACCTTGTCCTGGTGTTACTGCATCTTTTACTTTAGCTATTTCAGGTTTGTCGCCTTCAACAACGTATACTTGATCAGCATTTGAACCAACTACACTTACAGTAATTTCTGCATCTTTTGTATACTTAATGCCATCTACTGTATAGGTTACTGGGACTTTTACGGTTCCTTTGTTTGTTCCTGCTTCCGATGTAATGGTTGCAAGCACTTCTTCTGTAATCGCTCCAACTTCTACATCTTTGGCACCATCTGGTAATTTAGCTTTGAAATCTGCTGAGTTTGCTACTTCTTCTGCTTTAGCTTTAGCTACTTCTTTAACTTTATCTGTAGTTTCACCTTTTGGTACTGTTACTTCACCTTTAGCAACTGGCAATACTGTCACTGGGACTTTCACTTGTTCTGGATCTTTAATTCCGTCGTAAGTTACAGGGACAGTTACTTCTTTCTTACCGGTTGTTTTTGTTAGGTCTTCTGGAATTGCAGGATTACCTTTTGTTCCATCAGTTCCTGGTGTTACTGCATCTTGGACAGTTTTAGCTTCTACTGTATCACCTTCAAAGACTACCAATGGTTTTGGTGTTGATCCTACTACTGTTACAGGAACTTCTACTTCTTTAGAACCGACTACACGACCTTTATCATCAGTATATTCAACAACTACCTTAGCTGGTTTTTGTTCTCCTGTCGCAGTTGTTTCAGGTTTTTCTTTCACTTCTTTAACAGTTACTGTTACACCTGCAGGGATATTATCTTTTGGTAATGCATCCACAACTTCTTGAGCTTTTGCTTTAACCGTTGCTTCTAAATCCGTACTATCTTTAAGTACTCTTACACCTGTTGGTTTGACTACTGGTAGAACTTTAACAACCGTAGGGACTTCTACAAGTTTATCTTCACCATCTTTCGCAACTACTGTTACTTTCTTATCTCCAGGTGTTGTTGTGTCTACATCACCATCTTTATAGGTGAACTTAGTTCCTTCTGGATATTGTTCAGGATTAATACTTTCACTTGCATCTGGTTGTGGTTTAGCAGGGTCTTCAAAGACATATTGCACTTCAGGATCTACTACCACAACTTTAGCTGGAACTTTAACAATCGTATCTTCACCAACTTTAGCTACAACGACTACATCTTTCTCTCCTGATGTAGTTGTATCGACTGGAGTTTCATAAGTAAATTCCGTTCCATCTGGATATTCACCCGGTGTGATACTTTGTTTAGCTTCTGGTTGTTTATTAGCTTTATCAGCCACAACGTATTGTGGAATACTGTCAACTACCCGTACTGTTGCTGGAACTCTTACTAGTTCATTTCCATTTTCATCAGTAACAATAACCTTAACCCCTTTATCTCCAGGTGTTGTTGTATCTGGTTCTTTTTCGTAAGTGAATTTAGAACCAGCTGGATAATCATCTGGATTGATACTATCTTCTGCTTTTGGAGCTTCTTTTGGATCTACTGGGACAATTTGTGGATATCCTTCAACAACTTTAATCGGTACATTAACAGTTTCTTCACGTTTATTATCCCCTGAACCATATGTCACTGTCACAGGAGCTGTTAATGTGTCATCCCCAACTTTATCAGTTGTATCAGGAAGTTTAGTTTCATCTACTGTTTTCTCATTTCCTTTAGTAGTAACAGCATCTTTTAATTTTTCTGAAGATGGTTTATCTCCTTCTACTACATAAACAGGTTTTGCAGTTGAAACTTGTGGTTTAACTTTAATTGTAAACTCTTGATCTATTTCTTTCTTAGTATCAAACGTTGGATCCTGATCAAATGGATTATCTACGACATCATATCCCATAGATTTTAAAACATCAACACGCGCTTGAACTTTTTCTTCTGGAATTTTATCTCCTGATTTACCAGTAAGATCATCAATATCATATTTCGCATCTAATGGTGTTTCAACACCTTTATCATCGACTGAAACAAATTTAACTTTTGCTTTTTGATCATCTTTTTCATACGTAATCTTGATGTTTGTTTTTGGATCCGTAATTTTCGGTGGTTTATATCCTTGTTCTGGATTTGCAGGATTTACTGGTTCTAATGGTGTTCCATTTCCATCTTTCGGAGTATATCCATCTTTATGAGGTATAATTTGAGTAATTTCTCCTGTTTTCGTTGGATCGTTTGGATCATTAGGGAATGGAATTGGATCACCATCTCTACCTGTTGTTGGATCAACTGGAATCCAACTTCCAATCTTCGTATAAGTAACTTTATCAGTTTCATCAGGAACTACTTTTGTATCTTTTGCAGGAGTTACTGCTTCTTTCGCTGGAATTTCTTTTTTATCTGCAATATATCCAGGTAAAACATCTACCCCAACTTTATCCCATGTTTTATTTGGACTTTCCCAATCTGTATAAGTTACTTCTTTAGTAACAAGATTAACGCTCGCTTTTCTTGTGAATGGCACCGTTTGAACAGTATCATCCTTAGCTTTTACTTCAGGTGCTGTATCAGAATCTTTCTTCACATATGAAATCACACGTTTAGCAGTTGTGTTCAAATCAGATTCAGCTAAGCCTTCTGGCCATTTAAGCTCAGGATTTTCCCCATTTGGATCTACTGGACTATCTTTTTCATGAGGTGTTGATGAAGGAACTTCAACAATTCTAGGTTTTACAACAATTTTAAATGTTTGAGAAGGTGCTGATGAACCATCTGTTGGGTTAACATCTTCCTTATCATCAAAAATTGGATGATGATTATCTTGAGTATTATAGTCATCACTTTCTACTTCATAACCTTGGTTTTTAAGTTCTTTGATTTTGTTATCAACGTCCGTACTTGCTGGTAATTCTGAACCAGATTTACCAGTTAAATCAAAGCTAGAAACAACCTCATTAGCTCCTCCATCTACTTTTTTCTCAATAACCACTTTAGCTTTCTGAGTTGACGGAGTATACGTAATTGGCGATGTTCCAAAATTATCAGCTGGTGTAAATCCTTCTGGAACATTGTATCCTTGTGTTGGATCATTTGGATTTTTCGGTGTTAATTCTTGTCCATTATATACTGGAGTATAGCCTGGAACATATGGAATTGTTACAGTGCTAAAATCACCTGGAACCGTTGGATCATTCGGGTTATTTGGATAAGAAATCTTATCTGGTGCTCCTTGTGGTTTCTTACCTTCTGGATAGTTTGGTACAAATGAACCAATCTCCTTATAAAGAACTTTCTTCACTTCAGGAGTTGTTGTTCCATCTTGAGCAGGAACTGGAGCTTCTTTTTCAGCTACTGTTTTATCTGTAGCATTTACTAATAAGTAATTTCCTACTACTGGTGAATCAACAGCGTTGAATTTACCTTTTGTTCCATCAGCTGTCGCATCAGTTAGTTTATCCGCTTCATTGTAAACTTCCCAATCAGAGTAAGTTACTTCTTTTGTTTCAGGGTTAACCGTTGCTGTACGTTTGTAAGTTACTTTTTGCACCTTTTCAGCATATAAAGGAGTAGCATTATCTTTGTTTGCATCTTCTTCTTTTAGATACTTAATTGTACGTGTAACTTCTTTAACTAAGTCCTCACGAGTAACTCCTGCTGGATATTTACCGAGATTTTCATCTCCAGCTTTTACAGGTGTATCTGCTGTTTTTGGAGATACTGGAGCTGTTGTGCTTGGATTTGTTGGATCAGTTGTTACAGTTGGGTCCACTTTAATTAGGTCTAAGACATGAACAGTGACATTTGTTTCTGTTGATTTCTTACCTTCACTATCAGTTGATTGAACTTTTACAGTGTAATCTCCAACTTTAGTTGTATCTAGGTTACCTGCATCACTTACTGCGATTGTTGGTTTAGTAGAATCAACCCCATCACGATCATCTTCTAAGTCAGTTGCTGATGGTTTAGCTTTTTCTAAAACTTTAGCATTGTTCCATTTATCAGCTTCTTTTGTTTTATAAACATATAAGTCTTTTTTCTCAACTGCTACTGTTGGAGCTTCGTTTAGAACATTAGCATAAGCTGGATCTGATTCGTTACCTGCTTTATCAAGCACAGTGACTTTGATACGTTTGTCCGGATTTGTTGTCTCATTCGCTTCCGTCAAATCTGTACCTGCTGGAACTGGAACAACTAATTTACCATCACGTACTTCAACTTTTGTCGTACCATTATACCAACCATCAGCTTTCTTCGTTAGAGTAATTGGTGTTTTACTATTCGGTAAAGTAACTTTTAATGAAGTTAATCCACCAATAGCTTCTTTAATATTGTCTACCTCAGTGTTAGCATCACGGTTCGTTCCGTTATTTCTATCGTTTTCAGCGATATCTTGTTTTTCTCTAGTTTCATCTGTTAAGTTTTTTTGTTTTTCCGTAGGAACAGAAACTAGCAATTCTTTCACTTGATTTTTATCAGTTTTTTCTCCAGTAATACTATCTGTATGGACTGGTTCTACTGTAGGAGCAACCGGTTTAACAGTATCAATATAAATTGTTTTATTATAATAATAATCAGGATTATCTGTATTTCCAAGTGCATTAAATGTATTTCTATATGGACTATTTGGATTTACAACGGCTGTATTTTCTAATACTCTGTTTCCTTGTAAATCTGTAAATCCTTCTTTAATTTCTGCAGTTACCTTGAAAGTAGCAGTCCCTTTAAAGTTTTTCGCTGTTGTGAAATCAATACCGAATGTTCGTGTTCCATTTTTGGCAGGATCAGAATCCCCCGCATTGAATTTTAATCTAAGTGTTCTAGTTGTTTCATCATATGATACCACTTGGTAAGGACCAGGCCAATTCCATTCATTCGCTTTTTTAATTGAATCTTTTAATTCAACACCTTCAGGAATTTTAATAGTGTATTCATATGCACCATAAGTTGGTAATCCCCCAACGTTTTTCACAGTAACTTTTAATTGACCAGACTCTTTATCTTTATATAATACATCTTCACCATATTCAGAAGTTGATTTACCACGAACAACATCTGTTGTCATTTCTAAAGCTGCACCAACAGTTAAGTTAACTCCCCCTACAAAGTATCCATCTTCAATTTCTGTTTTTCCTTTTACTGGATAAGTTTTATTAAATGCGGGACCATCCTCTAATGCTTTAATGGTTACTTTAATTTTCTTAGTAGTATTTGGAGTATTGATAATCGTTCTCCAGAAACCAAAACCATTACCATTCCCTCCATCACCATACGGAGTTGAAACGTGTGTCGTTTCATTATGATTATTCGCATCTGTTAGCGTTCTTAAAACTTCACCTGTATCTGCATCTGTAACTGTGATTTCTACTTTTTCTCCAGTACCAGCAGTCCCCATATTACCATAAGCTCCACCTGTTAAAGCACTAAGGTATAGTCTAGAATTTGGATTGACATTAAATTCTTTCGAAATTTGTGTACCTTTTTTATTTAACTGAATATAATATCCTTTCCCTACAGCTGAATGTGCTGCATTATCTAAAGGAACACCAGGTACACTTGAGTAGTTAACACCATTTGCATAGTTTTGATTAGCTTTATTAGGTGCTAAAGGATTTCCTGGAACAGGAGTATCATTGTATTGTCTGTCAATACTTCCATTATTATCGTAAACTTTAGATGGTTTCGGATCAAATCCAGCAGGTCTATCCGCTGCAACTTCTGTTGGAGCTTCTGGTTTAATCGCTGTTACATAATTATTTGTCCCTTCTATTTTCCATCCATCAATTTCATTTTCAATTCTCTTTTCTTTCCAATTATAAGTAATTTTACCAAGTTTTACTGGAGCTGGATTTGGAGAACTAGTACTATTTCTTGAATATTGATTTTCAACAGTAGCAGATTTTGTTTCAACATCTGGAGTATTAAAATCAATATCTCCAAATTGATTTTTCAAACTTGAAATAACGTTATCTACTGGGTTAGCTCCTACCCCTCTTTTATTATTACTAGTAGGACCTTCCGCTGCTTGTTCCCCTACACCAGTAGGAGTCGCTCTAAATCCACTTTCCCCTTTACCTGGTATAGCTTGTCCATTCCGAGGATCTTGCTTTTTAGATTCTTTTTCTGCTTTCTTATCTTCAGAAGTTTTGTTGTCCTCTATTTCTTTTGTCTCAACATTTGTTTTTGGCATACTTTCAAGAACGAAAGCTCTATTATTCAATGCTCTTGTTGACCAATCAACGTCAGTTTGTTGCGCTTTGTCGTTAGATAATAAGGCTTCTGCTGTAGATAATTCTGCTTTTGCTGCTTCAATTGCAGATGCAGTTTTTTCCGTTACTCCTGCTTTTGCAATCGCAGCCTGCATTCTGCCAATCGCAGCTAGAAGCTTACTGGTGTCAGCTTTTGCCACATCTTTAGGTTCACTTTCTGGTTTAACAGCATTTTCTGAAGCCCCAGAAGTTGGTTCCACTGAATTCACTACCGGAGTATTAGGAGAAGTCTCTGCTTCTTTTACATTTGAAACAACTGGAGTTGTATCTGCATCTTCATGAACAGGATTTTCACTACCACTTACAGATTTAGGGTCAGGTGCTGGCTCAGATGCTGGCAATGTAGAGTTTGACTCATTTCCCCGTTGAACAGTATCTGCTTGAGCAACAGACGCCCCTCCAAACAGCATAAAAGCAGCAATCGCTACTGAAGCCGCACCAAAACTATACTTGCGTATTGAAAAACGTTGAACTTTTTGTCCATGAAATTTATCCATTCTTGATTTCATGTATATAATCCTTTCAAAAGCTATGATATTTAGTTTGAACAACAGATCGGCAAATTCTAAAGTATTTTTGAATAAAACGACTGAGTGTTACACTCTTGATTTTAGCATTTTTTATAACCTTTGTACAGTAATATGTTGTTATGCGCAATCGTTTTCTTTGTTTTGAATAATTGTTTGTCAATTTTTTGTAACAATTTAAAAAGAAACGCCATTACTTAGATAATTCAAATAAAAAACATTACATATTTTGAATAATCAAATTGATTTATGCACCGATTTTAAACTTATTTATAATAAATCCTTCGTAATGTCAGATCCCTTCTCTCAAATAAAAACTATTCATTTTTTTACTCTATATACTAATATTGTATTTTAGGGTAACTAAGCCAGTATTGGGATGAGATTCAAGCTTATGTCGGATATAGAAATGATTTTCTTCGCTCCGCAGGGAACTTGTTAGATAAGGTAGGTAGGAATTCGCTTCTTTTCTCATTTTTTGAGAAGAAATTAGATATCTTTTATTTTTTCAAGTTATTCTCTTACATGAATCTTCCTAATGACTAGAAAAAGAATCGTGGGGAATCTTGATTCTAACTTGTAGAACCAAGGAAAAACCTCATAACCTATGATTGAGCATATAAATTGACTTCTATATTTTTACTGTTATACTAAAATAACTGCCAATTGTTACGTATAAAATTTTAAATTATGGCATAAAGGAAGGAATTCACTATGAAATCAAAAACAATTGCACTTTCTATTCTTACATTAGCAAGTGTTACTCTATTAGCAGCGTGTGCTCCTGCAGCTCAACAACAAAATCAACAACCCGCTCAACAAACACAACAATCTAATCCGAATCAACAGTCTGACCAACAAAATCAGCAATCTAACCAACAAAACGCTAACAATAAAAACAATCAAGCTGTCCCAGCTCAAAATGCTCCAGTAGCTCAACCTGAAAACATCGATGGAACCTATAAAGGCCAAGATGAGCGTGATCAAATTACGTTGACTGTTACTGGTAAAACAGGAACATGGACAAAATTAGAATCTGATGGTGACCAAGAAGTGAAACAAGTCACTTTTGACCCAGCAAACCAACGTATGATCGTTGGTGATGATGTACAAATCTACACTGTTAATGGAAATCAAATTACAGTTGATGACACTGACTTTGATCCATCTGATCGAATTATTTTGTCTAAATAATCATTAAAAGAGACTTAATTCTTAAGTCTCTTTTTATAGTGCATTTTGTCTAAAAGATTCGTAGGTATAGCTTTCAGTCGTCAATTTTGATATTTTGGAATTGTTGAATCAAACAAGCCTTTAAATAATAGATAAACTCAAGGATATACAACATCAGTCTAAAATATGATCAAAAAGAAATCATCATACTTTTTTAGTAAGAGGAAACACTTCTACCTACTTTCCAATTTTTACGAAACTATCTATAAAGAGAAATCTGATTTCTAAAGACTTTAAACTTTTTATTTATATCAAATTTCTGCCATAAAAATAGCCATTTTACTGATAAGAAATTGTTTCCACAGCCCTTCTTTTTGCTTTATCCTCTTGCTTTTTTTTGAATTATTTAGTATATTTGTTATGTTAAGGATTTTAGCTCATTTTAATTCATAAAATGGCTAATTTAATTTTTCTTATAAAATGAAAGCGCTTAAATCAGGAGGCTGTAGTCAATCTATCAAATCTTATTTATTTCTAAATCATATCGTTTCCAAGTAAAACTTGGGCTCAGACAGTAGCTGACTGTCTTTATTCAGACTAGGAGTATATTATGAATCGATACCTTTTTGAAAAGGGACAAACTTTTAGCATCAGAAAATTAACCGTTGGAGTTGCTTCGGTCATGGTTGGACTCGCTTTCTTTGCTTCTGGAACAGCACTAGCTGAAGAAGCAAAAGTCAATTCTACTAGCAGTCCACAAAATGTAGAAAAACTTTCAGATCCAGCTAGCAAAACAGCAGATGTCAAAACTGAAAACACTGGGCTCGCCAATCCTCAGGAGACGGGGAAAAATGAGGAAGCAACTAAACCCGTTGAAACAAAATCAGTGACAGACACTGCTCAACCAGTGAAAGAAAAAGCAACACCAGACAGTCAAACTGCAGATTTACTTCCTGAAGAAATAAACGATCAGGCTTATCCTGACACGCCAGTGAGAAACTTAGATACTTCAGCAACCGTAGAGAAAAAGGATAGTCCTAAAGTAAATACAGAAAGTATCCTCAAGAATAAAGAAGATCTTCCAAAAGAAACTGAAAATAGCAATCGTGCCATTGTCAACGGTGGTCTTGATTTGAAACATATTCCTTACGAAGGGCAACCGGCAACTGCTGCTAGTATGATCTACACCATCTACAATGGTGGTTCCCAGCGTTATATTGTTTCTGGTTCTGGTATTTTTGTAGCACCAAATGTCATTTTGACGGTCGCTCACAACTTTTTAGAAGCTAATCGTGATACTAAAGAAGGACATATCCGTGGTGGAAACTCTGCCAAGTTTTACTATAACTTGGGATCAAATGCTCCCGTTCGCAATTCTCAACCTGTAACAGGTAATACGACTTTATTTAAAGAAGAGGATATTCATTTCTGGAATAAGAAAGAATTTGGCAAAGGCTATCAAAATGATTTAGCTGCTGTTGTAGCTCCTGTACCGCTTCAAATAGCTAGTCCAAATAAATCTGCAACCTTCGTACCACTAGCAGATAATAAAGATTACAAACCTGGTGATCCAATTAGTACGATTGGGTATCCTACTGATTCTAGCTCACCAGAGCTTAAAAAACCAATTGTTGCGGGACAACTTTATAAGGCTGATGGTGTTGTGAAAACTGTTGACAACTATGATGATAAAGGATCAAAAGGAATCACCTATCACATGACTTCCGTCTCTGGACTGTCAGGGGGCGGTGTTATCAATGGAGATGGTAAAGTAGTTGGTGTACATCAACATGGTACTATTGAAAATGGAATTCCTGACAAAGATCGCTTTGGTGGAGGAATTGTTCTTTCACCTGAGCAAGTTAAATGGGTAAGAGATATTATCGAAAAATATGGTGTCAAGGGCTGGTATCAAGGGGATAATGGCAAGCGATATTACTTTACTCCTGAAGGAGAAATGTTCCGAAATAAAACTGCCGTTATTGGTGATAATCAATATTCTTTCGATGAAAATGGTGTTGCCACACTAGTTAAAGGTATCGATTATGGCCGTGTTGTTATTCAACACCTAGACAAAGCTGGAAACCCTATTAAAGCCGATGATACTTTTGTAGAAAAGACTGAAGTCGGAACTGCTTTTGACTATGATTTCAAAAAAGAAATCTCTAAGACTGACTTCTACAAAAAAAATCAGGAGAAATACCAAGTTGTCTCAATTGATGGTGTTGCAATCAACAAACAACTTAAAGATGAGTGGACTTATAACGTTGTCAGCAAAACAGCTCCAGGAACTCGTGTTATAAAGGTGGTTTATGAAGTGAATAAAGGTTCATTTGCCATCCATTATCGTTTGAAAGGCTCAGATCAAGAATTAGCAACTACAACAACAGATAATAATGATGGAAAAGAATACGATGTTTCTTTTGTAAACACTTTTGAAGCAAAAGAAATTGAAGGATATCGTGCTCTATCTCCACGATTAGAGGCTAGCATTCAGCATAAAGGAGTCAATCAAGTTATCTTTGAATACGAAAAAATCTCAGAAACTCCAAAACCAGTGACTCCTACAGCACCTGTTGCCCATCCAGAAGATAAGGAAACTGAAATCGGCAATTATGGTCCTCTTCCAAGCAAGGCTCAATTAGACTACCACAAGGAAGAATTAGCCGCCTTCATTCACTACGGTATGAATACTTATACCAATTCTGAATGGGGACATGGAAACGAAAATCCTAAAAACTTCAATCCAACTAACTTAGATACTGATCAATGGATTCGAACTCTAAAAGAAACTGGATTTAAACGCACGATTATGGTAGTCAAACACCATGATGGATTTGTTATTTATCCTTCTCAATATACGAATCATACAGTAGCAGCTAGTCCTTGGAAAGATGGAAAAGGCGACCTTCTTGAAGAAGTCTCTAAATCTGCCACTAAGTACGATATGAACTTGGGTGTTTACCTATCACCATGGGATGTTAATAGTCCTAAATATAAGGTTGCTACTCAAAAAGAATACAACGAATACTATCTCAACCAATTAAAAGAAATTCTTGGTAATCCAAAATACGGTAACAAGGGTAAATTTATTGAGGTATGGATGGATGGTGCCCGTGGTAGCGGTGCCCAAAAAGTAACCTACACCTTTGATGAATGGTTCAAATACATCAAAGAAGCTGAAGGTGATATCGCTATCTTCTCTGCTGAACCAACAAGTATTCGCTGGATTGGAAACGAACGTGGTATCGCTGGAGACCCTGTATGGCACAAGGTTAAAAAAGCAAATATCACAGAAAATGTTAAGAATGAATACCTCAACCATGGTGATCCTGAAGGTGATATGTACTCTGTAGGAGAAGCTGATGTTTCTATCCGTTCAGGATGGTTCTATCATGATAATCAGCAACCAAAATCCCTTAAAGAGTTGATGGATATCTACTTCAAGTCAGTTGGTCGTGGAACGCCACTCCTCCTCAATATCCCACCAAATAAAGAAGGTAAGTTCGCAGATGTTGACGTTGCGCGGTTGAAAGAATTTAAAGCGGCCCTCGACCAAATGTATGCGACTGACTTCGCTAAAGGAGCAACTGTCACAGCAAGCTCTACTCGTCAGAATCACCTTTACAAAGAAAGTCACCTTACAGACGGCAAAGATGATACTAGCTGGGCCCTTTCAAATGACGCTACAAGCGGTAGCTTCACAGTTGATTTAGGACAAAAGAGACGCTTTGACGTTGTTGAACTTAAGGAAGATATCGCTAAAGGTCAACGGATTTCTGGATTTAAGATTGAAGTTGAAATCAACGGACGCTGGGTTCCATATGGAGAAGGCGCTACAGTAGGTTACCGTCGTTTAATCCAAGGCCAACCTGTGGAAGCACAAAAAATACGCGTTACGATTACTGGTGCGCAAGCTACACCAATACTAAACAACTTCTCAGTCTACAAGACACCATCTAGCATCGAAAAAACAGATGGTTATCCTCTTGGACTTGAATACCATTCAAATACAACTGCTGATAAGGAAGGTACAACTTGGTACAATGAATCTGAAGGTATCCGCGGTACTTCTATGTGGACCAATCAGAAAGATGCCAAAGTAAGCTATCATTTCACTGGAACCAAAGCCTATGTGGTCTCAACAGTGGATCCTAATCACGGTGAAATGTCTGTATTTGTGGATGGACAAAAAGTTGCTGACGTACAGACTAAGAACAGCAGCCGTAAACGTAGCCAAAAAGTGTATGAAACAGATGACTTAACCCCTGGAGAACACACCATTACTTTAGTGAATAAGACTGGTACACCAATTGCTACAGAAGGAATTTACACCCTCAATAACGACAGTAAAGGTATGTTTGAACTTGGAGCAACTTCTTACGATGTCGAAAAAGGAAAACCAGCCACTGTCACAATTAAGCGTGTTGGAGGTAGCAAAGGTTCTGCTACTGTCCGTTTCATTACAGAACCTGGAACAGGTGTTCACGGTAAAGTTTACCAAGACACAACTCAAGATGTTACCTTCGCTGAAGGGGAGACAGAGAAAACTGTCACCATACCGACTATCGACTTCACAGAACAAGCTGACTCAATCTTTGACTTCAAAGCTAAACTTACTTCTGCGACCGACGGTGCACTACTTGGTTTTGCTACTGAGTCTACTATCCGAGTCATGAAAGCTGACTTATTGAAGAATGCGCAAACAAGCTATGATGATCAAGCTAGCCAATTGGATTATAGTCCTGGTTGGAGACGCGAAACAAACTCTTCTGGAAAATACCAAAACACTGAATCATGGGTATCATTTGGTCACTTGACAGATGAACAGAAGAAAAAGACATCTGTGACAGCATATTTCTATGGTACAGGTTTAGAAATTAAAGGTTTTGTTGATCCAGGTCATGGTATATACAAAGTATTCCTTGATGGTAAAGAAATTACTTACCAAGATGGAATGGGCAATGCAAGTACAGTTGACGGCAAGAAATACTTTAGTGGACATTCTACTAAGCGCCAAGGTGACCAAACTCTAGTAAACCTAAAAGGACTAGAGGAAAACTTGCACGCAGTGACACTTCAATTGGACCCAGATAAGAATGATTTGACCAAGAACATCGGTATGCAGGTCGACCAATTCATTACTCATGGAGAAGGTAGCGAACTCTATAGCAAAGCAGAAATTCTTCAATCTCTCACTAAATGGAAAGAAGACTTGTCTAACTTTGATCCAACTGGATTGAAAGATACTACAGTTGCTCGCCAAGCATTTACGACTAATCTTAATAAACTCACTCAGCAATTAAGCTCTGATGCTGTAAATGTTCAGGACGTAATGGCAACAGTCAATGTCTTACAAGATATTCTTAGTAAAGATGAAAACTATCAAAAAGCTGGAGAAGAACCATCTCCAGAGAAACCAGTTGAGCCTAAACAACCTGAACAACCTCAAATCGATTACGAAAAAGCTATGGCTAGCTTGACTGAAGCAATCGAGAAAAAAGTGCCTGAACTCGCTTCTAACAATGAAGCTAAGAAGAAATTGGTTAAAATCACTGACCAAGCTATCACTGCTATTCAAGGAGCTAAGTCTCAAGAGGAAGTAAACAAAGCACTCCAAACTGCTCTTGAGCTAATCAATCAATTACAAGGTGCCCAACCAGAAAAACCAGTTGAGCCTAAACAACCTGAACAACCTCAAATTGATTATGAAAAAGCTATGGCTAGCTTGACTGAAGCAATTGAGAAAAAAGTGCCTGAACTCGCTTCTAACAATGAAGCTAAGAAGAAATTGGTTCAAATCACTGACCAAGCTATCACTGCTATTCAAGAAGCTAAATCTCAAGAAGAAGTCAACAAAGCACTCCAAGCTGCTCTTGAGCTAATCAATCAATTACAAGGTGCCCAACCAGAAAAACCAGTTGA
>ERZ773207.373-NODE-373-length-16323-cov-9.375645_pt1 | contig 16323 bp, 13 predicted proteins | sample MGYA00580997_ERZ773207 | MGnify/ENA primary metagenome ERZ773207 (study PRJEB29015, sample SAMEA2738170) | human oral metagenome | biome: human oral; feature: human-associated habitat; material: saliva | place: China | collected 2239 ... | reverse complement strand
CTTGGATACTTAAACAACCAAGGTGATAATAAAGTGATTTCTTCTGAAGAATATCAACAAAATATCGCTAAAAGTATTGCTAACGCATTAAAAGAATACTTCCAATAACCATATAAAAAGCGATGCTACTCCACATGGAATAGCATCGCTTCTTTTTATTTTAAAATAAATCATCAATTTCTTGACTTGTTGTTTCTACTGGAGTTGTATAGTTTGCAGTAATTTCTTCAATCACTGTTTGCTCTACAGCTTCTTTAATTAATCCTTCTACGTCAAGACGTTGTTCATATTGACGTGCCTTCTCCAGTTTTGGTTTTGTCTTAGGACTTGGTGGTGCAAATACCGTACAACAATCTTCAAATGGTTGAATCGATAACTCAAACGTATCAATTTCTTCAGCAACTTTAATAATATCGAGTTTATCCATTGTTGCCACTGGTCGAATAATCGGTGTATTTGTAACATCATTAATCGCTACCATGCTATCCAATGTTTGAGAAGCAACTTGTCCTACAGATTCCCCATTAGCAATCGCAAGGGCGCGTGCATTTTCTCTTAGTTGATCCGTAATTCGAAGCATAAAACGCCGCATAATCGTCATTAAGTACGCTTCTGGTACACTCTTCTTGATTTCCTCTTGGATTCTAGAAAATGGTACCGTTAAGAATTGAATACTTCCTCCAAAACGCGCAATTTTTGCTGCTAAGAGTTTTGTTTTCTCCAGCGCCTGTGGACTTGTGTACGGTGGACTCGCAAAGTGAACACATTGAATCTCCATACCGCGTTTCATAGCTAAATATCCTGCAACAGGAGAATCAATCCCTCCTGAAAGCATCAGCATTACACGGCCACTTGTGCCAACTGGAAGCCCTCCAGCGCCTTGAATGGTCTTTAAACTTACCATTAAGTGCTCACGGCGAACATCAATACGAACTGTAATATCTGGTTGTTTCAATTGAACCTTAATTTCAGGATATGTTTCTAACACGGCATCCCCTAAAAATAAGTTGATTTGATTGGTATCCATCTCGAATGTATGATCCGAACGTTTTGTCATAATTTTAAACGTCTTACCTTCAAGATTTTCTTGGCTTAATAAATCAAGAACGACTTTCTTAGCCACTTCCATATTTTTCTCAATAATATAGACTGGAGAAATCGATTGAATCCCAAAAATCGGTTTCACTTTTTCAATTACGGCTTCTTCAGGCGCTTCATGCAAATCTAAATACATAAAGTCATAATCTGGAATCACCTTAACTTGAGGGTAATCAACCAAAGCCTTTTTAATATTTGACGCTAATTTTTGTGTGAACATTTTTTTATTTCTACCTTTAGTAGAAAGTTCACCATAGCGAATCAAAATTCTAGTTTTCAACGGTTTCCTCCTTTTATTTTAAAAACGAAAATTGTTTCATTAACTGATGAAGAACATCAACAAACTGTTCGACTTCTTCTGTTGTATTGTCGTTTGATAAGCTGACACGAACGGCTCCTGTCGCCCACTCTGTAGGAACATCCATCGCATATAAAGTGCTTGATGAATCTGCTTTTTTACTTGAACAAGCAGAGGTTGTAGAAATGTAAATACCATGATTTTCAAACGCATGAACTAACACTTCCCCACGAACCCCTTTAATCGCAAAACAAAGAATATGACTTGCTCCCTCTTCTGGAGAGAAGATGCGAATTTCCGGTTTTTGAACTAGCTCATTCCATAGTTGATTGCGAAGTTCTCCTGTAATCGACTTTTCTTCTAAAGCCATACGTAATGCCTTTGTCGCGGCCACAATACCCGGAAGATTTTCTGTCGTACTACGTTCCCCTTTTTCCTGACCGCCTCCTGTTAAGAGAGCTTGAATCTTACGTCCAAACTTCTTATACAAAATGCCAACACCTCTTGGCCCATGGAATTTGTGCGCAGAAAGGCTCAATAAATCAATGCGTCCAATGGCTAGTAAATGGCTTACACGTTCAACGGCTTGAACAGCATCCACATGAAAATGAATGGATGGGTATGCTTCTAACACTTGTGCAACTTCTGCAATTGGTTGAACTGCTCCCACTTCATTATTCACAGCCATTACACTTACTAGAATTGTATCTTTACGGAGACTCTCTTTTAATTGTTCAACACTAATCATCCCTTTAGAATCGACATCTAAATAAGTCACTTCAAACCCGAAACGTTCTAGCTGCTTGCAGGTTTGAATGACTGACGGATGTTCAATTTTTGTGGTGATGATATGTTTCCCAAATACAGATTTCTCAAGAGCGGTTCCTTTAATGGCCCAGTTATTCGATTCAGTTCCGCCTGAGGTGAAGAAAATCTCCTCAGGTTGAACTGATAATAAACTTGCCACTTGTGTTCTTGCTTTGGTCAACACTTGATAGGCATCGACTCCTAATTGGTGTAGGCTCGATGGGTTGCCAAAGAACTTTTGGCTCACTTGAACATAGCTCGTTAATGCATCATCATAAATTTTTGTTGTTGCTGCATTATCTAAATAAATCATTCTACTATCCTTTCAAACTTCATTAGTTCGCAACGATGTTTACTAAGCGTCCTGGAACGGCAATTACTTTACGGATTGTTTTTCCTTCAATTGCAGATTTTACTGAATCATGCTCTTTTGCAAGCGCCTCAAGAGCAGCAGCATCTGCGTTTGTTGGAACCATTACGCGTGCTTTAATTTTTCCATTTACTTGGAAAATGACTTCAACTTCATCTTCGACTAATTTAGATTCATCATAAGTTGGCCATGGTTCATAACTAATTGATTCTGTAAAGCCAAATTTACTCCAGATTTCTTCAGCCATATGTGGTGCTAATGGTGCAATCAATTGTACAAGACCTTTCATGTAGTCAAATGGCAATGCATCTGCTTTGTATGCTTCGTTGACGAAAATCATCATTTGAGAGATTGCAGTATTGAAATGCAACTCTTCAAAGTCTTCTGTCACTTTCTTCACTGTTTGATGGTATACTTTATCCAATTTGCCATCATTTAGTTTTGTGATACGGTCACGCATCTTACCATTATCATCAATCATCAGTCTCCAGAAGCGGTCTAAGAACTTACGGCTACCCTCAAGTCCTTTTTCGCTCCATGCAATTGATGCATCAAGTGGTCCCATGAACATTTCATAGACACGTAAAGTATCCGCACCATATTCACGAACAACATCATCAGGGTTTACAACATTCCCTTTAGATTTAGACATTTTTTCGTTACCTTCACCAAGAATCATTCCTTGATTAAATAGTTTTTGGAATGGTTCTTTATTTGGAACAACGCCTAGATCATATAGCACTTTATACCAGAAACGAGCATATAGTAAGTGAAGAACGGCATGTTCTGCACCACCAATATATAAATCAACTGGTAACCATTGTTTTACTTTTTCAGGGTCTGCGATTCTTTCTTTGTTATGTGGATCAATGTAACGTACAAAGTACCATGAGCTTCCTGCCCATTGTGGCATTGTATTTGTTTCACGACGACCTTTCTTCCCTGTTACAGGATCCGTTACATATAGCCAGTCTTCAATGGCTGCAAGTGGTGATTCACCTGTACCACTAGGACGAATTTTATCTGTTTTTGGCAATACTAATGGCAATTCACTTTCTGGAACAGTTGTCATTGTACCATCTTCCCAATGAATGACTGGAATTGGTTCACCCCAATAACGTTGACGAGAGAACAACCAGTCACGAAGACGATAGCTTACTTTCGCTTCTCCTACTCCATGTTCTTCTAACCATTCATTCATTTTTGCAATTGCGTCAGCTTTATTCAATCCGTTAAGGAAATCTGAATGAATATGAACACCGTCCCCAGTGTACGCTTCTTCTTCAACATTTCCACCTTCGATCACTGGAATGATATCTAATCCAAATACTTTTGCAAATTCATAGTCACGTTCATCATGCGCTGGAACGGCCATAATCGCACCTGTTCCATAAGTGCTTAATACATAGTCCGCAATCCAGATTGGAATTTCTTTTCCGTTTACTGGGTTAATGGCATATGCTCCAGTAAATACCCCTGTTTTTTCTTTAGAAAGTTCTGTACGTTCTAAGTCAGATTTTGTAGAAACTGCAGCAATATATGCATCCACTGCTTCCTTTTGTTCAGGAGTGACAATCTTTTGAACTAATTCATGTTCTGGTGCTAATACATTGTAAGTAGCTCCAAATAAAGTGTCAGGACGTGTTGTAAAGACTTCAAAGCTTTCGTCTGTTCCTTTTACATTGAAACGAACTTGCGCTCCTTCTGAACGACCAATCCAGTTTCTTTGCATATCTTTGATGCTTTCTGGCCAATCTAAATCATCCAAATCTTCTAGAAGACGATCAGCATAAGCAGTAATTTTTAGCATCCATTGTTTCATTGGTTTACGGTAAACAGGATGTCCTCCACGTTCACTCTTTCCATCGATGACTTCTTCGTTAGCTAGTACTGTTCCAAGCGCTGGACACCAGTTCACTGGAATTTCAGCTTCATACGCAAGTCCCATTTCCACTAATTTTGTGAAAATCCATTGTGTCCACTTGTAGTATTCAGGATCCGTTGTATTAATTTCACGGTCCCAATCATAACTGAAGCCTAATTCATTAATTTGACGTTTGAAGTTTGCAACGTTTACTTTCGTAAATTCCGCTGGGTCATTTCCTGTATCTAGAGCATATTGCTCTGCAGGAAGTCCAAAGGCATCCCATCCCATTGGATGTAGCACATTATACCCTTGTGCACGTTTCATACGAGAAATGGCATCTGTTGCAGTATATCCTTCTGGGTGACCTACGTGAAGTCCTTGACCAGATGGATAAGGAAACATATCTAATGCGTAGAATTTTTTCTTAGAAGGATCTTCTGTTGTTTTAAACGTATGGTGTTCTTTCCAATATTTTTGCCATTTTGGCTCGATTTCTAGATGATTAAATGTCATCTGATTCACTCCTTTCAAAATAAAAAACGCCCCACCTGTCATTGACAGATAGGACGCAATACGTGTTACCACCTAAATATTTTACTCTTCTTACCTGTAACGCTGGCGAGGCGGAAACTCTTACTATTCGTTCAGAGTTCGGCTAAAAGGCGAGTTCAGTTTATTGAAATGATGCATTTTCACCAACCATGCACTCTCTACGTCTATCAAAGAAACCTACTATTCCTCTATCTGCTTTTGTGAGTCTTATTCTAGCAGATTATTTTGAAACTTTCAACACTTGACCAACACGGATGTTGTTTGAAGTTAAGCCATTTAAAGCTTTTAACTCGGACAATGTTAATCCATTATTCTTAGCGATACGGAATAAAGTATCACCAGCTTTAACAGTGTGAGTTGATGCACCTGTTGAATAGCTTACTGTTTTAGCTGAAGTTGTAGTTGTTGTAGTAGCTGTTGTCTTTGCTGATCCAGATACAACTAATTGTTGACCAGGAAGGATTGTGCTTGTTTCTGACAAACCATTGATTGATAACAATGTCGTTAATGAAATACCGTGGTTATAAGCAATACGGTATAAAGTATCTCCTGCTTTAACAGTGTATGTTCCTGAAGTTGATGCGCTTGACGCTGTAGATTTATAACTTACTGGAGAAGCAACTGTAGCGTTTGAAGCTCCAGATAGTTTTAACGTTTGTCCAGGACGAATAACTGATGATTGTGATAATCCGTTTAAGCTTAATAATGTGTTTAAGCTCATACCTGAACGACGAGCGATTCCATATAATGTATCGCCTGCTTGTACTGTATAAGTACCTGAAGTTGATACGCCTGAAGCAAGAGGTTTAGCAGTATAACTAGATTTTGTAGCTACACGACTATCTGATTGACTAATTGTTAAGCTTTGTCCAGGATAAATCACTGAAGATTGAGATAAACCATTAAGAGTTAATAATGAATTTAAACTCATTCCTGAACGACGTGCGATACTATATAAAGTATCCCCTGGTTGAACAAGGTAGTTTCCTCCACTTGTACGAGAAGTTGTCGCAGTTGTTTTCACTACTGTTGAAGTAGTTTCCCCACCAGCAACACGTAAAGTTTGTCCAGGTACAATTAGACTTGAAGCTGAGATTCCATTGACTGAAACTAATTGCGATAAACTCATACCGAATTTACGGCTAATTCCATATAAAGTATCTCCTGCTTTAACAGTATAGTAACCATTTGCCGCCGTAGCTCCAGATTGTGTGCTTACATTACTTGCTACTACAGAGTTATTTGTTTTTGTTACTACTCCATTGTCATATTTTGTTAAACCATATTGTTCAATGATACGGTTTAATTTTGCATAGTATGCAGTATCCGTTGCATAACGTCCTGTTAAGTAACGTGTAGCATCTTGATAACTGTTTGTACGGCTCTTCCATGCTCCTGCATAGAACATTGGCGCCCCTTTAATACCATTAACAATTTTATCTACATAGTCATCCATAGATTCTTTGTAAGAAGGATATTTTCTGAAGTTATCGTAAATACCATAATATTTTTGAGCTCCAGCATCTTCTAATGTATACATGTTTACAGATTGACCATTGTAGTTCCCTTTTACACCAAATAAGTTATGGTTTGGTTCTGAAGCTAATGCACTTTGTCCCCAAGCAGATTCTAATGCTGCTTGTGCAATCATTACTGAAGTATATACATCTTGTCCTTCTGTTGCTTGTTGAGCAGCAGGAATTATTTTATTTAAGAATTGTTGCGCTGGTGTTTGTACTTGATTTGAAGGTACTGTATACGCATGTGATTTTGGCGCAAGTACTAATCCCGCTACTGTAGTCGCTCCAACAACTGCAACTGTCTTTTGTAAGTTTTTATTTGCAGCCTTTAAAGCCTTCATTTGTTTTTCTTTTTTTAAACGTAAATATCTTTCGTGCTTTGTTTCTTTCATCCCTTTTTCCTCCATCTAAAAACTAATTCGTAACCCATTATAGTAGGATAAAATCATTTGTGTAGGGGAACGTTGCACGAACACGCAAAACGTCGTATACTCTTAATATCCGTAAAAATTATGTAACAAATTGTAAAATTTTAGTTAAGAGGTGCTTATTTTGAAGAATGCACAACTATTTAGTCACGAAATGATTCTTTCTGTCAATTTAGAAGATGGGATTTTTATTGACGCAACCGCAGGAAATGGACATGATACACTTTTTTTGGCACAACATATAGAAAAAGGTTCAAAAATTCTTGCTTTTGATATTCAAGAGTCAGCTATTTTACAAACAAGACAATTATTACAAAACAATGACTTAGAAGAAAAAGTAACGTGTATTTTGGACTCTCACGCCCAGATTTCGAATTATTTAGATGAAAAAGATTTTGTTCGATTAGCGATTTTTAATCTTGGATATTTACCAGGAAGTGATAAAAAAATCATCACAACCCCCTCTTCTACTTTAGAAGCTATCCAAATATTACTAGATCGATTAGAGAAAAAAGGAAAAATAATCATCGTTTCTTATTATGGTCATAACGGTGGTTTAGAAGAGAAAGATTCGGTTGAAGAACTTATCGCTCTTCTTCCGCAAAAAGAATGGTCTGTATTAAAATATCAATTCATCAATCAAATCAACTGCCCTCCGATTTGTTATGTGATAGAAAAAAAGTAGACGATTACCATATATGGTAATTGTCTACTTTAAACTAAAAGCCAACCTCAATGAGGTTGGCTTTCTTCATAATCATTTAAGCAAAATGAGCTTTTAACTCTTCTACTTTATCCAGTTGTTCCCATGGAAGTTCAATATCTGTTCTACCAAAATGACCATAAGCGGCTGTTTGTTGATAAATTGGTCTACGTAAGTTTAATGTTTCGATAATTCCTTTTGGAGTTAAACGGAACTCTTTACGAATGACTTCAATGATTTTATCTTCTGGAACATGGTTCGTACCAAATGTATCTACAGCGATTGAAACAGGTTGTGCAACCCCAATGGCATAGGCTAATTGGATTTCACATTTATCAGCTAGACCAGCTGCTACAACGTTTTTGGCAATGTAACGAGCTGCATAACTTGCAGAACGGTCAACTTTAGTAGAGTCTTTACCTGAGAAAGCTCCACCTCCATGACGAGCATAACCACCATAAGTATCTACGATGATTTTACGTCCAGTTAAGCCTGAGTCTCCAACAGGTCCACCGATAACGAATTTACCAGTTGGATTAATGAAGTAACGTGTTTTGTCATCGAGTAAGTCAGCTGGTACTACAGGTTTAACAACATACTCTAGTACATCTTTTCTGATTTGCTCTTGAGAAATTTCTTCATCATGTTGTGTACTTACAACAATTGTATCAATACGTTTTACAGTATGCTCGGGAGTATATTCAATCGTTACTTGAACTTTTCCATCTGGACCTAAGTAATCTAATTGTTTTTCCTTACGAACTTTTGCTAGTTGATACGCTAACTTATGACTTAAATCGATTGGCAGTGGCATATAGGATTCAGTTTCGTTTGTTGCATAACCAAACATTAAACCTTGGTCTCCTGCTCCAAACTCTTCAGATTGTCCACGAGTTTCTAATGCATCATCAACACCCATTGCAATATCAGGTGATTGTTTATCCAGCGAAACTAATACAGCTACTGAATCTGCATCATATCCATATTTACGGTCTGTATAACCGATTTTACGAATTGTATCACGAGCAACTTGTTGATAATCGACAACAGCACTTGTTGTGATTTCTCCTACTAATACGACTAAACCAGTGTTTACTACCGTCTCACAGGCTACACGCGCTGTTGGATCTTGAGCAAGAATGGCATCTAAAATACCATCACTAATTTGGTCTGCGATTTTATCGGGATGTCCTTCTGTTACGGATTCCGATGTAAATAAAATTTTTTCCATTTCTTTTTCCCCCATTCAATTCCGGTTACAAGGCATCTACACAATGTGTATCCTTTCGGGAATATCATTTTTAACTTTCTCATTATAGCATTTATTAGCAAAAAAGATAGCAAAAACTACTATTATATGAATATTTTTTTCTAATAAAAGAAAAAAGCCTAAGTTCAAAGACTTAGACCTTCTTCATGAGGATTTAATTCTGTTATTTAACTTCTTTACGAACAATTGCGTACGCGCCAACTAATAACACACTTGCAATCACAATTAGAAGATTATAGTTTGTTGTACCTGTATTTGGTAATTCAGGTTTTTCTTCAGTAGTTGTTGTGTTTTCAGTTGTCACAACTGTACTTGGGCCTTCTGTTGTTGTAGTAACTGTTGTAGGTGCCTCAGTCGTAGTTGTTACTGTTGTAGGTGCTTCTGTTGTTGTTGTAACAGTTGTTGGAGCTTCCGTTGTTGTCGTTGAAGTTGTAGTTGTAGTAGTTGTTGTAGTCTCTTCTTTTGGATTCACAATTGTTTTTGTTACAGCGTGATCAGTTCCAAAGTCTTCAACATTAACTACAGTGTCAGCATCCTTAATAACGAATCCTGCAGGCGCTTCTGTTTCTGTCAAGATATATTTATCTTTTAATAATGCATTAACAGTAATATTACCATTTTCATCAGTTTCGTATTCACCGATCACTTGATTGTTGGCTTCACGTACTACTTTAAATTTAGCGCCTTTAATTGGTTGGTTAGCGTCATCTACTTTATGGATATTGATTGTAAATACATAACCAATACCAGCACCACCAGCAATTTGGACTGCAGAAGCATTTGTTACTTCTTTAATAACGACACCTTTACCTTTTAATGTAGCGTCATTCTTTAATAATTCACCATCAATTGGTTGGTAGTTTAAACGAACGTCATATGCAATACGGTATTGATCCGCTTCAGTAATATCTCCTAAGTCAATTACAAAAGATTGTCCATCTTCAGCGACTGTAACTTTATGTTGAGCTGTAACATCAACACGGTCAGAGAATTGCCATTCTCCGTCTACATAAGCAAACTTACCTTTAATAACTTTAATGCTATCTTTCACATAGCTGGCACTTGTAAATTTCAAATGGTCTTCTAATGTTACTTCTTTAATATTTTGACGGTTACGGTTAACAGAAATGGTATAAGAAACTGTCTTATAGTCTGTGTTGTTTACCCAGCTAGTTTTTGTTAAAGTTCTTGGGTTTCCATCGCCAATCCCTTTAAAGGTTACTTTACCAGCAACTTTTGTTACACCATTGACTGTTACAACAACAGGAATTTCACCTTGTTGTGGATGTTTCTTAAAGTCAATACGTGCATAGAAGAAGAATGAACCATTCGTATCAGAATGTTTTTCCACATAATCTGTATAAGTTAATGTTAATTTTTTGTTTTCAGCATCTACAGTAGCATGAGCGATAATTTCATTTGTGTTAATATCGCGAATCTCAAAACTACTAGATGTAATAATTAATGCTTCTGGCACAGTAACCGTTGTTTGGTCACCTGCTTTAACATTTTTACCTGCTAAATCATACGTTGCATTAATACGGAAGGTAGCCCATTGCTCTAAATCCCAATTTAAATCTCCACCTTCGTTATTTGATACATTAACAATCGTAATGGTATCCGCAAATTTACCTGTTACGCTCACTGCAGGTGTTGTTTCTTCAGCAGATGCATTCCCCGAAGCTAATGTAAAAAGTGCTGTTAATAAAAATAGTAAGAACGAAAAAATCCCCAATTTTTTCCCGTTTTTGTTCATCGTGCTTTCCTCATTTCTTATTAAATTGATGGTAAGTTTACCTCTCTTGTTCATTTTATCACATTTTATTCTTAAAGAATACCTTTAAAGTGAATTTCTTTGCTATTTTTTCATCTTTTTTTCAAAGAGTATATCCGTAATATTTCCGAAACGTTCTATTTTAAAGCTTTCAGCACACTTGTTATTTCAAAATTAATTTAGAATATACAATTATTTCTCGTCTATTTACTTTGGTATAAACTTCCAAACCTTGACAAGAACACCATTATTACCTATCATTAAACTATACTTAAGAATGAGGTATTTTTATGAATAATGAATCGCAAACGATATCAATCGAAAGCGTTCTACACCAAGCGACTTCGCCGTGGCTCAGTTATATACTTGCCCCACTTGGTTATTGCTTTATTGGATTGATTCTTGCCTTAAGACAACAGCAATTTCAATTTTTGCATTTTGTCGTACTATTTTTATTTTTTGTAACTATATACTTACAAGAAAATTCATATAGAAAATTAGCACTTCATCCTGAATTGAAGAAATGGCCTGTAATTGCAATTACGAATATTGTCCTACTGGCTCTGCTATTTTATTTTTATCAAACAGTAGCTATCAGAGTTGTGCTTCTCTTATTTGCAATTGTATTGTTTAATCATACAAACTTATTTGTGATTGGACCAAACAAGGTTGAGTATATTTATCATTTGCTATTGAATGGTATCGCAAAATACTACATTGCAAACTTTGTGACTTTATATGTTCTTAGCGGTAACGTAACAACTATTGTAAGTATTCAACTCTTCCAATACGTTTTCTACGGTCTTTATGTTTTACATATAAAAACAAAATTGACTGAAAGACGTGAAGGAAAACGCCACTTTGGAGCTATCGCTGCCATTTTTAATGTTTTTGTAAGTTTATCATGGCTTATCGGAACGATTATTTACTACTTATGGTATTTGAATAACATTAATATTTTGGGAATTATCTTATTCTCATTATCCTTATTAATTCCGATTCTTTACCAAATCCACTTTAGAAAGCAGTACTCTATTAATCGATTATTTACATACCTTCACTGGTACTTAGTCGTTATGTCTGTTTTATACGGATTCTTCTTAACAATTTAAAATAAACAAAAAGGTTGGACAAATGTCCAACCTTTTTGTTTATACTTCTTTTTTACCATACGCACATATATCCAGCAAAGGACAGGATGCACATTTAGGCTTTCTTGCAATACAATGATAGCGTCCAAAGAAAATCATCCAGTGATGGGCCTTCCCCCATAATTCTTTTGGGATCTTCTTACATAGCGTCTCTTCTACTTCTAAAACGGATGCTGATTGCTTAACCATTTGGAGGCGTTTCGAAACCCGCTCCACGTGAGTGTCCACTGCAAATGCAGGTAAGCCAAACGCAACACTTAAGACTACATTTGCCGTCTTTCTACCAACTCCTGCTAATTGTACAAGTTCTTCTCTTGTTTGCGGAACTTCTCCATTGAAACGTTCAACTAATTGTTGAGCGCAGAGTCGAATATTTTTTGCCTTATTTTTGTATAGCCCCAATGATTGAATACACTCAATCACCACTTCTTCTTCACTATTCGCCAACGCATGCGCATTCGGATAAATTGAAAATAACTTTGGAGTGACTTTATTCACTCCTTTATCGGTTGCTTGTGCACTCAGAATTGTTGCAATGAGTAATTGAAATGGCGTCTCATGATTCAGTTCGCAATGCGCATCTGGAAAGAGTTTTTGCATTTCTAAAACTGCTTGTAATGTTTTTGCTTTTGACAACATAGCTATCTTTTCACCCAATTCACTAAAGGAACCGACTGATTTCCTGTATCATTTGGTTTTACTTCCACTTGTGCATTCTTTGTGCGATTTTCAGCAGTTGCTAATTGTTGAATCGAGTTGATTCCTTTGTTCTTCCATGCCAGTAAAATACGATCGATATATTTTACATTGTGTGCTTGATTCAAGACTGCCTCTTTTAGAGCTGCAACAATTAATTCCTGTGGATACTTGTCGTTATGAATCCATCCAGAAATCATCTCAATTTCAAATCCACTTAATTGGCGATTAAATTCTTGCTCAATTAAAGTTAGCACATTGACATCATTTTGTGACATCTTTTCAACACTAAAAGACCCTTGCTTAAACAACACTTCTAATTGGCGAAGTAAAGGCTTAAAGCTATAGTAATCTACTTTCTTCCCATCTGCTACTTCACGTTGCTTAATCTCTAGCACTTGTCGATCCATTAAATGTTGAATAATACTGAATAATTGTCTCTCATCTACACCAAATTGCACACAAGTTTCTTTGATATCAAGTACAAATGACTCTTCCGGATGTCGCTGCATTAACCAAGCAATCAGTAAGCACTCATCTGCAGACAATTGCAATTTACGATAATTTTGAAGTAATGCATTTGGAACAGACGTGCTACCACTATAAATCCAGTGTTCTTGGAATGTTAATGCCATTTTTTGACCTCCCTCTTTTAAAAAAGAGCCAACGACACAGGTCAGAGGCTCTTTCCTATTCTCTTTATTATGGATAAATACGGTTTAATAAACGTGGGAATGGAATTGCTTCACGAATATGTTTCGTACCAGCAACAAATGTTACCATACGTTCTAGACCAAGACCGAATCCTGAGTGAGGAACAGAACCATATTTACGTAAATCTAAGTAGAATGCATAATCATCTGGATTTAATCCGTTTGATTTAATTCTTTCTAATAATTTATCGTAGTCCGTTTCACGTTCACTTCCTCCGATAACTTCACCATATCCTTCTGGTGCAAGTAAGTCCGCACATAGTACACGGCTTTCATTTCCAGGAACTGGTTTCATATAGAAAGCTTTAATCTCAGTTGGATAGTTCATTACGAATGTTGGTACTCCAAAGTGGTTTGAAATCCATGTTTCGTGTGGTGAACCGAAGTCATCTCCATGTTCTAAGTGTTCGTAGTCTGTATCTTCATCGCCTTCGTGCGCTTGTAATAAATCAATCGCTTCATCGTATGTGATACGTTTGAACGGTTCGCTAATATATTTCTTCAATAATTCAGTATCACGTTCTAGAGTTTCTAAAGCGTGAGGTGCACGATCTAATACACCTTGAATTAAGGCTTTCACATAAGCTTCTTGTAAATCTAATGATTCGTCATGTGTTAAGTATAAATACTCAGCATCCATCATCCAGAACTCTGTTAAGTGACGACGAGTCTTAGATTTTTCTGCACGGAATACAGGACCGAAGTCAAATACACGACCAAATGCCATTGCTCCTGCTTCTAAGTATAATTGGCCAGATTGTGTTAAGTACGCTGGATCTCCAAAGTAATCTGTTTCGAATAATTCTGTTGAATCTTCTGCCGCATTTCCTGAAAGAATTGGGCTATCGAATTTAATGAATCCATTTTTATCAAAGAACTCGTATGTTGCATAAATAATCGCATTACGAATTTCCATAATGGCATGTTGTTTTGTTGAACGTAACCATAAATGACGGTGGTCCATTAAGAAGTCAGTACCATGCTCTTTTGGAGTGATTGGATATTCATGACTTTCCCCGATTAATTCGATGTCTTTTACTAATAACTCATAGCCTAATTTAGAACGAGTATCTTCTTGAACAACACCTGTTACAAATACAGAACTTTCTTGAGTTAATCCTTTTGCTAATTCAAAAGTTTCTTCACTTACGTCAGCTTTTACTACAATCCCTTGGAAATAAGCTTTTCCATCACGTAATTGTAAGAACGCGATTTTACCGCTAGAACGTTTATTGGTCACCCAAGCACCAATTGTAACGGTTTGTCCAACGTAATCTTTTGCTTGATTCATTGTTATAGTTTTCAAAATATCACTCTTCCTTTACTTATATGATTCAATAAATTCCTTAATTCGATTAGCGGCTTCCCTTAATTCTTCTTCGCTATTGGCACAGCTGAGTCTTAGGAAACCATTGCATCCAAAGTTCTCTCCGGATACTGTTGCAACACCAGCCTCTTCAAGTAGTTTTAGGGCAAACTCTTCTGAAGAAGCAACGCCTACGATATGCATGGCTACTTTCACATTCGCGAATAAGTAGAACGCTCCTTTAGGCTTCTCACACTTAATTCCTTCTATGTCGTTTAATAATCCATGGAATAAGTCAATTCTTCTTTGAAACTGGTCGCGCATTTCTTTTTTAGCAACTTCAACATCTTCTTCAAACGCACGAATTGCTGCATATTGTACAACTGCAGCAGGATTGCTCGTTGTATGGCTTGTTAAATCATTTAATGCACGGATAACTCGTTTTGGACCGAATACATATCCAAGTCGCCATCCAGTCATCGCAACCGATTTCGATAATCCATTTACGACTAATGTGTTATTAAAAATCTCTTGGGATAAACTTGCCATACTAATCGATGGCGCATCATAAACTAATTCATAATAGATTTCATCTGATACGACAAACACATTATGCTCTAATGCCCAATTTCCAATCGCTAGTAATTCTTCTCTTGAATACATGAGTCCAGATGGATTTGACGGTGCATTCAATAATAAGATTTTTGTTTTATCTGTTACGTATTCATTTAGCAAATCAATTGTTAGCTTAAATGAATTCCGTTCTTTCGTTTCAATATACACTGGTACGCCGTCTGCTAATTGAATTTGTTCAGCATAGCTTACCCAATAAGGAATCGGAATTAAGACTTCATCCCCTGGGTCGACCAATGTCATAAATACCGAATATAGTGCAAACTTAGCACCTGCAAAAGTAGCCACTTGTTCCTTTTGCAAATCAATTCCATCTTTGCGTTTATGAAAATCACAAATCGCTTGTCTTAAGGTATCTAATCCCAAAGCAGGTGTATAATGATCGGTTTCATGTTTTCGTAAAGCATCAATGGCAGCCTCAGTAATCACTTCGGGTGTATTAAAATCAGGTTCACCAATCGATAAACTAATGATTTTTCTTCCCTGAGCTTTTAGTTCTCTAGCTTTTTGTGTCATGGCTAAAGTTCCTGAAGGCAATATTTTCGATACTCTATCTGAAATTTTTACCATAAATCACCAATTTCTATATATTCTCAATATCTTTAATCCATTTACCATTTTTCGCTGAAATATAGTAATAACCAATGCGTTGATTGCTCATACGGTAATTGACTTCCCATACAGGTTCCCCTTTTAAAAGCCCTAAACGTGCTTCGAGCACTTCAACTTCTGGTTTGTCTTGTAATGTAATAGAACGAGCTTCTTGCTCATTGACCACTGCTGATTGTTGAAGAATTGTTACATCTCCACCTTCTTCAGGAGTAATCGCATAGATGGCATTCCCGTCTTTATCTTCACCCATAATCGTGTAATAAGACTTATCCGTATTAAATAAGTAGAATTTCGTCACTTTCGAAAATTCTACAGTCGGTGCCATTAATGTTAATGCTTCATTACGTTTCTTAATTTTAGGATCTACACTAACTACAAAAATACTTGCAGCTGCTAAAAATAATAGAAATAAAGTGAGTAATAGAATAAACATCGATCTACGTTTCATCAATTTCTCTCCTCTACTCTAATTCTTCATAGATAATCGTATTATACGCTATTTAAGGCAAAAATACCACCATGCAC
>ERZ773207.370-NODE-370-length-16444-cov-11.961865_pt1 | contig 16444 bp, 13 predicted proteins | sample MGYA00580997_ERZ773207 | MGnify/ENA primary metagenome ERZ773207 (study PRJEB29015, sample SAMEA2738170) | human oral metagenome | biome: human oral; feature: human-associated habitat; material: saliva | place: China | collected 2239 ... | reverse complement strand
CCTGATTGGTGAGCCTTTCCGCCGAGCGCCTGACCGTTCTCGACAATCCCCGCGCTGATCGCGTGCGCAGGGTGTCGGGTCTGGTCGGGCGCTCGGCGCGTTCACGCTCGGGCCTGATGCTCGTGGAGGGGCCTCAGGCTGTGCGCGAACTCGCGCGTTTTTGCCCCGGCGCGGTGCGTGACGTGTACGTGCGCCTCGACGCATGGGAGGCCCACCCTGACGTCGTGGACGCCGCCGTGCGCGCGACCCGTTGGGTCCATCCCGTGACCGACGAGGTCTCCGCCGTCCTCTCGCGCGATTCGCAGGGCATCTGCGCGGTGGCGTCGCTGGGAGCCGTGTCTCGCGAGCTGCCGCCCCCGTCGGAGGGGGAGACTCTCGTCGTTCTCGCTCAGGGGCGTGATCCGGGCAACGTCGGCACGATCATTCGAACGGCTGATGCCTTTGGAGCTTCCGGCGTTATTGCGGTCGCGGGCACCGTGGAGGCCACCAGTCCGAAGGTTGTTCGCGCGAGTGCCGGGTCTGTTTTCCACATCCCGGTGTGCGTCGTGCCCTCCTTCGAGGATGCCCGCGCACTCGTTCACGGCCGCAGCGCGGCGCTGCTCGGAACCAGTGGGGGAGCGGGGTCGGTGGACATGGCCGCGATGCTCGTCCAGGGGGTGACGGGTCGTTCGCGTCTGTCTCAGTCGCACGCGTGGGTGTTTGGCAACGAAGCGAAGGGCTTGTCCGGTTCCGAAATGCGTGCCTGCGACTCCCTCGTGTCGATTCCGATGACCGGCGACGCGGAATCTCTGAATGTCGCCAGTGCGGCGGCCACGTGTCTTTTCGCCTCGCAGACCGTGCGTGGAATGAACAGCTGACCCTGTCCGTCGCGGCGCATCGTGGCGTGCGCGACTAGGCTGGGGCACATGAAGCTTTCTGATCTGTCCGAGGCCCAGTTGGTGTCTCACTTCCGTGAGTCTTTCCCGCGCGGTGAGCGCACCATCATCGGCATCGGAGATGACTGCGCGCAGATCGGTGCCCCCGAAGGGTCTTTCATCGTGACGACGGACGTCATGGTCGAGGATCAGCACTTTCACCTGTCCTGGTCGACCGGATACGAGGTCGGCGCGCGCGTGGCCGCTCAGAACCTCGCAGACATCGATGCGATGGGTGGGTGCCCGTCGGGCCTCGTCGCCTCGGTGGTTGCGCCGCGCGACATGGACGCCGAGGTGTTTCTTGACGTCGTACGAGGCCTGGGCGAGCGCGCCCGGGAGGTCGGCGCCGGTGTCGTGGGTGGGGATCTGAGCGCGGGGGAGAAGCTGGTCATCTCGATCACTGCCTTCGGGTACTGCCCGGGGCCTATTGTGCGTCGCGACGGTGCCCAGCCCGGCGACGTTATCGCGGTGAGCGGCACGCTCGGATTCTCCTACGCAGGGCTGGACCTGCTCGAGGGCGGTCACGTGGATCCCAGCGCGCGAGGCCCCGAGGAGCTGGGCGACCTCGCGCCCTTTGTCGATACGTACCGTGCGCCCCACCCGCCCCTGGGATCGGGCGTGGCAGCAGCGGCCGCCGGTGCCACAGCCATGATGGACCTGTCCGACGGGCCCGCAGCTGATGCACGGCGCATGGCCCAGGCCTCGGGCCTCGTTATCGAGTTTGACCGGCCCGCCCTCGAGGCGGAGGCACGGCTGCTCCAGGTTCCCGCTCAGGTCTGCCAGGCCGACCCCGTGCGGTGGGTGCTCCAGGGAGGCGAGGAACACGGGATGCTCGCGGCGTTCCCACCCGACACGGTCCTGCCGGAGGGATTCCGCGTCGTCGGGCACACGCGCGCATGCCGGAACGGGGAGACGCCCGCAGCGATGCTCGATGGGGAGGTTCTGCGCGGGGCGTGGGACCATTTCGATCCTGAGTCCGTACACTAGTGTGATGTAGGCCGCTGGTGCTCCGTCGCAGGGGTGGGGTGCTCGTAGCGGTCGAACCATCAACGATTGGAGAACGTCAGGATGACTGTTTCGACCGAGGGACCCCAGGCCTCGTCCCGTCCGATGTCGCGCGTGGCCCGCAAGCTTGCCGAATCCTCCGAGGAGATTCCCGCTACCGCTGGCCTGTCGCTCCCGTTCCTGCGCGGTGACTCACCTGTGCCCCCGACCAAGGCGCTTCCTGTCATCACCCAGGAAGAGGACGACGCGAGCTAACGCGGCATCGCGCGTAGCGCGGGCTGGCGCACCGACACTCCCCGAGGGAGGCGGCGCGCGGTCACCGCGTTGAACATGGGTGACTCTGGAAGTCCCGCACCAGCAACGGCGAGTGTTCACGAACGAGGTCTGAGCAGTCGCATCGGCGACGTGTGGGAGTGTGGCGGCGAGGTTCGAGGGGAAGCTGGGCGCTGAACTCAGGGTAGAAGTGCGCCAGGTCATGCGCGCAGCGGTGCACAATGGCCTCGCTCGGGACGCATGTACGTGCGACGTGCCCCAGGATGGTGCGCTCGGCACACATCGGCTGATTGGTTGCGTCCACATATAACTTGTAATAGTCATTGCTGATGGTTGTTGACGAAGGTATCGGGCGGTGCTATTTCTGTCTCTGTCGCGGTAGCCGTGTGCCAAGGACGGCAGTCGGCTCCTCCGTGGCACAACACCCGACGTCCGAAAGAACGCACAATGGATGCTAGACACAGTGGCCCGACGGGGGCCTCGTTTCAGCCCGCCTCTGGCATGGATTTCGACCCTGTCCCCGATCCACCGACGCGCTCAGCCGTGCCATCCCCTCCGTCGCAGGTGCCTGCGACGGTACCCGGATACGGGCAGTATCAAGTGGCCGCCCCGGTTGCAATGTCAGTCCCAGGAGCCGCGGCACCAGACCCCGGTGGTGCCTCGGTCCAGTCGGCGTCGCGTCAGCGTGTCAGTCCGGTCGTGCTTGTGGCCGTTGTTGCGGTTGCGTTTGTTGGGGCCGTCATCGGCGGCTTCATGCTCGCGAATTCGATGCGTACGCCCGAGGCGGAGGTACAGCGCTACCTGGACTATCTCGCGCAGGGCAAGGCGAGCGCGGCAACTGAGATGGTCGATCCCGGGATCCCCAACAGTGAACGCGTCTTCCTGACGGACGAAGTCATGGCCTCGGCAAGCTCACTGATGCGAGTCGAAGAAGTGGTCGACAGGAACCCAGACTCGGACGCGCAGACGCATATCGTTGACGCCACCGTGCTGGTCGACGGCATCCGCTTCACCTTCCCTTTCGAGGTGTCGGAGGTGAAACCGACCCTGGGTGTCATCAAGAACTGGAAGATTCGGAATGCGCTCATGACCCCCGTCGCCGTCAGAATCAAGGGTGTCTCCACGTTCAGCGTCGGCGGCGTGAGCGCACCCGTCAGCGACTACGATTCGTTCCCGTTCACGTCCCCGACCTACATGTTCTATCCGGGTGTCTACACGGTCAACGCCGCCGACCTTGGGGATTACATTGAGGCCGAGCCGGCCACCCTCAGGGCGACGCGAACCGAGTACCAATACGGTGCGGATCCCCTCATGAATGTGTCGATTGAGACCACCTACAGTGCGTCACTGTTGGACGCTGCGCTCGACGAGGTCGTGGCGCAGGCGAACTCGTGCGTCACCCCGCCCGGAAACCTCGATGCCACCTGTCCCTTTGCCCTGCAGTCGCGTACCCTCTCGCTCCTTGAGGTCAAGAAGCTGCCGACGGAACTGAAACCTGTTGAGTGGGAACCCAATCGCTTCCAGGGCAACGTGACCTTCAGAATTCAGAGGGTTGCGGATACAGTGACCCAGGATATTAAGACGACGGCGATTGTGACCCCCGAGTTCGACTATGACGGGAAGCTCTCGCTTGACGCGTCGGGTAAGCCGCATTTCTGGGTGGAGTTCGCACCGGAGTAATCGCCAGCAATATGTGCTCCCCGGTCGCTTGGTGACCGGGGAGCACAGTTGTACCCGCTCTCTCATCGTTGTGTGGCTGGGTGCGCGCGTGATGTCACACTGGGAAGGTCTTTGTGGTCGAATAAAGGGATGTGTTGATTGTGGCCTGCGACCGGCCATGGAACGCCACATCTTGGGAGGAGAACATGATGGACGTCCAGAACCACGACATGAACGCGGCTCCGATACCGGCACCGCCCGCAACCCCGGCGGTTCCGGGTCTGTCGACGGCGGCTGGGGGAGGTGTGGCTTTTGCCCCGGTGTCCGCTTCGGGGAAAAAGCGGGTGAAGCTGATTGGGGTCCTGGTCGGCGTCCTCGTTGTGCTGGCCATCGCTGGCGTCGTTGCGATCACGGTAGTGAATACTTCTCGTACGCCCGAGGCGCAAGTGCGCAAGTACCTGGACCTGCTGGCCGCCGGTAAAGGTACCGAAGCGACGGAGATGGTGGACCCCGGCGTGCGCAACGACCAGCGGGTGTTTCTCACCGACGAGGCCATGGCCTCGGCCACATCTCTGCTGGTCGTCGAGGACGTGGTCGCCGACACAAGCGGCGAGGACTCCACCATCGCCGAGGTCACCGCGACCATGACGGTCGACGGCCAGCGCTTCACCCACACCTTCACTGTGACAGCGGATGAGGCGATGATGGGCCTCCTCAACAACTGGACAATCACAGATTCCCTCGCGGTGCCCGTGAGTGTCAACGGTGAAAGAATTGACCAGTTCTCAGTCGGATCCGTCAGCGCGTCGGTGGGGCAAAGTGGCGTCGCGTCGCGCTCGAGTTCCTTCTTCTTCTACCCCGGGGTCTACACATTTACCCCCGTCGCGCCCAATGAGTACGTCGAGGCCTATCCCGCAACCGTCTCCGTTCGGGACGCCGTTCGCAGTACGTCGATCGGCAGCGGGAACGACGACGTGACCTTTGTGGGAACCTTCACCGACAAGTTCAAGGACGAGGTGAACGAGATGATTCGCGAACGCATCAACTCCTGTGTCCCTGGTCAGTGGAGTAGCTCAAGCCGATGCCCCAACGCGATCGGTGCGTCGTCGGCGACATCTGTTGTCATCAAGCAGCTGCCTGCCGAGTTCAGCACACGCAGACTGACAGACAGAACGCTTGAAGGAGATATGGTCTTCGAGCTTACCTCCGCCACCGGAACGAAAGAAGTAGAAACAACGGTAATCGTTGAGGCAGAAATAGATGATCAGGGGATGCTGACGCTCACTGCCGACGGCAAACCAGACGTCACACTCACCTTCCACTATTAGGTGCCTTCACAGATGTTCGGTACCTGAGTAGCTCTCCGCACGGTACCGATGGGCACCGCTTATCCGTACTGTGATCAGTCTTTGACTGGTGAGGACCGTGGTGTGATACTAGGCACGCCCAAGTGGTCGGATGGTCGGAATCACAGAGTGTGCCGCCTCTCGGCCGCTGAATGTCAAACGTTGTGAGGAGTGCATGATGGGCACTGAAAAGAATGATGCGAGCGCGGCTCCGATACCGGCTCCGCCTGCGACCCCTGCGGTTACTGGGTCGCCGACGCCAGCCGGGGGAGGCGTGGCTTTTGCGCCGGTGTCCGCTGTGGGGAAGAAGCGCGTGAAGCTGATTGGGGCTCTGGTCGGCGTCCTCGTGGTGTTGGTGATTGCTGGTGTGGTGGCGATCAAGGTGATGAATAGTTCTCGCACGCCCGAGGCCGAGGTGCGCAAATACCTGGACCTGCTGGCCGCCGGTAAGGCGAGCGCGGCGACGGCGATGGTCGATCCCGGAGTGAATAATGATCAGCGCGTCTTTCTGACCGACGACGTGATGGCTTCGGCGAACTCGCTGCTGGTCGTCGAGGACGTGGTCGCCGATAAGAATGACAGTTCTGATACGCGCATGGTGACCGCCACCATGCAGGTCAACGGGCAACGCTTCACCCACGCCTTCACCGTGACGAAGGGGCCGTCGACGATGGGCGTTCTGAATAACTGGACAGTCAAGGATTCTCTGACCGGGCGGGTGAGCGTTGACGCCGAGGGATACGCCCAGTTCAGCGTCGGCGGCGTGAATGCCGATGCGTCCGCGGCGGGCCGTAACGACCAGGAGAACGACTACCTCTTCTACCCCGGCGTCTACACGTTCACGCCAATCGCGGCGAGCGAGTATGCAGACTCCAACCCCGAGACGGTTTCTGTCCTCGATGATGGGCTGGGTGGCAGAGACACCGTCGTGACTCTCAAGGCCACCTACAACACCAAGCTGACGGCGGCCGCGATCGAGGCGGGGCAATGGGCCGTTGACACCTGCTCGACCATTCCGGACAACCAGAAGTCTTGGTGCCCATTTGCGATCCAGAGCGATGCCGTCACCGCGGTAACGGGCGGCTCAATGCCGAAGGCGCTGGCGCCGGTGTCCGAGGAGCAGCCGACGTTCTTTCGCGCGACTGTCGTCTTCACGGTGACGTCCTCCAACAAGTACTACATGGCAGGCACGCAAGACGTGGAGGCCAAGGTGGAGATTCGCGCGCAGCTCGATGACAACCAAGTGCTCAAGCTCGACAAGGATGGTAAGCCCGACTTCGAGGTGAGTTTCACCCGCTAAGGTCCCCCGGCATGTGCGACCTGTCGCGCTCCTCGATCGCTTGGCGGTCGGGGAGCGCGTCGTATCCGTAGTGTGACACAGCTTTGACTCTCGGCTGGTGGTGTGTGATCATGGGCACGTCTTTTTGACTGGTGGTTGGTATTGGTGTGTTTGTCGCCCGATGCTGGCCCCGGACCATCAACGCATCGTGAGGAGCGAGTCGTGAGTACTGACAATAGCGAAACTACCGGCAGCGAGATACCTGCACCGTCCCCGGCTGGGGTCGACCCAACTTCTGGCGCCGCCCCCATTCCCGGGCCCGGTGCCACGCCTGTTCCGGGGCCCGGTGCTGCTCCCATTCCCGGGCCCGGTGCCGCGCCTGTTCCGGGGCCCGGTGGGGTTCCCGCCGCGGGGGTGTCCTTCACGCAGGTCTCGCCTGGCGCGCGTAAGCGCATGAAGCTGATCGGGGTTCTGGTTGGTGTTCTCGTCGTGCTGGTGATTGCGGGCGTCGTTGCTATCAAGGTGGCGAATAGTTCTCGCACGCCCGAGGCCGAGGTACGCAAATACCTGGACCTGCTGGCCGCCGGTAAGGCGAGCGAGGCGACGGCGATGGTCGATCCTGGCGTGGATAACGATCAGCGTACCTTCCTGACCGACGACGTGATGGCTTCGGCAACCTCGCTGCTGGTCGTCGAAGACGTCGTTGCGGACAAGAACGACGATTCCGACACGCGCACGGTGACCGCGACTATGCAGGTGAACGGGGAACGCTTCACCCATGCCTTCCGTGTCACCTCGGGTGAGCCGACGATGGGCTTTTTGAATAACTGGAAGATTCAGGACTCGCTGGCAGTGCCTGTGACCGTGGACGGTGATGGAATCGGTCAGTTCTCCGTCGGTGAGACGAAAGCCTCCGTTGACAAAGCAAGTCTTTATAGGGAAGGGCGTTCCTTCCTCTTCTATCCGGGCACATACAATTTCACGCCTGTCGCGCCGAACGAGTATGTTGATACGACTCCCGTCTCCGTCTCCGTGCTCGATGAAGTGCGCACTCAAAATAACGATGGCGAGAGCGACGTCACCTTCAAGGCGACCTATAACGACAAGCTGAAAGCTGCTGCTCTCGAAGCAGCTCAGGCGCTCGTTGAAAAGTGTGGGACCTATCCCGGCAATCAGGGGGATGACTGCTCGAACCAGATTCGGGGAAAGAGCGTCACCGCTATTTCCATCAAAGAAAAGCCGACATCTCTCGATTCGGAAAGCTTTGATCCAACGTCATTTTACGGGAACGTGACATACACGGTCACGACAGAGGGGACGCTGTTCGCAGGAACGCACGACTTCGGCACGATGGTGAAAGTTGACGCGCGTTTCGACGACGACAACGGACTGCTGCAGCTGACCGCCGATGGCAAGCCGGACTTTAAGGTGCAATTCCTCTTCTAACGTCCGCTTCCGCCGTCCCTATACACCCGGTGCCCGTCCGCAGGAAGCGGACGGGCACCAACTATCCGCACTGTGATCCTTCTTTGACTCGTTGCATGCACGGCGTGATACTGGGCAGGCCTGAGTGGTTGGATGACGGTGCGCACAGAGTGCACTGCAATCCTGGCTGCTGAATGTCAAACGTTATGAGGAGCAATTGATGGGTACTGAAAAGAATGACGTGAGTGCGGCTCCGATACCTGCACCGCCTGTGACCCCTGCGATTCCGGGTCCACCGGTGCCTGCCGGGCGCAGCGTGGCGTCGACCCCCTCTTCTGGCCGGGGTAAGAAGCGGGTCATACTCGTGGGGATTCTGGTCGGCGTCCTCGTTGTGCTGGTCATCGCCGGTGTGGTGGCTATCAAGGTGGCTAATAGTTCTCGTACGCCCGAGGCCGAGGTGCGCAAGTACCTGGACCTGCTGGCCGCCGGTAAAGCCAGCGCGGCCACGGCGATGGTCGACCCGGGCGCTCCGAACGATCAGGAGGTCTTTCTGACCGACGACGCCATGGCTTCAGCGAGTTCGCTGCTGGTCGTCGAAGAAGTGGCCGCCGACAAGAATGAGGACGCCGAAACCCGTCAGGTGTCGGCCACCCTGCAGGTCAACGGGGAGCGCTTCACCCACGCCTTCACCGTGACCAAGGACAAGCCGACGATGGGCGTTCTCAATAACTGGACGGTGAAGAACTCCCTGGCTGCGCAGGTCAGCGTCGACGCGCAGGGATACACCCAGTTCACCGTCGGAGGGGTGAGTGCCGACGCTCCGCGCAAGCTTGTCTCTGGTAAGCCGGCCACGTACTTTTTCTACCCCGGCGTCTACACGTTCACGCCCGTCGCCCCGAGCGAATACGTGGATGTCAACACCAAGACCGTTGCCGTCCTTGACGGCGTCCACGGTGGAACCGCCTCCCCTGCTGATGCTGCCGACGTGTCCCTGGAAGCAACCTACAGCGCCAAACTGAAGGAAGCGGCGCTCGAGTCCGCGAAGGAATTCCTGAACTCCTGCGCCTCCATTCCGGGAAACCAGAATACTGACTGCCCGTTAGCTATCCAAAACGACGCGGTGACCGCTATCTCCGTCAAGACGATGCCCACATCGCTGGAACCGATGCACGTTGATCCGGGTGTTTTCCAAGGGTCGGTCACGTTCGAGGTTACCTACTCCGACAAGTACTCCATGTACTACATGCCGGGAACGCACGACGTTGATTCGAAGGTTTTCGTCAACGTCCAATTCAACAACGATGGGCTGCTCAAGCTCACGCCGGACGGCAAGCCTGACTTCTTCGTTAGCGCACCCCTCTAAGGTCATCATCACACTCCGACCAGTGATGTCGCCCGTCCGCGTAGTGGACGGGCGACGTGCGTATATGCGCCGGAACCCGGCCCCGGCCTCGTTCCAGGAGCGTGAGCCGCGTGTGGCCTTGAGGTGCCATGATGCTTATGGGAAAATTATCAGGTTTGTGCCCCTGTGGTCCGCGTCGTATCCCAGGCGTGGGAGCTCGGGTACAGCCGTCGCACAGTGAGGAGAAACAATGGATGCACACGCCGACAATGCGGATGCGCGGATGACTGCCCCGCCTCCCGCGCCAGAACACGACGCTCCCGCGGCGGTGCCCAGCCCTGCACCGGTGCCCGCCGCACCCCAGGCCTGGGTGACGGGGCAGGTGCCCGTTATGGTGCCGCCCCCCGCCGAGGTCCCGCCCGCCGCGCAGGCCAACGGGGGTATCGCCTTCACACCCATGTCAACGAAGAGCCGACGTCGCATCAAGCGAAGCGTGATCGCTGTCGTAGCCCTCGCGGTTCTCGCAGGAGTGGGAGTTCTGAGCGTCATGTTCGCGAACTGGACCCGCACGCCGGAGGCGACCGTGCGCCAGTACCTCGACTATCTGGCCGCAGGCAAGGCCAGCGCAGCGACCGCGATGGCAGACCCGGGCCTGGCCAACGACAAGCGCGCCTTCCTCGCAGACGACGTCATGGCCTCGGCCGACGCGCGCATCGTCATCGAGGACATCGTCGCCGATACGAACGAGGACGCGAAGACGCGCACGGTCACCGCCACCATGCAGCTCGACGGTGAGCGTTTCACCTACAACTTCACCGTCTCCTCCGCGAAGCCAACGTTCGGTGTACTGAAGAACTGGAAGCTCGAGAACTCGCTGGTCATGCCCGTGCGCATCATGGGAGAGAAAGTCTCGAAGTTCTCCGTCGGTGAGGTGACGACGTCGGTGCCCGCAGGCGAGATGACCATCGGCACCGAGTTTGTGTTTTACCCGGGCATCTACACTCTCACTCCCGTCGATCTGGGCGAGTATGTTGACGCTGATCCGGTGACCCTGCGGGTGAAGCCTGAGACTGGCTCTAGCCGATCGGGGGATACCGCCCAGCGCGTCCAGCTCAAGGGAGACTATAACTCCAAGCTGACGGACGCGGCTCTGAGCGCGGCTGTCGCCCTGACGAACTCGTGCGCGACCGTCCCCGGCAACATCGATCAGGCCTGCCCGAGCTCGGTGCGAGCGACGAACCTGTCCGTCCTGCAGGTCAAGAAGGTGCCAGCCACCATGAAGAAGCTTGGCGATGACGGCAGCTTCACAGGGGAGGCAGTGTTCTCGATCCAGAGCACGTCCAGCTGGGATAAGGAACCTCATGATGTCGACTCGACGGTGACCGCAACCGTGATGCTCGATGAGAACGGGGCGATCAAAACAGACGCCTCGGGCGAGCCACAATTCAAGGTGAGCTTCGGTTACTGAGACGTGAGCGGCGCGGGGCATCAGCCCCGCGCCGCTTCGTTTGTCCACGTGGACAGTAAGTCTCGTGGCCTGCGCGAACCGCCAGTTGGCGCCGGACGCAGCCCGGGCCCTGCGGGGCCTCACTCGTTGTGGAGTGGGGCGCGATGGCGTACGCTACCCCTACGAAGTAGTTACCGAGGATATAGGGGCTTCTCAATGTGGCGGAAGAAGGCGGTACCGCAGTTCGGCGTTCCCGGAGCCGTGCCCAACAGTGGACCCAACCTTGGGTCCGCCGGAATGTTGTTTGCAGCGTATCGGGGAATGGAACCCAAGCGCCGCAAGAAGGCGAACACATTTGTTGGAATTGTTGCTCTCTTCGCCCTCAGCTTTGCTCTCATGCCGGTTGTGTGGGTGATCGAGCGCGTCGAAGGAACCCCCGATGGTGAGGTGCGTCGGTATCTCAGCTTCCTGGCCGAGGGGGATGCGGCGGGCGCGTTGGCGATGGTCGACCCCGGCATCCCGAACGAACAACGTCTGTTTTTGACGAACGAGGTGCTAACGGCCGCCTCATCTCGGATTGTCATTGAATCGGTCAGTAAGCCGACCTATGGCGATGGAGGCATCGACACGAAGGAAGTGACGGCAACGCTGCGCCTCAATGGTGACCGTTTTAGTCATACCTTCACGCTGGAGCGACGGCACAAGGAAAAAGGTGACTCGTCCGTCTGGAAGATACGTGATGGCTTGTTCGTCAAGGTTCCCGTCTCTGGCGTACGCGTTCCTTCCTTCAGCGTCGGTGGCGTGTCAGCAAACGCTGGTTCCTCCGACTCTTCTCCTGCCGAGTATCTGTTCTTTCCGGGCATCTACACCTTCCAGCCGGAAGGCTTTGGATCGTACGTGAATGCTCAAGCAACTCAGGTGGTTGTGGAGAACGGATCACATGCCTCGTCCTATGAGACGACATCCGTGTCTTTCAACGGGCAACTGGCGAGTTCTTTGCGGGGCGATGTCCTTCGCGTTGCGCAGGAGAACCTACAGGACTGCGCGACACTCGGGACAAATATGCGTCCCTCCTGCCCAGTTGAGCTGCGGTCCTCAGCAGTGACTGGGATTGAGCTGCTGAGCTCACCGAAGACGCTGACTAGCGCCAGTGATGATGGAACATACGAGCTTGAAGACGCCGTCTTCCGTTATCAGGACGGCTCGGTGCACGACCTAACGGTCCGCGTACAGGCGACGGTCATCATGGATGCGGACGGTATTCCGGAGGTTGATATCGACGGGAATCCAAGCGTCACTGTGACGATGCAGAAGCGCTGAATCTGCCACGACTCCAGTTGATCTTCTTGTGCTGACCGGCTCGACAATCGCGGCGTCGCGTCAGCGGCGGTGGCTATCCGACGGTGAGTTGGGAGTGCCACCTCGTCTCCGGGGTTGCCCAACGATTAGCGTGGTTTCCTCTCTGAGGAGGTAATACCTCGGCGAGTGCCCGCATCGGGGCGATGCCCACGCCCATGAAGGCGACGGCGGATGGCAGCGGTGTCTACACCGGTGAGGCAGTGTTCTCGATCCAGAGCACCAGCAGCTGGGACAAGGAACCTCATGATGTCGACTCGACGGTGACCGCAACCGTGATGCTCGACGAGAACGGGGCGATCAAACTAGACGCCTCGGGCGAGCCGCAGTTCAAGGTGAGCTTTGGTTACTGAGACGTGAGCGGCGCGGGGCATCAGCCCCGCGCCGCTTCGTTTGTCCACGTGGACAGTAGGCCTTGTGGCCTGCGCGAGCCACCAGTTTCCGCCGGACGCAGCCCGGAACTTGTGCCCTGGTGTTGGACGGTACTTGAGTCGAATTTTCACATATGAGAAAATTAGTGCGTTTTTCGCCCGACAGGCACGCCAGGGAACCCACCGGTGGGTTGAGGGTGGACACGTAGCACAGTGAGGAGCAACGATGGAAGAGAATCGCGAGGACAAAGACCAGGGGAACGTGCCTCCTCCCTCTCCGGGCGAGGTGGCCCCTCCGCCGCCCGGGGCCTCGGAAGGCAATGTGCAGACGGTACCTGTTGACCTTCCCCCCGCCCCCGAGACTGACGGTGCCTATCTCTCGCCCGCGCCCGAGGCGATCCTTGAGGCTCCAGCCGCGCCTGCGCAGAGCCCGGCCGTGTCCTTTACCCCCATGTCGGACAAGAGCCGTCGGCGCGTCAAGCAGGTGATCATCGCAATCGTCGTCCTGGTAGTGATTGGTGGCGTGGGAGCCCTCAGCATCATGTTCGCGAATCGGACGCGCACTCCCGAGGCTACCGTGCGTCAGTACCTGGACTATCTGGCCGCCGGCAACGCGAGCGCGGCCACTGCGATGGTCGATCCTGGCCTGCCCAATGAGCAGCGTGGCTTCCTGACGAACGACGTCATGGCCTCGGCCAAGTCTCGGATTGTCGTCGAAGACGTCGTTGCCACACCCTACGGGGGTAACAAGGTCACCACCGTCACGGCGACGATGCAGCTCGACGGAGAGCGCTTCACCTACTCCTTCGGCCTGATTGCCACAGAACCCACGTTTGGCGTGCTGAAGAACTGGAAGATGCAAAACGCCCTGATCGCGCGCGTGAACGTCACCGGCAAGAAGGTCTCGTACTTTACGGTCGGAGGCGTGAAGGGGGCGATCAATGCGGGAGTAATGACCAACGGCACGGACTACATGTTCTATCCGGGCGTCTACACCTTCACACCCGCAGACACGACCGACTACATCGATGCTGATCCCGTCACGCTGCGCGTGAAGGCGGATATGGTCTCCAATACCAAGGGGGTCGCTGCTTCTAGCGTCAAGCTGACGGGTGCGTATAACGATGCCCTGGCCTCGGCAGCCTTGGATGCGGCCGTCGCCCTGACGAACTCCTGCGCGACCGCCACCGATAATGCCAACAAGGTATGCCCCCAGCGAATGGAGTTCATGGGTTGGACCGTACAGGAGATTAAGAGCCTGCCTACGTCTATGAAGCCCAATGGCATGGGGGAGCGCACCTATTCGGGGCAAGCGACATTCTTGGTCGTGAATAAAACAGGACGCGACAAGAAGCCGAAGGAGTTCGAGTGCACCGTGGAGGTGGTTGTGAAGACTGACAATGCAGGCATGGTCCTCGTTGATGAGGACGGCAAGCCGAAGCTCGAGGCGACATTCGCCTGATGATGCGCGCGCGGCGCGGGGCGTGAGCCTCGCGCCGCGCTATTGTGCGCTAATTTTCCAAAGTGGTGGCAAGTGCACGTGGGCACGCTATGATGGGTTGTTGGTAACTCTGTCACAGCGAGAGCGGAGCAGTCCCGATGAGCAATGACGCGCAGGTAATGAGTACACGTCGGCCCGGCCGCCCGAAGGCTGGCAGTGAGGACAAGAAAGCGCGGATTCTTGCTGAGGCGTTGACCCTTTTCTCGACCCGGGGCTATGTGGCCACCTCTCTGGCGGACATTGCCCGGGCCTCGGACATTTCCAAAGCGGGCCTGCTGCACCATTATTCCTCGAAGGATCAGCTGCTGGCTGCCGTCCTGGAGGAGCGCGACCGGCGCACGTTGAGTCGTCTTCCCGGGGGTGATGCGAGCGCGGAGGCTGCGCTTGACGCGTGGGTGGAGATGGTCGCGCATAACCAACGTCATCCTGACGGGGTTGCCCTGTACACGGCGATGTCGGCGGCTGTCATTGATGCCGATCATCAGGCTCATCCGTGGTTCCGTGAGCACCTGTTGGGTGCGATTTCGTACCTGGTGGATGCGCTTGAGCGGGGGAAGGCGGCGGGTGAGGTGCGTCCCGACGCTCCGAGCGAGCAGATTGCCCGCAAGCTTGTGGGGCTGTCCGACGGCCTGCAGGTCCAGTGGTTGTGCTCGCGCGCGGACGGTGGGGCGGATGTTGATATGCGCGAGGTGATGGCCGGGATGATCGCCGACGTGAAGGATCGCTGGCTTATTCGTCCCTGAACGAGGCTGTGGTTGCCTCCGAGGAGACAGGCACGCAAGCAGTGAATTGCCTCACAGCTCTGGGGTGTTATTGAGGCTTACTCTCGGTTTGGGGCTTAGGTCCCTTGTTTGTGTCGCTCCGTGCGTGTCTCCTGGCGCTCCAGATAGGGGGCATGCGCGTTAGGATAGACAAACCAGCATGCTTCACAATGTCGGGAGTCTGGCGACACGTGCTCAGGGTTGATCAAGCACGTGACGCGGATGATCCGACGCCTACTCACGCCTGGAGGACTACGTATGACGAACACCGCTGTTCCCGCCCCGCCGAGCCGCAATTCCACCGCCCGTCGCTGCCCCGATGACCTGTGGGCCCTGGGGGAGCGGGCAATTGTCCGGGCCCGCCGCTGGGTCGACGAATCCGCCCACGAACCGACGCCGCAATCGGCCAAGTTGCTGTCGCGAATCCTCGCCGATCCGGACGGCCTGACCTTCACCACCCGTTTCGTCGATGACGTCGTTCGCCCCGCGGACCTGGATGTGGCCAGCGCGGCGATGAAGCGCCTGTCGGCGGGCCGCAAGAGCTTCCTGCCCCCGGCTCTCGCCGCCGCGATGGGCCTGGGATCGACCGCTTCTCGCGTCGCGCCCCGCACGGTCACGGCCACCGCGCGCCGAGTGTTCCGTGAAATCGTCGGCGACCTCGTCGTCGACGCGACGGATCGGGGCCTGGGTCCGGCGCTGGCTCGCCTGCGCAAGGGTGGGAACCGCCTCAACGTCAACCTCCTGGGCGAGGCCGTCCTTGGTGAGAAGGAAGCGGCCCACCGCCTCGCCGAGGTCTCGCGCCTCGTCACGCGAGAGGACGTCGACTACGTCTCCATCAAGGTCTCGGCCGTCACCGGACCGCACAACCCGTGGGGCTTCAAGGAGGTTGTCGCCCACGGCGTGAGCGCCCTGGCGCCCCTGTACCGCCTGGCACGCGACAATGGCACCTTCCTGAACCTCGACATGGAGGACTACAAGGACCTCGACCTGACGATCGCCGTCTTCACCTCGATCCTCGACCAGCCCGACATGCGCGGCTACGAGGCCGGCATCGTCCTCCAGGCATACCTGCCCGACTCTCTCGGCGCCCTCCAGCGTCTCCAGGAATGGGCGCGCAAGCGCGTGGATGCGGGCGGCTCGCGCATCAAGGTCCGCGTCGTCAAGGGCGCGAACCTGTCCATGGAGAGGGTGGACGCCGAAATCCACGGGTGGGAGCTGACGACCTGGCCGTCCAAGCAGGACACGGACACCAACTACAAGCGCATGCTCGAATGGGCGATGACCCCCGAGCGCACCCGCGCTATCCGGCTGGGTGTGGCCGGTCAGAACATTTTTGACATTGCCTTTGCCTACGAGCTGCGTGCCGCGCGCGGCCTGGAGGACAGCGTCGAGTTTGAGATGCTCTCCGGCATGGCCACGGGCATCCAGGAGGTCGTGCGCCGCGACGTCGGCTCCCTGCTGCTGTACGTGCCCGTCGTCAACCCGCGTGAGTTCGACGTTGCGATCTCCTACCTCGTGCGTCGCCTCGAGGAGAACGCAGCACCCGAGAACTTCATGTCCGGGGTCTTCGACATCGCCAAGAATGAGGATGTGTTCGCTCGCGAGCGCGACCGTTTCTTGGCGGCTCTGTCCAATGTTGACCCCGGCGCCCCCGTGCCCGCTCCCAATCGCAGGCAGGATCGCCTCGCGCAGCGCAAGGCCGGTGTCCCCGCCGAGCAGGGCAGCCTCGCCGAGCGCGCCCGGCGACCCTTCGCCTCGGAGGCCG
>ERZ773207.364-NODE-364-length-16580-cov-10.032073_pt1 | contig 16580 bp, 14 predicted proteins | sample MGYA00580997_ERZ773207 | MGnify/ENA primary metagenome ERZ773207 (study PRJEB29015, sample SAMEA2738170) | human oral metagenome | biome: human oral; feature: human-associated habitat; material: saliva | place: China | collected 2239 ... | reverse complement strand
TCCACAATCCAGCCAATGCAGCAGGTGTTCGTGCCTTCAAGGAATTGTTGCCAGACATTACCAGTGTAGTTGTTTTTGATACTTCATTCCACACAAGTATGCCAGAGAAAGCTTATCGCTACCCTCTACCAACAAAATATTACACAGAAAACAAGGTTCGTAAATATGGTGCCCACGGTACAAGTCACCAGTTTGTAGCAGGAGAAGCAGCAAAACTCTTGGGACGTCCATTAGAAGACTTGAAATTGATTACTTGCCACATCGGTAATGGTGCTTCTATTACAGCTGTTAAGGGTGGTCAATCTGTCGATACTTCAATGGGCTTCACTCCACTTGGCGGTGTGATGATGGGAACTCGTACAGGGGATATTGACCCAGCTATCATTCCTTATTTAATGCAATATACAGAGGACTTTAATACTCCAGAAGCTATTAGCCATATTCTCAATCGTGAGTCAGGACTCATGGGAGTTTCAGGCAAGTCTAGTGATATGCGTGATGTGATTGCTGCTAAAAAAGAAGGAGACCATGATGCTACCTTAGCATATGAAATCTATATTGACCGTATCCAAAAACATATTGGGCAGTACCTTGCAGTCCTAAATGGAGCAGATGCTATTATCTTCACAGCTGGTGTAGGTGAAAATGCAACCGATGTACGTAAGGATGTTATCTCAGGAATTTCTTGGTTTGGTTGTGATGTTGATGATGAAAAGAATGTCTTCGGTGTTACAGGAGACATTTCAACAGAGGCAGCTAAAATCCGTGTCTTGGTTATTCCAACAGATGAAGAATTAGTCATTGCCCGTGACGTTGAACGCTTGAAAAAATAAGTAAAACTAGAAAAAATATTCCGTACAAGGAGTTGGAAAAGTGATTTTTCCAGCTTCTTTTTCTGATGAAATTGTCCAAAACCTTGCTATGATTGGCTTTTTTGAAAAATATGGTATAATAGTAGTAATTTAATAGATGGAGTTGAGTTTTGAAGAAAAACTTTCGTGTAAAAAGAGAGAAAGATTTTAAGGCAATTTTCAAGGAAGGAACAAGTTTTGCTAATCGCAAATTTGTTATCTACCAATTAGACAACCAAAAAAAACATTTTCGAGTAGGTCTATCAGTTAGCAAAAAGCTGGGGAATGCTGTTACTAGAAACCAAATTAAGCGACGGATACGCCACATTCTACAAAATGCAAAGGTAGGAATTGCAGAAGATGTCGATTTTGTTGTCATTGCTCGAAAAGGGGTTGAAACCTTGGGATACGCAGAGATGGAGAAAAATCTACTCCACGTATTAAAGTTATCAAAGATTTATCAGGAAGGAAATGGGAGTGAAAAAGAAACTACAGTTGACTAGTTTGCTAGGCTTGTCACTATTTGTAATGACAGCTTGTGCTACAAGCGCAACAACTAGTGATATTACAGCAGATTCGGCTGATTTTTGGAGTAAATTCGTCTACTTCTTTGCGGAAGTCATTCGATTTTTATCTTTTGATATCAGTATTGGGATAGGGATTATTCTCTTTACAATCTTGATTAGAACCGTACTTTTACCTGTATTTCAGGTACAGATGGTGGCATCTAGGAAAATGCAGGAAGCTCAGCCTCGGATTAAGGCTTTACGCGAGCAGTATCCAGGTAGTGATATGGAAAGCCGAACTAAGTTGGATCAAGAGATGCGTAAAGTCTATAAGGAAATGGGTGTTAGACAGTCGGATTCACTATGGCCGATTTTGATTCAGATGCCAGTTATCTTAGCTTTGTTTCAAGCTCTCTCCAGAGTTGACTTTTTAAAGACAGGTCATTTTTTATGGATTAATCTTGGAGGAGTAGATACAACACTTGTACTTCCAATTTTAGCCGCCGTATTTACCTTTTTAAGTACATGGTTGTCTAATAAAGCCTTGTCTGAAAGAAATGGAGCAACAACTGCCATGATGTATGGGATCCCAATCATGATTTTTGTTTTTGCAGTTTACGCACCGGGTGGAGTGGCTTTATATTGGACAGTATCCAATGCTTATCAGGTCTTGCAAACTTACTTCTTGAATAATCCATTCAAGATTATTGCAGAGCGTGAGGCAGTAGTGCAAGCCAAAAAAGATTTGGAAAATAGAAAAAGAAAAGCTAAGAAAAAGGCTCATAAAACGAAATAATAAGGAGGAATCTTGTAATGGTAGTATTTACAGGTTCAACTGTTGAAGAAGCAATCCAGAAAGGATTGAAAAAATTGGATATTCCAAGAATGAAGGCTCATATTAAAGTCGTTTCTAGAGAGAAAAAGGGGTTTCTTGGATTGTTTGGGAAAAAACCAGCTCAGGTTGATATTGAAGCGATTAGTGAAACAACAGTTATTAAAGCAAATCAACAAGCAGTTAAAGGTGTTCCAAAGGAAATCAATGAAAAAAATGAACCAGTTAAAACTGTTAGTGAAGCAACGGTTGATCTTGGTCATGTAGTTGCAGCAATCAAGAAAATAGAAGAAGAAGGCCAAGGGGTTTCTGATGAAGTCAAGGCTGAAATCCTCAAAAATGAAAAACAGGCGAACACTATTTTAGAAGAAACAGGTCATATTGAAATCTTAAATGAAATGCAAATTAAAGAAGCTGCGATGCATGAACAAGTAGAAGAACCTTCAGGTGTCGAGGAGCTAGAAGAAGATGAGCATCAAGAATTAGGAGACTTAGGCTTAACAGTTGAACCTGGCTATGATATTGAGCAAGTAGCAACGGAAGTAACGACTTATGTTCAAACGATTATTGATGATATGGATGTTGAGGCGACGATTTCAAATGATTATAACCGTCGTAGTGTCAATCTACAAATCGATACCAATGAGCCAGGTCGTATTATCGGTTACCATGGTAAAGTCTTGAAAGCCTTGCAACTATTGGCTCAAAATTATCTTTATAACCGCTACTCAAGAACCTTCTACATTACAATCAATGTCAATGATTATGTTGAACACCGTGCAGAAGTCTTGCAGACCTATGCGCAAAAATTGGCGACTCGTGTTTTAGAAGAAGGACGTAGTCATCAAACAGATCCAATGTCGAATAGCGAACGCAAGATTATCCACCGTATTATTTCACGTATGGATGGTGTTACTAGTTACTCTGAAGGTGATGAGCCAAATCGCTATGTCGTTGTAGATACAGAATAAGTAAAATCAGGGTTCTCCTGATTTTTTGCTAGCTAGAAGAGGTTAAACGGATGTTAAATGAGATAAGAAACTATCTAGACTTTGCTGGTTTGCAGTACCGTAATCCTGATAAAGCGGGAGAAGAGCAAGAGAAAATGCTGGAATTGCGCCATAAAGGCCAAGAGGCCCGAAAGGCTTTTACAGAATTGGCCAAAGCATTTCAGGCAAGCCATCCAGAATGGCAACTCCAACAGACTAGCCAGTGGATGAACCAAGCGCAGCGTTTGCGACCACATTTTTGGGTTTATCTACAGCGTGAGGGGAAAGTGACAGAACCTATGCTGGCTCTTCGTTTGTATGGAAGTCCTTCGGATTTTGGAGTCTCATTAGAAGTTAGTTTTATCGAGCGCAAGATGGATGAGCAAACTCTAGGCAAGCAGGCCAAGGTTTTAGAAATTCCACCAGTAGAAGGTGTTTATTACTTAGTCTACTCAAATGGAGAAAGTCATAAGAAGGAGTCTACTGAGGAAAATCGCCAAGTGTTAAGAGAAAAACTATCCCATCAGGAAGTTCGCAAAGTTTTAGTGAAGGCAGATGTTCCTGTGACTGCAAATTTATCTGAAGAAGAAATCGTAGAAGGTCTATTGAAATCTTATGCTAAAATTCTTCCCTATTATTTAGCTACAAGAAAATTAGATAATCCGTAAAATATCATAAATCATACAGTCCAAGAGTGAACAGTCCGCTGTGTAATTCTTGGTCTTTTTGTTTCCGCTTTCACATTATATAATATAGGAGAACAATTAAAGACGAAATCCGTCGAATTTGGGGGTAGGCTATGACACGTCCGATTGGAATTTACGAAAAGGCGACGCCCCAGCACTTCACTTGGAAAGAACGCTTGGAGTTTGCCAAGGAGCTGGGCTTTGACTTTGTTGAAATGTCGGTTGATGAAAGCGATGCTCGCTTAGCGCGCTTGGAATGGAGTAAGGAAGAACGCTTTGAAGTGGTCAAGGCCGTTTATGAAACGGGTGTCCGCATTCCGACTATCTGCTTTTCTGGGCACCGCCGCTATCCGCTAGGATCAAACGATCCAGCCCTCGAAGCCAAGTCGCTGGAAACCATGAAGCAATGTATCGAGTTGGCGCAGGATTTGGGTGTGCGGGTCATTCAGCTGGCGGGCTATGATGTCTACTATGAGGAAAAATCGCCAGAAACACGAGCTCGCTTCCTTAAAAATCTACGCAAGGCTTGTAATTGGGCGGAGCAAGCGCAGGTTATTCTTGCGATTGAGATTATGGATGACCCATTTATCAATAGTATCGAAAAATACTTGGCTGTTGAAAAGGCTATCAACTCGCCTTATCTCTTTGTCTATCCAGACACAGGTAATCTCTCAGCTTGGCACAATGACCTCTATAGTGAGTTTGTTATCGGGCACCAGGCCCTGGCAGCTCTGCATCTCAAGGATACCTATCCTGTGACTGAGCAGTCCAAGGGGCAATTCCGCGATGTGCCTTTTGGTCAGGGTTGTGTCAACTGGGAAGATACTTTCAGAATTTTAAAAGAAACCAATTATCAAGGGCCGTTTTTGATTGAAATGTGGTCTGAAAATTGTCCAACAGTAGAGGAAACCAAGGCGGCTATCAAAGAAGCTCAAGATTTCCTTTATCCACTCATTGAGAAAGCGGGGTTAAACTAATGCTGTTACCAGAATTAAGAGAGCGCGTTTACAAGGCTAATTGTGACCTGCCAAAACATGGCTTGGTTAAGTTTACTTGGGGAAATGTCTCTGCGGTGGACCGCGAAGCGGGCTTGATTGTCATCAAACCGAGCGGTGTGGACTACGATAAGCTTAGTCCGGAAAATATGGTTGTGACCGACTTGGACGGCAATATCGTTGAAGGCGACCTCAATCCGTCATCTGATTTGCCTACCCACGTGGAGCTCTACAAGGCTTTCCCAAAAGTCGGTGGTGTTGTTCACACGCACTCAACGGAAGCGGTTGGCTGGGCACAGGCTGGGCGCGATATTCCATTTTACGGAACGACGCATGCAGATTATTTCTTCGGTCCCATTCCAGCGGCACGTTCATTGACAGAAAGCGAAATCAACACGGCCTACGAAAAAGAAACAGGCACCGTGATTATTGAAACCTTCCGCGAACGTCAGATTGACCCAATGGCAGTGCCAGGTGTCACTGTGCGCAACCACGGTCCCTTCACTTGGGGCAAGACGCCAGAAGCTGCGGTTTACCACAGCGTTGTCTTGGAAGAAGTGGCCAAAATGGCGCGCTTCACCGAGCAAATCAACCCCGATGTCAAAGAAGCACCAAAATACCTCATGGATAAGCACTACCTCCGCAAACACGGACCGAACGCTTACTATGGGCAAAAAGGCGCTAGCCATTAAAAAACAAAGAGCAGTCCCAGAGATTGCTTTTTTGTGTTGGTTTTAAGTGGCATCTTGATTTTTAAAGTGATATAATAAATGCAATTTGATGAGTTAGAAAGAACAAAATGACAAAAAAAGTAACAATCAATGATATTGCTAGCTTTGTTGGGGTGTCCAAGGCGACGATTTCTTATTACTTAAATGGAAATATGCGGAAAATGTCTTTGGAGACGAGGGAGAAAATCCGGCTGGCCATTGAAGAAACTGGTTATCAACCTAACAAAATGGCGCAAAGTTTGGTGACCAGAGACACCAAGACGATTGGCGTTGTAATTGCGGATATCACTAATCCCTTCATTTCCTCAGTTATCAAAGGAATTCATGACACTTGCAAGAAATACGACTACACGGTTAACTTTACCAATTCAGACAATGACCAGCTGATTGAGCAGGAAAATATCGAGCGGCTTCAGCAGCAGAATGTATCAGGGATTATTCTCGATACAGTGGATGCCAATTCGCCCCTGATTCACAAGCTGAGTAAGAAGCGGACAGTTCTAGTGGACAGGCAATCGAGAGAAGTGACGCTGGACACGGTTGTATCTAATAATCGTGACTCGACCAAGGCTTTTCTGGCAGAAATGAAGAAGGCAGGCTATGAAGACATTTACTTTGTCACCTTTCCGATTGAGGGGATTTCGACGCGGGAAATGCGTTATCAGGGCTTTAAAGAAGAGGTTTCGGCTGCCCCAGAGAAACTTTTGGTTTTGGGACAAGACGGGACAGCTCAAAAAATTCTTCAGTTGATTGAGCAAAGGCAAGAAAAAATCGCTTTTTTCACCATGAACGGCCCAGCCCTGCTTGATTTTATGAAAATCTTGAACAAGACCGACTACAGCTATCCTCGTGATTTTGGTCTGGGTTCCTACGAGGATTTGGAATGGATGGAGGTTTTAAATCCGAATGTGTCCTGTATTCGTCAAGATTCTTATAAAATTGGTCAAGTGGCAGCAGAACATCTAATCAAAAAATTAAGAGGAGAGCTAGCGGCGGAACCTGCTCAACTCCTTGTCGTTCCTAGCTTTACAGTTCTTAGAAGCTCTTTTTAGAAATGAAGTATTCGCGCGAGTGGATACTTTTTTTAAAATATTTTTTTGAAATCGCTTGCAATTTTGAAGAAGATAGTGTATACTGTAATAGTAGAAAGGTGAAACGATTAACCATGAATTGAAGCATTATTTTATAAGAGAAACGTAGTTCACTTTTATTTTTTGAAAATAAGTTAACCGCTTCACTCAGAGTTTGAAAATAATTTCGCAGTGAAAGGTTGATTGCTCGTCTAGAAAGGAGACCTAGTGAATAGTAAAACAATATTAAGCGACCACTTGGATGCCTGCTATGCCGTTGCAAGGTTGACCGATAGCGCTAACGACTATCTTTTGGTGGCTTCGGAGACCGAAAATGCCTGCTTGGCCTATGATGTCAATCGCGATTTCGCAAGGACGGTGCTTTGGAGCGAGGTTGGTGGCACCATGTCCATTATCCAAGTGCCAGGGACGCTGGATTTCTTGGCAACCCAGCGCTTTTATCCCGGTTTTGATGCCAAGGATTGCCGGATTGTTCACGGACAGTTCGAGGGCGAGGGCAAGTGGACAATCACGGAAGTGGGGGCTTTTCCTTATCTGCATCGCTTTGATTTAGTTGACAATGAGCGTGGAGCTATTCTTTTTATCGGTTGTACGATTGCCAATTCCAAGCAGTTTGTCGAGGACTGGTCGGATGACGGGAAAATTTTTGTCGGTCATTTTGATAAACAGGTAAGGCAGCTGACAAATGTAGAAGAATTGCCACTTCGACTCAAGAAAAATCACGGTTACTATCCTGTTCACGCAGAGCATTACTCGCTTATCACAGCGGTGGAAGGGATTTATCGTTTGGGCTATCCGCAGGGTACGTCTGACTGGACTTTGACCCAGCTCTTTGATGAAGAAACGAGCGATATTGTACAGTTGGACATGAACGGTGATGGTCGTCTGGAAAATATGATTATCCAGGCTTTCCATGGCGATAGCTTGCGAATTTTATCAGAAGATTTTAAGGAGGAATTATTTGCCTATCCAGAAGCGACGCCTTTTGGGCACGCCATCTGGTCGGGGACTTTACTTGGTCAGCCAACCTTTATCTTTGGCTGGCGCTCAGGGAAGAAGCACTTACTTGCTTTTACCTATGAAAATGGACGTTTTCTGGAACACATGATTGCTCCAGAAGTTGCTTCTAGCAACTGTTTGGCTTTTGAAAAAGCTGGGAAATCCTATATCTTTTCGGCGAATAATGGAAAAAATACAGTTGCTCTTTACGAACTACAAAAGGAGGAAAAGAATGCCTAAGAAGAAAGTTCTTGTGACGGGAATTGTTCCTAAGGAAGGCTTGGTCAAGCTAATGGAAAAGTACGATGTGACCTACTCAGACGGGGAGCCGTTTTCACGCGACTATGTGCTGGAACACTTGCCTGAGTACGACGCTTGGCTTTTAATGGGGCAAAAAGGGGACAAGGAAATGATCGATGCGGGGAAAAACTTGCAAATCATCTCTCTTAATGCGGTTGGTTTTGACCATGTAGACATCGAATACGCCAAACAAAAAGGGATTGTAGTCTCCAATTCGCCGCAAGCTGTGCGGGTACCGACAGCTGAAATGACTTTTGCCCTTCTCTTAGCCGCTACCAAACGTTTAGCCTTTTATGACAAGATTGTCCGTACAGGAAACTGGATTGACCCGAGCGAAAGACGCTATCAAGGGCTGACACTTGAGGGCGCAACGCTTGGTATCTATGGTATGGGGCGTATTGGTTCAACTGTAGCTGGCTTCGCCAAGGCTTTTGGGATGAAAGTGCTCTATCACGACCTCTATCGATTGCCAGAGGAGAGGGAAAAAGAATTGGGCGTTAGCTATGTGGAATTTGATGATTTGGTTGAGAAGGCTGATGTCATTACCATTCATGCTCCGTCTCTACCGTCCACTCATCACAAATTTAACAAAGAAGTGTTCAAGAAAATGAAGAACAGAAGCTATCTAATCAATGCAGCGCGTGGTCCGATTGTGTCTGAAGAAGACTTGATTGAAGCGCTTAAAACTGGAGAGATAGCAGGAGCTGGTTTGGATGTCTTTGAGTTTGAGCCAGAAGTTTCTGAAGAGCTTCGCGCTTTGGACAATGTTATCATGGCGCCGCATGCAGGAACGGGAACGATTGAAGGTCGCCGTACCTTGGCAGCAGAAGCTGCCACGAATATTCTTTCCTTCTTCGAAGGGAACCCTGTCAATGTCGTAAACAAATAAAATAAAGGAAAAAGGGTAAAACTATGCTAGAAGCCTTACAAAAATTTTTCGATGTTTTTGGTGCAGCAATCGTTGTGCCAGTAATGATTTTTATTGTTAGTCTGTTCTTGAAAGTCAGTCCCAAGCGCGCTTTTTTCAGTGCCCTGCGCGCGGGGGTTGGTTTGACAGGATTTGGCTGGGTCATCTCTGCTTTTACACCGCTGGTAACCAAGTACATCCAGCAAATGGTTGACACGGCGGGGCTCAATTTGCCTATCGTTGACATCGGTTGGCAAACGGGTTCTCTAACTGCCTTCTCTTCTTCAATCGGTCTGTCCTTCTTCGTTTTTGGTCTACTGATTGAGTTGCTTCTTTTCCTTTTTGGGATCACGCGGGTCTTTGTACCGTCCAATCTCTGGAATAACTTCGGTTACATGATTTGGGGAACCATGGCTTATGCGGCAACAGGAAACTTTATCCTCTCCTTTGCTTTCATGGTCTTTGTCCTTCTTTACTCACTGATTATGTCAGAAGTGGTAGCAGAGCGCTGGTCAGAATACTACAGAGTCAAAAATGCAACAATCAACTCTATTCACAATATCGAAACCTTGATTCCAGCCTTAGTATTGGATCCGCTGTGGAACCTTATCGGTATCAACAAGGTCAAACTCAATCCAGAATCGCTGAAAACCAAGCTGGGAATTTTCGGAGAACCCATGACTCTCGGTTTCTTGCTGGGGATGATTATCGGGATTCTCGGTAGCTTGAAAAATCTGGCGAGTTTGGAAGCCTGGGGTGGCATTCTAGGTTTTGCCATGTCACTTGCAGCCGTTATGACCATTTTCCCCTTGATTACAGGCGTATTTGCAAGCGCTTTCGGACCTCTGGCTGAAGCGGTCGAAAAGAACAAGAAAAAAGAAAGCGAAGAAGAAGACGGACTGGCAGACAAGAAACGCTGGTTTATCGCAGTGGATGACGGAGTTGGTTTTGGTGAACCTGCCACTATCATTGCGGGGCTCATTCTGGTACCAATCATGGTCTTGGTTTCCTTGATTTTGCCTGGCAACCGCGCGCTTCCAGTCGTTGACTTGATTGCTATTCCCTTTATGATTGAAGCTATGATTGCCGTATCAAAAGGAAATATCCTCAAGGCGATTCTAAACGGAATAGTTTGGTTTTCACTGGGACTTTATGCGGCCAGCGCCCTCGGTCCAATTTATACGGAAGCTGTGCAACAATATGGATCGGTCTTGCCAGCTGGAGTGGTCTTGATTATGAGTTTCAATCTTTTGGCTCACCCTTTGACGGCTCTCGTCTTCTTTGCTTGGATTTCGGGCAATCCGCTTTGGATTGGCGTGACGATTGCTGTTTACCTAGTATCTCTTTTCTTCCTACGGACAAAACGCGAGTCTATCTACGCTTATTTGCGGAAAATGGCAGATAAAAATAGTGGTTTTGAAGGAAGTAAAGAAAAGATTATGATTAGCGAAGGCTAATGAATAACAGATTTGAATTTGGAGGACTGTATCATGAAGAAAATTGACGGACATGCACATATTTTAAATACTATTGCTGGTTTTAATGGCAAGGGCAGACTGAATGCTCTGGGCAATGGCTATGCCATTTGGGACGACGGTGAATTGATTAAGCTTATTCCAGACGGCTATGGCGACAAGGACTTTACAGCAGAGGCTTTCTTGAAGTACATGGATGCCAATGATATTGAGAAAGCGGTGATTTTGCAAGGCCACTTGAATGGCTATCAAAACTACTATACTCATCTGGCGATTAAGCGCTACCCAGACCGCTTTACAGGCGCATTTTCGGTGGATCCATTTGCTGAAAATGCCATGCAGATTGTTCGCCGTCATGTAGAAGAGCTGGGCTTTAGAGCACTCAAATTTGAAATCAGCCAAGGTGGTGGTATCCACGGCTATCGTGGACAAAAAACGCCTTTCCGCTTGGACAGTGACCCGCATGTCAGCTTGATTTTGAGCTACTTGCTGGATTATCCAGGCTTCGTTATCACTGTGGACTATGGCAACTTTGACCAAATCAGCCACCAGCCGGATGCTATTGCCAATCTTGCTCGTTTGCATCCAAGCCTTGACTTTGTTGTCTGCCATTTGTCATTCCCACATGCGGATACACCAAATCGTCTGCGGGCGGAACTCAGCATGTGGAAAGATTTACCAAATGTTTACACAGATATTTCTGCTATCCAAGATATTGACCGTCCAGATACTTTCCCATTCCCTAAATCTGAAAAGAATGTTCGGATTGCTAAGGAAGTGCTGGGAGCGAAGCGCATCATCTGGGGCACAGATTCGCCTTGGTCAGCTACTTTTAACACTTATGAAGAGTTGGCAACTTGGCTGGAGCACGTGGATATTTTCACGCCAGAAGAGCTAGAAGATGTCCTCTACAATAATGCAGAGCGCGTTTACTTTAAGCCGTCGGCTGTTCAAGCAAACCGTGAAGCGGTTGATGCAGCGACTAAGGAATTAGGCTTGTATTAAATCCGCATGTGCTTGTTCATAAAGAAGCTGTGAGGCAATCTCAGCTTCTTTTGTACTTGAAATCGGAGGAGAAAAATGAAATATTTTTTAAGTATCGATTATGGGGGCACTAATACCAAGGCAATCGTATTTGATGAAGAAGGGCGACAATTAGGGCAGTCTGCTTTTAGTACCAAGAAGATTGAGGAAAAAGCAGGCTATCGCGAAGTGGATTTGAAAGAGACCTGGCAGGGGATTTGTCAGGCTATGAGGCAAGCTGTCAAAAATGCCCAGCTTAAGGCAGAAGACATCAGCGCTCTTGCCTGTATTGGTCATGGGAAAGGCCTCTATCTGCTGGATAAAAACGGTCAGGAATTTACGCGCGGTATCTTGTCTACAGATGAGCGAGCGGTCGAGCTGGCTCAAGAATTTGAGGAGCGGCTAGACGAAATCTGGGACTTGACGCACCAGCATGTTGTTGCCGTGCAAAATCCCGTTTTGCTTCGCTGGCTCAAAGAATATGAACCAGAGATTTACCAGAATATTGGGGCAATTCTGTCGGCCAAGGACTATGTCCGCTTCAAGCTGACTGGGTGTATTCAGCAAGAGATGGGAGATGCTTCAGGAAATCACTGGATTAACTTCCAGACGGGCACTTACGACAAAAGAATTACGACTTTCTTTGGTATTGAAGAAATATACGAGCTTTTGGCGCCCCAAGTGGACTATGCAGAGCTTGTTGGTGGCTTGACCCAAGAAGCTGCCGCAGCAACGGGACTTCTTGCAGGAACGCCTGTGATTGGTGGGCTCTTTGATATTGATGCTTGCGCAATCGGCTCTGGGGTCTTAGACGCCAGCACTTTTAGCGTGATTTCAGGCACTTGGAATATCAATACTTATCCCAGCAAGACGGCAGTCAGCCAAGATAGCGGCTTGATGCACTCTTATTTTCCCAATCGCGATTTTTTGATAGAGGCAGGCAGTCCAACTTCGGCGGGAAATTTGGATGCTATGATAAAAATGCTGATGATGGAGGAAATCCAAAATCTCAAGGCTTCGAATTCCTCTATTTACGATGTACTGGAAGTGTTTTTGCAGGAGACGGACGCTTCTTACAGCAAGATTCTCTTTTTCCCTTTTCTTTATGGCAGCAATATCAGCAGAGCTGCTGAGGCTTGCTTCTTTGGTCTGACAACCCAGTCCAGCAAGTCAGAGATGATTCGGGCGGTTTATGAGGGGATTGTCTATGCGCACAAGCAGCATATCGATGATTTGCTAGCGACGATTGAGCAAAGACCGCGCGCTTTGCGCTTGTCAGGCGGTGCGACAAATTCGCCATCTTGGATGCAGATGTTCGCTGATATTTTAAATATCCCAGTAGAGACGGTTGAAGCGTCAGAATTGGGTGGTCTGGGTGGTGCCATTGCTTGCTTGCAAGCGGTGGAAGATTTGAGCCTAGAAGAAGCTGTCGAAAAAATGGTTCGGGTCAAGGAGCGCTTTGAGCCTCAGGCTAAGGAACATGAGATTTATCAAAGGAAATATCGCGTTTACCAAAGTTTGCTTGCAGCCATGGAGCCTGCTTGGGCAGAGCTTTGTCAGCTACGGACGACATTAGAATAGAGGATTGGGATGAAAATAAAGCGAGAAGAATTGATTATCAACACGATTGCTTTTAAGGAAGAATTAGACAGGGGAGTCAAGCAAGAAGATTTGCTAGAAAGCGTCAAAAATCTGGGGATTTCAAGGGTTGAAATTCGGCGAGAGTTTTTAAGGGATATTGATATAGAGTTAAAAAACATCAGAAAAAAAGCTGACCTGCTAGGGCTGTCGCTCTTTTACAGTGTCAATGAGGATTTTGTCATAGGAGATAGGGTCAATCCGAAACTTAAGACTTTGCGACAGGAAGCAGAGCTCTTGGGCGCTCCCTTTATCAAATTAAACACGGGTGATGCCAGTCAGATTTCAGTAGCTTCTTTGGCAGAGTTGGCGCCTAGTTTTCAATCATCTGTCGGACTTAAGCTGGAAAATAACCAAGACCCTCTTTATGCCAGTATCAAGAATTGCCGTTTGATGATGAACAAGGTCAGCGCAGCAGACCTGCCTATTGCTTTCGTTTTTGACCTTGGCAACTGGGCTTGGATTGGAGAAGATATAGAGCAGGCTTTTGCTAGCTTGGCAGAAGTTACCGATTACCTCCATTGCAAAAATTACCGTCATGTAAATGGTCAAGTGGAGATTGCTAGTTTATTTGAAGGTGAGTTAGATGCTCCTAGCCTCATGAAGCGCTTTAGCCATGTACGCTATCTTGCCCTAGAATATCCGACTTCCTTGGAAAACTTAGAAGCAGACATCGCGCGGCTGCTGGAAAAAGAAAACTGAGGTAGGTGAACCTACTTCAGTTTTATGGCTGATAATTGATTTTGTCTTGGTCAGTGATTAGTCGAATGACGTGGCAAGGAACGCCAGTCGCCACAACATTAGCTGGGATGTCCTTAGCAGGCTGTCCAAAACTGGCATTGTAGCAGTTGGTCAGAAAGACCGTTTTTTCGCGTGCTTTGACCAACTCGGGAGTCAAGTCATTGTACATGGCACCCGAAAGAATATGCTGCTGTTGTTCTTTAAGATTCATGGGGAGCAGATTTTTTCTTTTATTATAACATGCAAGGGAGTGGGAAATAAGACTTTCCAAGTAGCTGAAAAATCCTTCATCTTTCAATTTTATAAGCGGTTGCGATATCCTAGAAAGGAAGTTTAAAGGAAAGAAAAGCAAATGATTTATTTAAATAAAAGCAGCTCTGTCTTGCTCAACTATCTTTTGCAGTTGACAGAACCTGAAACAATTATGGCGATTTCTCGTGCCACAGGGCAATCGCGCCGCAAAATTTATTATCATTTAGAAAAAATAAACGACGCTTTGCCTCAAGGAGTTGACAAGATTGTCAGCCAGCCGCGGGTCGGACTGGTTTTGACAGCGGAACAACGAGAGGCTTGTGAAGCCTTGCTTGAAAGCGTGGATGCTCACAGCTATGTCATGAGTATGGAAGAGCGCATGCAGCTGATGATTCTCTTTATCTGCGTCTTGAAAGAGCGCGTGACGATTGAAAAGCTCATGGATTTGACCAAGGTGTCGCGTAATACAGTGCTCAACGACCTTAACACCATTCGTAGCCAGCTGACGGTCGAGCAGTACCAGATTAGTCTCATTACAACCAAGTCGCAGGGCTATGTTCTCAAATGCCACCCGCTCAATAAAGTCCAGTACGTTCATGCTCTGTTGACCACGATTTTTTCTGAGGGCAATAGCGGTTTTATGCGGATTTTGGGAAGTAAAATCAAGCAGTTTGTGCAGGAAGATGTGCTGCTGTCCGAGGAATTACAAATTTTTCTCAACCAGCAGGTGCATTTTATCGAGCAGGACTTGGGTAAGAAAATCAATCGCTATGAAATCGAGTTTATGCTCAAGGTTCTGCCTTATCTGCTGCTGTCCTACCGTAATATGACCTTGAGCGAGCAGGAGAAGGACGATTTGTACCGCGAGTTTTCTCTTATTCGTAAGCGCGTGGAATACAGCACGGCTAAGAAACTTCAGACTTTGCTGGACGAAAAATTGGGCTTGCGTTTGGATGAGATTGAGCTGTCTTGGATTGCGGTTTTATTGCTTTCTCATCGAAAAGACCAGGATTTACATGCAACTAGTGAAGATTTCGCGGATTTGCAACTGGCCATTGACAATTTCATCTGGGATTTTGAAGCACATTCTCCCTATGAGCTGGAAAATCGTGACGATCTGATTCGCAATCTCATGACCCACTGTAAGGCGCTTTTGTTCCGCAAGACTTATGGCATTTTGTCCAAAAATCCGCTGACGCGGCACATTTTGCAAAAGTATCCTGAGCTTTATCACTATACCGAGCAGAGCGTGGGGATTTTAGAGGAGGCCTGGCTCATTTCGCTGACGCGAGGCGAGATTGCGTACTTGGCTATGCACCTAGGTGGTGCTTTGAAGCCGCAGGCGACGGAGCCCAAGGAGGTCAAGCAGATTTATATTGTCTGCGATGAGGGGGTGGCAGTCCAGCGCCTCTTGCTCAAGCAGTGCCAGTATTATTTTCCGCATGACTATATCCGCGCGGTCTTTACAAGTGAGCAATTTAAGAGCGTGGAAGACCTGCTGGAAGTGGATTTGCTGATTGTGACCGGCGACGGGCTTAGCAGTAGATTTCCGCTGGTGCAGGTCAATCCTATTTTTGACTATGAAGACGTGGTCAAGCTCAACAGCTTTATCAAGTATCGCCTGATAGCCAGTCAGCACAGCGATTTCAGAAGTGAGCTAGAGCGGCTCTTGGGGCATTATCTTACCAATAGCGAAGAAGCCAAGGAACTCCAGTACCAAATCGAAAATCTGATCGAAAAGCAGATTTTGACTGGAAATTAGCTTGATTTTACCAGTTCACTACGATATTTGGTCTAACTTTATGGCTTCAACCGACGAAATCCTTGCCCTTTGGAAAATGCGTAAGGAATGCTTACAATATCAATTCCACCCATTTATCTGGGAAGTTGGTGGCAAGTACACTTATCCGCAAGATAAGGACAGAATTAAGTACCACCACCCACGTGGCTTTGATGATTGTTTTGAACAAGACTCTAATATTCAATTTAAATACTTGCTCTAATATAAAAATATTCTTTGGATGTTATCCGTATGTTGCATGATACGGATAATTTTCATATAATAGTAGAATAGAATGTGTGATTCACTAATCACCTCAAATAGAAAGGAAATTCTATGTCAAATCTATCTGTTAATGCAATCCGTTTCCTAGGTATTGACGCCATTAATAAAGCCAACTCAGGTCACCCAGGTGTGGTTATGGGAGCGGCTCCGATGGCTTACAGCCTCTTTACAAAACAACTTCGTATCAATCCAGCTCAACCAAACTGGATTAACCGTGACCGCTTTATTCTTTCAGCAGGTCATGGTTCAATGCTCCTTTATGCCCTTCTTCACCTTTCTGGTTTTGAAGATGTCAGCATGGATGAAATCAAGAGCTTCCGTCAATGGGGTTCAAAAACACCAGGTCACCCAGAATTTGGCCATACAGCAGGAATTGATGCTACAACAGGTCCTTTAGGTCAAGGGATTTCAACTGCCACTGGTTTTGCCCAGGCAGAACGTTTCTTGGCAGCCAAATATAACCGCGAAGGCTACAATATCTTTGACCACTATACTTACG
>ERZ773207.362-NODE-362-length-16631-cov-7.112633_pt1 | contig 16631 bp, 11 predicted proteins | sample MGYA00580997_ERZ773207 | MGnify/ENA primary metagenome ERZ773207 (study PRJEB29015, sample SAMEA2738170) | human oral metagenome | biome: human oral; feature: human-associated habitat; material: saliva | place: China | collected 2239 ... | reverse complement strand
GTCAGGTTCGCGCCTGCCTTACCGTATTCATTTTCATGAGTTTGACCAAGATTCTCTAGGGAAAATTCTTGAAACAGATAAATTCACTGTGTATGCAGAGGAGTTGGACCACACTATTTTCTGCGTTGGCTATCGTGTCATGCAAAAGGACTTGGAAGGAACGCTGGATGCTGAAAAACTCAAGGCTGCTGGTGTCCCATTTGGCCCACTTTTTGGGAAAATTAAAAACGGTCAGGACGTTGTTTTGGAAGACGGAACTGAAATCAAGGCAGCAGACTATATCTCAGCGCCACGTCCAGGTAAGATTATCACCATTCTGGGTGACACCCGCAAAACCAATGCCAGTGTGCGTCTAGCTGTTAATGCCGATGTCCTAGTTCATGAGTCCACTTATGGCAAGGGCGATGAAACAATTGCTCGCAATCATGGTCACTCTACTAACATGCAGGCAGCGCAGGTGGCAGTAGAAGCAGGTGCTAAACGCCTCTTGCTTAACCATATCAGTGCTCGTTTCCTCTCAAAAGATATCAGCAAGCTCAAGAAAGATGCTGCTAGCATTTTTGAAAATGTTCATGTGGTCAAAGACTTGGAAGAAGTGGAAATCTAAAAGATTGGGAAAGGATAAGTATGCCTACTATTCTCATTACCGGAGCTAGCGGTGGCCTAGCCCAAGAAATGGTCAAACTCTTGCAAAATGACCAAGTCATCTTGCTTGGTAGAAATAAGGAAAAATTAGCCCAACTATACGGAAATCATTCCCATGCAGAATTGATTGAAATCGATATTACCGATGATTCAGCCTTAGAATCTCTGGTAGCAGACCTCTATCTCCGCTATGGCAAGATTGATGTCTTGATTAACAACGCTGGTTACGGTATTTTGGAGGAATTTGACCAGATTTCTGACCAAGATATTCATCAGATGTTCGAGGTTAATGCCTTTGCACTGATGAATCTGTCTCGTCGCCTTGCGGCTCGAATGAAGGAAAGTCGAAAAGGCCATATCATCAATATTGTTAGCATGGCAGGTTTGATCGCTACTGGCAAGTCTAGTCTCTACTCAGCGACCAAGTTTGCGGCTATTGGTTTTTCAAATGCTCTGCGCCTCGAACTCATGCCCTATGGAGTCTATGTAACAACAGTCAATCCAGGACCAATCCGAACAGGATTTTTTGACCAGGCAGACCCAGATGGGAGCTACCTCAAGTCGGTTGACCGCTTTCTCTTAGAACCAGATGCAGTCGCTAGAAAGATTGTCAAAAGCATAGGAAAAAACAAACGGGAACTCAATCTCCCAGTTTTGTTGAACCTAGCCCATAAGTTTTATACCCTCTTTCCCAAGTTAGCTGATAAGTTGGCAGGGGGAATCTTTAATTATAAGTAATGAATTAAAGCAATCTAGTCTAGACAGGCTAGATTTTTTGCTAGCTATTTAGAAAAAAATCAAAATACTACTTGCTATTTTCCAAAAGACATGTTAAAATCTATTTAGAAAGAAATCTAATTACTTTGCTTTTGGTCTTTCGATGATTGACCAGATAATTTTTGAGAAGTATTTAGAAAAAATTCTAAACGCTATCTACCGACTAGATGCTTGCCTTCATAACGCAGCAAGAAGGAGGAGAAAATGAAAAAAGCAAGAAATTCCATTCTACTGACAGTCTTAGGTTTAGTGACTGGTTTGTCCATTTGGCTGGCTGTTTTTTCATGGGTGCTCTATAAAAATAGAGACGAGCTAGAAAAAATATCCAATCACAAACATGTTTAAAAATCTAGTTTTTCTAGGCTGGATTTTTTAAACCAGAGTATTTAGAAAAAAATCTAAATACTATAAGCTGGTTAAGTGAAGCTTGTTGCTTGTTTTTGCGGTTAGTATTTAGAAAAACTTCTAAATAGATAAAGGAGGAAAGATGAAAAGAGGATTACTTTTATTACTTATAGGCTTGCTCACGGTTTTATCCGTCTGCTGGGCAATCCCGTCTTGGTTTGTTTTTAGAAATAGAAAAAAATTAGAAGGAAAAATTAAATGTTAAAAGAAATTTTGCGAAAATACCGCGCTTCTTATCTAGGTGCGACTACCTTTAATATCTTAGCGACGATTTTTATGACCCTGTTTTCACTGCAACTGGGAGTCGTTGTGGACAGCGCGCAGAAGGCTCATTCTAACTTGCTTGGACAATTCTTTATCTGCCTTTTTTGCACTTGTGCTTGGTCTCTTTGCAGCTTGCTGGCTATTTGGTTCAAGAACAATCATAATAAGCGAGTCTTGGAAGAAGTGAAAACGAGGCTTTTCCATTCTTTTTATGACAAGGATTTGCATGACAAGGCTTCTGAGCAGGAAAACAGCTATCTCAACACAACGACCAAGAATATGGATATTTACCAAGAGAATTACTTGACCCCGCGCTGTGATATTGTGGCTGCCTTTTTCTCAGTTTTTATCAGTACGCTGGCTATCTTCTGGATTGAGTGGCGAATGGCTCTGAGCTTTATCCTCATCTCTATCTTGACTATGGCGGCGTCGCAAATTCCGGGGGTCTTGATGAGAAAGGCGACGGCAAATTTTACCCAGAAAAGCAATCATTTCTTGAAGCAAGTCACCAATTTTTTGGAAGGGTTTGAGCAAATCAAACTTTTGCAAATCCAAAAAAGGGTGGTTGAGCACTTGTCAAGCAGTAACAGCGATTTTGAGCAAGCCAGAAAAAGCTATAATGCGGCTAAGGAGGGCGCTGTGACTCTGATGATGTTCTTTAGCTTTCTGTCTCAGATATTTTGTATGTCTCTGGGGATTTGGTTTGTCAGTCAAGGCTCACTGACGATTGGGGCTTTGATTGCCAGTCTTCAGCTTTTGAACTTTGTTTTCACTCCTTTGCAGCTTTTTATCAATAACAAAAATCTCATGAGCACGGTCAAGGATATTGAGAATGATTTTGATGCTAAGTTGGCTAAGAAAGAAGCGGAGCCCGCTCAAAATCTGACCGAAACGATTGAGCGGATTGATTTTGAACATCTCGGTCTGGAGTTGGGCGACAAGGCTCTCTTTCAGGATTTTTCTTATCAGTTTGCCAAGGACAAGCACTATGCCATTATCGGCGAGTCTGGTCGGGGCAAGTCGACCTTGATGAAGCTCTTGCTTAATTATTTTGATAAGAAGGACTACGCTGGTCAAATCATGGTCAATGGTCAAGCGGTCAGCCAGCTAGCAAGCGACAGCCTTTATCAGAAAATCGCCTTTATCCAAAAGAATGACTTTTTTATCGAGGGAAGCGTGGTGGACAATATCGCGCTATACAGGGATATAAATGAATCTGGTCAGCATTCCCTCTACCAAAGCCTGCATTTTAATGAGGCTTTCTTGAGCAAGAAGCTGGACTTGGAGCGGCAGGAAGTTTCCTATGGCGAAAAGCAGCGGATTGATTTGGCGCGCTTCTTGGTCAAGGATTATGATGTGCTGATTTTTGATGAGCCAACTAGCAATCTTGACCCCAACTTGGCAGCGGAAGTCATGGACTATATCTTGTCCATCAAGGACCGCATTGTTATCGTTATTACTCATAATCAAGGTCGAGCTCTTTTAGACCGTTTTGATGACTGTCTGGAATTATAAATTGGAGGAAAAAAATGAAATTAAAATGGAAAGAACTCATCGCAAGCCTAATCGTTATTTGGCTACCGCTTATCTACGCTTTGTCAATCTATGCAGACCTACCTCAGCTAATCGGAGGGCATTTGCCCTATAGCGGTCTAGTCATGCCCAAGCAAATCTTTATCTGGCTTTTTCCAGTTCTCTTGAGTGTCATTCAACTGATTGTTTGCTACACGACGACTATTAAGGAGATTATCGACAAGCAATTTGTCCATTTCCTTTACTGGCTAGTTCCCTTTATCAATGCCGTAGTTTATATTAGCGTTCTTCTTTATGTGTTCAATCCGGCTTTTCCGGTATTTAAGGTCAATGGGATTATGTCGGCAATTATCCTTAACGCTGTCAGCTACTTTCTCACAAGAAAGGTAGTGGCAGACCAAGAGCCTGCACCACGCGTCTTAGCTTATATCTTCAGTGGCATCAGCTCTATCCTTTTTCTTGTGAGCCTCTTCCTCTTCTAAAAATGGCTGATACGAAAGGAGAAAATCATGTTTCATATTTTCGGTTTTGTTAAAATCCTGTTATTCTTTATCTTTGGCTGGTTGTGGCTGCTTCTCGGTCTACTCAGTTTGCTCTTTCTTTTTCCTTTTTAAGTGAAGGAAATATAGAAAATAATGATTGGTGATCATCATGAAATCATTATTTTTGAAAAGCACTGTGGCGCTAGTAACGTGAGGCTTGCTCGCTTTTGGAGCGGACCACGCTAGCGACCAGCAAAAGTTACCGGGACGCATTATGACCAAATTGGTCAAAAGATTGAAGACTATTAGAAAGAACTCGAAAGAACCAGTGCTGGACTGTAAACGACGGTCTTTGACAAGGACGGCAACACTCTTTACCAAAATAATTTTGGCTATATGAACAAGGAGAAAAAGCTAGCTGTAGACGATAGCTCGGCTTTCGAGTGGGGCTCAACGACCAAAATCACGGTTTGGGTCAGTATCATGCAGTTTTGGGAAGAAGGAAAAATCGACCTGAAAACAGACATAAAAGAGTATCTGCCCAAGGATTTTTGACAAATCTCAAGTACGACAAGCCCATCACCATGCTTGACCTCATGGACTACCAAGCGGGTTTTAGTGTTTAGCTAAGCCCTCCTTGTCTTTTATCCTCAAAAACAGTATAATGGAAAAAAGAATTTGAAAGTTTTCTAAATAGTTTTAGGAGGATTGCTGGCAGAAAATCTTGGTCATTTGGGTGGGGCACTTCATGGCACTTTGCTTGTCTACATTGGGGTCTTGATTTATGTAAAACGAGGAACTTTATTTTTCCTCAGCCGGAAATATGTCATCAATCCATTTTTAAGAGGTATCAAAATTGGGAATTAGTGAAACCATGAAAGCCCTAGCCGATCCAGTTCGGCGGGAAATATTAGAAATACTAAAAAAAGGTCCCAAGTCGGCTGGCGAGATCGCTCAAGTCTTTGATTTGACGGGAGCGACGGTGTCTTATCATTTGTCCCAGCTGAAAAAAGCAGGGCTTATCTATGAAGAACGGCAGAAAAATTACATTTACTACCATTTAGATGCCACGGTTTTTGAGGAAATTTTGGTCTGGATTGCCGCGCTAGGAGGGAAAAATAATGAAAACGAAACTGAGAAATAACCTTAGAGAATTGCCACTGCCTTTCTTGGTTATTTTGCTGTCACTTGCTTATGCCTTATGGATTTATCCTAGTTTGCCAGAGAATATTAGGATCAATTTCATGTCGCCGATTAGCCCGACATTTAAGTATGCACCTAAATTGCTCTTTATCTGGGGTCTGCCAATCTTTATGACTTTGATACAGCTGATTGTTTATGGGGCAATGGCTTACCGAGAAATCACCAAGCCAGCTTTTGCCCGCTTCGTCCTTTGGATTGTTCCTTTGACCCATATTGTTGTCTATCTTTCCATTCTGTTCTATGCTCTTGATTCCCACTTCAACGTTAATAAAATTGCAGTGATTTTTTCGGGGGTGATGTTTCTAATTTCTGGAAATTATATGCCTAAGAAAGTGGTGGTGGAAGAAAAACCAGCGCCGCGTTGGCTAGCCTACTTCTTTATCCTGGCAGGACTGACAGCCGTACTAGTGGGACTCTTTCTTTTGTAAATCAAGTGAAAACAAAGTGCACAGATTGTGCGCTTTTGTTTAGTCTCTTTTTTATAACATTTTACTGAGTGACAAGAAATGTTTGTTCTTGTTCTAAATCTACATTCACATTTTTTGAATCTTCTACAAATTTTAGAAAAAACAATCAAAAATATGATTTTTTGTGTTTAGGGTATTGAAATTTCCTATATTATTTTATAAAATAAGGACAAAAGGCTATGAAAAAGTAATACGCTTACAAAAGAAATGGAAGCGGTTACTAAAGGAGGATTTTATGGAAAAAGGCCATTGGAATCGTAAAAGAGTCTACAGCATTCGTAAGTTTGCCGTAGGCGCTTGCTCTGTCATGATTGGAACCTGTGCGGTTCTATTTGGAGGAAGTGTCATTGGAGAATCACCAGTTTTTGCCGATGAAACTCCTATCGCTCACATTGTGGAACAAGCAAAAGAGGAAAGTCCGGCAGTGGAGGAAAAAGAAGATCAAACTGTAGCAGAGCACAAGGATGTTGCAAGTGTCGATCAAAGTCAAGCTGCTCCAATTGAAGCAAGCAAACCAGAGAAGAAAGAAGAGGAACCTGTAGCTCCAAAAGAGGAGAAAGCGTCAGTAAAACCTGAAGAAACAGCTCCAAAGGTAGAATCTCAAGCTTCAAGTCAAGAAAAACCTGTCAAGGAAGAGTTGAAAGCTGCGACAAATGAAGAAGTGAATCAAATGATTGAAGATAGAAAAGTGAATTTTAATCAAAATTGGCACTTTAAACTCAATGCGAATCCTAAAGAAGCTGTGAAATCAGATGCAGATGTATCAACATGGCAAAAATTGGATCTCCCACACGACTGGAGTATCTTTAACGATTTTGACCATCAATCACCTGCCCAAAACGAAGGTGGACAGCTCAATGGTGGTGAAGCTTGGTATCGTAAGACCTTTAAACTTGATGAAAAAGATCTCAAGAAAAATGTTCGTGTGACCTTTGATGGTGTCTACATGGACTCTCAAGTCTATGTCAATGGCCAGTTGGTGGGACATTATCCAAATGGTTATAACCAGTTCTCATACGATATTACCAAATACCTTCACAAAGATGGTCGTGAGAATGTGATTGCTGTCCATGCAGTCAACAAACAACCAAGTAGTCGTTGGTACTCAGGTAGCGGTATTTACCGTGATGTGACCTTGCAAGTGACAGATAAGGTTCATGTTGAGAAAAATGGTACAACCATCTTAACACCAAAACTAGAACAACAGCAACATGGCAAGGTTGAAACGCATGTAGCCAGCAAAATCGTCAATACAGATGATAAAGACCATGAATTGGTGGCAGAGTATCAAATCGTTGAACGTGGTGGTCAGGCTGTAACAGGCTTGGTTCGTACAGCGAGCCGTACCTTGAAAGCACATGAATCAACAAGTCTTGATGCGATTTTAGAAGTTGAACAACCAAAACTCTGGACCGTTTTAAATGATAAACCTGCCTTGTACGAATTGATTACGCGTGTTTACCGTGATGGTCAATTGGTGGATGCTAAGAAGGATCTGTTTGGTTACCGTTACTATCATTGGACTCCAAATGAAGGCTTCTCTTTGAATGGTGAACGCATTAAATTCCATGGTGTTTCCTTGCACCATGACCACGGAGCTCTTGGAGCAGAAGAAAACTATAAAGCAGAATATCGCCGTCTCAAACAAATGAAGGAGATGGGGGTCAACTCCATCCGTACAACCCACAACCCTGCTAGTGAGCAAACCTTGCAAATCGCTGCAGAACTAGGCTTACTCGTTCAGGAAGAGGCCTTTGATACTTGGTATGGTGGCAAGAAACCTTATGACTATGGTCGTTTCTTTGAAAAAGATGCCACTCACCCAGAAGCTCGAAAAGGTGAAAAATGGTCTGACTACGATCTTCGTACCATGGTCGAAAGAGGCAAAAACAACCCTGCTATCTTCATGTGGTCAATTGGTAATGAAATCGGTGAAGCTAATGGGGATGCCCACTCTCTAGCAACTGTAAAACGTCTGGTCAAAGTTATCAAGGATGTTGATAAAACTCGTTACGTTACCATGGGAGCAGATAAGTTCCGTTTCGGTAATGGTAGTGGTGGACATGAGAAAATTGCTGATGAACTCGATGCGGTTGGATTTAATTATTCTGAAGATAATTACAAAGCCCTTAGAGCTAAGCATCCAAAATGGTTGATTTATGGTTCTGAAACTTCTTCAGCAACTCGTACTCGTGGTAGTTATTATCGTCCTGAACGTGAATTGAAACATAGTAATGGACCTGAACGTAATTACGAACAGTCAGACTACGGTAATGACAGAGTTGGTTGGGGTAAAACAGCTACAGATTCATGGACTTTTGACCGTGACAATGCTGGCTATGCTGGTCAATTTATCTGGACTGGGACAGACTATATTGGGGAGCCAACACCTTGGCATAACCAAAACCATACGCCAGTTAAGAGTTCATACTTTGGTATTGTAGATACTGCAGGTATTCCAAAACATGACTTCTATCTCTACCAAAGTCAATGGGTTTCAGTTAAAAAGAAACCAATGGTCCATCTTCTTCCTCATTGGAACTGGGAAAATGAAGAGTTAGCATCAAAAGTAGCTGATTCAGAAGGCAAGATTCCAGTTCGTGCTTATTCGAATGCTTCTAGTGTAGAATTGTTCTTAAATGGCCAGTCTCTAGGAGAGAAGAAATTTAACAAAAAGCAAACTAGCGATGGAAGAACATACCAAGAGGGAGCTAATGCTAAAGAGCTTTATCTCGAGTGGAAGGTTGCTTATCAACCAGGAACTCTAGAAGCAGTGGCTCGCGATGATGCTGGCAAAGAGATTGCACGTGACAAGATTACGACAGCAGGTCAACCAGCAGGTGTTCGTCTTATGAAGGAAGATCATGCAATCGCAGCAGATGGAAAAGACTTGACTTATATCTACTACGAAATCGTTGACAGCCAAGGAAATGTAGTGCCAACTGCTAACAATCTGGTTCGCTTCCAATTGCATGGACAAGGACAGCTAGTCGGTGTCGATAATGGGGAACAAGCTAGCCGTGAACGTTACAAAGCGCAGCCAGATGGTTCGTGGGTTCGTAGAGCCTTTAATGGTAAGGGCGTTGCAATTGTCAAGTCAACTGAGCAAGCAGGTAAATTCACGCTTACTGCTCATTCTGATCTCTTGAAGTCTGCGCAAGTAACTGTCTTTACTGGTAAACAAGAAGATAAAGAAAAAACAGTTTTAGGAACAGAAACACCAAAAGTACGCACAGTTATTTCTCAAATTCCAAAAATGCCGAAAACAGTCGCTTTTGTATATAGCGATGGCAGTCGTGAAAAACATCCAGTAACATGGTCACCAGTTGATGTGAGTCAACCAGGAGTTGTGACTGTTAAAGGAATAGCAGAAGGTCGTGAGGTTGAGGCTCGTGTAGATGTTCTTGCAATTGCAAAAGAACTTCCAACCGTTAAACGTGTTGCTCCAGGAACGGATCTGAATGATGTTGATAAATATGTTTCTATCGCAGTAACAGATGGTAGCGTTCAAGAATACGAAGTAGATAAGTGGGAAATAGCAGAGGAAGACAAGGCCAAACTTTCAGTTGCAGGATCTAGAATTCAAATGACTGGTCAACTAGCAGGTGAAACCATTCGTGCTACTCTTGTTGTTGGAGAAGGGGAAGTTTCTGAACCTGTAGTACCAAATGTAAGTGTTGGTGGGGAAGCTATTTCAGGACTTTCAAGCCAAAGCCCAATGCATTATAAAACTCTTCCTTACGGTGCACACTTGCCTGAAGTAACTGCAAGTGCTGAAAATGCTGATGTAACAGTTCTTCAAGCAAGTGCAGCAAATGGTATGCGTGCAAGCATCTTTGTTCAATCAAAAGATGGAGGCCCTCTCCAAACTTATGCTGTTCAATTCCTTGAGGAAGCACCAAAAATTGACCATTTGACTCTACAAGTTGAGCAAGCAGCATCTCTTAAAGAAGACCAAACAGCAAATCTTTCAGTACTTGCACATTATCAAGATGGTACTCAAGCAGTCTTACCAGCTGATAAAGTTACCTTCTCTACTAGTGGTGAAGGGGAAGTAGCGGTTCGTAAAGGCATGCTCGAAATGCATAAGCCAGGTGCTGTTACACTTAAGGCAGAATATGAGGGAGCTAAAGGACAAGTTGATCTCACGATTCAACCTAATACTGAGAAGAAAGTCGTTCAAGCCATTCGACCAGTAAATGTAGTGACTGACTTGCATCAAGAACCAAGTCTTCCAGCAACAGTTACTGTTGAATACGATAAAGGTTTCCCTAAAACTCATAAAGTCACTTGGCAATCTATTCCAAAAGAAAAATTAGATCGTTATCAAACCTTTGATGTTTTAGGAAAAGTTGAAGGGATTGATTTAGAAGCACATGCTAAAGTATCTGTAGAAGGTGTCATATCTGTTGAAGAGGTCAGCGTAACAACTCCAATTTCTGAAGCTCCAAAATTACCAGAAAGTGTTCGTACTTACGATTCTAACGGTCAGGTTTCATCCGCTAAGGTAGCTTGGGATGTTATTAGTCCGGATCAATACGCTAAAGAAGGCAACTTCACAGTTAATGGCCGACTAGAAGGTTCTCAATTGACAACCAAACTCCATGTTCGTGTATCTGCTCAAACAGAGCAAGGTGCTAACATTTCTGATCAATGGACCGGTTCAGAATTACCGCTTGCCTTTGCATCAGACTCAAATCCGAGTGATCCAGTTTCAAACGTCAACGATAAATTAATTTCATTTAATGATCGACCAGCAAACCGTTGGACAAACTGGAATCGTAAACCAGAAGCTTCAGTTGGTGTTCTGTTTGGAGATTCAGGTATTTTGAGTAAACGTTCAGTTGATAACTTGAGTGTCGGATTCCATGAAGACCATGGAGTTGGTGTACCTAAGACCTATGTGATTGAGTATTATGTCGGTAAGACAGTTCCAACTGCACCTAAAAATCCAAGTTTCGTAAGCAATGAAAATCATGTCTTTAATGATGATGCCAACTGGAAACCAGTAACAAATCTGAAAGCACCAGATCAACTTAAGGCTGGAGAAATGAATCACTTTAGCTTTGATAAGGTGGATACCTATGCTATTCGCATGCGCATGGTTAGACTTGACAATAAGAAAGGAACTTCTATCACAGAAGTGCAGATTTTTGCTAAACAAGTTGCTGCAGCTAAACAAGGACACACTAATATTCAAGTTGACGGCAAAGATTTAGCAAACTTCAACCCTGAGTTAAAAGATTACTATCTTGAGTCTGTAGAGGGTAAAGTTCCTTCAGTAACAGCTAGCGTAACGAATAATGGCCTAGCAACTGTAGTGCCAAGTGTTCGTGAAGGTGAGCCTGTACGTGTTATTGCAAAAGCAGAAAATGGTGATATTTTAGGAGAATACCGTCTACACTTTACTAACGATAAAGAGCTGCTTTCTAGTAAACCGGTTGCAGCAGTTAAACAATCTCGTTTGTTACAATTAGGGCAACAGTTAGATCTACCAAGCAAGGTTTCTGTATACTTCACAGGTAAAGATGCTTATAAAGCAAAAGATTTGGCAGTTGAATGGGAAGAAGTTCCAGCAGAAAACTTGAACAAGACAGGTCAATTTACTGTTAGAGGACACGTTCTAGGTAGTGACCTTAAAGCTGAAATCTCTGTTCGCGTAACAGATAAATTAGGTGAGGTTCTTTCAGATAATCCTGAATACAATGAAAATGGTAATCAAGCCTTTGCCTCTGCAACGAATGATATAGATAAAAATTCTCATGACCGTGTAGATTATATCAATGATGGAGATCATTCAGAAAATCGTCGATGGACAAACTGGTCTGCATCACCATCTGCTAATCCAGAGGTCTCTGCAGGTGTTATTTTCCGTGAAAATGGTAAGATTGTTGAACGCACTGTTGCTCAAGCAAAACTTCAATTCTTTGCAGATAGCGGTACTGATGCGCCTTCTAAACTTGTTCTAGAACGCTATGTTGGTCCAGAATTTGATGTTCCTACATACTATTCAAATTATCAAGCTTATGAAGGAAACCACCCATTCAATACTCCTGAAAACTGGCAAGCTGTTCCTTATAAAGCAGATAAGGAAATTGAGGCTGGAGATGAAATCAATGTATCATTCAAGCCTGTGAAAACCAAAGCTTTGAGATGGCGTATGGAGCGTAAAGCTGATAAGAAAGGTGTCGCGATTCTTGAGATGAGCTTCCTTGCTCCTAGTGAATTACCACAAGAAAGTACAAAATCTAAGATTCTTGTAGATGGAAATGAGCTCCCTAATTTTGCAGAAGATCGCCAAGATTATCAAGTAACTTATAAAGGGCAACGTCCAAAGGTCTCAGTTGAAGAAACTGATCACGTTGCTTCAACCGTTGTAGATAGTGGACATGATAATCTACCAGTGCTTGTTCGTTTGGTTTCAGAGAGTGGTAAACAAGTTAAGGAATACCGTATCCAATTTACAAAAGAAAAACCTTTATCTGAGAAGACTGTAGCTGCAGTTCAAGAAGAGACTTCAAGACTTGATGTTGTTGAAAAAGAGTTAGCGTTTAATACAATTGAGAAAAAAGATTCAACTCTCTATATTGGTGAAACTCATGTAGAACAAGAAGGTCAAGTTGGTAAGGAACGAATCTTTACAATTGTAAATCCTGACGGAACTAAGGTGGAAACAGGTCGTGAGGTCGTACAAAAACCAGTTAACCGTATCGTCTTGTTAGGTACAAAAGTAGGAACAGCTTTACCAGAAGATGAAGTGAAGAACCTTGTTCTAGACAGACCAGAACTAATTCTTGAAGAAGAAACTGTTGATTTCAAAGTTGAAGAACGGAAGAATCCAAAACTATATATTGGTGAAACTCGTGTTCTTCAAGAAGGTAAACAAGGTGTCCGAGTTCATTTATATGAAGTTGAAAATGGTAAACGTCAGCTGAAAGAATCTTATGATAAAGTTGCTCTACAAAACCGAATAGTAGAAATTGGCACTAACCCTGGAACAGCTTTACCAGAAGATGAAGTGAAGAACCTTGTTCTAGATAGACCAGAACTAATTCTTGAAGAAGAGACAGTTGACTTTAAGGTAGTGGAACATAAGACTGACAAGTTATATCAGGGTGAGACTCATGTGCTTCAAGAAGGACAAAAGGGATTGCGCATTCGCTTATATGAAGTTGTAAATGGTAAACGTACTCTCAAAGAATCTTATGATAAAGTTATTGCCAAGGATCGTATCGTAGAAGTCGGTTTAGCGAAAAAAGTAAACAAACCACTTTCAGACACTAAAACAACTGTAGAACAAGATACTTCTAAACTTGTAGCTAAGGATAATATGAAACCATTAGCTCAAGCCATCACAAAAACTCAAGATGTATCAGGTAAAGTTGCTATAGAACAAAATTCTTCAACTCAACCTAACTCTAAAGCAGAGAAAACTCAATTACCAAATACAGGAAGTGAAAATAACCAAGCAACACTAGTTGCAGGATTAGCACTTCTTGGATTAGGACTAGGATTAGCTTCAGTAAAAAATAAAAAAGAAGATTAATCTGTCTTTAAACTTCGATTCTTGATTAAAAGAATCAAAGAATGAGAGATTTCACTACATTATAAAGGTGTGATGGAAGCTAATAAAAAGGAGAGAACATAATGTTCTCTCTTTTATTTTTATATTCTTTTTTGTGCAACTAATAAGAGTAAACATAATATAAACATGAACATAAAATTATTTATGTAACATACTTTAACTTATTTATAAGTCTATGCAAAAAACCATAATTTATGATAAGATATTAAATAAGGATAACTCGATAAATATAACATGTTTGGAAGCAGTACAACTATGTTCTCTCTTTAAAGTAGGAGTTTTGGTAATATATATCTGACCTCTATTAGAGAAATATAGAATAGATCGGCTTTCAATCAGATAGAAAAATAAACTTAAAAAAACACTAAGAATTGTAGTACATGTGCGATTTCTAATTATTGTACGCAATACCTGATATTGTATTATCAGAATCGGGTGATAGAAGAAATTGTTCTGCGATATGCAAAAAGACAGCTTTAGCAAGGAGTATCGTCTATGCAGATTTATCTTAAACCACTTCGTTGGTATCTTGTCTTTAATCTTTTTTTTGGTGGTGTTTCCAATGTATGCACTGCCTTGCTACCCTATTTCACTCAGGAATTGGTTCGGGGGCATTATCAAATTGCTTTGTCTGGTTACTGTTTGGCGGTTGTGGGTTATCTGGCTTGCAACTATATCCAGATGCGTTTGGATTGGAAGCAAGCAATCATCTTTTCTACCCAGCTTAAAAATGATTGGTTTCATTCGCTTTTGGAGCTAGGACACCACGATTTTAAACAGAAAACGGTGGCGGAGTATATTTCCTATCAAGCAAACGACCTCGATTCCTTGGAGAAGGACTACCTACCACCTCTTATGAGTTTTATCAAGCAAATTTTGCGGATTCTCATTTACACTGTAGTGATTAGTCGCACCATCAATCCTTTTGTCGCCTTTATTTTGCTTGTTTCGACATCTGTCAGTATTCAAATTCCCAAGATTGTGGGGAAGTTGACAGCTCAACGTCGGCAGGTTTATCTGGAAAAGCAGGGTGATTACTATCGTACTTTGGAGGATTTGCTCAAGGGACACCATCTGGTTAATCAAGTCACCCTGTCTGGGTTCCAGGACCAGCAACGAAATGCTCTCAATACCTTGCAGGATAAGTATTTGGGTTACGGTTTGACCAAAATCATGGGTATTCTGCTGACTGGGCTTTCCTTTGAGTTTATCAGCATTGTCCTTTTCGCCTATCTCGCCTACTCCCTTGTCACCCAGCAGTTGGGCATTCCTGAGGTTGTAGCTAGCTTTGGCTATATCACTGCTTTTTCGGAGCCAATTCAGGAAATCCTATATGACCTGCAAATGCTGGAGTCGGTCAAACCTGTGGTGCAAAGCTTCCAAGCAATTGTCAGCCGTCCGTCCACTGTTCAGGCACCTCAGATGTCTTTCGAGACCCTGATGCTAAACCATATCACCAAACGATTGGGGGAGTCTAGTTTGACGATTCCCCACGTTGAAATTCGAAAGGGGGACAAGATCGCCCTCATTGGCGAAAATGGTTCTGGAAAGAGTAGTCTGCTCAACATTTTAAACGGGACTGATCGAGATTTTCAAGGAGAAATCTTGCTTGATCAGCTTCCTGTACATCAGATCTGGGGCAAATTTGGTATGATTTTGCAACAGGAGCACACCTTCATCTCATCTTATGAAAATAATGTCACTATTTTCAAGGCTTTCGAGGCTAATTTTAGGGATGAAGAGTTTGAAAAGATAGCACCCCAGTCCCTGTCAGGTGGTCAGCAACAATGCATGTATCTAAATCGGGAAATAAATCGTCAGAGTCCTCTAATTATCATGGATGAGCCTTTTTCTGCTTTGGATGCCAGCCAGTTTCAAAAGGAATTAGACAAGGTACTTAGCTTGTCAAGTGCTGTCGTCCTTACACTTCACCGTCAAGAAGAGGTGCTATCACGCTTTGACCAGGTCTGGGAAATCAAGGATGGGGAGTTGGTTATCGTGAAAAGAGTTCTGAAACATGACTAACATAAGCTTTTCACAAGTTCAAAAGAGTTTTCATAAGAATCTGATTTTGGATATTCCTGATTTTCAAGTGGGAGCAGGGGATTTTATCTCCGTCGTTGGTGGCAATGGTGCTGGTAAGTCTACCTTTATCAAGCTCTTGGCACGGATTTTCTGGCAAGATAATGGCGAAGTTCGCGTGCACGGTATTTTGAATCGCTCCAAGAAAATCCATTCTCTGCTCATGTTTGTCTTGGAGAGCGAACAGTGATTCTACAGTTATCTGACTGCTATGGAAAATCTCTAGTATTTTCTATGTTTAAATAATATTTCACTAGCTCATATTAAGGCAGAAGTGGATGACTTGTGTGACCAGCTGACTTTCACTCCTTATGAGGATACACTGGTTTTGGAGCTTTCTCAGGGTAATCGTCAGTAATTGACCTTAATCTTAGCCTTGAGGCAAAAACTAAAAGAACATCATGATTCCATTGTAAATCTTCTAATAGATAATATAGGACAATTGGAAGAACTAGCTATCTTTGAAAGAATTCAAATTTACCAACGAGATAGAAGTTGTGTATATGCTTCAAAAGAAAATACAACTTCAGCAGCAACCACTCTTCATGATTTACTATTTGGATAATGGAATCAAGTTGAGGAAGAGATGCTTAAATCTGCAGAAAAAAATCGAAAGATTTAAATAATCGAAATGCTTGTTAGAGTTTGAATTTTAAAATAAAATCTATTGATAACTTTTGTTAGTTGTTTGAGATGGACGAAAGGTCTTTGGAATCAAAAAAGCGTATAATATCAAGTGTTGAAAAAAATTGATATTTTGTTTTTTGGATCTTAGTCAATAGTAGTTGATTGAATATAAAACTGGAGAGAACGATTGTCCTCTCCAGTTTTATATTCAGAGAGAAGAGAATCCGTTTTTTTAAAATTGTTAAAGTCCTGAGCAATCTTTTTTGTTGATAATTCGAGAAAATTTGTGATTGTTCTTGACGAGAGAAGTCCCAGCTGATTTCCTTGCGGATATCCAAATTAATAGCTTCCATAAATCTAAATATTATAAGGTCTTTAATATCGAGTAGTTTTATGATAAAATGTAATTGTTGCGTATGATTCTTTCTAATGATAGTTTTGTAGTTTTTCATTATAGATATCATAGTTACTTACCTAAAATATTGTTTCGAATTTACTATAAAAATTCAAAAAAGATATTGTCAAATACCACCCACAGTTTGATATAAAGATTGTGAAATC
>ERZ773207.360-NODE-360-length-16642-cov-13.966962_pt1 | contig 16642 bp, 14 predicted proteins | sample MGYA00580997_ERZ773207 | MGnify/ENA primary metagenome ERZ773207 (study PRJEB29015, sample SAMEA2738170) | human oral metagenome | biome: human oral; feature: human-associated habitat; material: saliva | place: China | collected 2239 ... | reverse complement strand
AGGAAGAAGGGGACGAACCCCTCCGAGCGTCCCAGCTTAGCCAGCTCATCGTAACTGGCCATGGCATCAGTCGCCGCAGAGCCCACCGCAACACGCTCGTGCGGGTAGGGGAAGAGGCGAGTGAAGTGCCGGTAGGTTTCGCTCATCGTCGGCTCGGGTGCTGTTGACTCGGACATGGGGGCTCCTCTCTGAACGGTACCTATCGCTTGCAATGGTCGCCTGCCGTGGCGGGTGCGTGGTACCCGGTACTACCAGCCTAGCGAAAGCTCGAGCGGCCCGCCCTGAAAATGGTCATCGTAGCCGCCGTGGATCCGCGCCCAGCCTATGAGAGCAGCGGAGAGGGAGTAAAGAGCATAAAAAGGGGCCGGGATGCTTCACACATCCCGACCCCCAAAGTTCACGGGCCGACCCGTACTAATTCAGGTACAGACTGTACAGACTAGTTCAGGTGCAGCGCCTCGTTCAGCTCCACGGTGTTCTTCGCACGCGGCAGAACCTCAATCGCACCGCTGACCGAATTGCGGCGGAACAGCAGGTTCGACACACCGGACAGCTCCGCAGCCTTCACCACGCGCGCCTCCTGACCGGGCAGCAGAACGCTCACGCGCGAACCAGCAGTCACGTACAGGCCAGCCTCAACCACGCAGTCATCACCCAGGGCAATACCGATACCGGACTCCGCACCCAGCAAGGAACGCTCACCAATGGACACGCGCTCAGTGCCGCCACCGGAGAGAGTACCCATCGTGGAGGCGCCGCCACCCACATCCGAGCCGTCGCCCACCACAACGCCCTGAGAAATACGGCCCTCAACCATGGAGGTGCCCAGGGTACCGGCGTTGAAGTTCACGAAGCCCTCGTGCATCACGGTCGTGCCGGACGCCAAGTGCGCACCCAGGCGCAGGCGGTCACCGTCACCGATACGCACGCCGGCGGGAACCACGTAATCCACCAGGCGGGGGAACTTATCAATGTGGCTCACACTCAGGTGGCCCAGCTTGCGCAGACCAATCGCAAGCTTCTGGAACTCGGCGGCAAGCACCGGGCCGTGGTTGGTCCACGCAACATTCGCCAGGGTGCCGAACAGGCCGTCCAGGTTCAGCTCATTGGGGCGAACCAGGGTGTGGGAGAGCAGGTGCAGGCGCAGGTATGCGTCCAGGGCGTCTTCGGGTGCCTCATCCAGGTTGATGGAGGCGGTACGCACCTCGGTGCGGGCGTTGCGCGCCGGGTGCTCAGCGACCAGTTCCTCCAACTCGTCCGCGATGGACAGGTCGGGGGTCTGGGTGAGGGAGGGCGCGGGGAACCAGGCATCCAGGACGGTGCCAGCGTGCTCGCCAGAGACAACAACATTGACCAGTGCAACGCCGGAGGCGTAACGGGGAGTGTTTTCAGACATGCCTTCCATTATAGTTTTGGGGCTTGGTGCCCCTTCAAGACCGTCTCAAATGCTCGATGTGGGCGTTGTGGGCGCGGGTGTGTGCGCGGGCGAACCTGTAAGGTGGAAGGATGAGCCTTTCCCCCAATAATTCTGATCCTCACGAGGTCCCGCAGCCACCGCTGAACCTGGACGTGTCCATGCCCGAGCTGACCCGTGCCCTACTGGATTACGAGTCGGTTTCCGGCAATGAGCAGCCAATTGCTGACGCCGTGCACACGGCGCTGTCGTTCTGCCCGCACCTGCACCTGACCCGTGACGGGGACGCCATCATTGCCCGCACCGAATTCCCGCCGCTGCCCGGAGCTGAGGGGGAGGGTGCTAAGGGCGAGCGCACCCGCATTATCCTTGCCGGTCACCTGGACACCGTGCCCCTGCCCACCGTTGAGGGCTCCCTGGGTACCGTGCCGTCCACGGTGCGTGAAGAGGACGGCCACAGCGTGCTTTACGGCCGCGGCGCTACCGATATGAAGGGCGGCGTGGCGGTTCAGCTGAAACTTGCCGCCGAACTGACCGCGCAGGACACCGACTACAACCTGACCTACATCTTCTACGACAACGAAGAGGTCGCCAGCGAACTCTCCGGCCTGGCGCGTCTAATCCGCAACCACGGCGAACTCATCACCGACGCAGACTTCGGTGTGCTGCTCGAACCGACCAACGGCACCATTGAGGGCGGTTGCAACGGCACCATGCGTTTCTTCGTGCGCACCCGCGGTCTAGCCGCCCACTCGGGACGCGCCTGGCGCGGCGAGAACGCGATTCACGCCCTGGCGCCGGCGTTGGCGGCGCTCGCCTCCTACGAGCCGAAAACGATTGCCGTGGAGGGCCTGGATTATCGTGAGGGCCTGAACGCGGTGCAGATTTCTGGTGGCGTTGCCGGTAACGTGATTCCTGATGCGGCGGCAATGCACGTGAACTACCGGTTTGCGCCCGATAAGACCCTGGATGAGGCGGTCGCCCACGTGCGTGAGGTCTTCGCCGGATATGAGCTGGATTTTGTGGATCTTTCCCCGGCGGCACGCCCCGGCCTGGATACCCCGCTGGCGGCTTCTCTGATTGAGGCGGTGGGTGAGGAACCTCAGCCGAAGTACGGTTGGACGGATGTGGCGCGCCTGAGCGAGATTGGTATTCCCGCCGTGAACTTCGGTCCCGGTGATGCCCTGCTGGCTCACACCGATAATGAGCATGTGAGCTTTAGCCAGCTGACCCGCTGCCACGCGGATTTGCGTGCCTGGCTGCTCAGTGACCGCGACGAGGACTAGTCACAGCGCTGATTCTGCCGGTGCTGGCGCTACTATTTGAATTTAGGTGACCGTCAGGGGTTGACGGTCCTGCATGATATGAGATTGACATGAACTTTCTTCTGATTCTGCTTGCCCTGCTGATTGTGGGCATTACGGCGCTCTCTGTTGTGGCGCTCGGCGGTGAGCGTGCCGTGCCCGGTGCCGCGTTCTTTAGCGGCGTGGGCCGTGACGGTTTGGGTACTTTCGACCGCGTGGAGGATTTGACGACTGCGGTTCGTTTCTTCGGTGCTTCCGAGGACGAGAAGGCACGTGAGAATGTGCACGGTGCGGAGGCTTCCTCTGCCGCTTCGACCGCAGAATCTGCTGACGCTAATGTGGTTTCCGCTGAGCCGGTTCGCCGCGTCGCGGTTCCGCTGGCTGATGATGCGGAGAGCACTCTGAGCGCTCACGAGTTCGTGGAGAAGCGGAAGAACCCGCAGGCTGAGGGCGCGTCTTCGGCGGCTGAGGGGAGCTAACGTCTGTGAGTGTTCCTTCTCAGCACACTAGCCCTGTTCCGCCCGCCCACGCTAACTCTGCCGCTGACCCCGCCACTGACTCTGCCGCTGGCACCGCCTCCGCGAAAGAGCAGGGCGAGTCCTTTGATGAGCTGCTGACCTGGGCGTACACCGCCGCCGGTGAGCGCCTGCACCGGGTGGGGGCGCGTCTGCGTGCCCTGCCCGCGTGGCTGTCGGTGCTGCTGATTTATGGCCTGTCCCGCGTGTGGGGCTTCATCGTGTTTGCCGTGGTCGGTCAGCAGCAGTTGCGCAGCCCGTGGGGTCAGCACCTGGATTATTTGTCGTTCATTAGCATCTGGGATGCCGGCTGGTATGAGCAGATTGCGGTACAGGGCTACCCGAGCCAGCTACCGGTGGATGCAACGGGTGCGGTTCAGCAGAATCAGTGGGCTTTTTACCCGATTTTCCCGCAGCTTTCCGGTGCTATTAGTCATGCGACGGGTATCGGGTACTACCCGGTGGCGGCGACGGTTGCCCTGCTTGCCGGTTTCGCGGCGGCGTGGGTGATTTACCTGCTGTTTGAGGCGTCGTTGAAGGCGACCGGTTTTACGAGTGAGGAGTCGCCTTCTGCGCTGTCCATGTGGGCTGTGGCGTTGGTGTCGTTCTTGCCGGTTGCCCCTGTGCTTCAGGTGCCGTATGCGGAGTCGCTGAACCTGGTGTTCCTTGCCGGTGCCCTGCTGTGCCTGGTTCAGGGACGCTACGGTCTGCTGGTTCCTGTGGCGGCGTTGGCGTGCCTGTCCCGCCCGGTGGGTGTGCCCCTGGGTGCGGCTGCCGGTCTGTGGTGGTTTGCGTGCTGGGTGCGTTCGAGCCGCCAGTCGGGTATGGGTACGGCGTTTGTGCGTCATCTGGGGCAGCTGGTGAGCGCCCTGGTGGTGTGTGCGTGTGCGCTGGTGTGGCCTGCGATTGCGTGGTGGGCTACGGGCCGTGTGGATGCGTACACCGCCACGGAGACAGCGTGGCGCGGCACCCATTTGGCGCCGATTGAGCCCTGGCTTTCGCAGGGTTACCTGTACTTTAGGTATGCGGCTCCGGTGCTGCTGACCCTGCTGATTCTGGGCTTTATTGCTCTGTGTTTGAGCCCGTTGGCGCGTAGGGTTTTGGCGGCTCCGTTGAACCTGTGGTGCCTGAGCTATTTTGCGTATTTGATTCTGTTTTTGAATCCCCAGTCTTCGACGTTCCGCCTGTTGTTGCCGTTGTTCCCGCTGGTGATTGTGGTGGCGGCGGCGAGCCGTTCACGGGCGTATCGTTGGGCGTTGCTGGTGGCAGGTGCGTGCACGCAGTGGGGCTGGGTGGGCTGGCTGTGGCATTGGAAGCAGCTCCCCGGCGGCGGGGATTACCCGCCGTAAACCGGTAAATCTATCCAAGGGCTGTTTGAGACCGCCGGTGTGCTGCCGGCGGTCTTTTGCGTTCTTAGCCGTGGGCGCAATACCCCTCCGCGGTGCTGTAGCGTACGCCTTCTGCTTGTCCAGAGCTTAAAGACACGTCCAGAAAGCGCCGCGGGTTCGGCGGTGCTGGCTCGGAACTGATAATCTATATTCTGTGTTTGGTATTAGTGGCACCGAGTTGATTATTTTGGCCATCATCACGTTCGTGGTGATTGGTCCCGAACGCATGCCTGAATACGCCCGACAGATCCGTGAATTCGTCAAGACCGTGCGCCGCATGGCGTTCGAAGCGAAGGACGACTTCAAGGAAGCCCTGGGCGAGACGGGTCTGGAAGATATTAACTGGCGCCAGTACGACCCCCGCCAGTACGATCCGCGCGTGATTGTGAAGCAAGCATTCGCTGAGGATGACGCCGAGCGTGAGCGTGAGGCACGTGAACGTGAAGAGGCGCTGCTGAAGGAGAAGGAAAAGTCGGAGAGCCGTGCTCTTCCGCGAGGCGCATACGCCCCCTTCGATGTGGACGCCACCTAAGATTTTGACATGAAAGAACCCCGCACCGTGATGGTGCGGGGTTCTTTCTATACCAGCTATAAGATTGCTACATCCTTACACAAAGAGCGGCAGGCTCTGACCCGCCCTCGACTCGCCCGAGTGTAGTAGCTGCGAGGCGATGGACTGAATCTCTTCGGCGGTGGCCGAATCCGGGTGGCTCCAGACCACCGGGGTGCCCTCGTCGCCGCCGGTACGCAGGTTCACATCCAGCGGGACCGAACCGAGCAGCGGTACCGGGTAGGAGAGCGCCTCCGAAAGACGCTCAGCGAGCACCTGACCGCCGCCAGAACCGAACATGTCGAGCACGGTACCATCCGGCAGGGTCATGGCCGCCATATTCTCCACCACGCCCACGACCTTCTGACCGGTCTGCAGGCTCAGGGTGCCGGCACGCTCCGCCACATCCACCGCGGCGTGCTGCGGGGTGGAAATGAGCACCAGCTCCGCATTCGGCAGAAGCTGAGCCATGGAGATGGCAATATCGCCGGTACCGGGCGGCAAATCGAGCAGCAGCACATCCAGGGCACCAAAATGCACGTCCATGATGAACTGCTCCAGGGCGCGGTGCAGCATGGGGCCGCGCCACGCCACCGGCTCGTTGCCCTTGAGGAACATGCCGATAGAAATCACGCGAATAAAGCCGCCGCTGACCTTCTGCTCACCCCAACGCTGGGCGGGGGCGGGCACATCCACGGTCGGCGGAAGAATCAGGTCATCCAGGCGGGTCGGGGCATCGGTAATACCCAGCAGACCCGGGATGGAGAAGCCGTGCACATCCGCGTCAATAATGCCCACCGCAAGCCCGCGCGAAGCGAACGCCGCGGCAAGATTCGCGGTCATGGAGGACTTACCCACGCCACCCTTACCGGACACCACACCGAACACGCGGGTCAGCGAACCGGGGGCAGTGAACGGGTTGGAACGCTCCGGCTTGAGCATCGAACGCAGGGCAGAACGCTGCTGCGGGTTCATCGCACCCACCTGCAGCTGCACGCGCTCAACGCCCTCAACGGTGGCGGCGGCGTCACGAACCTGCTGTTCGATGGTGTTCTTCAGCGGGCAACCCTCAATGGTGAGTAGCACCGTGACCTCAGCCCAGTGGCGACCGGGAATCGGCTCACCGCGCTCATCCAGTTCAGGATGCACGATCGCAGTCTCAACCATGCCCAGCTCCGTAATGGGGCGGCGCAGTTCGGGGTCCTCGACGCGGGAAAGTGCCGCGTAGAGCGCATCCTGCAGGGAAGAATTAGCGGTCACGGGCGCCTCCCTCACGGGCGCGCTCTGCCTGCTGCTGTGCCTGCTGGGATTCGCGGCTCTGAGGCTGGCTCAAATCGCCGCGGTGGGGATCCTCACCGCGATGGGAATCCTGGGTGGAGTCCTTCGCGGAGCGTTCAGCCTTGTCAGGCACCTGCTCGGTACCGTTCTCAGCGCCCTCAGAGCTCTGGTTCTCAGAGTTCTGGCCCTCGGAGCCCTGCTCCTCAGCGTCCTTCTCCTCACCCTCGGAAGTGTCGATATCGTCGATAGCCTCCTCCAGGTCCTCAATGTCCTCACTGATGTCCTGCAGCTGCTCAGCGTGACGCTCCTGCTCCTGCGCAATGTTCTGCAGCTCCTCAAGAATGTCACGCAGCTCGCTACGGACGAAGTCACGGGTCGCAACCTCACGCAGAGCAATACGCAGCGAAGCAATCTCGCGGGTCAGGTACTGGGTCTCCTCCAGGTTCTGCTGGTCGCGCTTACGGTCCTCAGAAGCCACCACGCGGTCGCGGTCATCCTGACGGTTCTGCGCCAACAGCAGCAGGGGAGCAGCGTAAGAAGCCTGCAGGGACAGCATCAGGGTCAGCAGGGTGAAGTTCAGACTACGCGGGTCGAACTGCATTTCCTCCGGCGCCAGGGAGTTCCAGGCAAGCCACACGCCACAGAAAATGGTCATCCACATCAGGAACTGCGGGGTGCCCATGTAGCGTGCGAACGCCTCAGTCATGCGGCCGAAAGCGTCCGGGTTGGGGCTCGTGAACAGCTTTGGCTTGCGGGTGCCGGGGGTGCTCAGTTGCGAGTCGCTACGCTGCGGGCGGGAGTCGCCGCGCTCGCGGTTGCGTTCAGCGTACTTCTTCTCCAGGCGGTCTTTGAGAATGCGCGCCTTATCGATGCGGGGGTTCTCTTCGGTACGGTTTGCGTCGCGGCGGTTCGATTCAGCCAAAGCGTCGTCCTACCTTTCGTACGGGAGTTCCATCATCGTAAGTTCGCCAGTCTTCGGGCAGGAGCGCATCGAGCACGTCGTCGATGGTCACTGCGCCTACCAGGCGGTGCGATTCGTTCACAATGGGAACGATGGTCAGGTCGTAGGTTGCCAGCACGCGTGCCAGCTCTTCCAAACTTGCCTGGTCAGAGACAGGCTCAGTGTCGGTATCGAGGATGTGACCGATCGGCTCGCTCGGCGGCACACGCAACAGCTTCTGCATGTGCACCAGACCCAGGTACTTGCCGGTCGGCGTTTCCAGGGGCGGGCGGGTCACCATGACGGCAGCCGCCATCGCCGGAGGGATCTCCTCGGCGCGGATGTGCGCGAGCGCCTCCGCGACGGTCGCCTCGGGGGAGAGGATGATCGGCACCGGGTTCATGAGCGAACCGGCGGTACCTTCGTCGTATTCGAGCAGTCGACGCACGTCGTCTGCTTCGTCGGGTTCCATGAGTTGGAGCAGCTTTTCACGCTGGGCGTCGTCCAGTTCGATGAGAAGGTCGGCGGCGTCGTCCGGTTCCATCTCTTCGAGGACCTGCGCGGCACGCTCGTCGTCCAGGTGCGACAGAATCTGCACCTGGTCCTCGGCGGGAAGCTCCTGCAGAACGTCCGCGAGGCGCTCATCTTGCAGTTCGGCGGCGATTTCGACCATGCGCTTATCGCTCATCTCGTGGATAGCGTCCGCAAGGTCGGCGGGCTTGGAGTTCTCGTGGTTAGCGACGAACGCGGTTGCCGCCTGCGGTTCCACGTCGGTGGAGAGCACCGCCTCGTCCCAGTCGACGATGAGGGTCTCCTTGGAGCGGCGGCGCCACGTGCTGGAGGAGGAGCTGACGCGGGAAACGAACAGCTCGGTCACGCCCCAGTCGCCGTTGCGGCGCTGCTCAATGGCGACATCCTCAATGACGGCGTCGCCGCTGCCGTCGAGCAGGCGCACGCGGCGGTCAAAGAGCTCACCGACGATGAGAGTCTCAGAGTTGCGCTGTTCAAAGCGGCGCAGGTTCACCAGGCCGGTTGAAATGATCTGTGAAGCGTCGATACTTCGCACACGGGTCATGGGCATGAACACGCGTTTCTTGCCGAGCACCTCAACGATGATGCCGACAACAATGGGTTCGCTGCCCTTGGCGGGGCGGGCGCCCGCAATGGACGCGCCCAGGCCGCGTTTGAGCACGACGACGTCTCGGAGACGGCCGAGGCGGTCACCGAAGGGGTCAAAAACGTCGAGGCCCAAAAGGCGGGCAATGTAAATCTTGCTGGGGGTGCTGAACTTCGAATTGCTCACCTCTCTAGGGTACGCTCCGCCGCGGGGATTCGCACTTTGAGAAGCCGAATTGAACAGGTGTTCGCTACGCCTGTAGAGGAGCTGACTGCCCACCGGGTCCAGGGGTGGGGTGGGCGGTAGAATAGGAGCCATGACTTCTAACCTGCCGAATATTCCCTCGACCCCGCCTTCTTCATATCTGGCGTCGCGCCTGGCGCAGGCTCAGGGCAAGCCCCTGCCCGCCGGTGAGGCGATCGCCTCCTTCGTTCGTCACGATGATGCGCTCGCCGCTTTTGATGTGCTCAGCGAGCAGGATTATCCGGTTACGGCGCTGTACCTGGTCAATGACGGTATCCGCCAGGTGGAGTATCCGGTACAGCCCGGTTATGGTCGTGCCCTGATTTCTTCGGCGATTCAGGGCGCGTCGATGGGCCTGGTGTTTTCGGTGCTGTTGACGTTGACCGGTGACTCTTTTACGTCGGTGGCGCTAAAGTACGTGCCGCTGTCGGTGGTTGTGTTTGTGCTGTGGCAGATGTTCATCCTGCGCCGCGGCAGGGGTGTTCGTTACCCGATGCGTACCGAGGCGATTCCCTCGCGTACCGTGATGTACGCTCTGCCGGAGTACGCTCAGGATGCGCGCCGCGTGCTGGGTGCCCACCCTCGCTTCTCGGCGGCGGTTGCGGCTGCGCGTGCGGCGGCAGCCCCGGAAGCTTCGCAGGCGCGTGCCGCTCAGAGCACCGTCTCGATGAATGGTGCACCGGTTCCGACCGGCGCGCCGAAGGCTCCCTCGTACCGTGCGCAGGCGGGCAGCCAGCCGGCACCGAACCAGAACCTGCCCGAGCGTGATACGACCGCGCAGAACGCGGTGGCTCAGAGCGCGGCGCAGAACATGCCCGCACCGGTTACCCCCGCCCAGCCCGCTCAGTCCGCACAGTCCACTCAGCCTACCGAACAGGCAAGTACCGGCCAGGCGACCGCTCAGAAGTCAGATACGCAGAAGCGCCCGGCTCAGCGGTACGGTCTGCGCGTGGATGACCCGGAAGAATACGCGAAGCTGATTCAGCCCAAGCCGCAGCGTCCGACCCCGCGACCGCAGGGCCTGCACGATAAGTCCTCGCACGATAATTCAGCGAAGGACTCCGAATAGCTGTAAGGCACAACGGCGGGAAACAGGCATAGAAGACATGCAGCATAGAAGACACGCGAAAGCCCCTCACCGAACGAATCGGTGAGGGGCTTTCCCTATCAGACGTTATTACGTAACTGGGAGGGGGCTAGGCGTTACTTCGCCAGCTTCGCCATCCACTCCTCAATGCCCTCAACGGTGCGCGGCAGTGCAGCGGAGAGGTTCACGTTGCCGTCCTCGGTGCAGAGCACGTCGTCCTCAAGGCGGATGCCGATACCGCGGTACTCCTCGGGAATGGACATGTCCTCTTCCTTGAAGTACAGCGCCGGCTCAATGGTGAAGACCATGCCCGGCTCCAGCTCAGCCCACATGTACAGTTCAGCCTTCGCCTGCGCGCAGTCGTGCACGTCCAGGCCCAGGTGGTGGCTGGTGCCGTGCGGCATCCAGCGGCGGTGCTGACCGCCCTCAATGGTGAGGGAAACCTCGGCAGAAACCGGCAGCAGGCCCCACTCTTCCAGACGGTGAGCCAGAACCTCCATCGCGGCGTCGTGCAGTTCGTGGAACTTACGGCCCGGCTTAGCCACAGCGAACGCGGCGTCAGCAGCCTCCAGCACAGCGTTGTAGACCTTCGCCTGAACCTCGGTGAACTTACCATTCACGGGGAAGGTGCGGGTCACGTCTGCGGTGTACAGGGTGTCGTCCTCAACGCCTGCGTCCAGCAGCAGCAGCTTGCCGTCGTCGACGGTGCCGTTGTTGCGGATCCAGTGCAGGATAGTTGCGTTGTTACCGCACGCTGCGATGGTGTCGTAGCCCAGGTCGTTACCGTCGGTACGTGCCACGGAGAAGAACGCAGTCTCAACGACGCGCTCGCCGCGGTGGTGCTCCTTAGCCTTCGGCAGTGCACGAATGACCTCTTCGAAGCCCTTGACGGTCATGTCAACGGAACGCTGCAGGTTCTCAACCTCGATAGCGTCCTTGATCAGGCGAGCCTCGGAGAGCGCAACGGCCAGTTCGGAGTCCAGCTTGTCAGCCTGCTCCAGCTCCACGCCGGTGTTGTAGCGGGAGGTGTCAACCAGCGCGTCAACAGCCGGGTCAACATTGCGGACCAGGCGGATGTTCACGCCGCCCAGGCCCTGGTTGCCAGCGTTCTTGGTGATAGCAACCTCAAGCTCGGACAGGTCGCGGGTACGCAGACCGTAACGCTCGGAGAACTCCTTCAGGGTGGGGCGGGGGCCAACCCAGAACTCGCCGTAGCGTGCATCCGCGTAGAACTCTGCGGTGTCGCGGCCAGCCAGCGGACGGAAGTACAGGGTGACCTCGTGGTTGGAGCCGTTGTCGCCGGTGCCCTCCTCGACAGGCTCAAAAATCAGCACGGCGTCGGGCTCGTGGTCGATGCCCAGACCGGTCTGGTGCGCAAACGCCGAGTGGGGGCGGAAGCGGTAGTCGCAGTCGTTGGAGCGGACCTTCAGCGGGCCTGCGGGCAGGACGAGGCGCTCGCCGGGGAATGCCTTGGAGATCTTGGCGCGGCGCTCAGCTGCGTAGTCTGCTACGGGCTCGCGGGTGTAGCCGTCATCTTCGGCCTTGGCCCAGTCCTTAGCAATGAATTCGGTGAACGCAGACGCCTTAGGGGTGCTGCGGTGGTCAGTCTTCTGAGCTTCGGTGCTCTTCTCATTGTTCTCAGTCATGGGTTAATCATAGCCTCTTCATTACAGGTGGGCAGGTGTTTTATCGCTTTTGACCATAAGAGAGGGCGCGGTGGGTCAGAATATATCTTTGACCTGCGACCGGGTACCCGATATTGCGCCGCCGATATTGGTAGGGTTGAATCAGAAGAGTAGATGACATGCCTTAAAACCCCGCTGAGATGGCGACGAACTAGCAGGGGCGGGGAAGGAGAGAAGATGACGCAGACAGAACACCGAAATAGTGCACCTAATGCGCAACAGGCACCGCAGCCCGCTGAATCGGGCGCGCCTGAAAACCTGAACCCTGCCGGGCGCTACGATCTGCATATTCACTCCGCTATTTCTGACGGCACGCAGAGCCTGACCGAGCTGGTGCCGCTGATTGCTCGCGCCGGGTTGGCGGGTTTCGCGCTGACTGATCACGATACGACGGCAGGGTGGGCGCAGGCGGCTCAGCTGGCGGATGAGCACGGTCTGGATTTTCTGCCGGGTGCCGAGTTCTCCTGCCGCTACCGTTACACCGATGATGAGGGCCGCGCACGCACGAAGACTATTCACCTGCTCGCTTATGGTTTTGACCCGGTGGATTCGGAGCTTGCACGCCGCGTGGAGGCGATTCGTGCCAGCCGTGAGGGCCGTGCGCAGGCTATTGTGGACCGACTTGCCGCCGACTACCCGCTGACCTGGGATGACGTGTTGGCGCAAGTGGGGGAGGGGAACGCGGCGGTGGGCCGCCCCCATATTGCTGATGCGCTGGTTGCTGCCGGCGTGGTTGCTGATCGTTCTGAGGCTTTTGCGAAGCTGCTGTACACGGGTAGCCCCTACTATGTGCCGCAGGATGCGCTGGACCCGCTGGAGGCGGTGCGTCTGGTGCGTGAGGCTGGGGGCGTGCCGGTGATTGCGCATCCGATGAGTACGATGCGTGGGCCTGCGTTGAGCCTGGAGTACCTGGGTTTGATGGTGGAGGCTGGCCTGGCGGGCGTGGAGGTGTATCACCGTGAGAACTCCCCGGAGGACCGGGCGCGTCTGCTGGAGTTCATTGAGCGTCAGCATGCGGCGGGCCGTGAGGTACTGGTGACCGGTTCGAGCGATTATCACGGCGCGGGCAAGCCGAACCTGCTGGGTGAGAATACGACGGATGCGGCGACGGTGGCACGTATCCGTGAGCAGCTGGCAACTCGGTAGTAAGGCGAAAGAGTATGGGGCAGGTTCCTTTACCGGGAACCCGCCCCATTCTTTTGTTTTCACCCCATTGCATATTCTCTAAATCTCTACCTGAAGGTTAGGATTTTTGATACGCTGAGAACGTTCTACTCATTGGGGTGCACAAAGATTGTGTCCCCTTAGTGTGAAGGAGCTATGATGCTTCGACAATTATTCGCCCGTCCTACGAAGCGGGCTATCCAGGCTGGCGGCACGGTACTGCTGGCTGGTGCCATGGTGTGCGGCAGTGTTCCGGCGTATGCCACCGGGCATTTGAAGCCTCACGAGGTGACCCCTATTGTGCAGCCTGATGAGCCGGCAGTGACCTGCAACGACCGGGCAGATTTTGAGTACTATCAGGACAACGGCAGGTTGGGGCGCCGTACTGTTTTTAATTGGGCGCAGTGTGTTGGCCTGATTTCTGAGTATCAGAAGTACCAGATGGTCAAGAAAGATAGTGTTATTTCTCGTGGTCAGTTTGTGGAGTATTTGTATCGTCTGTCGGGTTCTCCTGAGGTGAAGAATCTTCCGGTGCAGTCTCCGTATGGTGATATCAAGACTGACGATCCGCGTTTTCCTGTGGTGATGTGGGCTCGTGAGCGGGGTATTACGTGGGGTTGGAGTGATGGGAATTTCCATTACGATACTCCTGCTAGTGAGTCTGCTACTGCTTTGATGGTGTATCGGCTGGCGGGTAGCCCAAAAGTAACGGTAAAAGTAGACAACCCTGAGGATTATTTCCCACGTAAGAATTGGAAAGAATTGTGGCCGAATATGCCTCATAATTCTGAGCTTCATAAGGCATACACCTGGTTGTATTATGGTCTTCAGGATCCAAATAATAAAGATTCTGTCGAGAACGTATTGTATCGAGAGTTTGGCATCGTAACATATAATGATGAATTTGAATGGTGGACTTACGCCACTTATGAGCAGGCCTTTGAAGTAATTCGTTTGGCAGATAAATCTTTTAATTTTAAATAGGATTTACCCCTCACCCGTCGACAGGTGAGGGGCATTCTTCAGCAATTTTTATTTCTTTAGTGGATAATCTTTTGGATTTAATTTCTTCTCTGCAGTGTCATTAGATGTATAGGCATACTGATTAATTTCAATCTTGCAGGCTTGTTTCAGGGGATTCTCAATAGAGAACTTCCATGCACCTTCCAGCGCCTTGGGTTTAGGTTTGTTATTGTCTTCGTAGTCCATGTGGCATTGGTCGTATGCGTTTGCTCCAATAATATTCAAACGCCTAACACTACCTTCAAGATAGAAGCCCCACAGTGAAGCAAGGATTGTTTCTAGGGGTACTTCTTTGCTTGGCCCGTAGGGGTTGTCTGAGCGTACTCCTGTAAAGGTGCAGTCGCTAGCCCATGAGCTGATATACCAGTTTGCTGCCTCGTGGTTATGTGCTGGTTTTGAGACTGCGTCATGCCAGCTGGAGGACTCACCGATACAACCCACATAGTTATTCCGCGGCATTAGGGCAAACCATCCGTGGCCGCCATTCTCTTGAGCCGTGCATCCTTGGAATAGGTTACGCGTTCCAGCTACGTACCACCCGGCTCCAGCTTTTGCGGTGTATTGATCGTCAGACTGATTCTTTTTCCGTGTTACGTAGATAGAATCTTGTAGCACGGAGCGGCGGTTGTACCAACTGGTTGACCCAAAGAATTTACATTGGGAGGCGTAGATTTCAATTCCGGCGTAGTTTTTCCCTGAAAGGTTGGCATCAGAGATATCTACTGTAAGGAACTTATTGTCTGCGCCACCAGGATTATTGTCATCTATCCTGCGCAACGGATGACCGACAGGTTTGCCAACCAGCAAGCCTTGGCGCAAAGATTTGCGGACACGGATTTTATCGACTTTCATACCGCGGTCATGAAGCCCCAAAATCGCAACACCCATATCTACATCCCAAATTTCTAGGTTAGAGAGGGAAGGGACTGCTTCAGGGTCATTGGGCTTACCCGTAAACTCAGTGTGTAGAATAATGCCTGCAACATGGGCTAGCGGTGCCCTAGTATGCATATTATCCGTAAGCTGCTGTACGTTGATATGCCCTTTTTGGGGGCTCGTGCGAATCCACATATCACGCACTCCGAAGCGCATCGGACGGTTATCTGTCACCTTCATAGATGTCCGCTCCTGATAAGTTCCCGTATGGAAAACACCGAAACATTCATCTCGATTTTCACGAACTGCTTCATCAAGCTTATCTGTGGGCGTCGCAATGATTCGGGTAGACATTCCATGGCCGAAAAACTCCACCTTATCGAGCAAGTGAATGAAGGGGTGCGACACCTTGTAAATACCGGCAGGTAGCTCAATTGACCCTCCGCCGAGCCAATAGAGCCGCTCCGCCAGCTTATTCAGCTGATCGGTGCAGTCCACTACACCCGTGGGGTCTACACAGTAATCCAGAACATTAACGTGAAGGCCGTTCTTCGCAAGATTATGGGCTGTGTACTCCCTCGCAGTATCAGTGTACGTGAGATATTGCAGACGCTTATTGAACTCGTCTAGCCGCTTCTGGGTATTTTTTACCCATTCTGGGGCGCGAGTCATGAACTCTTCAGTCTTATTTGCTTGCTCCGCATGGGCTGGGGAGAAAGCTGAGACTCCTGCAGTGGTTGCGGCAAGAGCTCCTCCTGCCAAAAGGGCGCGCCGCGATGGCGCATGATATTCAGACATCGATGTCTCCTAGAGGTGAGTGAATTATTCGCCCTTCATCACGACGAAGTGATGTTAATGGGCGGATACTTTCTGCACGTAGCACCGTGCTGCGCTGCAGAAGGTATCTCTAGTGTGTATCGCTTTTTCTTCTCTTTGCAAGAAAATTTATGATTTTTACATAAATTCGTTTCAAGTTTTACGTAAATATTTTAATTTTCTTCAACATATTAATGAGGCGCATGAAATCTATTACTTTAAAGATATTTAACATTGCACTGAAGCTGAAGGAGAGAATGAAGCTGTGTCAGTTTGTTCTGCATTTTGGTGGCAGAAGGGGGGGCGCTATTCAAGAGAATGGCGGCCACGGATGGTTCGCCCTAATGCCGCGGAATAACTATATGGGTTGTATCGGTGAATCCTCCAGCTGGCATGACGCAGTCTCAGGTACAGCAAGTAATCACGAGGCAGCGAACTGGTATATCAGCAAGTGGGCTAGCGACTGCACCTTCACGGGAGTGCGCTCTGATAATCCCTACGAAGATAGTGACAAGCCAGAGGATAAATTTCCGCTAGATAAGGCTCTCGCAGCACGATGGGGGTTCTATATTGAAGGAGGAGCCGGATGCCTTAACATCATCGGGGCAAATGCTTTCGACGCCTGTCATCAATCTAGTAAACAACGTACTAGTGACCAGATAAAATTGCTGACAAATAACTGGGTCCTACGCGTTGATAAACCGCTATATAAGTATGCCAGAGTTGAAGTTAATCACTACTCATATAATCTTGGAATTAAAGAGGAAGAAACTCCTGATAAGAAGCTCTTCATAACCGTATAAGAGCGAAAAATAGCTGTGCCCCGCATTTATTATGCGGGGCACTATGATTACTTGTCGAATGCTCCCAGAGAGTCAGCGACTCGCAAAGCTGAAAAAGCTAAATCGTATTCCGCGAAGGTGAACCAGCTATTTTTCCCTGCTTGTGCAACAAAATGCATTCCGAATCGAACATTATAATATTCGTCAATGTATCCTTCTTTCTCTAAAGAAGTCTTTTGGGTAATCCACAAATAAGCCTTATGCAGCTCTGAACCGTAAGGCATATTGGGCCATTCTTTATCCCAGGGGTCGTTCCATGCTTCCCTGTGATATTCAGGGACATTCACGTCCGGCTTACCAGCCAAACGGTACAGCATGAGTGCAATCGTGGAATCGCTGGCGGGGGTATCGTAATGGAAATTCCCATCACTCCAACCCCACGTAATACCCCGCTCACGAG
>ERZ773207.353-NODE-353-length-16810-cov-7.613727_pt1 | contig 16810 bp, 4 predicted proteins | sample MGYA00580997_ERZ773207 | MGnify/ENA primary metagenome ERZ773207 (study PRJEB29015, sample SAMEA2738170) | human oral metagenome | biome: human oral; feature: human-associated habitat; material: saliva | place: China | collected 2239 ... | reverse complement strand
TTTCACCAACATTGACTGTTTGATCCTTAGGTGTTGGAGTGTTCTTATCTGCGTCAGTACGTGGATCTACTACCTTAACTGTGACAGGTACTTCATCCTTAGAACCATCTGGGTAAGTGACAACGACGGTTGTGCTCTTATCACCTGGGGTTGTTGTATCAACTGGTGTCTTGTATTCAAATGTAGTTCCACTTGGAAGATCACCTACATTACCAATTGATTTCTTAGGATCTGGTGTTTCACCAACATTGACTGTTTGATCCTTAGGTGTTGGAGTGTTCTTATCTGCGTCTGTTTGTTTAGCTTTGATTTCAATTGGGACATTGATGTTTTCAGTTGTCCCATCTGGGTAGGTCACCTCCATTGGGACATTGACCAAACCACTGGTTGCATTATCCGCAATCTTACTTGTGATGGATCCTGAATCCTTATCCACAGATACTGATTCAACACCTGTAGGTAGTGTGCCAGCTTTGAAGGTTGTTCCTGAAGGGACTGGAACCACTTTTCCTTCCACATCACGAACAATAGGAATTTGAGGTTGAGTAGTTTCACCAGCAGTCACAACTGCTTTTTCATAGCGCACGTCATAAGTTTGGTTCTTAGGTGCATTAACAGTCAATAAGTTCGTATCAAGGAAGGCATTGGCATATGAACCTTGATGAACACCTTCAGTATTCCCCTTCCAACTACGTTCGATAGCATTCAAGTTTGGTTTAACGCCACGCTCCATCCATTGTTCAAAGAGGAGCATACCATTGTTTTTCTTGATCTCTTCATTCAATTTCTTAGCTAATTCAACTGAATCAATTGTATCTTTGAATTTGTACGAAATGGTGTATGAACCAAGTTGTCCTGAAGCTGTCCCAAGGATATTCTTGTCAATATAATTACGAACCTTATCAACATCACGTTGTGATGGATTAGATTTTGTCGCAATACTAATTGCATCTGTATTACGTGTATCAAGTTTTCCTGATGCATCCATCACAACCTTAGTTTTTTGGACGCCACTTACAGCAGTACCATCTGCATCAGATTTATAAATATATGTTTCGTTCAAGTCTAGGTATGGTAAAAGACTCTTAGGCAATACTTGTTCGATATAAGGTACTGACTGGAAAGTATTTGAACTGAGGTTCACAACACCCATCGCCGCAGAAACTTTCATAGTATAGACTAATTCAATCGAATCTGCTTTTCCATCACTAGTAAAGCGAGGAAGAACTTTAAGGGTTGGCTGCGTATTAACCCCAGTACCAGGTGTACCAGTAAATGCGTTGCTTAATCCATTGTCAGAAGCAGTCTTCTTATCATTTTTAGAAGCGATAAACCATGAGTTATCAATACTTTCACGGACTAATTTATTTGGAATAACTTTACCATAATCCTTACCAGTTACCCAAGCAGAAGAGAAGGAGATTGGAGTGTTAGAAAGACCAAGATCATCCAAGGTTTTCCCGTTCTTCAAAGTAATGGTGATAGGGTGGTCATAAGCCGCACCAATCCCACCTGATGCAACTGTGTTATTTTGAATTGGAACTGACCAAACAGAACCATTTTCATATCTTGTAAATTCTTGTGCAGCACCTTGATAAGTTGGTTTGATGGTAATCTTCTCGATGTTTTCATAGAAGGTTGGATTTTGGAAGTTCATAATCATATGAGCGCCAAATGGGTACTTCTTATCTTTAGCCCATCCACCTGCTAATCGTGTCCAAGAAGTTCCTGTCAAGGAGATGCTTCCATCAGCATTGACCTTGTTGAATTCCACTCCGGCATTCTTCACAACATAAGGAGCTTCTTTATCAGTTGTAATCCCTGTTGAGTCAAATTTATTTGAAATTGTCAAAGATGAATCGGTTGGTTTAATCACACCGTTTACTGTACTTGGAGAAACATTCAATTGTTTGGTAACAGTCTTACCAGAAGCATCTGTAACAGTTGCTACAACGGTTCCACCAGAAGATGGACGTTTGAAGGTATATACACCATTTGATCCACTAATGGATACTGCTTGACCATCTACTGTAACGGTTACAGTTGCTGCTGCATCTGTACGAATAGTCACATATTCATCACCGGCTTCAATAGAGGCAGTTAGTTCATTTGAAGCTTCCGCTGTAGCTGGCTGAGCAGAGGTGTCACGACGTGAACGGACGCGTGGTGTTTCTGAGTCTGAGCTAGACTGACTTGCTTCTGCATTTCCCTGTTCACTTGGGGTTTCTGTAGACAAACCTTCACTTGTTGGAAGGGCTGCTGTTGCTGCATAAGCAGTTGTGCTCTCTGTATTGACAGTAGCACTATCATCCGTTGCCGGCACATGGGTGCTTGCTGATACTGCTTCTGCATCGGCTTCGTTCTCCGCAGCTGAAACAGTCTGTGCTCCAGCCAAGAAAAGTGCCGTTCCCAAAAGTACGGAGCAAACTCCGACACTGTATTTTCTCAATGAAAAGCGTTGACGTTTATTAAACATTTCTTTCATTGTCAAAAATCTCCTATAATTTCATTTCATGTTTCCATGATGCCATTATATTGTACCTCTCAAGATATACTAATGTCAACAAATTGAAATCATTTTGTCATAAAACGAAAAAAAATGAAATATGAGGCTAATTTTTTAGGTTTGTATCGCTATATTTTAGTTATTTATCATTTTTTTTCATTAACTGTGAAATTTTTTAAAAAAATCCCTGCTTTTTCAAGCAGGGATTCTATCTATGAATATGAAACGAATCGGTTTCTTCAACGAATGAAGTTGTAGTCTACCTTCCGTTTAATCTTCTTGTTTTTTGCGTTTTGCAAGACCCGCAAGTCCTACCATACCAAGTGCCGCACCAAACAAGGCTGCTGAAACAGATTGATCCTCACCAGTTTCAGGAAGCGCTGGAGCTTGTGGTGTCACAGGAGCTTCTGGCTTAGCTGGTTCTGGTTTGACTGGTTGCGGTTTTTCCGGTTCTGGTTTTACAGGTTCCGGTTGAGGTTGTGGTCTTGGCTGTGGTTGAGGTTGAGGTTGAGGTTGAGGTTTTGGCTCAGGAGTTGGAGCTGGTTTCTTCGTATAAAGAACAGTTGCTACAACATCTTTGCTTTCTGCTGTCAAACCAGTCACTTCTTCTACAACCAGTGGATTTGCAGTGTAGCCTTCAAGGACAGGTGATGTTACTGCATCAAAAGTAGTATCAGCATTTACTGCTGTCCATTCGCCTGTGCTCAACACTTCGTTTGTCACAGGATTTACCACTACTTCACGATGGAAGGTTACTTGGTCCTTGTGTTCTGGAGCTAGTACTTCTCCTGTAAGTGCATCCTTGTAGATGATTGTTTCAGTAACCACTTTTGTTTCCTGACGGGCAACTGACTTCTGCTCCACCACGATTGTTGTATTGCGTCCAATTGCATTTGGATCTGCAGGATCATTTGGATCTACTGTTCCAGCTGTTGTATCATAACCAAAAACTTTTTGACCGTCTTTGATTTTGTAAGCTGCTGGAATTTCTGGAACCGGAGTTACATCAGCTCTTGATGGATCCGTTAGATTGTTTTTGTAAACCACTTCTGAAAGTACTTTACCATCTTTATCCACCAACTGAATGCGACCAAGCTTCTTATAATAAACATCAAACTTGTAATTCAAGGTCCCATCAGGATCAATTGTGGTAGATTCAATTTCTTTTACAAGTGTGTAGTGTCCTGGAACCACCGGAGATGGAATCGGAGGGAGTACAGCTTCTGAATTTGAACTTACATCAGTAGCCAAAGAAATTACCTCTGTTTCTTCATCCTCTAAGCGTGCACTACGTGCGCGAAATCGTGGGGTATCACTCGCAAGACTTGCTTCTACACCACGGGGAGCAATTGCATCTGTCAAAGCACGACGTGTACGAACAGCCGGTCTGTTCGCTGCGTCATCTTCGATTGGAGTTGCACTAACAAATTTCCAAGCTTGTGGAGTCATTTCTCCAGTCACCAAGTTAACGAGAACAATCCGTTCAAATACAACACGTTCACGAACTGGTTTTGGTACAGGCACTCCATCACCGTCTTCAACGTAGTAGTATACTGTACGTGTACCAGTGATACGACGAGGTTGAATCTTATCTACTGTCTTCGGCCAGTTTGGTGTTTTTGGATCAGTTGGATCGTAAGGAGTATCTGGAGTAGGATTTGGATCATTTGGTCCTACTGGAACAATACGCTCACGGACCACAACAGTGAATTCTTGGTCTACTTTGGCATCAAAGTCAAAGTTCTTGTTAGCTGCACTTGTGAAGCCATCGCTAACTAATTCATAACCTTTGCGGTGGAGGTCATCAATTTTAGCTGAGGTACTATAATTGATTGCTTCACCTGACTTACCATTGACCACATCACGTGTTACTTCCACATTACCTTTTTCGTTGACATATTTGATGATCGCTTTTTGAGCATCTTTCACATATGTTACGACTTCGACAATATCTTCAGCTCCAGCTTTGACACCTTTGACTTCTGGTACCACCAATTTATTAGCAGTGTAGCCTGAAATCACTGGTGATTTCACTGCATCGAAGGTATCATCACTTGTAGTCCATTCACGGTAGTCGATATGACCTGTCACCAAGTTGACGTATGCGAAGCGTTTGAAGTGAAGGGTTTCTGTCACATCATCTTTCGCTTTAGAACCATCTTCGTAGACGTATTTCACGGTACGTGTTACATCGTCTTTGTTAACTACATCCTTAACTGGATCTGGCCATTTCGGTGTATCTGGATCTTTTGGATCAACTGGTTGATCTGGATTTGGTTTTGGTTTGTCTGGATCGATTGGTTCGATGCGTTCGCGAAGGGTAACTGTAAACTCTTGGTCTACTTTGGTATCAGAATCGAAGTTCTTGTCCGCTGCATCTGAGAAGCCATCGCTGACCAATTCATATCCTTGGCGACGGTAAGATGAAATCTTATCGTTTGTGCTGTAGTTGATTAGCTCGCCTGATTTACCAGAAACTAGATCACGGCTCAATTCAGTGTTGCCTTTTTCATTGACATATTTAATGATGGCTTTTTGAATTTGCTTGGTGATGACAATCTTAGTATCTCGACCAATTGCATCTAGGTCATCTTTATGGTTTGGATTAACCGTTTTACGAGTTTCGTCATATCCATAAATGGATTGACCTGGTTTAATTTCCCAACCTGTTGGTACAGATGGTACATTTGTGAACCATGCACGAGTTGGATCAGATGGGTCGTTAGCGTATTGTTTTCTAGCAGATTCTTCCTGTTTAGAAGTTACTTCACCCGCTGGAGTAATATAGTTACCTTGTTCATCTACATAAGTAACATAACCAAGCTTTTTATACCAGACGTTGAAGACATAGTCGTCAATATTTGTCGGATCAACAACAAGAGCTTCGATACTAGCTTTGTCTGCATAAAAACCAGGAAGAACTGGTGTCATGACCTTCTTAAATTCATAGTCAGGATCAGTCGATGTCGCATCCCCTGCAGCACGGAAGCTACCTCTGCGATTGTAATTGCGACGACGAGCGATATAAGCTTCTAACGAAGCACGGAATTTTTCTTGTGCTTCCTTTGTAAGCTGGATATCATATCCTCCATTCGGATTGACAGTTGCATTTTCCAAGTCCAAACCTGGGACTTTTTTATCTACAACAATCTTATCTTTAACTGAAGGTGCCGCTGTTTCGCTTGCTTTATCTTCTACTGCTTCAGAAGCTTCCACTTTTGCTTTCTCTGAAACTACTGCTTTGCTTTCAGCCTCTTCAACAGTTGGGGCAGACTGGCTTTCTTTTTTCGCTTCTTCTACCTTGGTGTCGACTTTAGCTTCTTTTTTAGCTTCCTCAACTTTAGCTTCTACTACATTCGCTTTTTTCTCTACCTCAGCAACTTCTTTCGCTGGTGCTTCAGTAGTTTTTTCAGAAGCAACTGCTTCTTCATTCTTTTCTACTGGAGTCAAGCTTGGGGAAGGAATTGCTGGTTCAGCAGTATAGGTAGCAACTTTCTCGGTCTCCGCAACGGGGGCAGCCTCCTCTACTAGGCTTTCTGAGGCAACTGATGTTGAAGATGAAGAAGCTTCGTCCACTTTCACTTCTGTGTCAGCAGCTGCAATCGTAGTTCCTGCCAAAACAGTACCAATCAAAACTGAGGCTACTCCGACAGAATATTTACGAATTGAGAATCGTTGTTTTCGATCAAAACTCATTTCTTTCTCCTTTTTATTTCTATAGTGGCAAATGGATAGCTGTAACTCCCCATCAAAAAGAGTACAACTATGCCATTTACCTAGTTCCAAACTTTACTAAATTTTCGGTGGACGACGACTGGATCGACCACGAGTCAAGACACGTTTTCCAGTATAGACTGGATTAGTGACAGTTGCAGTTGCTTTTGGCGTGTTAACACGAATCGCAGTTGTAGGAGCCACTGGTTGAGGGCTAACTTCTGTTGAAACCTCTGGTTGAGGGGCCACTGGAGTCGCTACTGGCTCTTCAGGTAGGCGCTCTACACTTGCTTCAACTGTTGCTGCTGGTCTTGGCTCTTCTGCTACAGGAGCAGGAGACTCAACTGGAAGATCTTCGTAATCCTCAGTAGAAGCAACTTCGTATTCTGCTGGTAGACTTCTTCTTACACGACGGTTAGCTACTGCATCTCCAGTAGCTGCTGCTCCATTGACTGGCTGAACCGGAGCATCAACGTCTACAACTTTACCAATTCTCCATGAAGAGTATGTAATATTACCTGTTACTAAGTTGATATAAGCTGTTCTTTCAAAGGTTATCTGACGTGTAATGGTCTTGAAGACTTCTTTACCACTTTCTTCTTCTCTGAAGCGGATGGTTTGAGTTGCTGTACGTTCCAACTCTTTCATATCCTTGACTTCTTCTGGCCAGTTCGCTGGATCTTCTGGTGTTACAGGGATGCCAGGTACTGGTTTTGGATCTTGTGGAGTAACTGGTTCAATCCGTTCTTCTAGAGAAACGACAAACTCTTGATCCACAGATGGATTTGAATCATAATGCTTATCTGCAGCATTGGTAAAGCCATCTTCTATCAGCTTATAGCCAGCCTTCTTATAGGTAGTGATTCTATCAGCTGTGCTGTAGTCGATAAGAGCGCCACTACTTCCTTCCAACTCATCTTTAGCAAGATCGACATTAGAAGTTGTATTCACATATTTGACAACCGCTTTTTGTTTATCTTGTTTGTAAACAACGACGGTCTCATAGTTGGTCAATTTAACATTGTCTACAATGTTACGCCAGTATGTTTCTGAAACCGTACGACGTCCACCGTGAGAGACAACAATCTCATCTTTAATTTCACTAGGATTGAAGGTTACGGATACACGAGATGCTTTTGTTCCGACTGCTAAACCAGGTACGTTGGAAGAAAGAATTTCCGCTTTATAGCCCTGAAGTTCAGGAGATACAACTGTATCATACGTTGCTTTACTGTTCTTAGTACCTGCAAGTTTCCATCCAGTATCTGCAACGCCATCTCCGTCAATATCTTGAATAGCATATTCTGCCTTGGCATATGCTGCTAGGAATTCATCCCCATTTGCAACACTAGATTTTTTCAAGATTTCTCTAAATTGACAGTGATCAATTGCGACCTCAAGGAGTCGTTTCCAATCAGATGATTGAACAACTACTTTTGGTTTTCCATTTTCATCTAAAACAGGAGAGCCATCTTCGTAAACATAACGGATGGTATTGGTATGAGTTGCATGTGGATTAATGCTGGTTCCGTTAGATACCCAAATGTTTTGGCGGTTCGATACTACTGGGTCAATTCCGTATGTCTTATCTGTTGCAAGAACGCCACCTGTAGAGGAAAGAGTCCGAACAGAAAGTGAATTTCTTGGATTGATTTCTGGAGTAGACCCCGGTTGGAAACCAGCAATGCTCATCGCACCACCTTGGATGTCTGTCCATACAGAACTCATTTTATTTCTGCTGACTACATTTCTACCATCTTGGTTGAGTGAGTATACGGTGTATCTTCCAGCACCTGGATTTACACGAGTACCAGTTGGTCCATTAAACTCAATATGGTTCCCTGATCGTCTTGATCCGTTGGCAATATATAGAATATTTCCGTGTCCAATTTGTTCCGGGTTATTTCCTTGGGCAATTCCCACCGGAAGTTTACCTGTGATCTCTCCAGCTGAGCGTCCTTCTGAATTGGTATAACGCATAAAGGAGACGTAGAGAGGATTGTTAAATTGGAAGACAACATTGGTACTTGATCCGAGTGGCACAGAAATCAACTCTGCGTAATAGTCCGTATTATCATCACGAATATCGACAATAGATCCCTTATTCGCTTGGAATAATGGATGATCTTTCCAACCATGTTTTGAATCCAAGTTGATTACATCGTCCCATGGATTCGCTCCACGGTTGTCCATTTGAACGCGGAAGGTCGCATAGTCATCTACTAAAATAGAACCGTTTTCGTTCAAACCGATATAGTTATATGCATTGTAACTACCAGAAGGGCCTCCACCACTCTTCGGACCTTTTCCTACAGAGTGGAAGGTATTGGTTGATTTCTTACCAAATACAACACGTGAGTTGTCCCCAAAGTCAATCGCAGTCCCACGACCTTTGTTTTCAAACCGAACTTTTGCATTCGTTCCAGTTGTGAAGGTCGCATTGTTACCAAAGACTAGTCCATCACGTCCTGTGAAATTGAAGGTAGCATGTTCTCCAATGGTAAGACTACTCTTTCCATTTCGACGGAAGGCATTAACTGTGCCATAGCCTCCCCAACGGTCAAGGTGAGTCGCTCCATCAGATGGACGGGCCATCCCTAAAGAAATCGCCTGACCAATGCTTGTATTCAAGTTTAATTTTGAATCTCTGCCGGTTACAACGGTACCACCATGTTCCATGAAGATCCCAGCATTATGGTAACGAGCACTTTCCGTTCCATTGTTCGTATTCATGTTAATGGTGAGGCTTGCTCCATCATTCACACGAACAGTTGAACCACCTGCAAGGTTGATACCGTCCCCTTGTGAAGAACGATTCAAGGTCAAACTAGCTCCGTCAGCAACTGTGACAGATTTAGCATCGTGAATATTTGCTTCACGACGCAATACTGAGTGCCCAGCAGATCCAACATTCCGTTGCACATACTGAGTCTGACCGTTTGCAGAACGGTAGCTATCACTAACAGTAGAAGTGGTTGTTCCTTTTACGATGACGTCGGTATGTCCACCACCACCGTAAAGAGAAGAACCTTGGCTTTTCACGTTTTCAAATGTAACTGTATTGGCTCCACTTGTTGACGAAAGATCCACAGTCCCTTTTGAGTTCCCAGTTGCCAATTGAAGGTTTTTAAAGACCAAATTCCAAGCACTTGAACCAGTAAACTTCAAGGTATTGGACAAAAGATCCAAGCTAGATTGATCATTGCGTCCTTGAATAACTAGATTCCGACCTTGAGAAGCAATCGTAACTGTACGGTCAACTGAATTTACCCGACCATTATCTACATTACCATTGTCCCCAGTTGCAACTACATTACCAGAAATCGTAATGTTCTTGATGGAACTATCATTCAGCGCTGATACGAATCCATTCCAGTTGGATACAACACGAGAAGTCACTTCTCCACCATTACGGAAGCCTGTAGTCCCTGCCGGGCTACTTGCTTCTGTAGGCGCTACATTTGTATCTGCTACTTCTTTTTCTGTTTCCACTTTGTCCTCAACACTCTCCTTACTTTCTGTAGTTGTAGATTCTACAGCTGGAACTGAAGAAGACGGTTGAATCGCCGCAGTAACATCGTAAGAGGAAGGAACAGAAGATTCTCCACTACGAGATTCTGACTGAACATTGCTAGTTTCCTGGTCTAGTGTATCAGAAACTGTATTTGAGGTTGCATCTGTAGTAGGCGCTACTTCATCAGCTGAAACCACTGGGGATCCTGCTGCAAACAGCGCGGTCCCCAAAAGAACCGAACAAACGCCAAAACTATATTTCCTTACGGAAAATCGTTGGCGTCGATTGAATATATCCCTCATATCCATAAAACTCCTTTTTAAAAAATATTTTTGTTCCAAGATAATTTTAGCAAAAATAAACCTTCAAATGTCACTGTGTCGTAAATATCGCGAAATGTGTCGTAATATTGTCTTTTTTTCGTCATTTTTTTGCAAAAAAACGCTAAAAATACGAACGATTTTTGTGATTTTTTTCATTTATGCACTTTGAGTTCACCTTTTTTAAACATGTATTTTATAACAATTCTTTTGCCCATTTCTCTATACTTTTTAGGATATCCCCTTTATTTTACTAATACTTATTGTCATGAATTGGTGATTTCTAGTTTTTTTCTGACTCCACCTATAGAAAAGCCTAGTTATCGATCTAAAATAAAACTCTTTCCAAAACAAAACTTTATTCTGAAAGAACGAAAATTTTGGCAAAGACAGACCTCTTTCCATTTCTCTCGTCTAGCTGGGGAGCAGCTTGTTCTCCTTTTCTGTTTGTTAAATAGGAAGAGAAGAAATAGGGATTCTGTGTTTCTCAAAAGAAAAACTTCAATTATTTGAAAAATAGGAGCTATTCGCCCATCAATACAAAAAAGCAGCCGGGAAAATCCCGACTGCTAAAAAGAGCGAATCATTTTCATCACACTCTCATTCGGCTTTCTGATCTAAGAAATGTGATTTTATTCTAGTCTTTTTCTAATGAAGTCTAAATTGTTCTGAGGAAACCCTTAGAAAGACGCCAGTACTTTCAAATTAGTCTTCATTTTTCTTGCGTCTTGCAAGACCTGCAAGTCCAACCATACCAAGGGCAGCACCTAACAAGGCAGCAGTAGCTGATTGTTCCTCACCAGTTTCAGGAAGTGCTGGAGCTGGTGGAGTTACTGGTGGTGTTGGTGGGGTCACTGGTGGTGTTGGTGGAGTTACAGGAGGGGTTGGTGGGGTCACCGGTGGTGTTGGAGGAGTTACAGGAGGGGTTGGTGGTGTTACTGGTGGTGTTGGTGGGATAACGGTATTGTTAAACTCAGTATCCACTGGCAATTCAGATGTTGCAGTCAACACTTTACCATCCTTCGTAACCTTGACAGCTACGATGGCTACCATCTTGTCATACTTAACGGTTGAATCTGTACCTTGTACTTCTTCGACTGTATAAGTGTAGATTCCTTCTTCTCCACGTTTGTACTCAAGAGCTGAGAACTTGATCTTACCTTGTGCATCATTGCTTACAGTTTCAATCACGTTTCCTTCTTTATCCTTAAGAACAAAACTGAACTCACCTGGTTTCAACTCACGACCTTCCAATTTCTTAGTGAATTGGAACTCAACCTTAGTTGGGATGTTTACTACACGTTTTTCAGTTGGTTTTTCTGGTTTTTCAACAGTCTTCTTAGTTGGATCGTATTGGTGTACGATTTGTGAAGCTGTATTTTCGATATCCACACCATCTTTAGCAGTAGCCTTGATGATTGCTGGAATTTCAAACTTGTAGTAACGTCCGAAAGCAAGTTTAGTCGTATCGATGACTTGTGTGTTTTCTGCATCGCCAAGTGACTTAGTTAAGTCTGCTTTAGAACTTGCAGTAATCACACCGTTTTCAACCTTGATATCAAACTTAGCTGTTACATCTTCTCCTGTTACAGAGTCGTATGCCTTAATATCAGCTCCGTTGACATTCAAGTTTGCACTGTCATATTTATCTGTAACACCAACAGATTGAATATTGTGTGCTTCAGTGAATTTAGTTGTATCCAACCATACTTGGTAGTATACTTTATCACCCTTCTTGAGTGTCTTCGTATTGATATTTTGAGCTTCGTTGTTTGCAGTACCGTCCGCATAAGGATTTGCGTTTGTATCCGCAACCTTATCCTTCAACTCACTATCATCGTCGAGAAGTTTAGTTCCTGTAAGATCGAATTTAGATTCGTTCAGGATGTATTTCTCTGGGTTGAACTCTGGAGTTTCTGGTGGAGTCACCTTGTTGTTGAACTCTTTATCAGCGATATCGCCTACAGTAGCTACAAGAATTTTAGCTGTTCCATCGTGTTTAACTGTGACTGTTACATTCGCTTTCATCGCATCATAAGTGACAGTTCCATCAGTACCTTTAACTTCTTCTACTGTGAAGTTGTGAACGCCTGCTTGTTCTTTCTTGAATTCAAGTTTAGAGAACTTAACGCTACCATCTTTATCGTTGCTTACAGTTTCAACAACTTTACCTTCTGAATCTTTCAGTACGAAGCTAAATTCGTTGGCTTTAAGCTCACGGCCTTCTAGACGTTTAGTGAAGTTGAATTCTACTTGTACTGGTACGCTGTTTACACGTTTTTCAGTTGGTTTGCTTGGTTTTTCAACCTTCTTAGTTGTTGGGTTGTAGTAGTTGACTACTTGAGCCGCAGTATTTTCGATATCTACACCAGCTGCAACTGATTGTTTAACTGTTGTTGGGATGTCGAACTTGTAGTAACGCCCGAATGCAAACTTAGTTGTATCGATGATTTGAGTGTTTTCTGCGTCTCCAAGTGACTTCGTGAAGCCAGCTTTAAGAGTTGCAGTGATCACACCATTGTTCACAGCGATATCGAATTTAGCTGTTACATCATCGCCTGTTACTGAGTCGTAAGCTTTGATCTTAGTAGCATCAAGATCCAACTTCGCTTCATCGTAGTCATCTGAGATTCCTACTGATTGAACATTTTCTTTGTTAGTTTCTGAGAATTTAGTTGTATCCAACCATACTTGGTAAACTAACTTATCACCACGTTTCACAGTCTTGGTATTGATGTTTTCTGCTTCATTGTTGGTATCTTTATCAACATATGGATCAGTGTTTGTTTCAGTGTATTTGTTTGTTAATTCGCTATCGTCATCCAACAACTTGTTATCTGTAATAGAATATTTCTCTTCATTCAACACATACTTCTCTGGTTGGAACTTAGGTTCTGTTGGAGGAGTTACTGTGTTGTTGAACTCTTTGTCAGCTGGTTCAGTTACGTTAGCAACTAATGCTTTAGCTGTTCCATCGTGAGATACTGTTACAGTTACTTCTGCTTTCATAGTATCGTATGTTACAGTTGTGTCTGTTCCTGCAACCTCTTCAACAGTATATTTGTGAGCTCCTGCTTGTTCTTTTTTGAATTTCAATGCTGAGAACTTAACGTTTCCTGCTGCATCGTTCTTAACAGTTTCAACTACTTCTCCAGCTGAATTTTTAAGTACGAAGCTGAATTCGTTAGCTTTAAGTACACGACCTTCTAATCTCTTAGTGAAGTTAAATTCTACAGTGATAGGTACACTGTTAACACGTTTTTGAGTTGGTTTTTCTGGAGTTTCTACAGATTTGCTTACTGGGTTGTAAACGTGAACGATTTGGTTCGCTTTGTTTTCGATGTCTACTCCACCAGGAACATCAGCTTTAACTGTAGCTGGAATATCAAATTTGTAGTAACGTCCAAATGCAAATTTAGTTGTGTCGATAACTTGAGTATTTTCTGCATCACCTAAAGATTTGTTCATAGAAGCTTTAGATGTAGCTGTGATTACTCCGTTAGCTACTGTAATATCAAATTTAGATGTAACATCAACTCCTGTTACGCTATCGTATGCTTTAATATCAGCAGCGTTAACAGTTAATTTATCTGCATCATAAGTATCAGAGATACCAACAGATTGGATGTTGTTTCTGTCAGTGAAGTTTTTAGTATCTAACCATACTTGGTATACTAATTTATCTCCACGTTCAACAGTTTTAGTATTAATGTTTTCTGCTTCGTTATTGTTAGTTAAGTCAGCATATGGGTTAGCATTAGTTTCTGTATATTTGTCAGTTAATTCTTTATCATCATCTAATAGTTTTTCACCAGTTAGATCATATTTTTCTTTATTAACTACATATTTTTCAGGTTGGAATACAGGTGTTTCTGGAGGAGTTATTTTGTTATTGAACTCTTTATCCGCTGTTCCATCAGTTGCTTTACCATTAGCGTCTACCCCACCAGCAGAAACTACGTTAGTTACTGTTGTTAATGTGTGACCATTTTTAGCAACTTCTACAGTAATAGTAGCTTTCATAGTATCGTATACCATTCCAGCTTCTTTAGCTGCAGGGATAACTTCTTCTACAGTATAAGTGTGAGTTCCAACTTTAGAGTTGTCGAATGTTAATTCTGAGAATGTAACAGTTCCGTCTGCTTTGTTAGTTACTGTTTCAACTTCTTGTCCGTTTGCATCTTTAAGAACGAATTTGAATTCTCCGTCTTTAAGCTCACGTCCAGCTAATTTCTTAGTGAAGTCGAATTTAGTTTTAACTGGTGCTACAACGTAGTTGTTGAAGATTTTATCATCAGCACTTGATTTGAATCCACCTTCAGCACTGTATTTAACTGCAGCTTGTAATTCACCTTGAGCGTTCTCAGTTACAGTAACAGTCATAGTAACTGTCATTGCATCGTATTCAACGTTTGCATCTGAACCTGGAGTCTCAGTGATTGTGTAAGTGTAAGTTCCCGCTTTGTTAAATGTTAATTTGCTGAATGTAGCTTTACCGTCTGCTTTGTTAGTTACAGTTTCTTCATAAGCTTGGATCGATTTATTTGGTTGAACTTCTTTTAATTTGAATGTAAACTCACCATTTGCTAATACACGTCCTTCTAGTTGTTTTTCAACTTCTGGAGTTACCTCAACTGGCTCTTGTTTTACATAGTAGTAAACAGGTTGTTTATATGGTGTTAAATTATTTAATAAGTCAACGTTTGTACCGATACCTCCTACTCCACGTTCTAGTTGAGCGTTAGCTGAACCGTGTCCAATTCCATCTCCTAAGAACGGTACGAATACAGTATGATATGGTGCATATCCAGAAGCTTTTTGGAAGTCAAATGGAACTTCTTTACCGTTTGGATAGTTAGTTTTTGCTCCTGTTTTTGGATCAGTTACTGTATGTGGAATAGTTGTAAGAGGTGATTTTTTAGTAACTAATTCCTGTGAATTCCATTCACCTGGTTTAATAGGCTTAGTTTCAGCGATTAACATGTAACCATCTGTACTTAATGATCCATCTGAACGTTTACTTTGTTGTTTTGGATCTAGTAAGTAAACACGAACTACTACTGAACCGTCTTCTCCGACTACTTCTTTAATACGTTTAATACCATAACGGTCCGCATCCATGAATTTAGTACCAACTTTGTAAGGACGGCTTACATAACCTGATTTATCATTTGCATCAGCTGTTTGATAAAGTTTGTATCCATCAAATTGACGCTCACCAGATGCTGTGAAGCTTTGACCTTCCATAGCTTTAGTTGAATATCTAGCTAAGTCTACTTCATTACCATTTTCTTTATAATCTTGAACTGTTACATCAGTTTTATTAGCGTTGAAAGTAGGGTTGTTTTTATCAACTACTTTATAGTAAGTTGTTTTATTAATTGCTTCTGGTATTTTAGCATTTGAATCAGTAATTGTACGTCCATTATAAGTTGGGTCAACAACATTTAGAATATCTGTTGTAGTACGAGCGTTATAAACTGCAGTGAAAAGCGCTTGCTCTGCTGGTGTAAGTTGGTGTCCTGCAGCTACTAAATCTGTTATACTCTTTCCAACTTCAAAACCATTTTGAATAAATGGTTGAGCTACTTTACCTTTATCAGCAGAAGTACCTGCTTTATAATCTACTTGGAAAGTTAATTGACTATTAGACGCCGCTGTAGTAGTAGTGAATTTTTGAACACCACTAGATGAAGTAACAGTTCTAGTTTCTACTACATTACCAGTAGTTTTATCTAGTAATTCAACAGTTGTATCTGTAGATTCATCAAATCTCTTATAAGCACGAGCATAGTATTTTGTGCCATAACGTTTATTGAATTCAGTTAAATCCCAAATAGCGTATGTGTACCAATCTCCTTCTTTTCTAGCGTATCCAGCTGGTACAGGTTGAGAGCTTACAGTTGCACCGTTAGCATCTCTGATTTCTGGAGTTACTTTTTCCCCATCTTTTAAGTAAGTGCTTACTGCTACTGGGTTAGAGTTGTGGTCTCCAGATACAGCTTCGTTCGTAACAGCACGACGACTACGTACTTTTGGTTTGTTTGATTCATCTGTTGCTTGTTTAGCTTCAGCAGCTGGTTTAGCTTCTTCTGCTTTTGCTTCTTTTTTAGCTTCTCCTTCAGCAACTTCTGGTTTAGCAGCTTCTTCTACTTTAGCAGCTTCCTCTGCAGCTGGTTTAGCTTCAGTTACCGCTGGTGTAGCTTCTTCTGCTTTTGCTGGTGTAGCGACTGGAGTTTCACTTGCTGCAGCTGCCGCTTTAGGGGTTGCTGTAGCCGCTGGGGTTTCCGCTTTTGCTGTTGCCTCAGTCTTCGGTGCTGCAGTTTCAGCATTAGTTTCAGCAGCTTTAGCTTCTCCACTACCTGCTAATACAAAACTAAGTCCAAATCCTAAGAAAACAGACGCTACGCCAACTTTATATTTTCTTAAAGAAAATCGTTGATGTTCTTTTCTTATCATTAGATAATTTCTCCTTTAAAATAATATTTTTTTTAAAGATATACAATTATAATTATACAATTATATATGTGTATCTTTGGTTCATAATATATGCATAAACATCCTATTACTAACTACGATATTATAACACAACAAAATCCTTCCTACAAGCAATAACATAACTATTTTTTTTGAAAAATTTATAATTCATAAATTTTTCATAAATAGCGTTTTCAATAGTGTTTTTAGAAGTTCATTAAGCGATGTTTTTTTTACTCAACTAACTTATTAGTGACAAAATAGTATCGTTTCCGTAAG
>ERZ773207.351-NODE-351-length-16820-cov-3.505458_pt1 | contig 16820 bp, 19 predicted proteins | sample MGYA00580997_ERZ773207 | MGnify/ENA primary metagenome ERZ773207 (study PRJEB29015, sample SAMEA2738170) | human oral metagenome | biome: human oral; feature: human-associated habitat; material: saliva | place: China | collected 2239 ... | reverse complement strand
CATCCAGTTTTACGACCCTCAAATTGGAGAAAGTTATAAAGGTAAACAGGTTGATGATTATTTGAAATTATTGAGATATAAAATGTCAATACAAGGGGAGCAAATTCCATGGCATCCTAATATATTGAGGGTTGATAATTTAGATTTTAATAAAAGTGTAGTAGATGAAATATTAAAAGCGAGTGATAAAAATGGAAGAAATACTAAATAAAACAATATATGACAAATGCTACTACATCGGTATGTTCAACAATAACATTGTTTACGAGGCAGGGTTTAAGAGTGACGAGATTCATTACGTAGGTTTCCCTAGATATATTCTTAAAAACGGTAACAATGTTAGATGGGCAACCGATGAAGAAAACTTTGAAATATATGTGAAATTCAATTCCGACCTAGAGTAAGTCGTTAAACTGCTTTTTTTTCGTGTAATTACCACGTTAAGTAATTAAATTTAGTCGATGGACGTAAAACGAAAGGAGTTCTTAAATGAGCTTAAAAAGAGAAATGTTAATTAATGCAGGTATAACGGACAAAGAAGCGATAGACGAAATCATGCAAGCGTACGGTGCAGGACTAGAACACGCTAGAACACAAGTGAAGAATGAGTTAACTGCAGAGAATGAGACATTAAAACAGCAACTAGAAACTCAATCGCAAATGCTAGAAGATTTAAAGAAAAGTAGTGAGGATAACAGCAATGTTAAGCAGACACTAGAAAAGTTACAACAAGAGTACGAGCAATACAAGGTTGAGAGTGATAGTAAGCTACAACAATTAAATAAAACTAATGCTATTGCACTAGCTCTGAAAGATGTTAAGGCACATGATTCTGATGTTCTAATGAAACTAATAGACATTGACAAGATAGAACTAGGAGAAGATGGAAAACCTAAACTAGATGAAGTAGTTAACGGATTAAGAGAAAGTAAACCGTTTCTATTTGAGCAAGAGCAAGCTGCACAGCAAACACAACCGCAAATAGTTGTTGGCGGAAATCCAAACGGAACAGGTCAAGCAGAAAACGACCCGTTCCAAGCAATAATAAATCAATATAGATAATTACACATTAAAGGAGATTATAATATATGGGAACAAACCAAAATTTACCAGTTAGACAATACGCACCACAATATAGACAAATGTTATCAACAGTATTTGATGTTAAGAAAGCATTCGAGGGAGTAGTTGCTCCTATTCAAATCTTAGACGGAGTACAACACAACGCAAAAGCATTCGCAGTTAAAACTAATGCAACTCCAGTAGTAGTAGGTACTTATAGCACAGATGCTAATACTGGATTCGGAACAGGTACAGGCACAGGAAGTAGATTCGGAAACATGACAGAAGTTATCTACCAAGATGAAGAAGTACCTTACAGCTACACTTTAGCTATTCACGAAGGACTAGACCGTTACACAGTTAACAACGATTTAAACGCAGCTGTAGCGGATAGATTAAGACTACAATCAGAAGCACAAACTAGAGAAATGAATAAGCGTATAGGTAAGTTTTTATCTACTAATGCAGGTAAAACAGAGAACTTAGCAGACCTTACAGAAGCTAGTATTAAAAAGTTATTCAACGCAGTTACTGCTTACACAGTTAACACAGAGATTAATGCGCCAATGAAAGCATATATCAGAGCGGAGTTATACAATGCTATCATCGATATGGCTTCTACAACAAGTGCTAAAGGCTCTAGCGTTTCATTAGACAATAACGGATTATTAAAATACAAAGGAATCGAGCTAGTAGAAACTCCTGAGAAATATTTAGAAACAGGAACATTAGGAATTTTTGCACCAGATAACATTGTAATAGCATTCGTTGGTATCAACACAGCAAGAACTGTAGAAGCTACAGAGTTTGACGGAGTACATTTACAAGCAGCAGCTAAAGGCGGTACATACGTATTAGAAGATAATAAGAAAGCGATTATTAAAATTGCTGGTACAATCGCTTAATAGGAGGTAGCAATGCCAAAATATACGATAAAAAAAGAATTTACTGACAAATACGAGAAATGCACTTATGAAGTAGGAGAAACAGCAGAGTTTACCGAAGAAAGAGCAGAAGAGATTAAACTAGCTCTAGGAGAGGATGCATTAGTATTAAAAAAGACTAGAAAAGAAAATACAGAGGAAGTTTAGTAATCTAGCTTCCTCTTTGTAGGAGGTTAAAAAATGAGTTACTTAACTTCAAATGAATACGAAAGACTAGGATTTGATGAGATAGATAATTTTGAACAGTTAGAAGAGCGAGCAAGTAGCGTTATAGACTTATATACAGATTATTTTTATCACGGTGTAGACTTTGAAAAAGATAATCCCATAAGAAAGAATGCAGTAAAACAAGCAGTAGCACATCAGATATATTACATGGATAGCAGCGGAATAACAACCGCAGAGGATAAGGCAAGTTTAAATAGCTTGTCAATAGGTAGAACTACAATAAACTACAACAATAATACAACTAACGTTATTAAAGATACTCTTAATCTCTCACAAGATACTATCAACTTTTTAAATAGCGTTGGTTTAGGATATAAAAAGGTAGTTTATGATAGATAAAAGACTACTAACTGACACTATCCAAGTTAAATTAATTGATGATGTTGATACATGGGGGAAACAAACATATCAAGAGCCATTCACAGTTAACAATGTAAGGTTTGATAGGTTAACGGTTGATAAGACTGATAAAGCTATTAAGTTAACAAATACAGTTAGAAACAGAACAGGGAATATATTTATATATCCTAGATTTTCTAAAGTAATAGTTAATGATAGTTGGTTACAAGCACAAATTACAGATTCACACGGTACTTACGAAGTTGTAAGTTATCAAGTTAATTACTTTAACGGAAAAGTTTTTTCATACGAGGTTAACGTTATCTAATGAGTATTAAAGTTAGCTTTGATATATCAAGATTAGAGAACTCTGTTACTGCTGCAGGTATCGAGAACGCAAAAAAGACTGTAGCTAACCAAGTTCTAATGGATTCAGAAAAGTATGTACCAAAAAGGCATGGTGCATTAGTAGGAACAGGAAGAACAGAAGGCAATAGCGCTGTAGTATGGCATACAGTCTATGCAAGAGCGCACTACTTCGGTACTAATGGTATTGTAGAATTTAGAGAATATACAGCCGCTGGAACTGGTACTAGATGGGTAGAAAAAGCTGCAGCAAGCAACATGAAGAACTGGGAGCAAATTGTTATGAAAGGACTTAATTTAACATGATAAATAACAATGATTTTCAAATAGTACTATGTAACTTTGTGAATACACTTGATTTAGGATTAAGAGCTAGAATAGACTACTTTAATGAAAGGGATGACTTAGTTATTAATCTTATAAGTGGAGGACGTGTAGAACAGCTATTTATGGATGGTACACAAGAGATAAGTTTGCCTTATGAAATCGCAGTTAAGAGTAAAGATAATCAACGAGCCAATGCTATTATATGGACTATTCACTCTCATTTATCACAGTATGGAATACAATTACCTAGTCTAAACAATTCTTATAAATTTTTAGAAATGGAAATAGCAAAACCATCTATCAACGGACAAGATGAACAAGGCTTTTTCATTTACACACTAACAATAACAGCAAAATTAGAAATCAAAGGAGATAATAATTAATGGCAAGACAAAAGAACGCATTAAGAAAACATTATGTAGCAGTATTTAACCCTGCTAATCCAACAACAGCGCCACAAAAAGCAGATTATAAGCTATTAGCTAAATATATCAAAACTGTAAACGATGAAACAGATGAAGATACTGACGACATCGCATACTACGATGGAGACGGAACACCAGAAGAGGTAGTAATCTCAGTTAAACCAGGATTCTCATTTGAAGGTAACTACGATGTAGAAGACGAAGCGCAAAAACTAATTGCAGGACTACGTTATAAAGTAGGAGATGAGCGTAAAGTATGGTTTAAAGTTGTAAGCTCTGATAATAAAACACAATGGGAAGCAGTAGCCATCGCAAGTGGAATCAAAGCAGGAGATGGAGATGCTAACGAGTTTGAAAACTTTGAATGTACTTTAAGATGGGTAACATTACCAAAAGAAACAGCAGTAGTTTAATTTATATAATTTAGGAGGATATTTAACATGGTTGTTATAAAAAGATATGAAAACACAATTCCAGTAGACTTTGGAGAGTTTACTTTAAGCTTTGCAGTAAATGATAAAAACTTAAAAGAACTTGATAGAGTCGGTAAAGAACTAGGAAAGTTAGAAGAACAAGCTAGCAATATGAAAGGAACAACAGAAGACTTAGATACAATCTTTAGCTTAAGCAAAGATATATGGAAATCGCTATTCGATGAAGAAACGTTCGCTAAAGTATATGCCTTAGCTAATGAATCTAGCATTTCTACATTATTGTTTGCAATTCAAGCAGTTAAAGGCTTACTTGAAGAAGTCGGGAACACTTATAAAGAAGATAAACTATTAAAATATCTTGAAGACTAATCATGTTAAATTTATCACGCAAATTAGAAGATAATTTAATAATTGGTAACGATGTTTATCCTCTTGACTTATCATTTGGCAAGGTGTTAAGAGTTTTTGAACTACTTCAAGATACAGAGATACAGGAAGAAATAAAGCCTTATTTAGCGTTACAAATGCTAACTGGTGCTAATTTCTCAAATTTTGACTTGATGGAAGTAAACGAAATCTTAGAAGAAGTTTTCAAAGAACACATTGTCAACGAAAAAACACAAGCAATTGAATATGATTTAATGGGCAATCCTATGCCAGTACAAAGTAAAGAACGAGAGGAGCGAGTATATAGTCTAAAACATGATGCGGATTATATATTCGCTTCTTTTTTTCAGGCTTATGGAATCGATTTAATAGAAATGAGAGGTAAATTGCATTGGAAGAAGTTTAACGCTCTGTTAAATGGTCTTCCTAGTGATACCAAATTCATGGAAGTATTAAAAATTAGACAATGGAAGCCAAGTAAAAATGATAGTACAGAGTATAAGGAACAAATGAGAAAGCTACAACAAGAATATGAACTTCCTTACGAAGATTAGATTATCTTAAAAAATAAACAAGAAAGGAGGTTGATATAATGTCAATGGTAGGTAAAGTAAAGATAGATGTTGAATTACTTTCAGATAAGGCAAAACAAGGTGTTAAAGGCATTAAAGATGCTTTAAACAGCCTTAAAGATTCTGGACAAAAGACAGGATCTATATTTAAAAGCGTGTTAGGTGCTAATTTAGTTGGCGCTGGTATTGGTAAAGCTATTGGCGGTGTTACTAGTGGTATTAAAAGCATGATGACAGAGCTTAACAACTCATCTAAAGCATGGCAAACGTTCGAAGGTAATATGAGAATGTTAGGTAAAAGCTCTAGCGAGATTCAAACAGCAAAAGCTGCAATGCAAGACTACGCTACTAAAACTATCTATAGTGCATCTGACATGGCGCAAACCTATTCACAATTAGCAGCAGTAGGTGTAAAAGAGACTGACAAGCTAGTAACAGGTTTTGGAGGATTAGCTGCAGCTGCAGAGAATCCAAAACAAGCGATGAAGACGTTAAGCACGCAAGCAGTACAAATGGCAGCAAAACCTAAAGTAGCATGGCAAGACTTTAAATTGATGATGGAACAAGCACCCGCAGGGATGGCAGCAGTTGCCAAAGAAATGGGAATGTCTTTAGAAGAACTTGTAAAAGGTGTCCAAGACGGAACAGTTAAGACAGAAGAGTTTTTCAACGCTATTAAGAAAGTTGGTAATAATGCAGACTTTTCAAAAATGGCAACTGAATTTAAAACGATAGACCAAGCTATTGACGGTGCAAGAGAAGCGCTAGCAAATAAACTAGAGCCAGCTTTTAAACATTTAAATAAGTTCGGAATAAGAGCTATTAAAGGTTTGACGGATGCAATGGAGAAGATAGACTTCAAAGGCATGGCAGAGAAGCTAGGCAATTTCCTAGAAGGAATTAATATAGATGGCATTGTTAGTAAGATAACTAGCGGAGTTGCAAAGTTAACTAGCGTAGTTAAAAAGATGTGGGAATCATTCAGTAATAGTGGTGCAGTTGCTGCAGTAGGTAGCGCCTTAAAAAGTGTAGCAAATGCAGTAACACATGTATTTAATGCGCTAGCTAATAGCGGTGTTTTATCAGTAGTAGCGAGAGTGTTCGGAGAGATAGTTAAATGGGCAGCTAAAGTAGTTAGTGCTATAGGTAAGATTATAAGCGCTATCCCACCAAGTGTATTAAGCGCTATAGCTTATGGATTCTTAGCAATAGCAAGCTCTATAAAAGCTATTAAATTAGCTTCAAAAGGATTAGACTTCTTTAAAATGCTAAAATCATCTAAAGGAGCTAGTAAAGGCGGTGTTGGTAATCCGTTAGAGGATGTTACAGGTAAGATAAGTGAATCGAAAAATCGACTAGAATCACTTTTTAAAGGAATTGGCGGAGTTATTAATTCCGCTCTAAAAGGAATAGGAGCGGTAGTAAAAGACGTAGGTATTGGTCTAAAAAATGCATTTGAAGGTCTAGGAAAAGGTATTCAAAGCGTTGGAAAAGGAATATCAACAGCAGCGCAAGGTATAGGTAAAGGTATCAAAACAGCATTAAGTGGTGTACCTAAAATCATTGATAGTCTAGGAAAAGGAATATCAACAGCAGCACAAGGAATAGGAACAGGACTAGCAACTGCATTTAAAGGACTAGGACAAGCAATAGCGATGATACCAATTCCGCACATGTTAGCATTTGCAGGAGCAATATTTATTGTGTGCGCAGGTCTTGCACTACTAGGAACGCAAGGAGAGGGTGTAGCAATGATTCTAACAGCGTTAGGAACAGCGATAACAAGCATTGTTACAGCTCTGTTAACTGGATTAGTACCAGTAATCAACGCATTAGGAACAGCCTTATCAACCGTTATATTAGCTCTAGGAACAGGAATACAAACAGCCTTACAAGGTGTAGCGACAGTAATTATAAGTGTTGGTACTGCAATACAAACAGCTCTACAAGGAGTAGCTACAGTAATTATAAGTATAGGAACAGCTATCAACACAGCCTTACAAGGTGTAGCAGCGGTTGTAACTAGTGTAGGAAGTGCAATACAAAGCGCTTTAACTGGTGTAGCAGCAGTAGCTACTGGAGTAGGTAATGGAATACGATTAGCATTTGAAGGTATTGGAAGTGTAGTAACTAGTGTAGGAAGTGCTATTCAAAGTGCCATGACTGGTATGGGGAATATTATTCAAAGTGTAGGTAGTTCAATTAAATCAGTATTAGAAGGACTAAAAAGCGCATTTGAAGGTGTAGGAAACGGAATCAAGAGCGTATTTGAAGGTATTGGAACAGTAATTACTAGCGTAGGTAGTTCAATTAAATCAGTATTAGATGGTATTTCTAATGTAATTAGAAGTGTTGGAGAATCCGCAGAACGTGCAGGGAATGGATTCAGACTATTCGGAGAAGGTATTAGAAATATAGCTAGTGTTGGTGTTGGTAATCTTGCAGGCTCATTAGCAGCAATAGCAGTTGGATTAGGTAGTATCACTAGTAAAGCTGGAGAAATGCAAGCGTTAAGTAGTGCAATGAACTCATTCAGTAGCGCTCTTAGTTCTGTAAGTAGTGTAGCACAAACTACAGGAAGCGCCTTACAGTCAATGGTAGCGCCTATTGATGCAATTAAAGTAGCATTTGAAACTATCCCAGCATCTATAAGCGCAGCAAGTACTGGATTATCGACATTCGCAACTGCTGCTTTAACATCATTAGCTGGACTAATGCAAATGAGTGTTTACCTAGATATGTTCAGTATGAGTATTGAATCATTAGGAATAGGTTTAACGTCAGTAGTAGCACAATTTACAGCTTTTGGTGCAGCTATCACAGGTATGGCAGCATCATTAAGCAGCGTTTCAATGATGTTTACAACACTTAACACAGCAATAACTGCAATGTCAATGTCATTTACTGCTTTAAGTGCTTCTATAACTTCAACAGTAGCGCAATTAAGCGGAATAGGAACAGCAGTAGCTGGAATTGGTATTCAGATAACGAGCATGGCAGTATCCGTAAGTAGTGCAATGGCAACAGTATCTAGCAGTATTACTAGCTCAATGCAAAGTGCAGTAAGTGCTGTACAAAGTGCTTGTTCTCAAATCATATCTGCACTCACTCAAATGGCATCTGAAATGAGCCAAACAGGAAGTCGAGCAGGTCAAGAATGTGGACAAAACATAGCTAACGGATTAAATAGTTCTATAGGAGCTATTACTGGAGCTATGAGCAGTATCAACGCAGCAATGCAAGGTGTAGCAAGAAGTGGTATAGGTGTAATGGTAAGCATAGGAGCGCAAATAGGTAACGGACTAGCGCAAGGGATGATGAGCGCATTAGGTGCAGTTACTGCAGCAGCAAACGCTCTAGTTGCACAAGCAGAGAGAGCAGCAAGAGCAGCGGCTATGATTCACTCCCCATCTAGATTATTTGCTAGATTAGGTGTGTTCGTTCCTGCAGGATTTGCTAAAGGTATTGAAAAAGGTAGTCCTACAGTATTTAAGGCACTAGGTAACATGGTAGATAGAGCTAGTGGAATGAGTGTAGCACCTGAGAAAATGTTAAGTCTAGGACGTAGCAGAGGATTAAGTCTAGCGACTGCAGGAGGATATAACACAGTTAACAACAGTACAGCTAACAATTACAAAGCATTACTACACATAGAGAACTTTGAGAATCATTCTAAAGATGATGTAAGAGATTTATATAAACAAATTAAATTTATGATTAGAGAGGAGGGCGGAAGGCTTGATTAATAAATATATTAAATACAATGGTATAACATCTAAAGAGTTAGGATTAAGGCTAGTTGATGATATAGAAATAGAATCGACTGAAAAGAATATAGAATTAATTGAGATAGACGGAGTAAATGGCGGAAAGATTCGTAATAAAAAGAATTTAAAACCTATTCCAAGAGCCTTCCCTTTTACTCTATATCAAGGAACAAGTATAACGCTTGATGTTAAAAATAGACAAGATGGCACAAGGTATTTAGAAAAAAGACAAGTAACAAGTCCTAAAGTTGATGTAGAAGAAACAGCAAGATTAATGAATATCTGGTTAATTGAATCTAGCGGAGAATGGAGAGACTTTGAGTATAGTTGGGATGATAAATATTTATATAAAGCCGCATTTTTTGAAACGTTTAATATAAAAGGTAGTTTAAATGCTAAAAAGAAATGTATATTAAACTTTAAATTACATCCTATTAAATATTTAAAACTAGGTCTTCAACCTATCCAGATTAGAAAAGGACAAAAAATAGTAAATCCAGAACTTAGAGAAAGTAAACCATTAATCAAGTTAACAGGTACTGGAGATGTGAAGTTAACTATTAATTCGCAAATATTTAAGTTAAAAGGTGTTAGCGGACATATTGTTATTGACTGCGAGACACAGTCAGCTTATTACAATAACAAAGAGCCGCAATACGACAAAGTATACACTTATCCTTTCCCAGTATTACAGCTGGGAGAAAACACTATTAATTGGGATAATAACTCTTTTACTTGTGAAATTACACCTAGATGGGAGGCTAACGCATAATGGCATATCCTATTTTATACAAAGCAGATGAAACTAATTTTGAACATTTAGGAGTATCAGTACTAACTGATGCTTCTAATTGTTATGTTACGAGAGAACGTAACGGAATTTACATTCTTGAATTTGACTACAGCTTAAACGGAAAAGATGTAGATAAGATTAAAGAAGGAATGATAATAAAAAGTGATGCAGGACATCGAGCAAAGAATCAAAGATTCATAGTATCACAAATTACAAAAAATAAAGACGGATTCAAATTTTATTGTCAACATGAATCATATGTTAAAACTGCTATGAATGTTATCAACGGAGAAATAAAAGTACAAGGTAGTGCAACAAATGCGCTTGAAATATGGAAAGATAACCTATTAGACAGTAAAGATAAGTTTTTCGTATGGTCTGACATTACAACAAACAACACGACTAACTGGACTATTGACAAGATGGAAAACGCAAGAGAAGCGCTAGGAGGTAAAGAAGGCTCTATTCTTGATGTGTGGGGCGGAGAGTATGAGTTTGATAATCTAAATATTAAATTACATAAGCAAATGGGAAGAGAGACACCAACAATAATTGCTTATGGTAAGAATTTGTTAGATATAGAACAAGAGGAAAGTATATTAGAAACTTACACCTCTATATTTCCTTTTGTTAAGTATCAAGATACTAACGCAAAACACAAAGATAAAGAAGAAGTAATAATAACACTTCCAGAGATAATAATAGACAGTCCGCACGCTAGTAACTTTACACATAGAAGAATACTAAAAGTAGACTTTTCAAGCGATGATAAGATTAGGACTGTTGAAAAGTTAAGAAGTGAAGCTAATCATTACATTAAAAATAACAATGTAGGAGTTCCGAAACTAAACTTAACACTTAGCTATCAAGACTTATCTAAAGTGAGTAGCGTTTTTGGAAATACAGCAATAGAAGTAGTTGACCTTTGCGACACATTAAAAGTTTATTATGAAGATTTAGGAATAATGAACGAGAACGCAAAAGTTATTAAAGTTGTGTGGGATGTGTTGCTAGAAGAGAATCACGAGCTAGAAATCGGAGACACAAGGAGCAACTTTACACAAGTAACTGGAACACAAACGCAACTAGAGAAGATAGAAAAACAAAACAGCTATTTAGAGGAAAGATTAAATCAACTACTAGACGAACAAGAAGCTATCTTTATGAAGTATTTCAATGAGAAAAAGAAAGAAATTGAAGATAGTGCAAAGCAAGGGATAGAGAAAGCTGTAATTAATAGTGAGTTGTTCTCTAAAAAGATTAGAGAAGAGTTTAACACGACTACACAAGCATTTAGAGAAGAAGTTAACAAGGCTGTATCAGAGTTTGAAGAACGTTTCAAGTCAATCAACGGAGAAAGTCTTAACAAGTTAAAGAAACAAATTGAAGAAACTACACAAATTGCAGAAACTACGTTAAAAATGGTAGGAACTGATGATTCTATTACTTATGGTAAGAATAGAGTAGAGGGAGATACAAACAGAGAAATCCCCGCAGGAATACCATATATATTAATAGAGCATAATGGAGATGGTTTCGAAGTGGGTAAAGAGTACACTATTAGCTGGGAAGCTATTTGTACTAACAATGATTTTTATGACATTAAACTTAAACTTAGTAGACCTGCTCCACATCCCTTAATGGTTAGGTTGGTAGATGAGAATGAGTTTTATGAGGCAATAGACACTAATTTTGAAGTTGGAGAAACTGAAAAAACATTATTACATGTTTATGATGGATATTACATTTTAAAAATTACAAGTCTATGGTTTAAAGAACAAAACAAAAAAACAAATGTTAGGAGTAACGCACCAGTAACAGCACCTATAGAGTTTTTAGAAATTGCAGATAGCAATAACGATGATATAGAGGGAAGTTGGAGCGAGACACCAACATATATATTTGATGGAGGTAACTAGATGGCGGAAAAAATACCTATAAGAGTTCAACATAAAAGAATGTCTCTAAGTGAGTGGGAAGAATCTTCAATCATTTTACTAGCTGGAGAATTAGGTTACGAAACTGACACAGGAAAAGCTAAAATAGGTAACGGAATAAGTAGATATAGAGACTTGAAATATATAGCAGGGGAAAAAGGAGAAAAAGGAGACACAGGAAAGCAAGGGATAAGAGGAGAAAAAGGAATAGATGGAACTTTTCAAGCCTTATCACAACAAGAAAAAGAAAGTTTAAAAGGTAAAGATGCAGTAATTGGAGATTATAACTTAATACTTAACTCTCTTTTTCCAGATACTAACGTTAGGACTAGTGGTAATCCTACACTTTCAATTATCCCAAGCGATTATAACGGTCGTAATGCTCTTGATGTTAAGAAAAGCGGAGCAGGTAGTAACACATGGGCAGGAGTTCAAATAGACACATCTCAAAGAATGTTAAGGGCTGGAGATAAACTAGTTTTAAGACTACCTATTTACATTTACTCTGATGTTAATTTAGATAGTGGGTTATATTTGAATATCAAAAAACATACTGGAAACAAAGTTTTAAAATCAATTAATTTAAGTGATATCCCTAGAGATAAATGGACAGTTTACGAAGAAAAGATAACAATTACTGAAACTATTGATTTTATTAACGAGTTGCACTGGTTTTACTTGTATGTAGTTAAGAATGGGCATTTCAAAATAGCAGAGCCATATATAAGTTTTGGAGAGGAAATACCTCCTAAATGGCAACCTAATTTAGATGATTTAAAAGGTAATACGATAGTTAACCAACAGAACGGGCAAGCCCTTAAATACTGGGTTGGAACAGAACAACAATACAACTTAATCCCTTACAAAGATTTAAATACTATCTACGATATTGTTAAGTAGGTGTTAGTATGGAGAGATTAAGATTAATGTTAGGTACTACACCTATTATAAAGCGATACATAGGTAATAAATTAATATGGGAATACACAACCTTACTTAAAAAGTTAGAGGGTTGTTTTTTAATGTTCAACGATGATTTTTCTGAATTTATATCAGTAGCAGCAAATGATTACAGATTCACAGATGCAAATATTGTTAAAAGAATAACAGTAAATGATGTTGAAGTTAACACGATGGAATCTTTCAAATATTCCAATTATCAATTTTATATTTATTTTGCAAGCCCCGAAGATAAAGAAGCGTTTATTCAAAAAATGGGCTGGCAAGGGGAAAGCTCTATAGCAGGAGTAACAATCAAATTATATAGAGAGTAGGTGGAAAAGTGGATATAGAAATAAATGGTAAGAAACAAGCTGCGTTATTTAGAAATGGTAAGTATGAACATACATTTACACCTACTGTAAAAGATGAAGAAGTTAGACTATATCACATGGGCTGTAATGGTAGTACCAAGATATCAAAGCTACAGCTAGAACGTGGAACAGATGTTACATTTTTTGAACGCCCTTACGAAAAAGCAAACTCATTAAGTGGTATCTTCAAACAGTTAAGAGATCTTGACATTGAGATGAGAGATGAAACAAGCGAGTTCTGGGGACGTTTAAAACTTAATAATAAGGGGTTCTTAACAGAGTTTAAAGAAACAGAGCTTAACACTATATTAGCTGCAACTGCAGAGGGGATAAGCAACCAAGTAAAGCGTGATGTTGATAATGCTGTATCTAATTTCAATCAGAAATATAATGAAATATCCGCAAGTGTAAGTTCTTTTGAGAACGATGTATTGAAAAAATCAGAAGTTAGTGTAACAAAAGATGGAATAACACTAGGAGCGGGAAAAAAAGTAGATGGAAAGACAATAACAAGTTTATTAGTTACTAATCCCGATAATATCCAAGCAATAACTGATAGGATGGTAATAACACCAACTTACGATAATATAGCTAATTTTGAGAAAAGAGAAACATTCAAATTAGATTCTAACGAGATGCAAATTACACCTTATATCACTCACGACAACCTAAAAAGAGGAGATGAGTTCGTTATAAAAGGTTTGTTAGACTGGGAAAATCAATTACCAAACAATTTAATTTTACGAGTTGAAACGGTATATAAAGACGGTGCAATTCACAACGAAGACTTTTTAATTCGTGAAAAAGGTAGCGAGCGACAAGGTATAGAATTTTTAGACAAAAATATACTTGTAGAGTGGTTAGGAGCAGCAAATAATAACGTAGAAAAGTATTGTTTTAAACTTCTAATGAATGAAAATACTAATCCTGTTACTGTTTCGAACTTAAAAATAACTAAAAAGAAAGACGCAGAGTTAATTGTAGATGGAAGTATAAGAGGTAAGCATTTAGCAGTAAATACGATTGAATCCGCTAATATTAACGCTAGCGCTATTAAGAGTATTCACGTTCAAGCAGAAGCAATAGAGGGAACGCATTTAAAAGTTGATGATGGAATGATTAATAAATTGATGGCAAATGAGGGATTCATTGACAATCTATTTTCAAAAAATGCATTTATCAATAATTTAAAAACTGTTAAAATCAACACAACGCAACTAGAGGGACATACACTAGACGGGTTTATTTTAACTGGACGCTCTCAGATAAGAGTAGGAGATAACGGTTATTTTGAACCATACGGAACTGGGGTAAGATTTGTTTTACCTCATGAAAATAGACCAGACTCTAGCGGTGTAGGTGTTCAGTACAACGCTACATATAACTCACTAGGTAAGGGGTTATCAGTGTTCAATATAACAAACATTCAGAATCCTAATGAAGCTAAACCAATATATGATGAAACATTAATGACTGTTCACGGACAAATCAAAATGGGATTCCCATTTTTCGATAATAAGATTAGAAAATTTAGTAACCTTATGGGATCTGTAGTTGTATCGAATGTGAGTAATAATAACCCTGTTCATCCGTGGGGATATAGAGGTAATCCAACATATTCTAAAATATCGTGGTTAGCGTGGTTATGGGGAGCAGAAGGTGGTTCAAGAATAGTATTCGGTTATCCTTATGAGAATAACTCAAACTACTTTGCAGTAAGGATAGGGGAGACTTACTCCGACCAAAAATTAAAAGAGAACATCACACCTACTACAACTAAAGCGTTAGATCTAATAGAAAAGCTACAGTTTAAAAGCTTTGCTTGGAAAAAAGAGTATAAAGAAACAAGTGGGCAGAAACCTGTTAAAGTTGGATTAATAGCGCAAGACGTTCAAAAACTAGATGATTCACTTGTAACTAAAAGTCCAGAAATACTAGAGATAGAGCATTTCAGATTAAGCATGTACGCTATTAAGGGAGTACAGGAACTAATGGAACAAAACAAAGAACTTTTACAAAAAATAGAAAGATTAGAGGAGAGAATCAATGGAAAATAAATTACAACCGATACATTTAATAGCGCAGGAATTAGCAGAATCAAAAATAGAGTTAGCAAATTATAAAATAGCTTATGAGAACTTGCTTAACGAAAACAAAGAGCTTAAAGAGTTAAAAGAGCTTGTTAACTCTAACGAGCAATTAAAAGCTCTTGTGGAGAAAGTGAAAAATGAGCGATAGTCTACTAGTTGCACTAGTTGGTGGTGCTAGTTCGGTGTTAGTGTTAGTAGTTAAACATTACTTAGAAAAAAGCAATAACAACCTCAATAATATCAACACTACGTTAATAGAATTAAAAGTATTAGCTAAAAAGACAGCAGACGGAACAAGAATATTAAGCCGTTACAGATTATTGCAAGATATGGATGAATTAATTGAACGAGGATATATAACATTAAAGGAATTAAGGGACATCACAACGCTGTATCACTCTTACAAGGAGTTAGAAGGTAACGGAGCAGTAACTGAAATGTTTGAACGTTTTAAAAATTTACCAGTAAAAAAATGATAAAGGAGGTAAATGATGATAGATAAAAAAATACAACTTACATTTAACAGCACAGTTAACAAAAGAGTTAAAGTTCGCAGCAATTGCGAGCTTTACTCTCATGATAAGAATAACAATGAGTTTGAGCTAACAATAAACAATTACACCTTAACTAACGAAGAAATAACAGTATTATTCAAGTTTGTTAAGTCAATTAAATATTGGGAAACTCAAGGAAAAATTGAAGATAACAAGATTAAATTTAAGTTTGACACTAGCTTAATTACTGACAACGAAAGAGTTAACTGCTATATCATCTTGAAGAACGAAGAAAAAGAAAGTGATATTTACTCATTTAGCTTTGACATTAAAATGTCAGAGTACGATTTAAAAGACAGCTTACCTATTAAAGAGCGATATTTTGCTAACGGTGTAGTTGTTGATAAGTTAGATGTTCTAACAAAAGAAGTACTAGCAGAGGAGCTAGAAAAGGCTAAAACTACATTCGCTTTAAAAACTGACTTATCAGAGTTTGTAAGAATAAGCGATATTTCAGACGTTGTAAGAACTTCAACTCTTAACGATTATCAACTTAAAAGCGAAATGCCAAATGTAGTAGAGATAGTCAATAACACGATTGATAGCAAGGGATTTATTACAGTACATCAAAGTTTAGTTGATTATGCGAAAAAATCAGAACTACCTATTGACTATGTTTCAAATGCGAAATTAGAAGAGTTAAAAACTCAACTAACAATAGATACTAGCAATTTTGCGACAAAGCAAGAATTACAAGCTATTAGTGGTAGTCAACAAATAGTTGACACTTCAAACTTAGTAACTAAAGATGAATTAAATAGCAAGAATTATTTAACAGAACATCAATCGCTAGAAAATTATGTAACAAAAAATGAGTTAGATAACAAACACTATTTAACATCACATCAAGACATTAGCAACCTTGCAACAAAGCAAGAATTACAGGAAGTTAGCAACCGTCAAGTAACAGTTGATACTTCAAATTTAGCAACTAAAGAAGAACTTAGGAAAGCTTTTTTAGATGATGAAGAACATGAGAAATATGCTAAAAAAACAGAATTACCTCAACCATATAACGACACGGATATTAAGAATAGGTTAACTACTCTTGAGAATAGACCCGCTGGAAATATTGATACGAGTGATTTCGCTACTAAAAGGGAGTTTAATACTTTAAATAATGATTATCAATGGTTTAAAAGTCAAACTTATAATAAATTTGAAATGCCATTTAAGTCAAGCGGTTTAACTAGACTTGAAGAGTATTTAAGAAACACTATCGAGTATTCACAATATGAGAATTTTGGTAGATTATACACGGATAATTACAACAACCATTTAG